>Ga0210394_10007675_pt1 | contig 11297 bp, 9 predicted proteins | sample IncBWC12MmetaG_FD_160121 | JGI IMG/M metagenome (GOLD analysis project Ga0210394, IMG submission 160121) | Forest soil microbial communities from Barre Woods Harvard Forest LTER site, Petersham, Massachusetts, United States - Inc-BW-C-12-M | ecosystem: Environmental > Terrestrial > Soil >... | reverse complement strand
CGTCCGGAATACATGGCGTCCCATTGTCATCGCAAACGAAGTCGATTTTCCGCTCTTGCAGGATTTACTATCTCGATTTGTGCGACTTACAGTCACGCTCGCCACCAACGTTGGGACACTACTGGGTAAGTGGCGCCTTCCGTACCCGCCAGCGGCGTCAACTGGCTCTGATTCAGCAACCGCGTGTGGAGGCGCACATGGCCGTCCGCGCCGCGCAGTGCGACAGCCAGGCGGGCGCCATCGGGGGAAAGAGCGAGCGTGCTTCCGCCGCCGACACTTATCAGCGGCATGTCGGGCGCGATCTCCGCGTTCAGCCGGATCAGCGGGCGCAACGCCACCGGCCGGGTGGCCTCATACCAGCCCACACCACCAACAATGCCCAGGACCCCCGCCACAACCCAGGCCAGTTTGTGGGGCAGGGCCATGCCGTGCCGAGGGACTTCAGCCGCGCCCGCCGGATCAGCCAGATACTCCTGTAGAACAACGCGCGCATCGCCGATGGATTGAAGCCGCATCTTGAGATCGCGGTTCAAACACCGCCGCAGCACATCCCGAATCGCCCGCGGCGTATCTTTGGGCAGTTTGTCGAAATCAATCGGCCCGCGCAACACATCCGCCAGCGTGTGCGAGATCGTCTCGCCGTCGAATAATCGCCGCCCCGTCAGCATCTCCCACAACACCACGCCGAAGGACCAGATATCCGCGCGCCTGTCCACCGGCTTGCCCGACGCCTGTTCCGGCGACATGTAAGCCGCCGTGCCCATGATCATCCCCGATTCAGTCGCCCGCATCGTCAGCGTGGGCGAGTTCATCGGCTCTCCGCTCTTCTCCAGCGCCACAAACGCCAGCCCAAAGTCGAGCACCTTCACGACGCCCTCCGGCGTAACCATGATGTTGCCCGGCTTCAGATCGCGATGAATGATCCCTTTTTCATGCGCCGCCTCCAGGGCCTCGGCAATCTGTTTCGCATATTCGAGCGGCGCAGGACACTTCAGCGTTTCCCCATGCACCAGTTCCATCACCAGCGCATTTCCCTCGATGCCGTAAATCTGCGCGATATTCGGATGATTCAGGGACGCGAGTACTTTCGCTTCGCGCTCAAATCGAGCCAGCCGGTCGGGATCTTGTGCCAGCGCGTCGGGCAAAACCTTGATCGCGACTTCACGATCGAGTCTGGTGTCCTTCGCCCGATACACCTCACCCATGCCGCCCGCGCCGAGCGGGGCAAGAATTTCGTATGAGCCGAGCGTCGTGCCAGCCATGAGGGGCATAGTCAGCTAAGTGTATTATGGGCGCCGTACGGTGCGCACCGGCGGTTTCAGCTTCTGGAACTTTTGCTTTTGGCGGACGGCCAGTCGACAGACTCAGTAGAGTCGTTCTTCTCTTCGTGTTTGACTGCGCCGCTTGATCCCCTTCCATTATGCGCTGCGGCGCGAGTTTCAACTACTGCTGCGACCGGATGAATCGTTGGTTTGCTCGGGGACGTGTGCGCCTTTAACCCCATGCGTCAGCGTGGGGTTAGTGCGGGCGTCAGCTAACCCCCAAGCTGAAGAGTCTGTGTGAAAACTCCAGCGAAGACAAGGCGGGTTTCTCAGGGGAGCGGTCCGAACCGACTCTTCACACGGACTTTGACGCATGGGGCTCCACAAGGTTCAGGCGGCGTTCGAGATCCAATGTAATATGATGGATCACTTGACCATGTGGCCGCAAACTTATACTCCTGTCTCTGAGAATCTCCCCCTTTCCGCGCTGGTCGCCGCGCTGCCTGTGTTTGTGGTGCTGGTGCTGCTCGGAGTTTTTCGCCGACCGGCATGGATCGCCGCGCTTTCCGGACTCGCCGCGGCGGCGGCGGTAGCGTTCGGCGTCTATCACATGCCTGCCCCGCTGATCGCGAGCATCTGCGGCTATGGAGTGGCTTATGGATTCCTGCCCATCGGCTGGATCGTGTTCACGGCGCTGCTGCTTTACCGGCTCACTGTTGAGACGGGAAAATTCGAAATCATCAAGGACTCGATCGGCGGTCTTACCAGCGATCAGCGTTTGCAGGCGCTGCTGATCGCCTTCGCGTTCGGCGCGTTCATCGAAGGCGCGGCGGGATTCGGAACACCGGTGGCGGTCGCCGCGGCGATGCTGACCGGACTCGGCTTCCGGCCGTTTTTCGCGGCTAGCTTGTGCCTGCTGGCGAACACTTCGCCGGTGGCGTTCGGATCCATCGGGACGCCGCTGGTAATGCTGGCGACCGTGACCGGATTGCCTCTGGGCGCGCTCTCTGCGGACGTGGGGCGCATCTGCGCACCCGTATCGCTGTTCGTACCATCGTACCTGGTGCTGGTGATGGGAGGGGTTGGCGCGTTGCGCGCGGTGTTTCCGGCGGCCGCTGTATGCGGCATCGCGTTCGCAAGCGCGCAGTTCCTGGTGTCCAGCTACCTGGGCCCGCATTTGACCGACATATTCGGCTCGCTGGCGGCGATGGGGTCGCTGGTACTGTTGCTGCAATTCTGGAAGCCCAAGGGTGCGGAACGCGCGAAAGCGCACGGACACTCCCTGCGCGAAGTGCTGCTGGCATGGACTCCCTATGCGTTTCTGGTGGTGTTTGTGTTGTTGTGGGGACTCGACGCGCTGCCGGTGAAGGCGTGGGTGAACCGCGCGACCATCACGTTCCCGTGGCCGGGCCTGCATAATGTGGTGACGCGGATGCCTCCGGTGACGGCGAAGCCCTCTCCTTACGCCGCCATGTATGTGTTCAACTGGCTGGCCGCGGCGGGAACGTCCTGCCTGCTCGCGACGATCGCATCGGCCCTGGTGCTGAGGGTTTCACCGCGACGGTTCGCCGCGTTGACAGCAAGCACCGCTCGCCAGATGGCGCTGCCCATGGTGACCATATCCGGCGTACTCGCGCTGGCGTTTCTCATGAATTATTCCGGCCAATCGGCGACGCTGGGCCTGGCATTTTCGGCGACCGGCGCAATGTTCCCGTTCTTCAGCGCACTGCTGGGCTGGCTGGGCGTCTTCGTCACCGGCAGCGACACCTCGGCCAACGCGTTGTTCGGAAATTTGCAGGTGGTGACGGCGAATCACCTGGGATTGAATCCGGCGTTGATGGCCGCGGCGAATTCCAGCGGCGGCGTGATGGGGAAAATGATCAGCCTGCAAAGCATCTGCGTCGCCGCGGCCGCGACGGGCATGGCGCAAAGCGAAGAAGCGAAATTATTCCGCTTCACGCTGAAGCACAGCATTTTTCTTGCAGTTGTGACCGGGATGGTCGTGATGTTCTACGCGTATATCATGCCGGCCTGGGTCAGATGACCGCCCGCGGCTTGGAAATCGGCCAGCGTTTTCGCGCCGTTTTCGTCGTTTATCGCGCAAACGGCGTCGGTGACGATTTCGACGCGTTTCCCGGTTTCGAGCAGCCCGAACGCGGCGAACTTGACGCAGACCTCAGTCACGACGCCGTAGACCACGTAGCGCTCGGCTTGGAAATGATCGAGCAGAAGTGCAAAATTCACGTTTGTTAAAGCGCTGAACGTCTGTTTTTCCAGTAGGATCTGTTCGGCGATGGGCACCGCGGAAGGCGAATTTGGCACGATCACACGATTTTCGAGTAGCGTCGACGCAGGCTTTCGCTGGCCGAAGGTGTCGACCACGCAATGATGCGGCCATTGGACGAACTCAGCGTCGTTTTCGCTGTGCGCGTCCATAGTGGAAATGACGGGAATGCGGTGTTTCGCCGCATGATGATTCAGCCTCGCGACGGTGGGAAGAATCTTCTCCGCGCCGGGTGCATACAAAGCGCCGGAGGGAAAAATAAAATCGATCTGCGTATCGATGTCGAAGAAAAGAGTCCTCATTCGGCGATTCCTTTCCGCACTTTTTCGTACAGGCCTTCCAGTTCCGGGCTCAGACCGACGCGCCAGGCGTCGGGACGCTCGAACAAACTCTGGCACGCGGCGGGAAGGCGCGCGAGACATTTTGCGGCGTGATCCCGGGCCTCCGTTGCGGTCGGCAGGGGCTCGAGCAACTGGCCTCCGAGCATGACCGGGCGCAACAGGGCTTCCGACGGCGACGATCCTTCGGGACACGACGGACATTCCGTCGAACGCGCCAGCAGGTCGTGCGTTGCAAAACGGAAAACCTGTTTCGAGCCCGGCAAAGTGTGCTTATCTTCACTCAATTTGGCAGTGTAGCGGCGATTGCCGGAGGCTTCGAGCTCGACCATTTTGTAAACCACGCCGAGCGTCGGTGCATCCGCCGACGTCGACAGTTCGGTACCGACCCCAAACACATCAATGGGTGCGCGGGCGGCCACCAACTCGTGAATTTTGTATTCATTCAGATCGCCGGTGGCCATGATTTTCGTTTCCTGCAATCCCGCATCGTCGAGGATCTTACGAACCGCGGGCGCGAGCGTGATCAGATTGCCGCTATCGAGACGGACCCCCCACAGCGGTCGACCCAGTTCCGCGGCGCGCCGCGCGCCCTCTAACGTATCGTAGCTATCGATCAGGTAAACGGTGCTGTCGCCGAGCAGCTTTTGCAGTTGTTCGAACGCGGTTCGCTCGCTCGGAAAGGACATCACCCAGGAATGCGCGGCGGTGCCGAAGACGGGGACGCCGAAGCGCATGCCTGCTTCCGTGTTGCTGGTGCCTCCGCAGCCACCGATGTAGGACGCGCGGCCGGCCAGGACTCCCGCTTCGGGCGAATGGGCGCGGCGGGTGCCGAACTCGACCACGCTGCGGCCCAGCGCGGCCTTCACGACGCGCGCTGCTTTCGTCGCGATCATCGATTGGAAGCCTATGGTCGAAAGTAGATACGTTTCCGGGATCTGCGCCTCCACCAAGGGCGCGCGCAGCGTCAGGAAAGGCTCGTTCGGAAACAGCGGCGTGCCTTCGGGGACGGCGAACAGGTCGCCCGTGAAGCGCAGCGCCGTGAGATAGTCGAAAAAGCCGGGGCTGGTGTGCGCGAACTGTGGCAACGTGCGGAGATAGTCGATTTCCTCGGGCGTGTAGCGGAGGTTTTCGAGATACTCGACTGCTTGCGCCAGGCCCGCGGCGAGTACGAAATTTCGATTGTGCGGCAGGCGGCGGACGAACAGTTCAAAGGTCGCGCGCTCGGCCAACTTGCCGGCCTCATAATAGCCGGCAGCCATGGTGAGCTGGTAGAGGTCGGTGGATAAGCCGAGGGGCATTTTTGGGCATTTTCACAGGCTGAAGCCTGTGCCACCCTGTGCCGATGGTGGCACAGACTTTAGTCTGTGTGTGTTCATTTCTTCTTGTCTGGCGGCTTCGACGCTTCTTCCTTCACATCTGCCGCGACGCCGCGCAATTCGGCGACCGCGTTGCCATCGAGTTCGTACATCGCCGCTTCCCCTTCACGTTTGGCGATGAATTTTCCGCCCGTTCCCGGCGCGATCATTACCCGCTCCGTGCGTTTGCCGTCCATCGACGTCACTGCGATTTCGACTTGAGCCACGCCGAATCCGGTGTCGACGAATTTGGTCGCCGCCAGATCGCGCAGTTTGTCGACCAGCGCCTGGATGGTTGAAGAATCCATGTTCTTGCCGTTCGATGTCCACTTGTCGCCGGATTTTTGATAAGACGCGATGCGGGCGCCGTCCTTGAAATCGATCCGGGTGGGATCGCTGAAGCCGAAGTCGAAAACTTTCTTGTTGCGGAAATCGTCGAGGGCTTTATCGACACCGGTTCCCAGGTCTTTCGATACTTTGTGGACGCCTTCGACCACGCTCGATTTAGCGTAGTAATCGTCTTTGACTTTGCGGACCTCGATCGTCTGCGTGCCACCCGGATCGGTGATTTTCACGGTGGCGACAGGCGTCGCAGAGGCGAAAGATGCCGCCGCTTTTTTCGCGTCGTCTTCGGAAATACTGGTGTCCATGGACGCTTCCTTCAGCTTGCGGACCAACTCTTCCACCGCGAAGCCGTCGGCGCGGAGGGGTTTCGGTTTCAGGATCTGCCAATCGGTTTGATTGATGCGGCCGAACTCGACCGATTCCTTTTTGGCGTTGAGCTCGACGCGGGTGGCTTTGTCCTGATCGAAGGTCAGCAGGCGCTTATCCCGCAGGTCCTTCGATTCCTTGTCGAGAGTCGTTTTCGACGACGACGACATCGTGTAGAGGTGCGGATCGTCGGCCATTTTGGCGTAGACGTCGTTGCCTGTAGGGTTGGAATCGCCGATGAGGAGCGTCCTGGACTTGCCGCCTTTCAATTTGAAGATAACCTCGTCGGCGGCGGGCGCGAGGCCGTAGGATGCGAGGTCGGTAACGTTGTCGTCGACAACACGATCGGCGTTGAGATTATTTACGGCGCTCGCGATGCTTCCAACGGAGGACTGGTCGGCCGGCAGGAGTTTGGGCGCGGTGATGGACCAGACGCCGGAATCGTTTTTCGAAAGAATGGTGTCTTCGCCGGAGCGTTTCTTGATTTCGATGCCGGAGATTTCGCCTTCTTTCAACGAAACGATTTTTAGAGTTTTATCCTCGACCGGAGTCTTGGCTTTTTCGTCTTCCTTTTTGTTCGACCACCAGAGGGCGCCCCCCAGTCCAACCAGAACAACGGCGGCGATCAATAAACGGCTGAGCTTCATTGGTGTTGTCCTAAGAAAAGAGATCGCTCCCTGCGGTCGCGGCTCGGTACACATCGGACGCGTCGGGCTTCTACCGAGCCGCGACCATAGGGAGCGATCAATACTCGAATCACGACAAACGACGTTTCCACCACACGCTGACTCCCGCAAGAATGATAAACAACGGGATCAGGACCACGGCGGTGTAGAACACCATTGAGACCTGACGCGCATTCATGTTCAGCCGGCGGTCTTCCGGTTCCTTGGGGCGGATCGAGATGAGGTCTTCATCCGAGCTCTCCCAGTTATAGATATTCAGGAACAGGTCGCGATTGCCGTTGAAGCGCAGGAACGAATTCGAGCACCAGTTCGAGGAGCCGACGACCACGAAGCGGCCCTTGTCGCCCGATCCGTTGTACGTCCCGGCCGCGCCCAGCACCAGCGGGCCCTTCTTATCGTTGGGCGATTGCTTGACTTCCGGCGACGCAAGGTTCGTTGTAGCGAAGCTGTTTTCGGTGGTCGAGAAAAGTTTTTCGACCGTAGTGTGATCGCCCGACTTCACTTCGAGCGAGCGCGCGATGGGGAAGCCCGTCGGCGTTTCCTTCATCGTGCTGACGATGGCGTGCGATTCATAGGACGTCACCAGAGGAAATTCCGGCCCCAGTCCGAAAATCTGTCCGACGCCGCTGATATCGAGGACCAGGTCCTTCTCGACGGTCACGCCCCAGCTTGCCAGCACGGCCAGCAGCGCGTCGTTGTTATCGGTCTCGTCCTTGGCGAATTTCAGAGGAGGATCCAGCATGAAGACCGCGTGTCCGCCGCCTTCGACGTAGCTCTTCAGCGCGTCTACTTCCGGCTGAATATAATCGCGCTTCGGACCGGCGACGGTGACGATGGTGCATTCCTTCGGAATCTGCGGATGCTCCAGCATCTTCAAGGTCTGCGTCTTGTAATTGTTCTTTTCCAGCAGCTCCTTGGCGCCGGAATAGCCGCTGCGCTCCGTGCTATCGATGGAGTGTTCACCCGAGCCCAGAACGAAACAGGCCAGCCGCTCGCCGCCTTTGAGCGCGCGCACCATCGCTCCGGTGACTTCCTCTTCGGTGAGGCTTTTCGCTTCCTGATGTTTGGTGCCGATGTCGATGAAGATCGTTCCGAGCGTCTTCACTCCAGCCGCGATGGCCTGCGTGCGCTTCTTATCGGCATCGGCATAGACGACGTCGATTTTGGGTGACAAATTCTTATAGCGATCGAGCAGATCCCCGGCGACCTTGAACTTGGTGGGCTGATCCCAGTAGGTGATGATCAGCGGCTGCTGGAGGTTTTTCGCGATCTTGATGGTCTGGTCGGAAAGGGTGAACTTCTTCGACGACGTGGAATCGTAGCTCTTGTTATAGCGGTTGGCGAAAAAGTTGATCATCACCAGGATAGTGATGACGATGACCGAGTACAGCAAGCCCTGGCCAAGGGCGGAGGCTCTGCGATTGTCTTTGTTGTCCGCCATTATGCCCTCCACCGGACGGACTCAAGCGAACGCGAGGTGAGGAACAAACCTAGGGCGATCATGGTCACGTAGAAAATAATGTCCTTGGAATCGATAACGCCTTTCGAGAACGATTCGAAGTGCTGCTGCACGGAGAAATAACCGATGACGCGTTCGGTGACCGAACTGCCGAACTCGGAAACCCAGTTGAGCACGAACAGCAGGAGCGAAATCGCGAAGCCGATGGCTCCGGCGACGATCTGATTGCTGGTGCATGTCGAAACGAATGTGCCGATGGCGAGCAGGCATCCGCCTTGCAGCAGCAGGCCGAGATAACCGACCGCCAACGGCCTCCAGTCGGGCGATCCGTAGCGGAACAGGATGGCCATGTGCAGCACCGAGACGAATAGCATGATGCTGTACAGGCCGACGGCGGCCAGCCACTTACCCAGCACGATTTCCCAGTCGTTAATGGGCGAGGTCATCAGCAGCTCGATGGTGCCGCTGCGTTTTTCTTCGGCAAACAGCCGCATGGTGATCATCGGGATCAGGAACAGTGCCACCACGTTGACGTTCGAGAGCAGCGGCCGGACGATCCACTCGTTGATGTCCATGGGGAAGGCTTGTCCGGTCATGGCGCTTTCCATGCTGCGCTGCACGAAGAAGGACAGGCCGAAGTAAAAGAAGAAGCCTCCGATCAGAGCCCACAGCGCGATGACGGTGTAGGCGATCGGGGAGCGGAAATAACTTTGCAGCTCCTTATTGCAGATCGTTAAAGTGTTCATTTCGATTCTTCCTCGCCTTTATCAAGGCTGCCTGCGGCATCGGCGATATCTTCCTTCACCACCTCTTGAAGCGCCGCCGTCACCGGCTCCTTGTGCGACGCAGTCAGCTCCAGGAAGATCGCTTCCAGGCTGAGCGCCATGCCGTGAAGCTCGTTCAAACTCCAGCCGCCATCGATAACGGCCTTGGCCAGGCCCGGGCGAATGTGACGCCCTTCCAGACTCTCGACCGTGAAGTGCAGGCGGCCGTCTTTCGATTCTTTGGGGATGACGCGGCTGACACCCGCCACTTGTTCCAGGCGCGATTGCACGGCGGCGAGGTCGGTTGCGAGGACTTCGATGGCGACCGTTTCCGATCCACGCAGCCGGCTGGTGAGGTTTTCGACCGTATCGGTGGCGACCAGCTTGCCCTTGGCGATGATGATGACTTTTTCGCAGATCTGTTCCACTTCGGGCAGAATGTGCGTAGACAAAATAATCGTATGCGCGCCGGCGAGGCCTTTAATCAGGTCGCGCGTTTCGATGATCTGATGCGGGTCGAGGCCGGAAGTGGGTTCGTCCAGAATCAGCACGTCGGGATTGTGCAGAATCGCCTGAGCGAGCCCAACGCGCTGGCGGTAGCCTTTGGAAAGCTTCCCAATCAGCTTCTTACGCACGTCGCCGATGGCGCATTTTTCCATCACTTCGTCGATGCGCTTGGGCAGATCGGCACTGGGGATGCCCTTGATGCGGCCGACGAAATCGAGATATTCGACGACCTCCATATCGGGGTACAAAGGAGGACTTTCCGGCAGATACCCTATGCGCCGTTTCACCTCCATGGGATTCTGCTGCACGTCAAACCCGGCGACACTGGCCGTCCCGTAAGTGGGCGGCATGAAGCAGGTGAGGACGCGCATGGTCGTGGTTTTTCCGGCGCCGTTGGGGCCCAGAAAACCGACCACCTCTCCCTTCTGCACCTCAAAAGAGATGTTGTCGACCGCGATATTGCGCGCGTATCGCTTGGTAAGCCCTTCGACTTTGATCATATATATAACTCAGGACGAGCAAGAAAGCTGTTTGTGAGCGTAGAACATCATGATAGAAGGCCTGGGAGCGAAGTGTCAATCACGCCTAGACGTTAAAATAAAAGAATCATGCTCTATAGTCAACTTGGCAACACTGGAACGTTTGTCTCCCGGATCTGCTTCGGCACCATGACTTTCGGCGGAGCCGGGACCATTTATTCGGCAATCGGCGGCCTGACTCAGGAACAAGCCGACGCGCTGATTGGACAAACATTAGACGCGGGAGTCAATTTTTTCGATACCGCAAATGTGTATTCGGCGGGCGAATCGGAAACCATGCTCGGGAAGGCCCTGGGCGCCAAGCGCAAGGAAGTCATCGTCGCGTCCAAGGTTTTCGGACGGATGGACCCGGGAGCCAACAACGTGGGGCTGTCGCGCGTGCATATTATGCGGGCCGTCGAGGATAGCTTGCAGCGGATGGGGACGGATTATATCGACCTGTATCAGATCCACGGGTTCGATCCGTTGACGCCAATGGAGGAAACGCTGAGTGCGCTGACCGATCTGGTCAGACAGGGGAAAGTTCGTTATATCGGCTGTTCCAATCTTGCCGCGTGGCAGATCGTGAAGGCGCTTGGAATTTCGGCGCGGGAGCATTTTGAGAAATTCGTGACTTTGCAGGCCTATTATTCGCTGGCCGGGCGCGAGCTGGAACGCGAAATCGCGCCGATGCTGATCGACCAGAAGCTGGGCCTCCTGGTATGGAGTCCGCTCGCCGGCGGATTCCTGTCTGGCAAGTTTACGCGCGGAGGCGTTTCGGACGAGGATTCGCGGCGCAGCAAGTTCGGGTTCCCGCCGGTGAACCTGGAAAAGACGTACGAAATTATCGAGGCGATGCAGGAGATTGCGGGTCGCACGCAGGCGACAGTGGCGCAGATCGCGCTTGCGTGGCTGCTGCATCAGCCGAGCGTGACCAGCGTGATCATCGGCGCGAAGAAGGCTAGTCAGCTGAAAGACAATCTGGCCGCCGTCGATGTGAAGCTGGAGGCGGGGGATTTAGAGAAGCTCGATAAAGTAAGCGCGCTGGCGCCGGAGTATCCGGGGTGGATGTTCGGAGTGCAGGGGTCGGACAGAAGGCCGGGGCAGGTGAGGGACTGGTCGAGGTTCGCGGCCACGAAGTAAACTGTGGGGCAGGCTGGTAGCCTGCGGCGGGTTGGTAACCCGCCTGGTCGCGTGAAAACCAGAGGCCGATTGCCAATCGGCTGCAGGCTGCCAGCCTGCCCCACAAGGCGGGAACATCAGTGCGCCGACGGTGTCTAAGGGTTCGTGCGGTATGACATCGAAGCGGCGAAGTTAGCGTCGGAGCGCGCGGCGGCCGTTGTTCATCGAAAGATGGGGCGAGGCCGGGCGAGTCTGGCGGCTATCGCATCCAGTGCGGCGTTCATTGGG
>Ga0210394_10007674_pt1 | contig 11297 bp, 11 predicted proteins | sample IncBWC12MmetaG_FD_160121 | JGI IMG/M metagenome (GOLD analysis project Ga0210394, IMG submission 160121) | Forest soil microbial communities from Barre Woods Harvard Forest LTER site, Petersham, Massachusetts, United States - Inc-BW-C-12-M | ecosystem: Environmental > Terrestrial > Soil >... | reverse complement strand
GGCTACATCACGCGTGGACGCGGCGTCGCAGTTCACACGCGCGCATGTCCCAACGTGCAGAACCTCATGTACCAAACCGAGCGCCGCATCGCTGTCGAATGGGGCGGCGAAAGTGCGGCTACTTTTCCCGTTCAGCTTTCCATCCGCGGCAAGGACCGTGCTGGCCTTCTGGCTGAAATCACGGCCGTCATCAGCGGAGCGGGCTCCAACATCCGAAGTCTCGAAAGCCGCCCGGACCGCCAAAACGCCCGCATCGAAGCCAGCCTGGAAATTGTCGACCGCCGCCAGCTCGAAACCATCCTAGCCAACATCCGAAAAGTCACGGGAGTGTTCGGAGTCGAACGCGTCTACCAAATTTGATTTTCCGCTTTTTGGGGACCTGTCCTTTCAGCCGGGTATCACCCAAGCACACTCCCGCGTTTCCCGCTTCCCGGCCCCTACAATATAAATATGCGGTACCAACGATTGCTTCTCGGTGTGTGCGCACTTGCGGCGGTGGGCTGCCATCAGCATCCGCTCACGGACTACCGCCCCCTCGACCAAGCGGGCATGTTCTCCAGTAATATTGAGCAGCTCAAAGGGCTCAATGTATCGGACCCAGAAATCGCCCAAGTCCTTAAGGCGAAGCACGCAGGGATCAGCGATGACACTTGCGTTGAGCTGGTCAGCGCCGCGCACGTTCACAAGCATCTCTTCATCAGCGGCGAGTCTGCAGCCGATTTGGCTGGTGCCAGATTCACCGAGTCGCAAATCCTCGATATCGCTCACGTAGACTTGCTCGATGCCATCAGCATAGACGCCGTCACGCTCAAGCTGATCGGTCTCTCGGACTCCACGGTTCAGCTCGTTCTTCAGCGCCATTTGGACGGCAAGCAGGTCATGGCCAGCGCCGAAATTTCGCGGCTCAAAAATACTGGTTTGACGGAACGCCAAATCCTCGATCGCATCAATGCTGGGATGACCGACGAACAAGCCGAAAAAGAAATTCGCTCCCGTGAGGCCGCCCGCAATCACAAAGACACTTCCTTTGTCCGCGTGCGTGGCCGCAAGCCCCACTGACGCCTGCAGCTCCTTGCCACATCTGAACCCCGCTTATCCCTTTTGCTTCTTCTCATTTCCCCCGCTACAATCGAGTCGCTTTGGCGCTGCGCTCGCATCTTCGCCTGCTTCTTAGTCTGCTTCTCGCGGCCGTTGGTTTTTGGGTTTCTTCCTGTGCCGTGGCGCTGGGACCGGGATACTCGACTGAAAAGCAGGAAATCCGGGTGCAGTTCTTGCCGGGCCCCGATCCAAGAATTCGCGTCGACTCGGACTACAATCTTCGCAACACGGGCAACCAGCCGATTTCCTCACTCGAATTACGCCTGGCTGGGCGACGGAGCTTCCGCATCGCCGCCGCGCAGGCCACTTGGGACGGTGCCGCGCTTGCCGAGCAAGCCTCGCCTGCAAATCCCCGCAACACTCTGCTCGCGCTTCCGCAACGGTGGAACGTCTCAGAGCGCCATACGCTCCATCTTTCCGCTGAATTTCAGAGTTCCGCCGCTGGCGAAGCCGGGTTCCGTTTTTCTTCCGATGCCTTCTTCCTGCCTTCCGAAGGATGGGCTCCGGAGTTGTTGCCTGCGCAAGGCTTGTTTGCCACCGGAGGAGTTCCACCAAAAGAGTGGAAATTAGTGACACGCGTGCCCGAGGGATTTCTGGTACACGCCAGCGGTAGCTCAAGGAAAACGTCACGCAGCGGTCGCGAAATTGTCGTTCAATCTGTGCAACGTCTTGAGGACCGCTATCCGTTTGTAGTCGCCGGAGTTTACAAAGAGACATCTCTGGACACAGGCGCAGGTAACAAAGTCTTTTTCTGGACGCGCGCTCAAGAAGATTCTGCGCGGTTGCAGCAATTCACCGAAGCCCTCGTCCGCGCCATCCAGGCTTACGACACCACATTTGGCACGCGCGCCAAAAAGCCTCAGCCGTTTTGGATTGTGGAATGTCCCGTCCTGGCAGGTTGTTTTACGGCCGCGCAATCTGTTTACGCAAATTTTTTGAGTGCGGAGCCTCGCGCCGTTTCCGCCGAACTCGCCTCGCTCGACACCTTGTTGGTTGATCTTAGTGGCGGGGCGCCAAAGCTCGCCGCCGCGGCACCAGCTCTTGCCTCCAGTTGGCTTGGTTATGGCCAGAACCCCGGCTTTTATGACCAACAGCCTCCTCTTTCGGCTCTTCCGGCGTTTGCCTCCGCCCTCGGACAAGAAGCCATCGAGGGCCCCTCTTCTCGCGCCGAAATAATCCGCCGCGCCTTGCATGCGATTCCCAAGACCGCCGCTGCGCGCAAAACGGAAGGCGAAAGCGTGCTGCGTGCAAAGAGCTTCCTCTTCTTCTATGCTCTTCAGGATCGCTATGGACTGGACGTTTTCCGCCACGCGATCATGCACATGCTTTCCGCTCGCCAGGGACGCGGCTTCGATCTCGACGATCTCATCGCCGCGTTCGAAGAGGAAACCCATCAGAATGTCGCGGAGTTTGTCCGACTGTGGATGAAACGTCCCGGCGTTCCTGATGAGTTTCGCGCGCGTTTCGAGAATGCTACCGCTTCTATCGCCACCCATTCCAAGGAGACCATGCCATGAGAGAAATTGTTCTGACGGATCGCGGTCCAAAGCCTATCGGGCCTTATTCCCAGGCTATCAAGGTAAACGGACTACTCTTCGTTTCCGGGCAAGTTGCCATCGATCCGAAGACCAACGAGTTTGTTGCGGGAGACATCCAGGTGCAAACAGAGCGCACGCTGGAAAATGTGAAAGGCATCGTCGAAGCGGCGGGAAGCAAGCTGGGCCACGTCATCAAGACCACGGTCTTTCTGAAGAATATGAGCGACTTCGCCGCGATGAACGAGATTTACGGACGTTACTTTTCCACGACTCCGCCGGCGCGCTCGACTGTGGAAGTCGCACGCCTGCCCAAGGACGCACTTGTTGAAATGGAAGTTATCGCGACGATCTAAACTGTTGCCGAAAACGAATTAAGGCCGGTCAGGGCTTTCCAGCGCTTTGTGAATCGCGAAGATGGTTACCAGGGCCACCGCTGCGGTCGCATACCACACAAACTTGCTCTTGGCTGCCATGAGCGGCGGCCGACCGGATCCCTTCGATCCAGCCCCTTGCGGCGGCGGCTGGTCCTGCAATTCCTCTGCGGTTGGCTCGAGAACGATGCGGTATGCGCTGCCTTCCGGGATCACCCTGGAATCATCGCCAACGGTAATGGTCAGCGCTCCTCGCGTGCACTTCACCAGCAATTGCTTCTCGGGCAGCATCGTCACTTCGCCGACGGTCGGTTCGTCGGACTTCGGCCTGATCACCGCCGTCAAAGCATTCAACGCAAACGCGTTTGCATTGGACGTCGAGAATATTCCCGTTCCCCGCAGCAGAGTTGCCGTGGGTATCCCGCCACCTTCAGCCACCGTGGCTTCGGAAGAAGCGGAAAGCATGAACCGCGCAGTCCCGGTCCGCAGCTGCACGCTTCCAAGGTCGGCAGTGCTCAATTTATCGCCGTCAAAAATGGTGGTGCCCACTGCTGCGCCTGCTCCGCCGACACTCGCGCGATCCGATGACACAACCGTCCACAGAGCGCCAGTAGAAGCGCCCCACACCGGGGACATCAGTAAACACGATACCAAGCATGCAGCAACAAATTCGCGCAAGCGCGGCATTGAAGCCTCCAAGAGGGCTACTCGAAGAATACTCACAGCCTTTCCCGTCGTCAATAAAGAATCATCCCTCAGGTCAAGAAATCTTTTGCCCCCAACTTCCCGCCTCCTCTGGCTGTAGCGCGGTTCCGCTGCTACAATGCATGCCAACACATGGCTGACTGGAAACAGATCACCGCCCGGATTCGTCGGGCCCGCACCGGCAAGGACCCCGTCGGACAACTTTCTAATTTGTATGAAAAAACGCGCGACGCCATGGTTGCGTTTGAACTGGCGCGCTATTTCGAAACTGCCGGCCAAAATCCCGAAGCCGCTAAATGGTATCTGGCCGCTGCGGATCGTTTTCGCAGAGCGGATTGGAAAGTTAAAGCGCAAGAGGCCGCCGTCAGGCTTGGCGCGGAAGTTTCGGCTGTGGATCCCGCGCATTCGTCCGGCGATTTTATGTTGACGCCTCTTTCCATTGGCGATCCCGAACCCATATCACCGACGGAAGGGAATTCCGCCGTGCCCGAAGCTCCTGCGGTTTCTGCCGAATCCGAAACGGAAGCCGAGGATGCCTCCGTGAAAACCGAAGCGGAATCCGCAGATTCGCCAGAGAAAAAACGCCGCCGTCGTGGCCGCCGAGGGGGCCGCAATCGTCGAAAGGGAGAACCTTCCAAAAGTCTCGCAAGCGTCTCCGCATCGCGCACTTCGGAACCCGCCACTCCTGCGAAGGGCTTGCCTTCGCCAGTATTTGACGAACCAGCCGAACCCAGACCTTCGCGAGCGGTGGAGAGCCGTGCCATTCCTCAACTCCCCGTTGAACCCATCGGAGAACCCGGCGGGCCGAGCGTTCGTGGCCGTTCCGGAGATCCGGGCCTCTCCTCCAGATTGTCTCTTCTCGAAATGCAGCTCCGCCGCTTGTTGACCTGCCCTCCTGTGAAACTTAGCGAAGCGGATCATGCGCCCGTCGGTCCCGGCGTCTTCGTCCTCACCGATTCCGACTTGACCAGCTACTACTACGTCGAGTCCTGCCAGACTCTGCGCATCGCCGTTGGAAATCTCTTGCGGGGTGGAGCAAGCCGTCGCGGCGCCGATTCTCTCAAGCCTCAGCTCGCCGAACATCTCGGCATTCCGGAATCGCGCGTAACAAAATATCTCGCCGATCATTGCGTCGTTCGCTGGCTCCAACTGGATGAAGGCGCTTCGCACTTCGCGCATTTTGTGACTGCCGTCATTCGCCCCACGCTGAACGAATAGTCCGGCGGCCGGAATTCTTCCCAGTCGGAGCATCGCCTTTCCCAAAAAACGCAAAGTTCTAGCCCGTTCGTTCTAGAAGTTACCCCGCCCCCCTCTCACCCAATTACCGTTCGCTGCCCCTAATTACCGTTCAACCCTCATTTTCGACCGTTCGACGTATCCTGCTGGCATCTGCCCCCCTTTACCTTCAAACTATAGGCGTACAAAGACTTATTGGACGTACCTGTGGAAAATGGTACGGTATTTCGAGCCCGGGGGGCTGTTTTGGGCTCGGCATTCATCCAATTCAGTGAGCAGTTGGGCCGCATCTTTTGAAAGCGAGGGTAGAGCTTTATGCCGAACCGTGTGGGGACGCAGATTCTGAGAACTTTTGACTGGGCGCTGTGCAAGACCGCTGCTTTTACTTTTAACAGCATTCAGTACTTTAACAAGCGCAATCCGAACCCCTCCGTCACGCCGCAGTGGTCAGAAAAGCCGCTGCTCAAGTCCTGGGAAAAGACCAAGCCCACGCTCGGCTTCCCGCGGCAAACCGATTCTCTCTGCCCCGCATGCGTCAAAGAGGCGCGTGAAGCGATCATCGCCGGCAAAAAAGACTGGCGCGATCTGATGAGCGAGAAAGTCGGCGAAATCAAAGCGCAAATCATCGAGCGCGACAACGAGATTTGGATGGTCAAGGATTGCCCCATCCACGGCCACTACGAAGACATGATGGCCATCGATGCCAAGTTCCTTGACTGGATCGAAAAGCAGTTCCCCGGCCGCGATATTCCCGCGCACAACGACGAAGATCTCCACAAGCACGGCTCTTCGACGGTTCGCTACGGCCGCGGCTCCGTTCTCACCGTCGATCTCACCAATCGTTGCAACATGATGTGCGATCCCTGCTTCATGGACGCCAACCAGGTCGGCTACGTTCACGAACTGGGCTGGGACGAAGTTAAAGAAATCCTCGACAACGCGCTCAAGATCAAGCCGCGCCGCCAGATGTCCGTGCAATTCTCCGGCGGCGAACCGACCATGAGCCCGCTCTTCCTCGACGCCGTTGCCTACGCCCGCAAGATTGGTTACAACAGCGTGCAGGCTGCAACCAACGGCATCGAGTTCGCCAAGAGCAAGGAATTTTCGAAGAAAGCTTTTGACGCCGGTATGCGCTACGCCTACCTGCAATTCGACGGCATCGGCAACGACGCCAACAGCCATCGCCAAATCGGCAACCTCTTTGACGTGAAGCTCCGCGCCATCGAGAACATGCACGAAGCCGGCATCGAAATCGTTCTCGTCGTCACCATCGTCAACAACGTGAACAACGATCAGGTCGGCTCCGTCGTGAAGTTCGCGATGGAAAATCCCAAGAAAATCGCTTTCGTCAGCTTCCAGCCGGTTTCGTTCACCGGCCGCGACGAAGACATCACTCCCGAGCGCCGTCTCCGCCAGCGCTACACGCTTTCGCATCTCGCGAAGGACGTCAGCGCGCAAGTCGGCAAAGTGGAACCCACGCGCGACTGGTTCCCCATTTCCTTCATCAGCACGTTCGCCGGTTTCGCGGACATGGTGAAGGGCACCGAATCCACCTGGGGCTCGCTCTCTTGCGGCTGCCACCCGAACTGCGGCGTCGGCACCGCCATGATGATTAACAAAGAGACGAAGGAATGGGCGCCCGTTCCGCGCTTCCTCGATGCCGTCCAGCTCACCAAGGACGTCACCGCCATCACTGACGCGGCTCGCGGCAAGAATTTCTCCAACTTCATGATGGCCATGGCCCTCTTGAAGAACTATCACCCGTTCCGCGGACCCAAGGGCCTGACGCTCAGCGCGCTCTTTAAGAAGTTTGACAAGACCTGGGCGCTCACCAAGCGCTCCACCACTAAGTACGGCCGCACCTCCCCGGACCGCAAGATTGACGACGCCATGAAGCGCCGCCAGGATCCGTGGAACTTCCTCTTCATCGCCGGCATGTGGTTCCAGGATCTTTTCAACTACGACTTCCGCCGCACCGAAATGTGCATCATCCCCTACGCCACGCAGCAAGGCGAAATTTCCTTCTGCGCCTACAACACGGGCGTAGGCTGGCGCCAGATCATCGAGAACATGCACAAGAACGCGACCGTTGCCGAGTGGTACAAGAACCACGGCAAACACGAAATCTACGCCAAGGGCAAGAGCGTCAATCTTCAGAGCTTCGAACATTCTCTGAACATTGACTCCGATGATGCCGCTCGCGTCCGCCACCTCGAACACGATATTCCGCAGACCGCCGCGGAAGAAGATCGCGCACGCCGCAAGAAGGCTTTCGAGGAACAAGCCAAAGTCCGCGCCATTTACGAAGAACTTGTTCTCAAGAAGCCTCAGCCGACCGTCGTTCAAATCGGCTCGGTCTCTGACATCGCCAAAGCTACCCCAGCGAATTTCGCCAACGCAGGCAAGCCAGTAACAATCGCCCCAGCCGCAGGCAATGGCCACTCCAACGGCAACGGCGCCGCCGCCGAAAAGGCTACGGAAGCCGTCGCTGGCGACTAATTTCATTTAACGGCATCCTGACAACTCCGCAGATTCCATCTGGCTCCGGGCAACCGGAGCCAGACGCATTTACACTGTAGCGGCGGGATTGGCCCCGCCCTCCCGGTGTAGAATCCGGTGCGCGAATGGACTTCCTACACGAAGCTATCGAGTGGACCCCCGCTATTTTGGCCCTCACGGGCTGTGCGTTCGGATGGTGGTTCTGGCTGCAAGCACGAAAGTCGGCGTCGATTCCGCGTTGGCGTCGTGTCGCCGGCACGGTGGCCTTGCTTCTTGTGTCCACGAGCATTGCTTTCGGTGCTTTCGCGTTGATCTATTGGAGGCGATCAGGTGATCCCAGCCCCGGCCCTCCGTGGCCCACATTCGTCTCCACTTATGTGGGATTTTTTCTTGTCGCTAGCTCGATTCCTGTCTTGCTCTGCGCGAAAGGCCGGACTCGCGCTATGCTTCTTTTGAGTTCCTTGGGTTTGTTGGGCTTTTATTTCTTAATGTTCCTCTCGCCCTGAAACCCTGGAATATTTCGTCCGGCGCTGTCATAGCAGCCCACGCTTTTTGAGAATAGGACTCCCACCATGAGCACACTCTCCGGGCGCGTTGCTTTGGTCACAGGCGCAAGCCGCGGCATCGGCAAAGCCATCGCCATCGCGCTAGCCGAAGCTGGCGCCGATGTCGCCGTAAACTATCGCGCCCAAGCCGAAGCCGCTGAGTCCGTCTGCCAAACCATCCGCGCCACCGGCCGCAAATGCATCGCCATCCAAGCCGACGTCTCCATCTCCGCCGATGTCGAGCGCCTCGTCAAAACGGTTGAAAACGAATTAGGCCCTGTAGGTATTCTCGTGAACAACGCTGGCATCGGCAAAATGATTCCGCCCGACCAAGTCACCGAAGAAATCTGGAACGAATTCCTCCGCGTTAATCTCACTTCCGTCTTCCTGGTCACGCAGCGCGTCCTCCCCGCCATGCGCGCCGCCCGCTGGGGCCGCATCATCAATCTTTCTTCCGTCGCCGCCCAGTACGGCGGCGTCATCGGACCGCACTACTCCGCCACCAAAGCCGGCATCCTCGGCCTAACCCGTTCCTACGCCTCGCAATTCGCCAAAGAAGGCATCACCGCCAACGCCGTCGCTCCCGCCTTGATCGAAACCGACATGGTCGCCGCCCTCCCCAAAGAAATCGCCGCCCGCATTCCCGTCGGCAATATTGGCGCCCCCGACGAAGTCGGCCGCATCGCGGTCATGCTAGCCCAAAGTTCCTACATCACCGGCCAAACCATCAACCCCAACGGCGGCCTCTACATGAGCTGACTCGGGCTCGCACATAAAATTGACGACCCAGAAATCGGGCGCTAGACTCTTTACATGGCCAGAATTGCACTCCGCGAAGCAACAACGCAGCGGTTGGCATCCCGCGCTTATCGATTTACAGTGATTTTTCAGCCCCTCGCCGGCGAAATGCAGTCGGCAAAGAGCAACGGCCAATCGGATTCGCGGAAGCGGTCCAAGAATTCCGCCGAGCGCGGCTATCAAGTAACCGTCCCGATGCTGCCCGGTCTGATTACCTATGGCCGTACGCTTGGGGAAGCCCGTGAAATGGCTGCCGATGCGATCCGCGTTCACCTGGAGGGTCTACGCAAGGACGGCGAGCCCATCCCCGATGAAACGACGACTCGGACGGAAAAGCTACGCGTAGCGATCAGTGCCTGAATGTCCCCGCGCTTGCCGGTTTTGAAACCGCGGGAAGTTTTACGTGCTTTGTTGAGGGCCGGGTTTGAGATTCATCATCAGGCGGGCAGTCACGCCCAACTGAGGCATCCTCAGAAGTCGCATTTGAGAGTGACGGTTCCGATGCACGATCGATTCGATCTCCCGCTGCCTGTCTTGAAAAGCATCCTCAGGCAGGCGGAGATGACAGTTGAAGAATTTCTTGAGCTTTTGTAAGAGACTCTTTTTGCTAGGAAGAAACTGACTATGCCCATCTACGAATACGTCTGCGACGACTGCCAAGCCCAATTCGAAAAAATCGTCATCAACAAACAGCAAGAAATCTCCTGCCCCAAGTGCGCCAGCAAAAAAGCCACGATCCAGCTCTCAGTCTTCGCCACAGCTGGCTCAGGTGGCTCCTCCGCTCCTTCGGGTGGTTCCTCTTCCGGTGGAGGAGGCTGCTGCGGCGGTGGTTGCGGCTGCCATTAATCGGTTGCGGAATTGTAGTGGCGGGTCTTTAGACCCGTTCTTTCTTTCGTCTGTCGTCCTCATGCCATTTCACCGAAAGAACACTCGGCTAGCTTCCAAAAACTACTTTGGCCGGCAATCTTATTTCGTAACAGTTTGCTGTAACGACCGCTTTCCGCATCTCTCTGACGCTGTACCCGCCCGATGCGTCCTGCATCTCCTTCTCGATTGCGCCGCACGCGACTCTTTTCGTCTCCACGCCTACTGCGTCATGCCAGATCACATTCATATCCTTGTTGAGGGAATCCACGACCGATCTGACCTCCGCGAGTTCATCCGCCTTTTCAAACAACGCACCGCCTTCGAATTTCAAAAGTCCCACGGTCTCTGGGAAGCGAGCTACTACGACCACATTCTTCGCCCTTCTGATCCAATCGAAGATGTCGCTACGTATGTCTGGTGGAATCCCGTTCGCAAAAAGCTGTGTCTGTTGCCGCGCGAATTTCCCTTTTCCGGATCGCAGACTATAGATTGGATGAAGAGATCTGAATTCGCCACAGCTTGGTCCGCGCCGTGGAAAAGAAAAGCACCAGCCTTAAGGCTGGCCACTACAAAGGCCGTTGTAGTGGCGGGTCTTTAGACCCGTTCCTCGTCTTTCATTTTCCTTCTCTTTAGTCACGAAAATAGCATTTCTGATACATTGGTCTTCCAAATCCCATGTCCATCACCACTGCCGAACAACTCGAAAAACTTCGCGCCTGCGGCCTGATCGTTGCCAAAGCCCTCCGCAAGATGACCGCCGCCGTCCGCCCCGGTGTCACTACCGCCGAACTCTCCGAAAACGGCGCGCGCATCCTCGCCGAAAACGGCGCCCAATCCTCCCCACCGCTCATCTATAATTTCCCCGGCGACGTCTGCATCTCCGTCAACGACGAAGTCGTCCACGGCATCCCCGGCCCGCGCACCATCCAACCCGGCGACCTGGTTAAACTCGATCTCACCGCCGTCAAAGACGGCTACCACACCGACTCCGCCGTCACCATCCAGGTCCCGCCGACGCAAGAAAAATCCCGCGAGCTGGCCCACTGCGCCGAACGCGCCTTCCGTCAAGCTCTTGCCGCAGCCCGCCCCGGTAATCGCACCAAAGACATCGGCCGCGCCGTCGAGCGCGAAGTTCGCCGCCGCGGCTTCCACGTCGTCCGCGAACTCGGCGGCCACGGCGTAGGCCGCACCATTCACGAAGAACCGAGCGTACCCAATTACGCCGACCCCGCCGCCTGCCATCTCCTAACCGAAGGCCTCGTCATCACCATTGAGCCCATCATCGCCGCCACCACCGGCCGCGTCTCCCTCGACCGCGACGGCTGGACCGTCCGCACCGCCGACGGCAGCCTCTCCGCCCACTACGAGCACACCATCGTCATCACCAAGTGCGACCCCATCCTGCTCACCGCGGCGTAGCCTCGAGCGTCCAACGCGTATGCTTCCCACCCATTCCCAGCTTCTGTTCTTCGTCACCACCGCCGCGATTCTGCTCGCGATTCCCGGCCCCGCCATTCTCTACATTGTTGGCCGCAGCGTCGGCCAAGGCCGCAACGCGGGTTTGGTCTCCGCGCTGGGAATTGGCGTCGGCACTCTCATCCACACTGCCGCAGCCGCCCTCGGTCTCTCTGCTCTCCTCG
>Ga0210394_10007672_pt1 | contig 11298 bp, 6 predicted proteins | sample IncBWC12MmetaG_FD_160121 | JGI IMG/M metagenome (GOLD analysis project Ga0210394, IMG submission 160121) | Forest soil microbial communities from Barre Woods Harvard Forest LTER site, Petersham, Massachusetts, United States - Inc-BW-C-12-M | ecosystem: Environmental > Terrestrial > Soil >... | reverse complement strand
GCAGTTGCCACCCCTTTCCGTGAAGGGCAAGTTCTGGCTGGCAACCCAGTGCAGCTTCGATTATTCCTCGTTCGCCTGGACGGGGATTCTCGCCGCACAGGAGTTCGCTCTGAATAACTATCCCGAGTTCGGCGGTGGCATGGCCGGTTACAGCCGATATTATTGGCGCGGCATCGCGGACGAGGCGTCCGGCAGCTACTTCACCCAAGCCATCGTCCCTGTGATCACTCGCGAGGATCCGCGGTATTACACCCTTGGCGGGAAGGGTTTCTTCCGCCGCATGAGCTACGCGCTCTCTCGCATCGTCGTCACCAAGACCGATTCCGGCGGTACCAGCTTCAACTGGTCTGAGGTCGGAGGCGTTGCATTGGAAGCGGGATTATCCAATGCCTACTACCCGTCCGCCGAGCGCAATTTCCGTCACACCGCAATCAATTGGGGAACCCAGATAGAATCCAACGCCCTGAACAACGTCCTCAAGGAATTCTGGCCGGATATCCGTCACCTGCTCTTCCGCCAAAAACAATAGCGTTCCACGGCGCTACGGCACAGTCCGGCAGCTACCGTTGCAAAGCAAAACGAACTTACGGAACCGGGTCATAGGCCGCGACGGAACCAAAGTACGCGACGTAGATGCGATGTGTCGCGGGATCCACGACGAGCGAGTGGCCACCGAAGTGTGTGGGGGCATTCTCGAGCACGCGGTACGAGTCTGCAGAATCCTGCTGGATCACGCTCATGCTGCCCACGGCATTCGCCGTGTAGATGCGCTTCAATTGCGGATCAAAGCCCGCGCCATCCACGCCGCCGCCGATTGGCATCACCGTGACAATCGCTCCTGTATCAGCGTTGAGCACCACCAGTTTGTTGTTCCGGCACGCAGCGAACAGCCGATGGTTCGCAGCGTCTAGTGCCAATCCGGTCGGCCCCTCCCCTGGAGCCAGCTTGTAGCGCTGGGTTACCGCTTGCTTCTGCGGATCGATCACCACCAGTTCGCTGGTATTCTCAAGATTTTGGTAGATAGCACCGGTCTCCGGGTCGGCCTGCGGATACTCTGGCTCGCCTCCGAGCGGTATGGTTGCGACAACCTTCAGCGCGACTGGATCGATCAGCGTACCGGTCTTGCCGTCGTGGTCGGCGGCATAAATTAAGTGCAGTTTCTCGTCGTAGATGATGGCGTCGGGATCGTCACCCGCCGGAATCTTCTGTACGAGCTTGTTCGTGGTCAGATCGAACACTCCCACCACATTGTCGCCGCTCGAACTGGCGAACCCCAGCTTGCGTTCCGGCACAATCGCAACCCCGTGCACCCGCGTCATACCATCAATCGTAGCCACGGAGCGATTCGTCCCCACATCGACCACGCCCACCATCCCCTGGCTGGCGTAGCCGGCATAGAGACGCCCTCCGCTAATCGCCATGTAGTCGATGAACGGTCGTCCGATCCTAAACGGCGCGGGAATCGAGATCGAACCCAACGGTCTAACTGTGGTGGCCGCCGCCCGCGTGGCCAAATAAATATAGAAGCCGATGACGGCCAGAGCGAGGAGCGCAACCAGCGCCCCCAAGCCTTTCAGCAGGAACCGGATCACTCTCATGCGTCGTCCCTTTGGCCGAGACATTCTCCCTAAAGTCGTAACACCCAAAGGCGGAGAAAGATTAACACGTGCCATTGCGGACGAGGATACGGATATTCGGAAGTAACTCGACTTCGGCGCTCAGACGCGCTCGTTGGAACCGAGCCTAACCCCCGAGAAGTCGGAGTATCGGAATGCCGGTTTTCGGGCGTAGCCGACGGTCGGGCTCTGGTGATCCCGTTTCTCGGGCACTGGCCGGTTCGGGTAGTGATGACCTACTGCCCGCCTTGTACCTCAGCGGCGGAGCCCTCACTCGGGATCACTGCGCAATCACAAAGAACCTCGGCTGGGAAGCCTTCGCAATCGAGTCGCGATACACGAAATGCGCTGGCTTATTCTCAACATAGGGGAGTACGACCTGGTAGGCGCTTCCGTCCTGGTGCTCAAGAAGAATGTGAATGCCCTCACGCGATGTTTGCTCTGGCGCAGAGTTTGAGCGCGTGTCAAAGCAGATACCCACGGCCTTGCACCTGCCCATTCGCGTCAGCGTGTGCAAGCCGCCCTCAAGGACGCGGATACTTTCTTGAGCCGATGGTTGTGTTTTGCGGCCAGGGCTGGTCAGTTGGGCCACGTTTCCTTCTCTGGTCAACATGGCGGCGAAAGGAAGTACGCTACCGCCGTTCCTCTGGCGCTGTTCCGCAAACCGGAGCATTGACTCCAGCATGAGACGCAAGTCTTTGTGGTTCATCGTGATCGCCCTCGATTCGTAGGCCGCGGCCTTGCGACCTGGCTGGATCAAGTCAGGTCCGAAATTCTAGCCCAGCCTTTTCCGCTTGCCTGAGCACTCGGAAAAGGCTGGGACCTAAGTCTCGCAATCTACGAACGCCTAACAGCTACTGAATAAAGACATGTGCCTGGGCACTTTCACCATTAACGCCGATGACTGTTTCTGCAGGTCCGGCGGTAATTTTCAAGGCGTTTGGTCACCGAAGGCGCGACGCCGGTCACGTCTTCGGCTCTGGAAGCATTACGCCGAGGAACGCCACAGTAATTGCTCCCTGAAGATGCGGGTACTCTGCCTCGCTTTCCACATGACCGCTCGGCGGTAAGACGCGATGGTTCTATTGGAAGTAGAATCGAATCTGTGTAGTTTCGCCGTTGACTCCAAAAATGTCGATGTCCAGGTCTCCTCGTGTCACGGTTTGACCGCTGGCACAAGTCAGGGTATTGGGTATCGTGACGGTGCCTGAAGTAGCGTTCGTGGTCAGGATTTGGCCGATGTGGCAGGTCAGGGCACTCGGGTCGCCTTGAGTTAGATCCTGAAATTTTGCGCTGAATACGACATTGGCGATAGGAAACGTCTTAGGCAGTGTCCAATTTGCCGTCACTGTCTTTCCGGCGTAGTTCGCCGTTGCGCTACTAACCGATCCAATGGGCACGGAGTTGACTTGGGTGAATGCGACAGCCTCGTTCGTGAAGGCGAAGGTCGGCACGACATAGTTGACTGCGGGCCCCGAGGCGGGCGTGATGTTGAACGTGAATGGCGTCCCTGCGGGGATTGCGACGCTCAGAGGGCTGGACTGCACTAACAATTCTTGAATAAGTAGCGATCCTCCCAAGTATGAGAATTGGTTCCCCGGTCCGAGGGACGAGTTGTTGAAGATGCCTCCTCCGCTGACCTTTTCCGCGATCAGGTTTCCAACCGGAGCCTCAAGGTGAGCTTCGACAGTCGTGGAACTGCCGCTCTGGGCGCCCTGCGACGTTCCGGCCCCCACAAGCATTTGCGTTTGCGCAATCTGATTGTCGCCAGCGATCAACCAAGCCGAACCTGAACGCTGAAACCAAAACTCGTCGAACTCCGCCGGTAGCGCGCCCACGCTGACGCCGCCTTGCATCAGGGTGCCATTGAAAACCACATCCGCTAATCCGTTGGTGAGGTCCATGCTCTTTATGAACGGGGCCCGCGTTGAAACCGTGGGCACGCCCCCGCCGTTCAGAAAGCTGACAAAGTCACCGACAAGTCTGCCGGCGTATTGGTTTTGGTTCAGGCCATCATTCAACAGGTTGCTGGCCATGAATGGCGTAATGTCGCTTACCGCTAATTGGCTGCCCTTTGCGCCGAGCACGCTGAAGAATCCGGTGAACGTGGTATTGATCGCATTGATCGCCGTTTGTTGCGCAGTCGAAGCGGGTATCACCGTGGTAATGAGATTCGTGCTGGTGGTCCCTCCTGCGGTGGTCGTTGATGTGATGGTCAACGCACCCGTGCTCGTGTTATAGGCGACCGTGGAAGTTTGCGTCGTCGTGTTATCGGTGATCGTCACGATGGTGACTTGGCCGTTGCTCAGCGTTTCCGTAGTTTCATGCAGTACAGCATCGAAGCCCGTTCCGTTCGCGGTGAAAGCGCCTGAGATCGGGTTGAGCTGACCTGTGCCAAAACCCACGTTCACTCCGGCTTTGCCAAACCACAACTGCATGGCTTGAACCGCGGCGCTGGCGATGATTTGGACGTTCGCCGGATTCGGAGGAACATTCCCAGCGGTGACCGGATTCCCGAACGCCGAGTCAACATTGACCCCTTGCGAGTTGTACCAGGAACGAACGGTCAGGTCAGTCAGAACGTCGAGATTGATCGTGGTGGTCGCCAGTGCGTCGGCACTGACGCTGTAGAGCGTTGTCCCGGCCGGGAAAGACCCTGACGCCGCAGACGTCACGACGCGCACAAAAAACGGCGGAACGAGCGTTCCGGTCTTGAGAGTGAAAGTTCCGTCGGAGGCGGTGGTGGCGGTGCTCGTGTTGCCGGCGCTGTCCTTGAGGGTCACCACCGCGCCGCCCATCGGGGCGCCAGCGGACGCTGTGCCCGTGACGATGGATGCCGACGTCGGACCGGATGTAGTAGTAGATGTTGTTGTGGTGGTGCTTCCGGAACTGGATTTGCAGCCTGAAACGAAAATACAGGTCACTAGAGACGATACGAGAAGCGCCCTCAGTCCGCGTTGAAAGCTTTGAGTCGAACTAGCTGGTGTACACATTCACACGTGCTCCCTTTTGGGACCTGTTAGCCCGTGCAGCGCACACCCGAGCAAACGAGCAGAACCCGATAAATTTGTTCAATAAGTTCCCGGAGTGAATGTATACAAGTACTAGTACTGACTACACGGTTTCCTGGGGATCGTGTACCCAACTGGAACATATCGCTTTGGTTCATTGCGGCAGACCTGGCTGTGTCGGCGCAAAATGGGGCACAAGGAAGGACTGCCCCTACCCGCTGCCCAGCCAATTTGACTGCCGTGATAAAATATGTGAAAAGACGATACGATGCGCTCCCGTGGCCCCGCACCCGGATTCCTCCGCACCAACCCGAGGCCCACAAAATTATTCTGTTACCGTGCCTTGGAAGTGTTCATTCTAAAGAACATCAACCCCTGTAGAATGAACAGTTCCGTTGTCGTGGAAGCCTCATTGAAAACAAACAACTTCAACTCCCGCAGAATGAACAGTTACGCAAAATCGCACCCTAACCCCCTTTGGAATGAACACTTGCAAAAAACCCCAGGGGGGTGGGGGGTGCGGGAAAATTATCTGGACAGTACTCATGGAAAACCGTGAAATCGCGCGCATCTTGCGTGAAACCGCCCAGCTCCTGGAAATCGACGGCGCCATCATCGGCCGCTACCGCAGCTACGAAAAAGCTGCCGAGCTCATCGCCAGCATCCCTGAATCTGTCGAGCAACTGGCCCTCGATCCGGCCAAGCTCAAGGAATTGCCCGGCGTCGGTGACCGCCTGGCCGAGCACATCCAGGAAATCCTCAAGACCGGCGACTACGGCCTGCGCAAGAAACTCCTGAAGAAATACCCTCCAACCATTCTCGACCTCCTCGACATTCAGTCGCTCGGTCCCAAGAAAGTCGCCTTTCTCTGGCGCACCTTCAAAGCCGCCAGCGTCGAACAGGTCGAAAATCTGGCTCGCGAGGGCAAGCTGCGCGAACTCCCCGGCTTCGGCGAAAAGAGCGAAACCAACATCCTCAAGGCCATCGAAGTCTTCAAGCAGATATCCGGCCGCTTCCTTCTCGACTTCGTGGAAGCCGAGGCCGCCCGGCTCATCGCTTACATCAATACGTTCGGAAAGCCCGCCGAGTCCGTGCATCCCGCCGGCTCGTTCCGTCGCGGCAAAGAAACCGTCGGCGATCTCGATCTCCTCGTCACACTCTCTGCCAAACATACGGAGAAGCAGGTGGACGCACTCGCCGCCCACATTCTGGCCTTCCCCGAGAATGCCCAGACGCTCGCCCAGGGCGAAAATAAAGTCAGCTTCCGCCTGGCCGGAGGCTTGCAAGTGGACGTGCGCCTGCTCGCGCCGGAAAATCAAGGCGCTGCCCTGCTCTACTTCACCGGCTCCAAGGAACACAACGTCACGCTTCGCGGCCGCGCCAATAAGATGGGCTGGACGCTCAACGAGTACGCGCTGACCACGCTCAAAGGCAACCGCCACGTCGCCGGCGCCACCGAAGAAGAAATCTACGCCAAGCTCAAGCTCGATTTCATTCCGCCCGAGCTGCGCGAAAATTCCGGCGAAATCGAAGCCTCCGAAAATCATCACCTGCCGCACCTCGTCGAACTCAAGGACATTCGCGGCGACCTGCAGATGCACACCACCGCCAGCGACGGCCGCAACTCCATCGAGGAAATGGCCGCCGCGGCCCGCGCTCTCGGCTACGAGTACATCGCTCTCACCGACCACAGCAAGGCCGTGACCGTCGCCGACGGCCTCGACGAGAAGCGCACGCGCGAACAGATCGCCAAGATCCGCGCCGCCAACGCCAAGAAACCCGGCATCCGCATCCTCGCCGGCAGCGAGGTCGATATTCTCAAGGACGGCCGCCTCGATCTCGACGACGAAGTTCTCGCCGAGCTCGACGTCGTCGTCGCCTCCATTCATTCCTACATGAACCTCGAGCGTGCCGAAATGACCGACCGCCTCCTCGCCGCCATCGAAAATCCCTACACGCAAATTCTCGGCCATCCCACGGGCCGTCTCCTGCTTCGCCGCGAAGGCTACTCCTACGACATGGAAAAAATCCTGGACGCCGCCGCCCGTCACGACGTCGCCGTCGAGTGCAACGCCTCGCCCGAGCGCCTCGACCTCAAAGACACCTACCTGCACATGGCCAAAGATCGCGGCGTCCCCGTGGTCATCTCCACCGACGCCCACACCACCTCGACTCTTCAATTCATGCGCTTCGGTGTTCAGATGGCCCGTCGCGGCTGGCTTGAAAAAAAAGATGTGATCAACACCCTGCCTCTCGAAAAATTCCTCGCCGCCCTCCGCGCCAAGCCTGGGAACGCCAATCTCCCGATTGGCGGGGTATCCAAGCACGCCCGCCGCCGGGCGGCCACTAGGGGGTCGGAGGTTTAGCTCCGACTTCGGCACAGTTTTTTGGGAGGCCTTTAGGCCCAGAGGCTGCTATTGCCGATTTCGTTGCAATTCCGCGCCGCGCGCCGCATTATAGTGCGCCCGCGCTGCCCACGCAGCGCCGCCATCGCAACGTCACAAGGAGACCAACTGAATGCGCCGGCCCGCCAAAATTGCGCCCCCTAAAGGTAAACTGGGTGTTCTCACCGTCGGCCTCGGCGCTGTCTCTACCACGTTCATGGCGGGTGTAGACTTGGTTCGCACCGGCGCCGCCCAGCCCATCGGCTCGCTCACCCAGCTCGGCACCATCCGCCTCGGTCGCCGGACCGAAAAGCGTTCGCCCCTGATCAAGAAATTTGTGCCCCTTGAAAAACTGGAAAATATCGTATTCGGCGCCTGGGACCTCTTCCCCGACTCCGCCTACGAAGCCGCCGCCAAGGCCGCCGTGCTCTCGCCGCAAGACCTCACCAAAGCGCAAAACTTTCTCTCCGGCATTCATCCCATGAAGGCCGCCTTCAACCGCGACTACGTCAAGCGCCTCGACGGCCCGCACGTCAAAAAAGCCAAAACCAAATACGACCTCGCGCTCGAAATCAAAGAAGACATAGCGCGCTTCAAAAAAGAAAACAAATTGTCGCGCCTGGTGATTATCTGGTGCGGCTCGACGGAAATTTTCCTCACTCTCGACAAGGTCCACTCCTCCGCGGCCAAATTTGAAGAAGCCATGAAGCAGAATCATCCCGCGATTGCGCCTTCCATGCTGTACGCCTGGGCCGCCATCACCTCCGGAGTTCCCTTCGCCAACGGCGCGCCCAATCTCACCGTGGACACTCCCGCGCTCCAGGAACTGGCCCGCAAGCACCGCGTCCCGATTTGCGGCAAAGATTTCAAAACCGGTCAGACGCTGCTCAAGACCATCCTCGCTCCAGGCTTCAAAGCGCGGATGCTCGGCGTCGAGGGTTGGTTCTCCACCAACATCCTCGGCAATCGTGACGGCGAAGTCCTCGACGATCCCGAATCGTTCAAGACCAAAGAAGAGTCCAAGCTCGGCGTCCTGGAATACATCCTGCAGCCCAAGCTCTATCCCAACCTCTACGGCAATATCTGCCACAAGGTCCGCATCAACTACTACCCGCCGCGCGGCGACAATAAAGAAGGCTGGGACAATATCGACATCTTCGGCTGGCTGAACTACCCCATGCAGATCAAGGTCGACTTCCTCTGCCGCGACTCCATCCTGGCCGCGCCCATCGTTCTGGACCTGGTCCTGTTCCTCGACCTCGCCCAGCGCGCCGGCATGCGCGGCATCCAGGAATGGCTGAGCTTCTATTTCAAATCGCCCATGTGCGCCCCGGAGCTCTACCCCGAGCACGATCTGTTCATTCAGTCCATGAAACTGAAAAACACGCTCCGCTGGATGATGGGTGAAGACCTCATCACCCACCTCGGCAACGAATATTACGACTGACCATCCGCTGAAGGATGGTCATCCCGAGGAATCTGCCGAGGCGGATGACGAGGGATCTCTCAGCAAGCGCCCCTCGTGGCTATATGCAAAAAGTCGATGCCTTCTATCGAAAACTTGCGCTTACCTCCTCCTCTCCCGCCGCGCTAACCTGCCCTCGGCAGCGGCAAGTTTTGCCTCCGTAGGCGCTGCGGCCACGCAAGCGTGCGCGCCGCCGGCGGCCGTACTAACGTCGGTCGCTTGCGGCCGCACGCGACAATCGTCGCGGTCGTGTATACCCCGGGAGTCGGCGCCTCTCGGATGCAGGCTAAATGAGGAACCGTTTACAACTCCTTTATGAATCGCGGCTCTTCGCGGCCACGCCTACGCCGAATCTTGACCTCTCGCGGCAGTTTGCTGTATCGTCGCGGGCTCTTACCCCAGATTTAACAAACATCTATTCCCTTGCGAAGGAGACTTAATGGATCCGAAACAAGTTTTGGAATTCGCCTCTAAGAACAACGCAAAAATGCTCGATCTTCGCTTCATCGACCTGCCGGGCATCTGGCAGCACGTCAGCTATCCGATCGGTGAGCTGGAAGAAAGTTCCTTCAAGGACGGCTTCGGCTTTGACGCCAGCTCCATCCGCGGCTGGCAATCGATCCATGAATCCGACATGCTGCTGATCCCCGACCCCAACGCGGCCTTCATGGATCCCTTCCGCGACGTGCCGACGCTGTGCATCATCGCCGACGCGGTCGAACCCGCGAACCACCAGCCTTACAAGCGAGACCCCCGCAACATCGCGAAAAAAGCGGAGGCTTATGTCAAGGGCACGGGCCTCGCCGATCAGGCCTTTTTCGGCGCCGAAGCGGAGTTCTTCATCTTCGACAATATCCGCTTCGACCAGAGTACTAACTTCGGCTACTACTTCATCGACTCCGAGGAAGGTCGCTGGAACTCCGGGCGCGAGGAAAACAATCTCGGCTATCGCCCCCGGCTGAAGGAAGGCTATTTCCCCGTTCCGCCCACCGACCACTATCAGGATTTGCGCACCGACATGGTGCTGCAGATGCAAGCCTGCGGCATCGACGTCGAGTGCCAGCATCACGAAGTCGCCACCGCCGGCCAGGCCGAAATCGACCTGCGCTTCAATACCCTGCTCAAGTCGTCCGACTGGATGATGATGTACAAGTACATCATCCGCAACGTGGCCTACCAGCACGGCAAGACGGTCACCTTCATGCCCAAGCCGCTTTTTGCCGACAACGGCTCCGGCATGCACACGCACCAGTCGCTGTGGCTGGGCGGCAAGCCGCTCTTCGCCGGAGACAAGTACGCCGGGCTCTCGCAGATGGCCCTGCACTACGCCGGCGGACTGCTGAAGCACGGACCCAGCCTCGCGGCCTTCATCGCGCCGACCACCAATTCCTACAAGCGCCTGGTGCCGGGCTACGAAGCGCCGGTGAACCTCGCGTACTCCAGCCGCAATCGTTCGGCTGCCGTGCGCATCCCGGTCTATTCGGCAAGTCCCAAGGCCAAGCGCCTCGAGTTCCGTCCGCCCGACCCGTCGGCCAATCCGTACCTGGCCTTCTCGGCCATGCTGATGGCCGGCCTCGACGGCATTAAGAACAAGATCGATCCCGGCAAGCCTCTCGATGTGGATATCTTCGAGCTCTCCGCCGAGGAAGCCAAGCATGTCCCCTCGATGCCCGGCTCGCTCGACCAGTCCCTCGCCAATTTGGAGAACGACCACGCCTACCTGCTCGAAGGCGGCGTCTTCACCAAAGACCTGATCGAAACCTGGATCGCCTACAAGCGGAAGAACGAAGTGGATGCCGTGCGCATGCGCCCGCATCCCTACGAATTCCACCTGTACTACGACATCTAGTACTCGGCTCGCGCCGAACCAACAAGGTCCGTCGGATTTGCGTCCGACGGGCCTTTCTGTCTTGAGGGGCTGGCACTCGCGGCGAGCAAGTCGCGGCTTCTCGGCCCTCAACCCTGTGCGATGAGTGTCCGATTATGCTATTGTGTGCGGTCGCGCTCGCGCCCATCTGACCCCTTACGGCGCGCCAACAATCAATTGAGGTGACGGATCACATGAAGTCTTCGTATAACTCGCGTCCGGTGCCGACCGATGGCAAACCCATCGAGTATGCCAACGGTCAGTTCGTCATTCCCGACCGGCCCATCATTCCCTACATCGAAGGCGACGGCACCGGCCGCGATATCTGGAAGGCTTCCCAGCGCGTTTTTGATGCTGCCGTCGAGCATGTCTACGGCGGCAAGCGCAAAGTGGTGTGGTATGAAATCCTGGCTGGCGAAAAATCATACAACCTGACCAAAGAATGGCTGCCGCAGGACACCATTGACGCCGCGCGCGACTTCCGCATCTCCATCAAAGGCCCGCTGACCACTCCGGTCGGCGGAGGCATCCGCTCGCTCAACGTGGCCCTGCGACAGATTCTCGACCTGTACGCCTGTGTTCGCCCGGTGCGCTACTTCCCCGGAGTGCCCTCGCCGGTGCGCCATCCCGAGCGCATGAATGTCGTGATCTTCCGTGAAAATACCGAGGACGTGTACATGGGCATCGAGTGGCGCTCCGGCTCGCCCGAAGCGAAAAAGCTGCTCGACTTTCTGAATAACGAAATGCTGGCCGGCACCAAAAAGCAGATTCGCATGGATTCGGCTGTCGGCATCAAGCCCATCTCTCCCTTTGGCACCAAGCGCCTGGTGCGCCGCGCCATCCAGTACGCCATCGCCAACAATCGCCGCGTGGTCACCTTCATGCACAAGGGCAATATTCAGAAATTCACCGAGGGCGGCTTCAAGGACTGGGGCTACGACGTAGCGCGCGACGA
>Ga0210394_10007671_pt1 | contig 11298 bp, 9 predicted proteins | sample IncBWC12MmetaG_FD_160121 | JGI IMG/M metagenome (GOLD analysis project Ga0210394, IMG submission 160121) | Forest soil microbial communities from Barre Woods Harvard Forest LTER site, Petersham, Massachusetts, United States - Inc-BW-C-12-M | ecosystem: Environmental > Terrestrial > Soil >... | reverse complement strand
CAGGCGATTGCCGCGCGCGTGGGACTGTCGCCGCGGCAGGTGGAGCGTCTTTTCCGGCAGCACATCGGCGAACCGCCCGGGCCGTTCTATTTGCGTCTGCGGCTCGAACGCGGCCGGACACTGCTGACACAGACATCGCAGAGCATCCAGGAGGTCGCACTGGCGTGCGGGTTCGGCTCGACCTCGCATTTTGCCCACGCCTACAAGCGGCACTATCAGCACACGCCCACCGATGAACGGCGGCGGCCGGCGCGCACGCGTTAGCGAAGCAATTGTCGCCCCGAGGCAGCCCCATGTCGGCTGGGTGCAACGGCGGCTGCCGACGACGAGCGAACATGAGCGTGATGGAGAGCAGAAGACGCAGGGAAGGGGGCCGCAGCCGCAGGACTGCGGGTCATCTGCCGCAACTGCCGTGGCAGCCGCCGACCAATCCCTATATGCCGATGGAGGTGCTGAGCGCGGATCAGATCGAGGCGATCCATGTGACCTCGCTGCGGATCCTGGAGGAACTTGGCATCGAGTTGATGTCGCCGCGCGCGCGTGCCGTGATGCGAGCCGCCGGAGCCGAGGTCGATGAGGCCACCGGCACGGTGCGGCTCGATCGCGGGCTGGTTGCCACCAAGCTCGCGCAGGCGCCGCCGTCGATCGTGCTCACGCCGCGCAACCCGGCCAAGCGCATCACGCTCGGTGGCAATCACATCAACTTCGGACTGGTCGCCGGGCCGCCCAATGTGCACGACTGCGAGCGTGGTCGCCGCGCCGGCAACTATGCCGACTACTGCGACTTCGTGCGTCTGGCGCACTATTTCAACGCCATTCACCTGATCGGCAACCAGGTCTGCGCACCGGTGGAGCTGCCGGCCAACTCGCGCCATCTCGACACCTATCGGGCCAATCTCAGCTATTCGGACCTGGTATTTCATTGCTCGGCCATCGGCGCCGGGCGCGCGCTCGACGGTATCCGCATGATGGCCATCGCGCGCGGCATCTCGCTGGAGGAGGCCGCGCGCAGCCCCGGAGTGCTCACTATTATCTCGGTCAACAGCCCGCGCCGCTTCGATGAGGCCATGGCCGAAGGCCTCATGGCGATGGCACAGCACGGCCAGCCCGTGGTGATCACGCCCTTCACGCTCATGGGCGCGATGGCCCCGGTCTCGCTGGCGGCGGCGCTCGCGCAGCAGAACGCCGAGGCGCTGTTCGGTATCGTGCTGGCGCAGCAGATCCGGCCCGGCACGCCGGTCGTGTACGGCGCCTTCACCTCCAACGTGGACATGCGATCCGGCGCACCGGCGTTCGGCACGCCCGAGAATGCCAAGGCCAACGTCGCGAGCGGGCAGCTCGTGCGCCGCTACCGGCTGCCCTACCGCTCGTCCAATGCCAGCGCCTCCAATGCGGCTGACGCGCAGGGCGCCTACGAGACCGAGATGTCGCTGTGGGGCGCGATCCTCGGGCACAGCAACCTGATCTATCATGCGGCCGGCTGGCAGGAAGGCGGCCTGACGGCATCCTTCGAGAAGCTCGTGCTCGATGTGGAGATGCTGCAGATGATGATGGAGTTCATGAAGCCGATCGTCGTCAATGAGGCCGAGCTCGGCTTCGATGCCATCAGTCACGTGGCGACCGGTGGGCATTTCTTCGGCGAGCCGCACACGATGGAGCGCTACGAGCACGCCTTCTATCAGCCACTGGTTTCCAACTGGCAGAACTTCGAGAACTGGCAGCTCGCCGGCGGCAAGGATGCCACCCAGCGCGCGACCGAGATCTGGAAGCGTGCGCTCACCGAATACGAAGAACCGCCGATGGACGCTGCGATCCGCGAGGAACTTGACGCGTACGTGACTCGACGCCGCGCCGAGATCGGCAGCAACGATCCTTGAGTTGACGTAGCAGTATGCAATCCCATGCCCAGGTGGTGGTCATCGGCGGCGGCGTTGTCGGCTGTTCGGTGCTGTTTCATCTCGCGAAGTTCGGCTGCACCGAGGCGCTGCTGCTCGAACGTGAAGAGCTCACGTGCGGATCGACCTGGCATGCGGCCGGCGGCATGCACACCATCAACGGCGATCCGAATGTGGCCAAGCTGCAGAAGTACACGATCGATCTCTACCAGGAGATCGAAACGGTGTCGGAACAACCCACGGGCATGCATCTGACCGGCGGAGTCTTGCTGGCGGCGAGCGAGGCGCGATTCGACTGGCTCAAGAGCATCGTTGCGAAAGGCCGCTATCTCGGCATAGAAGCCCGCATCATCACCCCGGAGCGCGCGCACGAGCTGCTGCCGCTGCTCGACCCGTCCTGCTTTGTCGGGGGGCTCGAGACGGCGCTTGACGGGCACCTCGACCCCTCGGGAACGACGCACGCGTACGCCAAGGCGGCGCGCAAGCTCGGCGCCCGCATCGAGCGCTTCACCAAGGTCGAAGAGCTCCTGCAATGCGCCGACCGCTCGTGGCGCGTGATCACCAACAAGGGTGAGATCCGGGCCGAGCACGTGGTCAATGCCGGTGGGCTCTGGGCCCGTGAAGTCGGCCATATGGTTGGTCGCGAGCACCCGGTACTCGCGATGGAACACATGTACCTCATCACCGAGGACATGCCCGAAGTCGCGGCGATCAATGCGGCCACCGGCAAGGAAGTCGTGCACGCGGTGGATTTCGACGGCGAGATGTACCTGCGCCAGGAGCGCGGCGGCATGCTGCTCGGCACCTACGAGAAGGCCTGCAAGCCCTGGTCCGAAGATGTGACGCCCTGGTCCTTTGGACACGAACTGCTGACGCCGGACATCGAGCGTCTAGCGCTGTCGCTGGAGGTGGCGTTCCAGCATTTCCCAGCGCTGCAGAGGGCCGGCATCCGCAAAGTCGTCAACGGACCCTTCACCTTCGCGCCCGACGGCAATCCGCTGGTCGGGCCGGTGCGGGGTCTGCCGGGCTACTGGTGCGCCTGCGGCGTGATGGCGGGCTTCTGCCAGGCCGGCGGCGTCGGACTCGCGCTCGCCAACTGGATTCTGCAGGGCGATCCGGGCTTTGATGTCTGGGCCATGGACGTGGCGCGCTTCGGAGACTGGGCGAGCAAGGCCTACACGAACGCCAAGGTGCGGGAGAATTATGCGCGCCGCTTTTCGATCCGCTTTCCGAACGAGGAGCTGCCGGCCGGTCGGCCCCTGCGCACCTCGCCGCTCTACGAGCGCCTGAAACAGGCGGGCGCGCAGTTCGGCGCCGCGGCCGGGCTCGAATTCCCGCTCTGGTACGCGCCAGCCGGCGTGCGCGATGCCTTCAGCTGGCACCGCTCGACCGACTTCGCGACCGTGGCCGCGGAGGTGCGTGCGGTGCGCGAAGCGGTCGGCCTGATCGAGACGACGGGTTTTGCCAAGTACCGGATCACAGGCTCCGGCGCCAGCGCCTGGCTCGATCGGCTTCTGGCTTGCAAGCTGCCGCGCTCCGGCCGCATGACCCTGGCGCCGATGCTCAAGGCGGACGGCCGCCTGATCGGTGACTTTACGCTCGCGTATCTCGGCGCCGAAGGCTACTTTCTTATCGGCTCAGGAGCGGCCGAGGAATACCACCTGCGGTGGTTTCAGCAGCATCTGCCCGAGGATGGCAGCGTCACGCTGACCGCCCATGCCACCTCGCTTGCCGGGCTCGCGATCGCCGGCCCGCGTGCGCGCGACCTGCTGTCACGGGTCACGAGCGCCGACGTATCGGCCGGCGCCTTCCGTCTCATGGACGCGCGCCGCCTTCCGATCGGTCTGACCTCCGCGCTCGTCGGCCGCGTCAGCTACACCGGCGATCTGGGCTACGAGCTCTGGTGCGATCCGGCTTACCAGGTGCACCTGTTTGACACACTGATGGCCGCCGGCGCCGATCTCGGCATTCGCCTGTTCGGCTCACGGGCCCTGAACGCGATGCGGCTCGAGAAGGCCTACGGTTCCTGGGCGCGCGAATACCGGCCCATCTACAGTCCGATCGAGGCCGGGCTTGACCGCTTCGTGGCCTTCGACAAGGAAGCGCCCTTTATCGGTCGGGAAGCCGCCCGCAAAGAGCAGGCCTCGGGTGCCCGGATGCGACTGCGCTGCTTCGTGGCGGAGGTTGAGACCGCTGATGTCATCGGTGATGAGCCGATCTGGCACGGCGAGACCGTGCGCGGCTGGGTGACCTCGGGTGGATTCGCACACAACGCCGGCGTGTCAGTCGCCATGGGATACGTGCACAGGGAAGTCGCGGACGAATCCGGTCCCTGGAGCATCGAAATACTCGGCAGACGATACCCGGCCCACCTTCAACCGCAGCCGCTGTTCGATCCCGAAGGCACGCGGATGCGCGGATAGGGCATCGGCGTGCTTTAGAATCGCAGCAGGCGTCGGTGTCTGCTGCCGGATCGAGGGTTGGGCCTGTGAGCAAGGTGCTGGTGACGGGCGGATCGGGGTTTATCGGGGGGCACTGCATCCTGCAGCTCCTGGCGTCGGATCATCGCGTGCGCGCCACCGTGCGCAGTCTGGCGCGCGAAGGCGATGTCCGTGCCATGCTCCAAGTCGGCGGGGCCGAACCGGGGGATCGACTCTCGTTTGCGGCCGCGGATCTCGGCCAGGATGATGGCTGGGCGGACGCTGTCGCAGGTTGTGACTACGTGCTGCACGTCGCCTCGCCTTTTCCAGCCGGTGTCCCAAAGCACGAGGATGACCTGATCGTTCCGGCGCGGGAGGGCGCGCTTCGGGTGCTGCGCGCGTCACGCGACGCAGGGGTCAAACGCGTCGTCCTGACATCCTCGTTCGCCGCCGTCGGCTATGGTCACAAGTCGCAGTCCGCACTTTTCAGCGAGACGGACTGGACCGATCTCAAAGCCAAGGGCGCCAGCGCCTACGTGAAGTCGAAGACGCTGGCAGAGCGGGCCGCATGGGACTTCATGTCGCGCCAGGGTGGGTCGCTCGAGCTCAGCGTCGTTAATCCCGTGGCCGTGTTCGGACCGGTGCTGGGACCGGACTACTCGGCGTCGATTCAATTGATCCTGCGCATGCTCGAGGGCGGTATGCCGCGCTGTCCGCGGCTGTACTTTGGCGCCGTGGACGTGCGCGATGTCGCCGACCTGCATCTTCGCGCCATGACCCACCCGGCGGCGAAGGGTGAGCGCTTCCTCGCGGTCGCGGGCGATGCAATGTCGCTGCTCGAAATTGCCAACGTGCTTCGGCGCCGATTGGGCACCGCGGCCAGCAAGGTGCCGACTCGGGAAGTCGCCGACTGGCTGCTGCGCCTCGCGGCACTCTTTAACCCCATGGTCAGGCAGATCGTTCCGGAACTTGGCAAGCGTAAGACAGCGACCAACGAGAAGGCCCGGCGCGTGCTCGACTGGGCGCCACGCTCGAATGAAGAGGCCATCGTTGCGACCGCGGAAAGTCTGGTGCGGCTCGGGGATTGACCATCGACCGGCTACTTGCCCATCCGGGCCAACCTGAGGCGCTCCCTGGCGCCGCGCTCCGGTCCCCAAAAATATCCCGCATAATGCTCCCCAGAAGAAGGGGGCCGGTCCGGCGTGCCAGCCGCGAGCCACAGGTAGATGCCAGATAACGTAATCCTTGAAACGCGCGGCCTGACGAGGGAATTCAACGGCTTCCTCGCGGTGTGCGACGTTGACCTCAGCGTGCACCGCGGTCACATTCACGCGCTGATCGGCCCGAATGGTGCCGGTAAGACCACCTGTTTCAACCTGCTGACCAAGTTCCTGATTCCGACGCGCGGTCAGATCCTCTACCAGGGCCAGGACATCACCGCCCTCAGCGCCGCCGAGGTCGCGCGCCGCGGACTGGTGCGGTCGTTTCAGGTGTCGGCGGTATTTCCGCACCTCACGGTGCTCGAGAACGTGCGCATCGCCCTGCAGCGGACCCTCGGAACCACCTTTCACTTCTGGAAGCGAGGTTCGACGCTCACGGTGCTCAACGCCCGCGCCGTCGAGCTGCTCGAACAGGTGGGGCTGGCACCGTTCGCCGACAAACTCGCGGTCGAACTCCCGTACGGACGCAAGCGTGCGCTCGAGATCGCCACCACGCTGGCGATGGATCCGGAGGTCATGCTGCTCGATGAACCCACCCAGGGCATGGGGCACGAGGACGTCGATCAGGTCACCGCGCTGATCAAGCAGGCCTCGACCGATCGCACGGTCCTGATGGTCGAGCACAACATGAATGTGGTCGCGACCATCGCCGACACGATCACCGTGCTTCAGCGCGGCCGCATCATCGCCGACGGCACCTATGCGCAAGTTTCCGCCAACCCGCAGGTCGTAGAGGCCTACATGGGCACTGCGGATTCGACGCTGCAAAGCGCGCACGGATGACGGCCGAGCTGCTCCAAGTCAGCGGCCTGCACGCCTACTACGGCGAGTCGCACATCCTGCACGGTGTGGACTTCAGCGTGCACCGGGGTGAGGTCGTCACGCTGCTCGGCCGCAATGGGGCAGGGCGCACCACCACGCTCAAGGCGCTGCTGGGACTGGTCGGCAAACGATCCGGCTCGGTGAAAATTGACGGCCAGGAGGCGATCGACCTGCCGCCGCACAGGATTGCCCGGCTCGGGATCGGTTACTGCCCCGAGGAGCGCGGCATCTACGCGAGCCTGTCGGCCGAGGAGAACCTGTTGCTGCCGCCGCCGGTCGGCGCCGGGGGCCTGTCAATCGATGAGATCTATGGCATGTTTCCGAACCTGAAGGAGCGACGCGCCACTCAGGGGACGCGGCTATCAGGAGGGGAGCAGCAGATGCTGGCCGTGGCGCGCATCCTGCGCTCGGGCGCGAAATTGCTGCTGCTGGATGAGATCTCGGAGGGACTCGCGCCGGTAATCGTTCAGGGCCTCTCACAGACCATTCAGACGCTGCGGCGCAAGGGATACACGATCGTGATGGTGGAGCAGAACTTCCGGTTCGCGGCACCGCTCGCGGACCGGTTCTACATCATGGAGCATGGCAGGATCGTACAGAGTTTTCCCGCGGCGGAGCTTCAGGCCAGAATGGCGCTGGTGAATGAGTTCCTGGGCGTTTGAGTCGTGGTAAATCGGATAACAGGGGGCAAACAATGAAACTGAAGACACTGGCAATGGGCATGGCGGCAGCCATCGGTGCCATGGGATTCTTCTCGTCCGCGCTGGCGGCCGATGAGATCGTGATCGGCGACATCGATGACTTCTCCGGCACCTATGCGGACGTGGCCGGCAACGGTGCCGTCGAGTCCATTCGCATGGCAATCGCCGACTTCGGCGGCACGGTGCTCGGCAAGAAGATCACGATTCTGACCGCCGACCATCAGAACAAGCCCGACATTGGTGCGTCCAAGTTCCGTGAGTGGGCCGATCAGAACGGCCTTAACGTGCTGCTCGGGGGTTCCAATACCGGCGTCAGCATCGCGATGGCCAAAGTTGCCGCGGCCAAGAAGATCCCGTTCGTCGCGATCGGTGCGGGGGGCTCCTCGTTGACCAACGAGGATTGCACGGCCTACAGCGTGCACTACGTCTATGACACCACCGCACTTGCCAACGGCACCGCGACCACGATCGTTCAGAATGGCGGCAAGAGCTGGTTCTACCTGACCGCCGACTACGCCTTCGGGACGCAGCTGCAGAATGCCGCCTCGAAAGTAGTCGAGACGAATGGCGGCAAGACCGTGGGTGCGGTGCGCGTGCCGCTCGGCGCGTCCGACTTTTCATCCTTCCTGTTGCAGGCTCAGGGCTCGGGCGCCCAGGTGCTGGGACTCGCGAACGCTGGTGAGGACTTCAGCAACTCGCTCAAGGCCGCCAACGAGTTCGGCATCACCCGGAAGATGAAGCCGGCAGCCCTGCTGGCCTTCATCACCAATATCGACAGCCTTGGTCTTCAGACCGCACAAGGTCTTTATTTGACGACGGGCTGGTACTGGGACCTGAACGAAGAGACCCGTGCATTCGGCAAGCGCTTCTTTGCCAAGATGAAGAAAATGCCGACCATGGACAGTGCCGGCTACTACTCGGCCACCCTCACCTATCTCAAGGCCGTCAAGGCGGTCGGCTCCACCGATTCGGACAAGATCATGGCCGAGCTAAAGAAGACCAAGATCAACGATATGTTCGCCAAGGGCGGCTACATCCGCGCCGACGGCATCATGATTCACGACATGTACGTCATGCAGGTCAAGAGTCCACAGGAGTCGAAGTACCCGTGGGACTATTACAAGGTGCTGCGGGTCATGAAGGGCGAGGAGGCGTTCGGGCCGATCACGGGACTGTGTTCGCTGGCGCCCAAGTAACGCAGCTCCGCGGCGGCACGCAAAGCCCGTGACTGAGATCTTCGGCGTTCCGGTTGCGGTCATTCTCGGGCAGTTGATGCTCGGGCTCGTGAACGGCTCGTTCTACGCCATGCTGAGCCTCGGGCTCGCGGTCATCTTCGGCTTGATGGGAATCGTGAATTTCGCCCACGGCGCGTTCTACGCGCTGGGCGCATTCGCGGCGCTGCTGAGCCTGCAGCATCTGGGCGTGAACTATTGGCTCGCGCTCTGGCTCTCGCCATTCGCGATCGGGCTGCTGGGGATCGTGGTGGAGCGGCTGTTTCTGCGGCATCTCTACCGTCTCGATCCGCTGTACGGACTGCTGCTGACCTTTGGACTTGCGCTCGTCATCGAAGGCTGCCTGCACCAGTACTTCGGCGCCTCGGGCCAGTCTTACCCAGTTCCCGCTGCACTCAGGGGTGTGCTCAATCTCGGCTTCATGATCCTGCCGATCTATCGCGCCTGGGTGATCCTGGTCTCGGTGGCCGTCTGCTTCACGGTCTGGTTCGTCATCGAACGGACCCGCCTGGGTGGCACCTTGCGCGCCGCTACCGAGAACGCGCCGCTGCTGCAGGCCTTCGGCGTCAATGTGCCATTGCTCGTGGCCGTCACCTACGGCGGCGGTGTCGCGCTCGCTGCGCTCGCCGGCGTACTGTCGGCGCCGGTGATCCTCGTGAGCCCACAGATGGGCAGTTCACTCGTGATCGTGGTGTTCGCGGTCGTCGTCATCGGCGGTATGGGCTCGATACTCGGCGCCATCATCAGCGGCCTCGCGCTCGGGGTCATCGAGGGCTTCACCAAGGTCATCTACCCCGAAGCCTCCAACATCGTCGTATTCCTGATCATGGCACTCGTGCTGGTCTTCCGTCCCGCGGGCCTCTTTGGCAGGGAATAGGGCAGTGCGCGCGGCCGCCGTGTTCTATGTGCTTGCCGGGCTGTTCGCGCTCAGTGTCCCGTTGCTCGGGATCTATCCCGTGTTCATGATGAAGCTGCTGTGCTTTGCCATGTTCGCCTGTGCCTACAACCTGCTGCTGGGTTTCAGCGGGATGCTGTCCTTCGGGCACGCGGCATTTTTCGGGGCATCCGCCTACGCCACCTCCTGGCTCGCGACCGCACACGGCTGGGACGCGGCCCCCGCAATTCTCGCCGGTATCGTGTCTTCGACCCTGATCGGCGTGACGGTCGGCGTGATCGCGATCCGCCGCCGCGGCATCTATTTTGCGATGATCACGCTCGCGCTCGCGCAGCTCATCTATTTCGTTTGCTTGGAAGCGCCGTTCACCGGCGGCGAGAACGGATTGCAGGGGGTACCACGCGGCACCTTGCTGGGGATTCTTTCACTCAAGTCGGACATCCTATTCTACTACCTGGTGCTGGCCGCATTCCTGGCGCAATACGTTTTCATCCGGCGCGTGGTGCAGTCGCCATTCGGCCAGGTGCTGAAGGCAATCCGCGAGAATGAGCCGCGCGCGATTTCACTCGGCTATGACGTCAATCGTTACCGTCTGCTCGCCTTTGTACTGTCCGCCGCCCTCGCCGGACTCGCCGGCTCGCTCAAGGCGCTGATACTCGGCTTCGCGACCCTCTCGGATGTCCAGCAGGACAACTCGGGCGAAGTGATCCTGATGACGCTGCTCGGAGGCACCGGAACCTTCTTCGGTCCGGTCGCCGGAGCGGCGGTCGTCGTCACACTGCAGGAGTACCTGTCCGAAATCGTCGGCGGCTGGGTGACGGTGATCATTGGCGCCGTGTTCGTCGCTTGCGTGCTGACCTTTCGCCGCGGCCTCGTGGGGACAATATCGGCGCTCTGGCGGCGCAGCTGACGCCCACCGCGATTGAGGGGCAATGATCGAGATCAGGGATGCTCGCCACGCCGCAGGCGGGCATTGAATTCAGCCAGCAGCTTTGGGCAGTCAGCGAGGCCGTCGACGACGTAATGGGCCCCGGTCTGATACATCCTTTTATAGGCGCGATCGAGTTTTGTCTTGTAGTCTTCGGCCGAGAGCTTCTTGAGATCGGCTTCCTGAAGACCGATCTCGTTGCCCGTTTTGGCAAGGCCGATAGTCCACATTCCCGCATTGAGTCCTTCTTCAATATCCGGCAGAGTGTCGCCGATTTTCACGAACGCCTGCATCGGAAATATCTGCAGATTGACCGCGTTTTGAATACACATCCAGGGATAGGGGCGCGCGGCGGGAACATCGGTTGCACACACAGTCGAGTCCGGCGAGTAGCCGCGGCGAGTCGCTTCGGCCTGCAGGATATTCATCATCTCTTTCGTATAGCCCGTCGTTGAGCCGATCTTGAGGCCCATGCGGCGAAACTCGGCTACCGCTTCAAGTGTGCCCGGAATCAGGTCCGCGTATTGCGCCAGACAGGCCAACTGAAGAGGCACGAAGTCCTGGAACATCGCTTCGACATCATCCTCGTTGCAGGGCCGTCCGTGTGCCTCCTGCCACATCTTTGCCACCGCTGGGATCTTTGTGATGGCCCGAATGTGAACTTTCTTATGAGCCCCCATGGGTTCGCGGGCGTGCTCCATTGTGATGTTCACGCTCTTTCGGCTAAACACCTGCATGAATACTACGGCAGGGGCCATGCAACCGTAATCCAAGGTCGTACCGGCCCAATCGAGCAGAACAGCCTGAACGGGGCCGCGATAGGATCTCTGATAGACGAAGCTCATGAGTTGTCTCCTAACTTGTTGTTCGCTCAAGCCCGACGGATTGAACCGATCATCGTGTCGTTCAATTCAAAGTTAGGCAGTTGATGACAAATGTACTTATAAATGCGATGTTGTTTCGTCCTCACGCCAGCCGGAGACGGGGCGGCGCCCCTTGTGGCTGATCATACTAACTAATTTAGAAGGACCGATGATCATGAATCACAATACTTGCGTCGCGTACGCGCTAGCAGTTGCTGCAGTGAGTCTAAGCTTGCCGGCTTCGTCGGCTGATCTACCCAAGAGCGGAAAATACTCGGGTCACTATGGTTGGACTTTCACCGGTCAAGTGCAGAAGCTCGGA
>Ga0210394_10007670_pt1 | contig 11298 bp, 11 predicted proteins | sample IncBWC12MmetaG_FD_160121 | JGI IMG/M metagenome (GOLD analysis project Ga0210394, IMG submission 160121) | Forest soil microbial communities from Barre Woods Harvard Forest LTER site, Petersham, Massachusetts, United States - Inc-BW-C-12-M | ecosystem: Environmental > Terrestrial > Soil >... | reverse complement strand
ACGATCCCTCAACCCAGAATCTGAGATATCGCGGCTGGAGGCAAGTCGCGGTGGTAGCCGAAGAATCTTCGTTTCAAACCCTCCCAGCTTTTCCAGCGATCCAGCAGCGGATGCGCGGGTTCGTACTTGGTGGAGAACACAAGTGCGACGTCGAAGTGAGAGCGGAATTCCGCAGCGGAGAGAACTTCTTCCAGGGAGAAGTCTTCGATGCGCACCACCTGCACCGGACGCGTGGTGTAACCCAGCCACGGCCGCGCGAGTTCGTCCGAAGCCGGCCATGCCGTGAGCGCGTGCGCCATCGGATAGCGGGCTTCGAGGTAACGTTCGCTGTCCTGATGCAAAACGACGGTGTCGCGGTAGGCAAGATTGTCTTCTGGCGAGAATCCGTAGGGCGGATTCCAGAACCATGCTGCGATGAATGCGACCGCGACCATGACAACAGCCGCAGGCCAGTAGCGCAGCCTCCGGCGGAGGGTTGACACGCCAACGATAATCACCAGAGGAACGGCGGGAAGCATGTACCGCGCCAGCACCGCTCCGCCGATCAATGCCAGGGCCACCACGTACACTTTCACGACGACCAGAAACACCATTTGCAGCGGGATCGCGATGCGCGAGCGCTCGGCGCCGGAGTCTTTCACCGGCGGCAGCATCAGTGCCAGTAGCATGCCGAGCGTCAGCACCCACAGATGCATATAGCCGAATGCCTGCCACAACCGCAGAACCAGGGCGAGCAGAAATCGCAGAGGGTTGAGCGTGGCCGCAACGTTGTAGCGGAAGAACTCCGGATTGCCGAACACGTATCCCGTGCGAGCCCAGTGATACGTGTACCAAAGAGCCAGCGGCAGAAGGGGAAACAGGAGCGGCAAGATTCGTTTCGATGCGCGCCCGCCGGGACCGGGGTCTGTCCATAACTTTCGCAGCGCGCCGTCTTTCGGCGCAACCAAACGCAAAATCTCCCAGCACGCCAAGGCCAGCGGTGCGAGAATCGCGGTCTCTTTGGCAACCGCGGCCAGCGAGAACCAGATTGCGACCGCCGCACTGTGCTCCTCCAGATACGCACATAATCCCCAGAACGTGAGCCCCGCCGCCGCAAGATCTACCTGGGCAAGAGAGCTTTGCGCGAAGAAAACTGAATACAGCGCCGTACACAGCGTCGAGGCGATCGCCACCTGCGTATTCGCTACCCGTTGAGCCAGGCGGAACACTCCCAACAGAGAGAATGCAGCGACCATCAGCATCGCGGACCGCGTGACCACGGGCGCGTAGCCTACGCATTTCCACCACAGGGCGATCCACGCCAGCACCAGCGGCGGATGCGCATTCGATGCCGTGGTGTGCGGAATCAGGCTCCCGCCCAGCAGCAGGTCTCGGGCGGCAGGAACGTAGTATCCCGCTTCGTCCCAAAAGTAGGGAAGCTGCAGCACCGGCAAGTGCAGCAGAAAAATCACCACGAAGATGCCCGCGAACACGATGGCAGGATGCGGCCGGGTAGATCGCATGAGAGAAGACATTCTATCCGTGGAAGCCTTGCTGGGTGGCGAGCCTTGTCCGTTGAGTCGTGGCTTGCGGCGTCTCTGTTTGCATCGCCGGGTTGCCCCGGCCGAGACCCAGCAAGCTACGTTCTCGGCGATCCGGTTGGCTGCCGCTTAGTGCACCGGCCCCTGCGGCCCCATGCGCGGATCAAGCTTGATCTCTCCGAAGGCGCTCTCGTATCCCTGCACGTTCTGCTGCAGAAGTCCCAGCAACGCCTTGGCCTGCTGCGGGCTCAGGTAGATACCCTGGAAGTTCTTGATCTCGACCTGGGTCTCGGTTTGTTGCTGCAATGTGCCAAAAACCAGAAAGAAGTCCCAGATGTTGACGCGCATCTGCACGCTGTTCGCATAGTTTTCGTGGTAGTCGGGTCCATTCACTAGCTTCACGTTGGGTTGCGTCGGATTACTCATAGGCGAAAGTGTAAATGAGTTTACGGCCGGGAAGAAACCGCCGGTCCTCTGAGTGGACTCCCGGGCAGCCTAAGGAGTGGCTCAACTGACAAAAACTGTCACCGCTTTGATCATTTGCGGCGGTTCAAAACCTGGCACCTCCTGTGCTGGACCCCCTGCTTGGCCTGTCCTCGCGATGAAAACACAAGACTTACCAATGTGGGCGGGGTTACTTTGGGTAGTATCTGATGGTGCGCAAAGTGCGATAGAGTCTAAGTTGCTGCCTGGGAATTCAGATTAAGTGGGCTAACTTATGACCCAAAATACCGATCACGGGATGATGGAAGAGATTGTCCTACCCGAACACCTGTTGCCCTTGGGATCCGTACTAGGCCAAGGCGTATCGGCAATGGACCTGTGCATGGTCCTGGCCAAGATTTTCAGCGTGCAATATAACGAAGTCGCTTTGTTGCGACTGGAGGACGGTCTGCTTCGCTTTATGTTTCCCGAATATCTGCGGACCACGGGCGCGATTCCGTTGTCCAGCAAAGCCGTGGCGGCTCATACCGCGCTGAGCAAGAAAGCTGAGATTTTCAATAACTTCGCACGGGTCAAGCATGCCAGTATCTTCGAGACCATCAAGGCCGACGCAGGCAATACCGACGAACCGGTTATACCGTCGCCCATTCAGAAATTGATGTCGGTGCCCATCATGACTCCGAATTCCACCGTGGTCGGCGTCATTCAGATCTCCCGCAAGGCGCTCGATGCAAAGTTTGCCAAGGATTTCAGCCGCGAAGATCTCCATGACCTGGAGTTAGCGGCAGGACTCATTGCCACCGCTCCCGCTCTTCTAGCCAACTAAACTTTGAAATCAGGATCTCAGGAGGACGTGCGGTCGGCGTCGCCCGGTATTCATTTCGTCTGTAATTCCTTGAGCGGGACTCGTAGATCTGTCCCGGTCATCTCTTTCGGTTCATCGACGCCGAGCATTCCGAGAATCGTCGGCGAAATATCACGCAGCGATCCGTTCGGCTTCAGCGTGAACCGCTGGGAATTCTCCGAGACCACGATGAACGGCACCGGGTTTGTGGTGTGAGCGGTGTGCGGTCCGCCGGTGGCCGGATCGATCATCATCTCAGCGTTCCCATGGTCGGCGGTGATCAGCATAGCTCCGCCTTTTGCTCGCACCGCGGACTCAATGCGAGCCAGGCAGGCGTCCACGGTTTCGACCGCCTTGATCGTCGGTTCAATTTTGCCGGAGTGACCGACCATGTCGGCATTGGCAAAGTTCACGATCATCACGTCGAACGTCCCATCCTCAGTGGCTTTTACCACCGCATCGGCAATGCCCGCAGCGCTCATCTCCGGCTTCAAATCGTAGGTCGCAACCTTAGGCGATTGCACCATCAAGCGCTCCTCGCCGGGGAACGGTTGTTCCACGCCCCCGTTGAAAAAATAGGTGACGTGCGCATATTTCTCCGTCTCGGCCACCCGCAGGTTGCGCAGGTTCATCCCGCCCATCACGTTGGCCAGAATGTTCGCCATCGACTCTGCCGGAATCACCACCGGCAGGCTGAAATTCTTGTCGTACTGCGTCATGCAGACGTAGCGTAGATTGTTCGGCACGCGGTCGCGCGGAATCGTTCCGTCCAGGTCGGCCGCGCCCGGAAGATCGCTGCCGCCCTTGTCGTTCAGCCCGCTGTTGCGGGTAAGCGCACGCGTGATCTGACGAACTCTGTCCGCGCGGAAGTTGAAGCAGATGCACGCGTCGTCATCCCGAATGGCGGCCAGCGCCTGCCCACGGCTGTCGGTGCAGACGAAGGGAATCACGAATTCGTCGGTCACTCCCTGGTTGTAGGAATCTTTCATTCCCTGCACCGGATCGCCACACTTGCCGCCTTCCGCGTCGGCGAAAACCATGGCGTGGCAGGCCTTGGCGATGCGCTCCCATCGCCGATCGCGGTCCATGGCGTAGTAGCGTCCGTTCACCGTGGCGATCTTGCCGCAATTGTATTGGCGCATCTTCTGTTGCAGTTGCTCCAGATATCCGGCACCGTTGGTGGGCAGAGTATCGCGTCCATCCATGAACGCGTGCACGAAGACGCGGTCCAGCCCATTCTGCTTCGCCATCTTCAGCAGCGCGTAAAGATGAGCCTGCTGCGAGTGCACGCCTCCGTCCGAAAGCAAGCCGAACAGATGGAGCCGCCGCTCACCCGTACGCGCATGCTTCATCGCGTCCAGCAACACCGGATGGGAGAAGAATTCGCCGTTCTGGATCATCCCATCAATGCGCGTGATGTCCATGTGGACGATACGTCCGGCACCGATATTGAGATGACCGACCTCGCTGTTGCCCATCTGCCCTTCCGGCAGCCCAACAAACGGACCGCTGGTATGAATGAGTGTGTTGGGATACTCGAGCAGCAGCCGGTCATACGTCGGTTTGCGGGCGAGAGCAATTGCGTTGGCTTTGGTTTCGGCTCGGTATCCCCAGCCGTCGAGAATAGTAAGAATGAGCGGTTTAGGACAGGACATAAGTCAGCTCTAGCTCCTAGCTCTTAGCGCCAGTTCTGGCGAATCTAGAGTTCTCAATGATGGAACCAGTCACCCAATGAGTTCAACCGGATAGCTTCGAATTGAGGATCTGCACTGACGAACGGTAGCGATTCCGTCAGGCTTTGCGCAATAAGAATTCGTTCGAAGGGATCGCGATGATGACTTCTTCGCCCATGGCTACCCTTTCGAGCAGGCGGGAGAGGTGGGTCGGGGCTTCGTGGAGGTTGACTTCCATCGCCCAATTATAGCTAAGTCATGGACTAGTCAATCGCAAAAGGCAGCTGAGCCAAGCCGATTGCTGACGCTTGCTCGCCTATTACTCGAACTGCAGCATCACGATTTCGGGATTCGATCCCAGCCGCAGCGGCGGTCCCCAGGTTCCGGCCCCGCTCGACGTGAAAACCTGCATCTTTCCGATTCGACTTAAACCGTAGACGAACTGGCGGTAGATCCGGCGCGCCATCCAACTCCAGGGAATGAACTGCCCCAGATGCGTGTGCCCGGATAATTGCAGCGAAACCCCGGCAGCCTCCGCGACCCCCGGGCGGTCCGGAGCATGAATCAGCAGAATGCTGGCACGCTCCCGATCCAGTCGGACGCCGCGCAAAACCGAGGCCAGGTGCCCGTCCTGGGTTGCATTCCTGTAGGGAACGCCGATAATCTGCAGGCCGTCCACTTCCACTTTCTCATTGTTGAGCACGCGCACTCCGGCCGCCGCCACGGCGCGCAAATACTGGCTGTCGTCCCCGAACTGCTCGTGATTTCCCGCGACAAAATACACGCCTTGCGGAGCGGTGAGTTTATTCAGTGGCTCCGCGGCCCGCCCGGCGTCGATCGCCGTTCCGTCATACAAGTCGCCCGCAATAAAAATCGCGTCCGGAGCTTCCCTCAAAATCTTGGCCACCGTGCGTCGCAGAAAACTGCCGTTGCGCACGTGCCCCAAATGCATATCGCTGATGAGTGCCGCCTTGCGCCCGCGCCACGCCTCCGGCAAGTTGGCGAGCCGCACGGTCGTTCGCGTGATTCGCGTCCAACCCGCATTCAGAACTCCGTAGAGTCCGACGACGGCGGCGGCCGCGAACAACCATTCCACCATCCGGTGAAAGTTCACCTCCATTCCCGCCAGGCGCGCCACTCCCAGGATGGCCCAGGAGCAAGCCGCTGCGAAAGAGAGGAAACTCAGCAGACCCAGCCAGACGGCAGCCGCCCGGTAAAACGCCCGCAGAGCTGCATTCGTGTAGCGAAAGGCAAATAGAGAAGCGGCGACAAAACTCAGCGACAAGAATCCAACCGCCAGCTGGATCCACAATGAGTTTCTTCCCGGAGACGAAAACGTCCACGTCTCATAAAGCAGAGCGTGCACCAGGAACAGAATTGACTGAATCACCGCGATGAAACCGATTAAGCTCTTCCGAACCCTCATGGGCATTAGATTCCTAAAATCACCGCCAGGATGAGATTCTTTCCGGTGTCCGGTCCGGGCGCCTCCGCCCGCGGGGTATACTCGAAACACGGAGGAATCATGGCAATTAGCGAACTACTTCTATCCGAACTCGATGCAGAAATGAAAAAGACGCGTACCGCTCTCGAGCGAGTGCCGGCCGATAAGAAAGACTTTGCGCCTCACCTCAAATCGATGCCCCTGGGTAAGCTCGCGCCTCACGTCGCACAACTGGCCGGCTTCGGCCTGACCATCCTGACTACGCCCGAGTTTGATTTTTCCACGGGCAGCATTGCCCCCGTGCCGTTCGAATCCGGTGCCCAGCTCGTGAAGGTTCTCGATGAGGGCGCGGCCAAGGTGCGCGCTGCCCTGCAAGCCACGCCTGACCAGGCCTGGACAGAAAACTGGAAGCTGAGTTTTCAGGGCAAGACCATCTTCGAAGGACAACGATTTCTGGCCTACCGGGAGATGTTCTTAAACCACCTGGTGCATCATCGTGCCCAGCTAGGCGTGTATCTGAGATTGACCGACAAGCCAGTTCCCGCGACCTATGGTCCTTCTGCCGACGACAAGATGGGCTTTTGAGCCCGTTCCACCGAGTCCTGGGGCTGAACGGTTTTGAACCTATCCTTTGTAGTTCAGCGCCCCCCGCCCCAGGAATCGCGACGTCCCAGCCAACTCTTCCTCAATCCTGAGCAACTGGTTGTACTTCGCGATGCGGTCCGTGCGCGAGGCCGACCCGGTTTTGATCTGTCCCGCGCCCGTTGCCACGGCGAGGTCCGCAATGAACGTGTCCTCGGTCTCGCCAGAGCGATGAGAAATCACCGAGGTATATCCATTCCGCCTCGCCAGATCGATCGCATCCAGCGTCTCGCTGACGGTCCCGATTTGGTTGACCTTCACCAGAATCGAGTTGGCGACACCCTTGTCGATTCCTTCCTGCAGGAACTGTATATTTGTCACGAAAATATCGTCGCCGACGAGTTGAATCTTGCTACCCAGTTCCTGGGTCAGTTTCTGCCAGCCATCCCAGTCGTTCTCAGCCAGTCCGTCTTCGAGCGATACGATTGGATAATCCTTCACCCACTTTGCCCAGAAATTCACCATCTCATCGGAACTCTTGGCCGACTTATCCGATTTCTTGAACACATACTTTCCGTCCTGATAGAACTCGCTGGCCGCGGGGTCAAGCGCGATCGCAATCTCTTCTCCCGGCTTGTACCCTGCCTTCGAGATCGCCTCCAGAACCACTTCGATCGCCTCCACGTTCGACTTCACCGAGGGAGCAAATCCGCCTTCGTCGCCCACGGCAGTGTTATATCCACGCTTCTTCAGCACGCCCTTGAGGGTATGAAACACCTCCACACCCCAGCGCAGCGCCTCGGAGAACGAGGGTGCGCCCACCGGCATCACCATGAATTCCTGGAAGTCAACATTGTTGTCGGCGTGTGCTCCTCCGTTCAGGATGTTCATCATGGGCGTCGGGAGCGTATTGGCCCCGGCCCCGCCGAGGTAACGGTACAGCGGGATATCGATGCTCCGTGCCGAAGCGCGCGCCGCCGCCATCGAAACCGACAGAAGAGCATTTGCGCCCAGCCGCCCTTTGTTTTCGGTGCCGTCCAGCTCGATCAACCGACCATCAATCCCCCGCTGATCAAACGCATCCCAGTTGGCCAGCGCTTCGGCGATTTCGCCATTGACGTTCTCGACCGCCTTGAGCACGCCTTTGCCCTGAAACCGGTTCGGGTCTGCATCGCGCAACTCGACCGCCTCGTGCTCCCCCGTCGATGCGCCGCTGGGGACAATCGCCCGGCCCATTGAACCATCCGCCAGAAACACTTCCGCTTCCACCGTAGGATTGCCACGTGAGTCCAGAACTTCTCGGGCGTGAATCGCTGCAATATTTGACATAGCTGCTTTCTCTTTCCTCGACGGTATGATTTCGAAACGCTGCCGGATCACGATCCGGTGGGAATCGCCACGGTATAGCGCAAGCGGGCGTCCCGGAAGATAGCTGCAACCCGTATAGGTCTTAGCAACGCTGCATTGCGAAACTAACAATTATATCGGATCGACCAGAACTCAGTGTGCCGCCGCGTACACTCTGGGCCGCGATTTTCCGCATTCGGCACTGTCCCTTCGGCCAATACGCTGCGCTCGTATCTCCTGTGGTTCCCCTGTCCCGCAGCGGGTTGTCTCGGCCAGCGGCAGAGAATAGAGTCAAGAGATAAAATGTTGCTCGGGAACTTGAGGAGACACCATGAAGAAATGGATCGTACTATCTTGCGTCCTGCTGCTGGCTGCCGCACTCGCCGCCCAGAGCAGTCCGCCCGTACCCGCAGGAACCGCCCTGATGGTTCGACTCGACACGACCCTCGCAACCTTCAGTAACCGGGTAGGAGATCCATTCCAGGCCAGAGTCACCCAGGCTGTCGTGGTAAACGGCAATACCTTGATTCCGGTGGGAGCGACCGTCGAGGGCCGGGTCACCAAAGTGAGCGAACCGCGCCGCATCTCGGGCAAACCCACCCTTGGGATCCTTCCCGAGGCCGTGATTCTTCCCGGCGGCGAGCGTTACTACCTCGATGCCACCCTGGTCGACACCAACATTCACGGTTCCGACGTAAGCTCTGAGGGTCAGTTCAAAGGATCAGGCCACGACCGGCGCGACACCCTCGAAACCGGTGGCGGCACTGCCGGCGGCATGCTGATCGGCGGTCTCATCGGCGGAGGCCCCGGAATCCTGATCGGCGGCGCCGTGGGCGCGACTTCCACCACCGTTCACTGGCTGGCCAAGCACCGTTCCGCTACTCTGCCCGCGGGCACCGAACTTACTCTGGAACTAAACCGGCCGCTGACCGTGGGCACTGCACCTGCGGTCGTGCCTGCAAACAGCGGCGGCGGCAAGTAGCCAAAGTTCTTTTTTCGATGCGCCGGAGACAAGCTCTCCGGCGTTTTCCCTTGCAGACAGAAGTTTCGTTTCAATACAGCCATAAATATGGCAGAACATATTCATGCGAACCACAGTGGATATTCCCGACTCGCTTTACCGGGCGCTGAAGAAAAAGGCCGCTCACGAAGGCTACTCTGTAAAAGAGCTGCTTCTTCGGGGGTTTGAACTGCAGTTACGGACGCAACCGAAGAAAAAAGGGCGCAGACGACCTCCGGTGATTGATTCTGACAAGCCCGGCAGCCTGGTCGCTCCTGCTGAAACCATTGCCAACTATGTAGATTCACGCCCCGAAAATTAAGTCCCCTTCACTCAGCACCTGCAACTCGATCCATCCTTCCAGCGGCAACGAATCCACCGGCAGACGGTTTTGCCATAGGCTGAAGCGAAGGCGTAGCTTGCTGGTGGCCGCGACGGCGACCGCGCCAGCTTTGCGTTCCGCGGCTCGGTCTACCGGACCGGCGCTCGGCGTCGCCAGAAGCCATATCAGCGGCAGCTTGAATTCAAAGTTCCGCAGCAGCGCCAGTTTCACATGCTCTTCCGGCTGCGAGGACGACGCCATCACTTCGCCGGTCCCGTTCTCGATCTTCCAGTCCTTCAGCTTACGCTCGTGTACCGATGCCTCGACCCGCAGCGTACGCCGGGCACGCGGTTCTCCGGTGGCCCACGATTCCAGGTTCACCACCAGATCACAATCCTCTTGGGGAACCGTCCCGGCGAAATCCAGCCGCCCATACACATGGCTGGAATCGATGCCGGCATAAACCGAGTCCAGCAAAAACTGTTTGCCGTGCATCGCGCCCGCGCGGTGATCGGCCGTATAGATGGCGGCGCCCATCCACTCGAAATAACGCACCTTGTCGCCCGTGACTCTCGGATGAATGTACGCCGTCTGCGGCACGAACGACGGACGCACCTCAGCCCCCGTGATGGGCTGTGCCAGATGGTCCGGAGGAACCGCTCCCAGCGCCTGATACACATTGGAAAGATGCTTGCGGTAGAGTTCGTCGAAATCGCGATCGTTGGCGGAGTGATGTTCCGGCCCATACCACCAGTTCCAGTCGCTGCCCTCGGCGATCAGGATTTCCTCAAAGGCCAGCTTGCGCTGTTCCTCCGTCGCGCGCGCCGCGTTCTGTGCGTAAAATTCGCGGGCGTGGTGCAGGTAATCCCAGGCACGGTTGTCCTCCGGAGCGCCGATCCACACATTCAAGTTCGCGTTGATCCATGACCCGGGCACGAGCGACGTCATTCTGCCGAAATCCTTGTGCCGCGCAATCGCCTCGGAGATCGTTACGGCCTCCACTCCTGGTTCGTTCTGCAGCCTGTCATAGAATCGCCGCAGGAATTCGCGTCCTGACTTGGGGTAATACTCCCACGCATTTTCGCCATCGAGGATGATTGACACCACGGCATCGCGTCCCTTGGCCAGCACCGGCTTGGCGGCCTCCTTGATGTTGCCCATCAGATGTTGCGCCGCATCCGATGGAGGCATGCCGGAATACACGAACCCAATGAGGTCTGAAATCGTGTGATCGCGAAACACCATGTGCATCGCCGCCGATCCGTTCTCGTAGCGATAGATGTTGTAGAGTTTCTCCGCCAGATGTCCGGGCAACCGTCCATTACCGTCGCGGGCAAAGAACAATCCTGTGCTCCGTCCCAGCACGCCTTCGTCGGTCGCCATCCACTGGACGCCCACGCTGTGCGCGATCGCCAGCACCTCTTCCGAGACGCTACCTTCCGATGGCCATACTCCCTTCGGACGTAACCCGAAAACCTTCTCATGCAAATCGAGACCGCGTGTTATCTGCTCGCGCGCATCTTCAGGATGGCGAAACCGGTTCTGCGGCAGGGGCAATCCCGGGGACGACAGCGCGCCCGCATTCGTATCGCAGGCCAGCGGCAGAATCGGGTGATAGAACGGCGTCGCCGAAAGCTCGATGGATCCCTGCTTCGCCGCCGCGGCATGCGCCGGCAGAACTCTGGCCAACAATTCCCTTTCGCGCGCGATCACAAGTTTCTGATCGCCGAGCGAGTAACTGTGCCCCTTGGCTACCAGCGCCGCTACATCCTTCTCTTCCAGAAAGAATTCGTCGAACCACGCGATCTGGGACAAAACCTGCAGGTCGGTAAAATCCTGGACCGCAAAATACCGCTCCGCGCGTTCCGGGTGATCGCCATGCTCGCGAAACCGCTCCCACAATTCGCGATAGCGTGGATAGCGCCCAATCAGGTTCTGGGGATTCGCCTGAAACAGATATTGCAGCGCAAACCGCCGCTCCGCCAGCGACAGATCCTTGGCCGGCTTGGCCGCCACGGTGAGAAATGGATCCTGCGCCGTCCCGGCAACATAATCCTGAATCTGCACCATCAGCGAGGGAACGAGATTGAAGTTCTGGTGAACGTTGGGAAACTCGTCCAGC
>Ga0210394_10007669_pt1 | contig 11300 bp, 5 predicted proteins | sample IncBWC12MmetaG_FD_160121 | JGI IMG/M metagenome (GOLD analysis project Ga0210394, IMG submission 160121) | Forest soil microbial communities from Barre Woods Harvard Forest LTER site, Petersham, Massachusetts, United States - Inc-BW-C-12-M | ecosystem: Environmental > Terrestrial > Soil >... | reverse complement strand
AGGCTGGTGTTGAAATAAACGCCCCCGCTCGATGCCACTTCCGTTTCCGCCGTCAGCAGGATTTTCTGCGTCGGCCGGTACACGATACCTCCCAGGCCGACGTTGCGCCGCAGCTTCGCCTGCTCCAGAGCCCCTGTCAGATTGCCGCCCTGCGGCAGCACCGCGTCGTTCGCATCGCCCCACACATACCGGTAACCGCCGCGCAATGTCAGATGCGAGAGCACGTCGACGTATACATTGCTTTCCACCTGGTTGTAATTGCTCACCAGTGACGATTGGAGCGTCTGCGCGATCACCTCGGGTCCTCCCGCGATCGCATTGGTCTGCGTCGACGGCGAGTTCCCGGAATCGTGCATTCTATCGGTCAGCCACGATTCCGTCATCCGCACTCTCTTGAGCGGCCGGATCTCCGCGCCCAGGCTGCCGCTGGTGTGCGGCATCTTCGCCGCCGCCGAAACCAGGTATTGCTCGCTCTGGTAAAACACGATCTCCGATGGCAGATAGAAATTCCCCGTCGCGTTCTCGTGATAGTTCACGTTCGAGCTGGGCTGGCTGAACAGAAACTGCCCGTACACATCCATCCAGGGAAGCGCATTGGAGCTGAACAGAGCCTTGGTGTACGTGCTCGATCCGGTAATTCCGTAGTTAGCCGCCAGGCTGGCCAGGTCCAGCGTCTGTCCGAAAATCGGTGCGGTAAACGTCCCCGGATTTGCTGCGCCCGCGGCCTGGTAAAGGCTCTGCGCGCTGTTGAACGTGGTGCCGCCCTCTTCAAGCGTCGCGTGGAAGCGCCGGAATTCGAAGCGGACGCCGCCGCGATAGAGATCGGTGGTGTCGGTCAAAGAAGTCGGAACCGCGTACTCATTCGAATTGGCGACAAATCCCAGCACTCCCTGTCCGGAACTTGCGTCGCGATCGTACGCAACATATGGAATGAACCAGTTCCCCGGCATCAGTTCCAGCGAATAGGAACCCAGGTGCCGCCGCGTATCGAATGACTGCTGGTCGAGAATAATTCCCCGCGTCAACAGAGGATCGGCATAAGACGGCAGATTGTTGAAATACGCCATGTCGCGATAATCGGCGTCAAACCGGTACAGTTTCGATTTCGAAGCGTCCACGTGCAGCGTTCCATAAGGATCGCCTCCCCAGCCCGACGCGCGCACATGCATGGTGTCGAAGAACTTCTTTTTCGGGTCGATCAACGTGAACTCCGCCCCGAACAGCTTCGGTCCCGCGCCCAGGTTGATCACGCTGCGATAGGTTTCGAGGCTCCCGTTGACGCCGCTCGTGAAGCGGTACCCGAAATCGATCCAGCCCGTCAGATTAGGCTCCGTAGTCGGCACTGGCGGAGCCGCGGGCGCAGGCGCGGCCGCCGCTGCCGCCGGCTTCTGCGGATCAAGAGGCGTCTGGGCCCCCAATGGAAGCAATAGCGCCACGAAGCTCAGTGCTGCGGTGGCGCGAGCTTTAGCTTGCAGCATCGGCTTCAGCCGATGTCCGGTAGTTTGCCGGAGAATCCTCATTTGAGCAGATTCCTGTCTATATAACTGCCGTGGATCTTCTGGTGACACACCGTGCAGTTCTGATACTGCGGCAGCCGCAGATCGTGAAACGCCGGCGGAACCACTCCCAGGTGTCCAGCTGTCCTCATTGACGGCAGATTCGCGTGGCACTCCAGGCACACCTGCTGCACCAGCGGACGGTCCAGCATTCGCGGATTCGCCGAACCGTGCGCCGCGTGGCAAGTCGAACATCCCTCGAATCGCACCGGACCGTGCTCGAACGTGAACGGCCCCCGTTTGTCGCCGTGGCAGTTCAAACACCCGGGCTCATTAGCGCCGAAAGATTGGGCGCTGACCGGTTTCATGCTGCCGTGAGGATTGTGGCAATCCACACAGCTCATCGCGCCCTCTTCAACCTTGTGGTGAAAAGGTTTTTGAAACTGCGCCGCCACCGTCAGGTGACACGCTTCGCACTGCTTGTTAATCTCCTCCGTCTTCCGCACTACCAGCACTTCCGAGCCGGTCGCGTGAATCTTGTGGCAGGTCGTGCAAGCGACCAGGTCCTTAGCGTGGCTGCTGGCCAGCCTCCCGATGTGCGTGGGCTGGTTTATGTGACAGGTGAGGCAAATCTTATCGGCAGCAGCGGAGGCGACCTTCCCTGGATTCCGAATGTCGGCTGCGTCGGCCGACCCTGCATGCTTCCCTCCGGGTCCGTGGCACGACTCGCATGCCTTTCCGTCGAATCCTCTCTTCTTGTCGACGCGGTCGACCACATGGTGCGGCGTTTTTGCAAACGCTTTGGCAATATCTTCATGACAGGTTCCACAGGTTTCCGATCCTACGTAGGCAGGAGGCGCGTCCGCCTTCGGGGTGGCTTCCTGACCTCGCATTGCCGCTGCCAACAGCGCCAGCAGCAGGAGCCGGTTAATATTGCGCATGCACCTGGCCGACGGCATAAGCTGCGCCCGTGGCATGGCAAACCGTACAAGCTTCACCAAGCGTAGTTGTATTTGCAAGGAAGTGCGAGGCCGACGCCGTATCCACATGGCAGCCGGAGCAGGCTGACGCGGTCGCTTGCACCGGATTGATCGGTCCTTGTGGATCGGTAACCTGGTTCAAGCCGATGGGCAGATTCTGTTCACTTGCATTCACGTGGCACAAGGAGCAGTTGGCCAGGTCCGTCGCGGTGCCTGTCGGGCTCATTGCCGGGAACAGCGTCCCGCTGAAGTCGTTATGGCTTCCGCCGAAGCCCACGACGATATAACTCCGGTTGGATGCTTGCATATTAATGCCGTCGTGAATCCGATGGACCAGCAGATTGAAGTTGATACCCTGCGCTGGAGCGGCCTTATCCGAGGCCAACGTGGCCGAGGACCGCACCGACGCGTCCGTATTCGAGGGATTGTGGCACAGCACACAATACTCCGTGTTGTTGCGCAGCCCTCCGTGAACCTGTAGCGCCACATGGCAGTTGTTGCAGTTGGCCGTAGCCACTACCGAGCGCCTGGGCGCGACCGGCGATCCGTCCACGGAGAAGTACACAACCTGGTTCGGCGCGCCATATTGGATGGTTTGCTCGGTCGCGGTTCCTGCCAGCACTGTTTCGCTACGCCTCGCTTCCACGCCGATCGCATACGTTCCCGTCGATTTCGCCGGAACCACATGCGTAAAGGTGTAGACACAGTTCGAATTCGCGTCGCACGTTGCGCCCGTCGCGCTCTCGGTTACATATCCGGGCGTCGTCACCGCGCTCCCGAAACTGGTGTATCCGTAATCGGTCGTCGGACCGGCCATGGTGAAGGAAATCGAACCGAGCTCCGATAATGGCAAAGGCTTCCCGCTTCCGTCCTTCACGGTGAACGAAACTGCCGGCGCCGTTCCTGCCGTTCCGTTCGAAACTTTCGTGATCACGACAGCGAGGCCGCCCAGCAGACTCGACGCGGTCGGCGCCATGTGCGCGCCCAGAATCGACGCATCGAAATCGAGCGCGCCTTCTGGGACGTGGCACGTCGCGCACTGCGTGTCGTCGAACTGCGGCCCTCCCGGATGATTCACGCCGCTCGTAAAGTTCACGTCGTCATGGCAAGACCCGCACGCCGCCCGCGACGGCCTGGTCATGAACGCCACCGCCTGCGTCGCTCCCGCGGTCTGCTGATGGCAGGTTTCGCAGCGCCTGGGATCTCCCGGATCGGCCGGAAAAACCACTTTCGAAAAATCGAAACTTCCGTGGCTGTTCGTCACTGAGTAGGTTCCGCCCGCCACCACGCTCGGCAGGCTCGCGCCCATGTGAATCTTGTGGAAGAACACCTTTGCGTCAAACGTCTTACCGTCGTTTGGATCCAGATTCTGCGGATTGTGGCAAATCACGCACAGATCGAGCCCCCTCCGCGACCCTCCGTGCGCCGAAAGCTGGTCGTGACAGTTGTTGCAGCTCGATGTTTTGATCACGTCGTTGATATGCGTCAGCTTCGCGCCGTTCGGTATGAAGCTGTACGTCGTGCTCGCGTAATTCGTACCCAAACTGAACGGCGTCAGGTTCCTGGATCCGTAAATCCCGACGGTGTGAGTCGCCGTCGCATCGTAGCCCGATGGCGCCGTGGTGTGAAACACGTATTGATACTGTCCCGACCCCAGCGCCGTCACCACCCCTCCCGAATCAGCCCCCGGCTGCTGCGTCGACGCCAGCAGAGTCCCGCTCGCCGCCGTGGTCGTGTACGCGGTGTAGTCGCCCGAACCGTTCGGGAGCACTCCCGCCACAAAGCTCGTGCTGATCGTCCCCGGCGTCGCGACGCCCGTATTGTCCAGCGGACGCCCGCTCGGATCGGAAAGCGTATACACGACCGTAATGGTCCCGTCCGACGCGATCGTCGCCGAATTCGCGGTGATGGTTAATCCTGGATTGACGAACGCGAGGGTCGCCGCATCGGCGTAGAACCCCTTCTCGTGCGGCGAATACGGCTTTCTAGGCGCACTCGACAGGCTCATCGCAACCGTAGCTGCAATGGTTGCGGCCCTGCCGTATTGTTTGCACCAACTCATATCGACTCCCTCGACCCCGCGCCCTCAGATTTGACCTCATTTGGTCACTTATTACCGGAGAGCGAAGCCGCTCCCGGCCGATGCGCCGGACTGGATCCTTCCGCCAGATCGTCACTGGTCGAAGCATAGGCCCACGCCCGCGCGCCCCGCGATCGCTTCCCGCTTCGCGCAGAATGCTAAAGAGACTCGAATTACGATAAACCTCGCCCACTGGGTCGTAATGCACGTTACCGGCCGAAACCGGCAGGAACGCGCTCGGGTGGATATCGCCCGTGCTCGAGATAAAAACAAACCCCTCGCCGCGCCGCTCCGGGCGATCCGTTTGCCACTCGTCTGCCGCCGATACTCAATTCCTTCGGTGGTGTTAATGTCGAACAGTGTCCAATCGCGAAGAAATCATTAAGGTGCTATCCCCTCCATGACTGTCGGGGTTCCGTTGGAAATGCTGAGACCGGTCCCGGTTCTGATACGGAACCCCGACTGTGAAGGAGGGGATATGCTGACGATCTAGCTGCGACAGGCCACCAGCACTTGGATTACAATTCGCGCGGGGCCGGAAGAGTGACCTCCAGCCTGGCTCCGCCTTCGGCGCGATTCGCCGCTGAAATCCCGCCGCCGTGCTGCGTGACGATCCCCTCGGCCACCGTCAGTCCGAGGCCCGTGCCGCGAGCGTCCAGGCGCGTGGTCACGAACGCGTCGAAGATGTCCGGCAGGACGTCGGCGGGGATGCCTCTTCCATTGTCTTCCACCGAAATCGTCACTCCTCGCGGACCGCAGCGGGTACGGACGTCGATTTTTCCCGCGCCCGCTTCCACCGCGTTCAAAGCGTTGCGCAGCAGGTTGACGAACACCTGCATCAGGCGGTCGGGATTGCCGACCACCGCGGTGTTTGGTGGAACGCCATTGGAAAACTCGACGCTCGCTGCCTTGTCGTCGATCGCCACCAGTCCCCACGCTTCGTCGATCAAAGGCCGCAGCGTGACCGGGCCCATCTGCTGATTCCTGACGCGCGAAAAGTCGACCAGGCTCTCGCTGATCCTTTGCAGCCTCTTGGCGACTCTTTGCATGCGCGCCAGGCGGTCGAGCGTGGGCTGGTCGTGGCTGGTTTCGATGAGTTTTTCGATCGACCCGTTCAGCACGGCAAGCGGGGTGTTCAATTCATGCGCCACGCTGGCCGAGAGCAGACCGAGGCTGACCAGGCGGTCTTGTTCTTCCAAGCGTCTGAGAGCCGCGGCCAGCTCATCTTCCTGGCGACGCAATTCGGCAACGGTTTCGTTACGCGAGCGCATGATCTGCCCGATTTCGTCGCCCAGGATGTCCTCCGGAGGAATCATCTCCCGGTCCCGATCGCCCTGTTGTGTCGCGGCGTCCGCTTCCAGCATCCTGCGTAGGGGCCTGTACACATAAAGTGGCATGATCGCCGATTCCAGAACCACCACGGCGAGCACATAAATGCTTCCCAAAACGAGAAATAATGTGAGCCGCGCGCGAGCCAAAGCCTTTTCGTAGGATTCTCTCTGCGCAGTAAGGTCTTGCCCTGAGGCCGGGTTTTGTTGCAAAATAGACAATTCCCTTGCTTGGGCGTCGGCAACTTGTTTCTCAAACAGCGGAATCAGTGAGAAATAAGCGGCGCACGTTAACACTAGGAAGAAAAGGTTGTGAAGCACCATCAACTTGGGCCTGACCTTCAAGTTGCCAAACAGTCTAATAGCGCTGGAGGTTTTACGGTTAGACAAGAAATATTGCTCCGGTTGCGTAGGCGCTCTTGTTATGATAGAAATATTTGTGGGCACGGTCACGGCCCTGGAGACCAACACTCGAGATGGCAGCTATCTTCCCAAAGTCGTCTGACATCGTTTTAAAGGTTGCAGGCGCAGTGCTCGGGCTTGGCGCTCTGGGCGGCATCTGTGCCTACGCCTACTACACCTACCCGACGGTCATTGACACCGGTTATCAGCCTGTTCAGCCGGTTCCCTATAGCCACAAACTGCATGCGGGACAACTCGGCCTGGATTGCTATTATTGCCATTCGACGGTTTACAAGGCCGCCTACGCGGCGGTTCCGGCGACGCAGACCTGCATGAATTGCCACACGCGGGTGAAGTCGACCAGTCCGCGCCTGGAAGTGGTGCGGCAGAGCTTCGCGACAGACCAGCCGATTCCCTGGGTGCAGATTCATCGCTTACCAGATTACGTGTATTTTAATCACTCGGCGCATATTTCCGCGGGCGTGAGCTGCGTGAGCTGCCACGGGCGAATTGACCAAATGATTGAAGTGCATCAGGAGAAGCCTCTCAACATGGCGTTTTGCCTGGAATGTCACCGCAACCCCGCGCCGAACATCCGGCCGGCGGAGCTCGTGACGAAGCTCGACTGGGTGCCGGACAGGGATCCGGCCGAGATCGGGCGCGAGATCATCGAAGCCAAACATATTAGTCCGCCCACCAACTGCTCCGGGTGTCACCGATGAGCCTTATCAACATAACTACAAAAACGAGCGGACCCGAGCGCACGAAGTGCGCGACTGGAAAAAGCTACTGGCGGTCGTTGAATCAACTTGCCGGCACGCAGGAATTCAGCGAGTGGGTTCATCGCGAGTTTCCGGCGAACGCGTCGGAGATGCTGGACGGCAATTCCCGACGCACGGTTCTGAAGATGATGGCGGCGTCGTTCGGCCTAGCCGGGATGACGGCTTGCCGCAGGCCTGTCGAACATATTCTGCCCTACGCCAAGGGCGTCGAGGACATGATCCCCGGCCATCCTTACTTCTATTCGACGGTAATGTCGCTATCGGGAGGCGTCAGCGGGCTGCTGGTCGAATCGCACGATGGACGGCCGACGAAAATCGAAGGCAACGCGGATCATCCGGGAAGCCTGGGCGCGGCGACAGCGATGCAGCAGGCGGCGATTTTAGGCCTGTACGATCCGGACCGTTCGTCGACCGTGCTCGAAAACGGCAAGGAATCGGACTGGAAGAAGTTCGAAGCCGCCGTGAAGTCGTTATCGCTCGGCGATGGCTCTGGACTGCGGTTTTTGAGCGAAGCGGTGACGTCGCCGACGCTTTCGGCTTTGCGCGGCGACGCGCTGAAGAAATTTCCCAAAGCGAAGTGGGTTGAATACGAGCCGATCTCGCGCGAGAACGAACACGGTGGATTGAGCATGGCCTTCGGCCAGCCGCTGGAGCTTTTGCCGCGCTACGACAAGGCCAAAGTGGTGGTCGCGCTCGATTGCGATTTTCTGGGCCTCGATTCGCCGACGGCGCTTCCGACCAAGCAGTTTTCCAAGGGCCGGAAGTTCTCCTCGGAAGAGGATTTTGAGAAGGCCAACCGGTTGTACGCGGTGGAGAGCCAGTTTTCGCTGACCGGCGCGAATGCCGATCATCGTCTGCGGATGCGTTCAGGGGACGTGAAGCAGTTCGCCATGGATCTGGCATCGGCGCTGGGCGTGCCGGGATTGAACGTGGTCGCGGGCAATGACAAACGAGCAAAATTCCTTGCTGCCGTGGTGAAGGATCTGAAGGCGGCCGGAGCGGGCGCTCTGGTGGTCGTCGGAGGCAGGCAGCCGGCGATGGTCCACGCGCTGGCGGCGGCGATCAATCAGGTGCTGGGAAGCGGCGCGGTTTCTTACGTCAAGATCGACAAGACGGACGCGGGGCTCGAAGCCCTCAAAGCTCTGACGACGGAAATGGCTTCGGGGCAGGTGCAGTCGCTGCTGATTTTGGGCGGCAATCCAGCCTACACTGCGCCGGCCGATCTGCAATTCGCGGTCGCACTCTCCAAGGTTGCGAATTCGATTCATCTCGGCCTCGACGACGACGAAACGGCAGCGGCGGCGAAGTGGCATGTGCCGGAAGCGCATTTCCTCGAAAGCTGGAGCGACGCTCGCAGCGCCGACGGAGCCGTTGCCATTCAGCAGCCTCTCATCTCGCCTCTCTACAACGGAAAAACGGCGGCGGAAATCGTCGCGCTGCTGATCGACGCCAAGGATAAAAACGCCTACGACATCGTCAAGAATTACTGGCAGGGTCAGTGGCCGGCGGCAAAAGGCAAAGAGAATGACAAAGAAATGGCGTGGCGCAAGGCGCTTAACGACGGCATCGTCGCGTCAGCCAAGCCTGATGAAGCGGTGAAAGTATCTCTGGACGCGAAAAAGCTTGCGGGAGCGGCCGGCGCGGAAGCGAAAGTGTCCGCGACTGGAATCGAAGTCGCCTTTTATCCCAGCGCTTCGGCCTGGGACGGACGCTTCGCCAACAACGGCTGGATGCAGGAAGCGCCGGACCCGATCACGAAGCTGGTGTGGGGCAACGCGGCGATGATTTCCCCGGCCACCGCGCGCGACCAGAAGCTGGAAGACGGCGACGTGATTGCCATCACGCGAGGCAATTACAAGCTGGAAGCCGCGGTGATGGTCCAGCCCGGCCACGCCGACAACGCAGTCTCGATTTCGCTGGGATATGGACGCGCCCGCTGCGGGCAGGTGGGCAAGGATGTCGGGTTCAACGCGAACCTGATCCGGACATCGGACGCCTACTGGTTCGGCGACGGATTCGCCCTCGCTCCCACGGGGAAGAGACACGCGCATGCCACCACCCAGGAGCACGGCGTTCCCGGCGACAAGAACGTCAACGCCGAGCATATGAACGAGCGGCCGATTTATCGGGAAACCTCGATAGAAGAGTATAAGAAGCAGCCGAAAGTTATCGAGGAGATGTCCGAAATCCCCGAGCTGCATTCGATCTATCCTGAATGGACCTACGATAAGGGCAACCAGTGGGGCATGGCGATCGATCTGACGTCGTGCACCGGCTGCAATGCCTGCGTGGTCGCCTGCCAGGCGGAAAACAATATTCCGGTGGTGGGCAGGGATCAAGTGATGCGCGGCCGCGAAATGCACTGGATTCGCATGGACCGCTATTACACGGGTCCCGAGGACGATCCTCAACTCGTCGAGCAGCCGGTTCCCTGTATGCAGTGCGAGAACGCTCCCTGCGAAAACGTTTGCCCGGTGGCCGCCACCACGCACAGTCCCGAGGGCCTGAACGACATGGCGTACAACCGCTGCGTCGGCACGCGGTACTGCGCCAACAACTGCCCGTTCAAGGTGCGGCACTTCAACTTCCTTAACTTCCATAAGCACGATTCGCCGGAGTTCGCGATGTCGCATAACCCGGACGTGACGGTTCGCATGCGAGGCGTCATGGAAAAATGCACCTACTGCGTCCAGCGCATTCAGGAAACAAAAATCAAGGCGAAGATCGACGGTCGCCGCCCGATCAAGGACGGCGAGATTGTCACCGCCTGCCAGCAGACTTGTCCGGCCGACGCGATCGTGTTCGGGAATATCAACGACCCCGAGTCACGCGTCTCAAAACTGAAAAAGCAGGAGCGCAATTACGCCATGCTGGCCGAGCTCGACATCAAGCCGCGCACGACTTACTTAGCAAAGCTGCGGAATCCCAACCCGGAGTTGACAAATGGCTGATATCGCGATCCGGCAGGATCCACAGTTGATGGCGACCAATCCGCCTCTGGTCCGTGCCGACGGCTACCACGACGTCACTGAGCAGATCAGTACAATCATCGAAGGTGACGTATTTAAGACGCCTCTCAAGTATTGGATCACGCTGAGCGTCACCGGTGGCATCGTCCTGATGCTGGGGGCGATGCTGACCTATCTGGTTTCGACCGGTATCGGCGTGTGGGGCAACAATCGTCCCATTGGTTGGGCGTGGGACATCACCAACTTCGTGTTCTGGATCGGTATCGGCCATGCCGGAACACTAATTTCGGCGATTTTGTTCCTTTTCCGGCAGAAGTGGCGCACCTCGATCAACCGTTCGGCCGAGGCCATGACGCTGTTCGCCGTGGCCTGCGCCGGTATCTTCCCTCTGTTCCACACCGGCCGTCCGTGGCGCGCCTACTGGCTGTTCCCGGTGCCCAATACCGACCTGAACCTGTGGCAGAACTTCCGGAGTCCGCTCATCTGGGACGTGTTCGCAGTCTCGACGTACGGAACGGTTTCGGCGCTGTTCTGGTTCACCGGTCTGGTTCCCGACCTGGCGACCATCCGCGACCGGGCGACGACGAAAGTCAAGCAATGGGTTTTTGGATTCCTGAGTCTGGGATGGCGCGGATCGGCGCGGCACTGGAGCCATTACGAAGTTGCGTACCTGATTCTAGCGGGCATTTCGACGCCTCTGGTGCTGAGCGTCCACTCCATCGTCAGCTTCGACTTCGCGACGTCGGTGATTCCGGGCTGGCATACGACGATTTTCCCTCCCTACTTCGTCGCGGGCGCGATTTTTTCGGGTTTTGCCTGCGTCATGACGTTGCTGTTGATCGCCCGCTGGGCATTGAATCTTCAGAATCTGATCACGATTAAGCACCTGGAGAACATGAACAAGATCATCCTGGTGACGGGATCGATCGTGGGCTACGCGTATTGCACCGAGTTCTTCATCGCCTGGTATTCAGGCAATGTCTACGAGCGGTTTACCTTCGTGAATCGCGCCTTCGGGCCCTATGCGTGGGCGGCCTGGACCATGTATTCGTGCAATGTTTTCATTCCGCAGCTTTATTGGTTCAAGAAAATGCGGACGTCGATTCCGGTTATGTTCGTGATCTCGATCACGACCAATATCGGCATGTGGTTTGAGCGCTTCGTGATTATCGTGACCAGCCTGCATCGCGACTTTTTACCCAGTTCGTGGGGCTATTTTAAGCCGACGTGGGTCGATATTTGCACATTTACAGGCACCATTGG
>Ga0210394_10007667_pt1 | contig 11301 bp, 27 predicted proteins | sample IncBWC12MmetaG_FD_160121 | JGI IMG/M metagenome (GOLD analysis project Ga0210394, IMG submission 160121) | Forest soil microbial communities from Barre Woods Harvard Forest LTER site, Petersham, Massachusetts, United States - Inc-BW-C-12-M | ecosystem: Environmental > Terrestrial > Soil >... | reverse complement strand
CATGCTCCGCCTGTTCAACGCAAGCGATAAGCCTGAAGAAGCAGGGCAATTCATTCGATGGGTGAAAGCGGGCGGTAAGGTAGCTCCTGGGCTTGTCAAGCGCCGCAATGCGGAGAAGGCGTGGTTCTTTGGCGAACCCATTCCCCGTATGGAAATCTTTGGCGAACAAGCCATGACGCGAGCGATTGATAATCCCGATCCTTGGTACACGAGGGCTCTGAATTACTATCACACGCTATGACGAGCGTTTGTGGGCTGTTCGGCCTGTGCTGGTAGCCCTTAAATTCGCAGGCCAGCTTATCCTTGGATATCTGGTCTGTGTCGCCGCATTGGCTCTCTGCGCATTCGTCATCATGGGAATAGGCCATATGCTTGGCTAGAAGCTTCGCGTCGGGAGACTGACCACCGCTGGCCGACGCGACTGCCCATCCCGGCGGTGGTCACTCGAAGGGCATCATCATGGACCCACAACTTAAAAGCACCATAACCAGCGCAGCCATGTGGCTTGCTGGCGCTATTGTAGCATGGCTTGTCAGCAAGGGTATTGTTACGTCCCCCGATGTTGATTCGACCACCGCCGCGCTCGGTACGATCATCATGCTCGCCGTTAGCGCTGGCGTCGCCTATTACAAGGCCAAGACGCACACGCCGGATGCGATCATTACGGCGGCGAGTCAACAGCCCGGCGTCATCAATGTGGTCACAACGCCACAGGTGGCCAACGATCCGGCGCATAAGGATAATCTCAAGATCGTCGCCATGTCCCCACAATCCATCCAACCCAAGAGGGCATCATGAGAAAGCTCGCTTCCGTCCTACTCGCAGGGCTTCTGGGCGCTTGCGCCAATGGCATTTCTGCGACTCAAATTGCGCAGGATATTCAGATCGCACAAAGCGTTGCTCAACAGGTCTGTAATGTCATTCCTGACGCAGCTTCCATTGCGGCGATTATCAGCGCTGGCAATCCGCTCGTGGCGACTGGCACGGCGATCGGCGAGGCTATCTGCGCTGCAATCAAGAACGCCGGTATCACACCGCCTGCGACCATGAGCATGCGCGCTGTCCGGATGGGCGGGGTTATCCGTCGCCTGCCGCACTGGACGCCGCCTCCGGTGGTTCTCAACGGCGTGACGGTGAACTTCCTCTAATGAGCCCAAGCGACAAGGCGTTCCTTGCCTTTCTCATTTCCGTTGTCATTGGCTATTGCCTGCAACGGCTACTAGGGAAACGATCATGACCACCATCATCACGCCGACCGTTCCTGGCGTCGGTAACTATCGCGTATCTATCACAAGAACCGGCGACGCGACCGCTGCTGTGGATATTCAATCCTGGCCGAATGGCATTGCGATTGATAGCCAACCCGCCGCATCGGACCAAGAAATAAACCTCGATAACATCACGATTACGGGGAACGTTTTGACGGGGAACGTTGTTGAACCATGGGGAGTTCCGCTCAAGCCTGTATTCACTCTGACCCGATCAACCATCGTACCAAACTCTGTTACGCTGGTCATCAGCAACGCAGCTTTCTGGAACCAGACAATCAGCGCAGCGCTCGCTCCAGCAGATGATGCCGCGCTTATCGCCATGCTTGCGGCGTTCGCCAAGCCACAAACGGGCTGACAAGGATGTCATCTTTTTGGAATAATGAGCAGACCAATCTGCTCAACGCCATTCTGACGGATATTAGGATCGTCCTCAATATCCTTCGGAAGCCTGTGAGCAAGGCAACACGAATCGCGCTCGAACTTCCGTCTATAACTCGAAAGGGTATCCACATGCCTAACTTTGAACTACCGAGTGATGAAGTCGCAACTGTTACTATCAAGACGACGAATAGCGCTGGCATAGTTGAACCCATGCCAGCTGGGGACGTGTTCACTGCGACTTCAAGCGCTCCGGCAAGCCTTGGTGTTACGGTTGGCAAGGACGCCGCGGGCGCCCCAGCTATCGTCCTGACGCCTCTTGTTCAGGTCAGTCCTAATATCACGATCACGGTAAGCGACAGCGCGGGCCTTGCCCAAGCGGTTCAGATCGTTGACGTGGTTCTCGACGTGAACCCGAAGAACATCATACTCGACGTTCCGGGAGCCGTCCTAACGCCGCAACCCACGCCAACTGCAACGGGTCCGTGACGTGATCTACTATCTGCTCCCCATGATAGCGTTGTTCTCTTTCATGGGGGGCTGGTGGCTGTGCCTGAAACGCGAGAATGTCCGCGCCGAAACGTTCAAGAAATTCTATAAAGACCAATTCCCTTTAGTGGTCAACTTCGGGCCGGGCGATCCAGTCCCTCATTGATGACCGCTCTCGAAACGCAACGCGCCATCAAGGAAAGCGAAGTGTCGGCGGGGCGTGCAATCACTGCCTACAATATGGCAATGCAGGAATGGCGTAAGGCCCTGCTACGGCTTGATTGGTCCTGCGCAGAACAGGAGCATATCAAGGCCATTGAGAATCTGTCAGCTCATCTCGATCATATCCAAGTCGTCTATCGTTTACGAGATACTTTGAGGGAGCCAAATGCCTATCGTTAAGACACTAACTGATGCTAACGGAACGACATTCAAGCTTGGCCGCAAGCCGCCAGGGCCGACGCGTCCGCACCTTAAAATGAAGAACTACCTATTACGCTCATTGCCCGACCCTCCGGCGACAATGGACGAGACGCCGCTGGCTATGCCATCGCTTTCTCGCATGTTCCTGAACGATCAGTTAGGCGACTGCATCATAGCGGCCCTCTACGGTCATCAGAGAGGCGTCTGGAGCGCGAACGCAAGCAACGGGAAGGCAATTGTCCTCCCAACTGACGACGACATTCAGAAGACTTATTCGAGGCTGTTCGGCTACGTTCCGGGCGATCCGACCACTGACACAGGCGGCATTATACAGGACGCCTTGAATGACCTGATTAACTCCAAGATCATTGACGGCTATGTGAGTGTGAACGCTCATGATCAGATTGAGCTTAAAACAGCAATCTGGCTGTTTGGGGGAGTGACCTTCGGCATGGGATTGCCCGACGAATGGACGCATGATCTGAGCAACCTCAAATGGACGGTTGCAGGCGATTCAGACCCAGCCAATGGACACTGTTTCATTTGTCCTGGCAAATATGACGACACAACCGTTGGAACCAGTACCTGGGGCCAGATAGGCAGCATGGATTATGATAGCTGCGCCAAGTATGCGACGAAATCGAACGGCGGGGAGTGCTGGGCGATCCTATCCCCGGATTGGATATCCAAGACGACACAGAAGGCGCCGATTGGAATAGACCGAAGTCAGCTTGCAGCGGACCTTGATGCTATCAGTGGCTCATGAAATCCACCCAGTACCCCATCACGAAGCAGGAAATTCTTGATGTAATAGACCGGTATTTGAGCGAAGCTCTGGCTCGGGCCGCTCTCGGCGATGATGCAATAGCGTGTCTACGAGCAGCGAAGATCATCATAGAAAACGCAGATATTCCTGATCCTATTCCGCCCCCTCCGTTAGATAATCCACCGTGAACTTATCGATTGGCTTCGCCATTCTCGGCGCGGCTTTGCTCATTTTGGGACTTGAAATGTACGGAATAACAGAGCGCGCTGCGCTGCTGGCAGGCGTGCTGATTGGCGTTGTGTTCGGGTCCCCGGTCTGGATGGTTCTTATTGAGTGGAGCGACGTGATTTATCCCGATCCGGGCCAAGAAGGAGATTTCAAATGAGCATCGGGTTACTTCTTCTCATTCTCTTGATCATCATCCTTCTTGGCGGGTTCAGCGGGTTAGGCGGTGGCATCGGATATGGGTATGGACACGGCGGTATTGGTATCGTTGGGGTTATCCTGGTTGTTGTGTTGATCTTAGTACTCATGGGACGACTATAGGAGGTTGTCATGTCAATTGGAATGTTGTACTGGTTGATCATGGTCGTCTGGCTTTTTTCATGGTTTGGTGTATGGTGGAACAATGATCCGCGCATCGGGTACGTTAGCAGCCTTATCCTTTGGATTCTTCTCGCATTGCTCGGCTGGCATGACTTTGGCGCCATGATCCATGCGTAGGAGGCTGTCATGAGCATTGGATTTATTTTCTGGTGCATAATGCTCTTGGTTATCCTCGGCAAGCTCGCGGTCTGGCGCGGCATCGGGGGTCCATACATTTTGACCATCGCCGAATGGGTCATCAATGTTCCTGCTTGGCTGGCGCGTTTTTGGCTTCATCATTCAGGGATAGACAATGATCCATAACCCGCTCTTTTGGGATGTGTTGGATGTCGCCTTTTGCGGTTTACTTGGGTCTCTCGTCTGGTTCTACGTTTGGAGAAAACCATGAACACCGCTCTCACTTGGTTCGTGGTCATCATGGTTCATACGGCTAATTGCCAGAACTGTCCTTCGCAGCCCTATCCACTAACCATCCAAGTGCCGGATCAAGCGACGTGCGAGGCCATCAAGAAGGCGAACAGTGACCAGCCGCTAGAGTGCTGGGGCAAGTCTAAATAGGTATGGACAAGCGCCGGCAGCGGTCTGAATTGCTTCAGGCCGCTATGAAGGCGTCGCACGAACTTGCTAGCTTAAATCCGTACTTGAGCCTAGAGCGAATAGCTGAAAAACATCCCGACCATCCTCTGGTCAAGGCATGGATCAAGGCGAAAGAGGCGCTTGCCGAACTTGGCTTTGACGATAATTAGGAGGTCGCCATGATCAACCGGTTCATTGCGGCTTGTCTCTTTGCGTTCTGTCTCAGTTCGAGCGTATTCGCTCAAACATCCGCAGTAAATTCGACGGCCGTCACATCTCCGCCGCCAGGTCCATCCCCTCTACAGTACACCGACCCGACACGACTGACGACTGAACAACTTGACCGCGCCATCGTCAACCTCGATTTGAGGCTAAGCGCAGAGATCAAAGCTGTTCGAGATGCTGTCACGCTAGCGCATGAAGATTTAGTTCGTGTCCCCACGACAGTTGACAAGGCGATCCTCGGATTACGAGAACTTGAAGAAAGCAATATCGCCAAGCTGGCCGATGTCACGAATGAGAAGTTCATCAAGGTTGATGGGCAGTTCAATGACCGCGACAAGCAGGCGGTCGCATCGTCCACAGCGTCGGCGACAGCCATCGCGGCTGCTCTGCAAGCACAGAAAGAGGCCGTGGCAGATCAGAACAAGTTCGCGTCGGCGGTGACGGATAAATCGGAAAAGGCTTTGCTTGATGCGCTTGCCCAGCAACGAACGCTCAACCAAGCGGAGACAGCATCCTTTCAAACTCAGTTAACCGATTTGAAAGGGCGGCTTGATCGATCAGAAGGCAATCATACGGGTTCTGGTGACACATATACCTTGTGGATCGCCATCATTGCTGCTGGAGCCTCAGTGATCTTGGCGGTTGTTGTCATAATGGACCGAGGCCGACGTGAAAATGATCGGCGGGAAGACCGTATCGTTTACCGCAACGGCAATGGCAACGGGCGTCGCAATGGTAATGTGGATTAGTTAGAGGGGACAATCGCCGGGGGGCGCTAGTGACAGAAGATGCGACCTCACTATGACATGCTGACGGACACGCTCTATCGCCCCCTTTAGAGCCCGTTCACGCGCGGGGCAGCTGATGACCGCGCATTGACTTCGCCTCGCTCTGGCCTAGCGGTTAGGGCGAGGCGCTTTTTCATTTTGGTCACGCGGGCTCGTTGCAGGCGACAGACGCGTGCGCAATAAAAGCTGGCGGTCCGAAATGGGTGTCGGCGAGCTTTTGATTGCGTACGAGTTCAATTGGCCCGACAACATAGCCTGAGAACTCAAGAAAGTCCCGAATCGCTCCGGGCAATTTTCGTTCAAGTTCTTCAGCCGAATGGCCGCCCAGCAAGAACCCTTCCAGGTCATCGCTTATTGCCATAAACAACCCGCCGTCAGTATGTTCTAACGTTTGGATTTTTATGAGTTTTTCAGAATATTCTGTGGAATGCGCAACGTTGTAAGCCACGTCGGCGGGGGGCGTAGGGGGCTGGTCGATCTCGGCGAGGATGCGATCGGCTATTCTCTTACATGGATTGCCTGTCATTGTGTGCCAACCATCTTGATACTCTCGCGCTATCTCCGCCGCCCGCTCGAACGCGCGCCGCCGCTCGGCTGCCTTCTCACTGAGCAAGACTTTTGGGGGCGCGTAATTGGTTATGACGAAATGAAGTTGCTCACGCAAAGATTTTATTTCCTCTTTGAGACTGACATTATCAGCTATAAGATCAGCTATCTCGCTCATCTCATCCCCCTTTGGGAGGTTAGCCTGGTGGGATATTCTGTGTTGGCTTGCCTATTGCGGTTAACGCAGCATTCACCAAGTCGGGCAGCTCCTGAATTTGCTCCCACTCTCCGTCTTTTTCGGCATACTCGCGGACCTTCGCCTGGATGAAACTCACTGCCATCCACGTCAATTCTAATGCGTCGGTAACGGTCTCTGCTTGGGCATCGTTTAGCGTTATTGTCATCTCATCCCCCTTTGGAGCCGGCCAGCGCGGCGCGGGCTTTGCGGATGGCATCACAAACCGGGCAGAAATCTTCGTCTGCTTCTGCGCCATGTTCTTCGGTTGCTTCAATCTGCTTGCACAGATTCTCCAGCGCCTCCCGCAATCGCGCGAGTTCGACCTTCAACTTAGTATTCGCGCTTCGAGTGCCTATTATGCTGTCCTGCGCCTCCCGCAACGCGGCGATGAGACGGCGGACGAAGGTCTCCGGTGACAGCGAATGAAAACGGTTCGCTTCAAATTCGGCAATGTCCGCTTCAATCTCGCTCGGCTCGGTCATTCTCCCTCTCCCTTTCTCTGCTCAATCAGGTGAACGCGGAACGAAATGAAGCGCGGCAGCAAGCTTGGCGGCTTCCTTATCTGCCTGCCGCAATTCTTCCTCCGTCCAAACTTCCTTCGTGAGGACGACTTCGACGCGATCCTTGAACGCCATAAATTTGAGATAGACGCCATCAGCCAAAACCGCTTGGTCTTCGTCCGACAAAAGGCTGATCGCAATATCGGCCTCGATATCGCCGTCTAGTCGCGCAATGAACCGCCCGGCCTTCCGATCGATCGATTCTACGAAGCCGTTAGTTATTTTAGGCGAGGAAGCCATTTACGCTTCTCCTCCGGCGCCCCTATGGCGCCCAAACGACGTGAACTGTGTAGTAACAATTAGTGAAGAACAAAAGTATTGACCGCACTCAATACTTAGACTATATTCACACCATAGATTGAGGGCGGGACGAAAGAAGAAAAAGCCGGGGCGAACTAGAGAACGACGAACTCTAGGTCCCACTACCCCCGGCCCCTCAACTTCTCTTCTCATTCAAGCCCCCAAGACTGCGCAATGCGGCAAAATTCATCATAACCTTTATGGCCGGGACGGCCGGATAGTTCGGAGAGCGGCGTGCCCAGTCGGCGTGGGGCGCCGGGATTGCAGCCAGGACAATCGACTTTGTAGTCACCGATCGCTTCCGATTCGAAATAGTATTGGTCGCCTTCTGGGAGATCGGGACCGAGCCCGCAGGCGAATTTACGCTTGCTGTTGAGTTCTTCGTGGTCGATTCGGAGATGGATCATTTGAATGCTCCTTCTTTCATGGCGCCCTTACGGTGCTCAAACAACCCCAAAGAGGGGCAAAAATCCGACGACAAAACAGACTAAAATCCCTTTATATTCAATGGATTGCCAGTAGCGCACCTCGTTCGGGACGAGGGGGTCGGAGGTTCGAATCCTCTCACTCCGACCAGGGATTTCAAAGACATAGATCATATGGCGGTCTCTGTGCGGCGCCCGAGCTATCTTACGGCGCCCCTAACGGCGCCCAAACGCAAGCCGTGCTGTTTGCAAAATAATCCGCCAAGCCCGTAGCCGTCATTCCGCTTGCAGCGCATCAAATGTAGCCTATTCCCGGCGTAGCCGGCGCATTGTCCCGGCGTCCAAGTCTTCGGCTCATGATCCTCAATGAAGCATTCGTATTTGCGAGCTTTGATCTCCTCCACCGTCTCAGTCTTCATCCCCGTTCCCTCGCCTTCGTTCGCAAGTAGTCAATTCCATGATGGCCATAAGTCTTCTCCACCATCTGGGGCTCCATTCCCGCCCGCCCGGCGACTTTCCAGACCGGCTCGCCAGCCTGCAATTGCCAGCTCACGAAAGTATGCCTGAGCACATGCGGCGTTACGGACTCGTCCAGCCCCGCCAGCTTCCTCGCTGATCGCCAGCCCCGTTGCATCCGGTCCATCCGGGAGCCGTCATAGGTAACGACATAGCGCCCGCTGGCGGGCATTTTGGACCAGCGCCTTAGATGGGCCGCTAGGCGCTCATCGATCGGCACAGGCGGCCGGCGCTTCTTTGTGACGCGCTCCCCGGCGCCGCGCCTATAAATCAGCCCTTGCTCAAGATCCACATGGCCGCCGTCGATCTGGGGGAGCCAGCCCAAGCCGAGAATGGCGTCGTGGCGGGTGCCGGTGTAGAGGCCGAGCAGGATAAAGCGGGCGACGTGGCGATTGCGCTCGCCTGGTCTGCCCACAATGTCCCATTTTTCTGCATCATTTGATGAGCCAGAATGCGACATTTGCCTTCGGGCGAGCTTGAAACCGAGCGCTCCAAGCAGCAGCCGGGCGGCTTCCCTGCGCGTCAGCCAGCGCTCGCGCGGCTCTGCTTTAGCAGGCATGTCAACGGGCACTGGAACCGTTAAAAGCCTTGAGTTATAAGCATATTTTATGGCTGCTCTGAGGTCTTCTAGCTCCCTTCGGGCCCCTTGCACCGCCCCGCGCGAGGCGACATAGGCTTTGCAGCGCGGCGGCGTGATCGAAAACACGAAGTCATCGCCAAAAAAGCCATTGAGCCGCTTTAGCCGCGCGACCGTCTCCTTCGGCCTCGCCGTGCCGGCGACCTTATCCCTGGCGTAAAGCGCGATCACGGCCCCGACCTTGACCCGATTGGGATCACCGTCGCCGAAGTTGGGCGTGGCCGTTTTCGCGATATAGGCGCCGAGGGCTGCGCGAGCCCGTTCAGTATCGCCTCCGCCAATTCCTGTTGAGATGCGCTTTCTTTTGTCCCTGATATACCAGACGCTTTCGCCGTCGTTCCGCTCTCGGATGAACAGGTGCGGTCCTCGGCTTTTACGCGGCATTTGGCCCTCCAAGCCTCTATCGCCCTTGGCGTGACTACGATCCGCCGCCCCAAGCGCTCAACCTCAAGAGTCCCGCGATCGGCCGCCGCGCGCAAGGTGGAGGCTGTGACAAGGCCACGCAGGAGCGTTTGGGCGGCTTCGGATAGGCTCATGGGATCGTCGGGGCTCATTTCTTGGCTCGGATAGCGTCGAGAGCGCGAATAGCCGCGCGGGCCATATCCCTGGCTTGATCTCTGATAGTCCCGACACCATCGCCCCAAGGCAGTTGATCATCAGGTTCGAAGTCATATTCGTCGCGGAGAACATAGATCGCCTTCGCCACCGCCTCTACCTCGTCTGCGGCGGCACTCGGCGGGACGGACCGCAGGGCGGCAATTATTTCCTGAAAATTATCGATGGCGAACCCGGCGAGATTCCCGTACGCTCGCTGAGAATGTTCGCCATTCACGTTGAGTTTGAACCAATCGCTCATCAGTCGCTCTAGCTTGTCTGCTAATTCGTCTCTGGTCATCGGTATAAGGCCCTCGGAGGTAAACTAGGTTTTGGCTCTCGCTTTGCCGTGCGCTCTGATTGTTGAAATTTTCGTCCCTGTATTTTCCTAGTTGAAACCGGCTTAATACCGAGATGAGACTTTGCGATTTCGGCAGTTTTGGATTTTTCTTTCATGTCGGCTTTAGTTTGAGCGCGATGGGGACCAACTAAAACCGGAACTAGATTGTCTTCCGCGTTTCGACCGCCGTTAATCAGTGCGACGCGGTGATGACATTCCCATTCTTCCCCCGGCGAGATTGGCCGTTTGCTTAGGTAGCAAATGCCTCCTTCGCGCACAAAAACTCTCAACCGAACACGAGGCGGTGGCTTAGAATCGTCCGTACGTCCGATCCAAATTGGTAGAGACCTAGACATGTCCCCACCTACGGCCTAGGATTATTTGCGATATTGTGTTTTGAGAAACGCCAAAATTATCGGCGATTTCTCGCATTAAGAGGCCAGATTCTCGCAATGCTCTAATTTGCGGAATTTGGTCGGCACGAAGTTTGGCGGTGATGCTTTTCTCGCCTCGCTGGCTAGTTCCATGAACGTTCATTTCTTGCATATTATCTTTATGCGTAGTCCATCTGACATGTCGGTGATTAATGCAGCCATCCGCGCCTCGGCCACATGAATGACTCGCGTCTGTCATTCCAATAGGCGGTTCTCCATGGACCTCTCGGCAAATTACCCTATGAACGCTCTGGGTCTTTTTCTCGTTGGGAACGCCCATTCTCCCATATCCATTGGTATTTCGTCCGTACGGCCAAATGATGCATTCATCGGTTTCGGTTCTTTTTACCATTTCGATGAAACGACGAATTTCACCTTCGATAGTCCGTCCTTTTAGAGGACTTCCATGTCTTCTCAGTCGCGAACTATGCAGACCACACAGACCAAAACTGTGTTGCTTTTTACCGCAGCCTTCGATAGTGCAGATTTTCATCAGAATGGCTGGCTTTCTTTATACCGCTCATAGTCGGACAGCATGTCTTGCCATATCGCGTACGATTCCGTGCCTTCCTTGATATCTGCTCGGCTCTTTACATTGCATCTCTGGCGAATGAACATCGCGGCATAGTGTTCTTCTGTCGTTCCGCTCCAGCGCCAGAATGCCGGCTCATTCGCGATTATGCCAGCCTGCGTAGCTATAGGCAGATCGACAAACTTCCGCCTTTCCTTCGCAGGCGCGGGCTCGCTGGCGGCTTTCTTGAGGTCAAGACGGGCAATCCCGCACCATACCTCGGATTGTGTTTGGGGTACGCCGCCAAGGGCTTTCAAGGCTTCATCAGCTTTCTCAATCGGGATTTCAAAATGGAGAACAGCCGTCTTGCGGCCTCTGACCAAACGAAAATCCGAAAAAGTTGCTTGGATGGCGGCGTATGTCATCGTCGCACCTAAAATGGTATGCTGTCGTCTAGTTCAGCGTCGGTAGGTTCGGGATGTCGATCCGGGAGGTCCCTGTCATCCGGAGGCGGCCGCCGAGGTGTGGACTCACGGCGATTTTCATAACTGCGATCATCGCGTTGTCCGTTCCCATTGGTGCGTCGTTCCTGCGCTGGCGGGTCTTGCCGACTCGGCGAACGATAGTCGCCAGCCGGGGGGACCTTGATCCGAATGGCGGGAACCGTTTCGCCTGCGT
>Ga0210394_10007666_pt1 | contig 11302 bp, 6 predicted proteins | sample IncBWC12MmetaG_FD_160121 | JGI IMG/M metagenome (GOLD analysis project Ga0210394, IMG submission 160121) | Forest soil microbial communities from Barre Woods Harvard Forest LTER site, Petersham, Massachusetts, United States - Inc-BW-C-12-M | ecosystem: Environmental > Terrestrial > Soil >... | reverse complement strand
GAAATGACGCAGCGCCTCGAGAGCCAGCTGCTGATCGGCGGTCGGGAGAAATTGCTCGAGCGCCTCGAGCACGATCACCGCTGCGCCGAGCCGACGCCAGACGCTGCCGAGCTCCAGTCCGATCACACCGGCGCCGATGACGATCAGCTGCTTCGGCACCGCAGTGAGTTCGAGCGCATCCCAGGAATCGAGAATGCGGCGGTGATCGAAGCGCAGCGCCTTGAGTTCGGTCGGGATCGAGCCGCTCGCCAGCACCACGTGCCGCGCCGAGAGTTCGCGGCGAGCGCCGTCCGTGCTCATCACTTCGACGCGCCGCCCGGACAGCAGTCGGCCGGACCCGTGCATCGCCGTCACACCTGCCGCCTTGAACAGCGCGGCGACGCCGCCGGTCATGGTGCGCACGATGCCCGCGCGGCGCTTCTGCATGGCTGCCAGATCGAGCGTGATACCGCTCGCCTGGATGCCATGCACGGCAAACTCCGAACGTGCGCGATCGTACAGTTCCGACGATTCGAGCAGCGCCTTCGAGGGAATGCAGCCGGCATTGAGGCAGGTGCCGCCGAAAGCGTCGCTGCCGTCGCGATTTTTCCAGGCGTCGATGCAGGCGACTTTGAGGCCGTTCTGCGCCGCGCGAATGGCCGCCGGGTAGCCGGCGGGACCGGCGCCGATGACGATCACGTCGAATGCATCCGCCATGACGCTCACACCCCGAGCAGCAGCCGGCCGGGGTCTTCGAGACAGTCCTTGACGGCGACCAGAAATTGTACGGCTTCACGACCATCGATGAGGCGATGGTCGTAGGTCAGCGCCAGATACATCATCGGCCGCACCACCACCTGGCCCTGTACGACCATCGGCCGCTCCTGGATCTTGTGCATGCCGAGGATCGCGCTCTGCGGCGTGTTGACGATCGGAGTCGACATCAGCGAGCCGAAGATGCCGCCGTTGGTGATGCTGAAGGTGCCGCCGGTCAGATCCTCGAGCGTGATCGATCCGTTGCGCGCGCGCGCCGCGAAATCGCCGATGCGTTGCTCGATGGCGGCAAAGCTCATGGCGTCGGCATCTCGCAATACCGGCACCATCAGGCCACGATCGGTCGACACCGCAACGCCGATGTCGAAGTACTCGTGATAGGCGATATCGCCGCCCTCGACCGAGGCGTTCACCACCGGAAAGCGCTTGAGGCCCTCGATGACCGCCTTGACGAAGAACGACATGAAGCCGAGTTTCACCGAGTGCTTTTTCTCGAACAGGACCTTGTGGCGCGCGCGCAGTTCCTGCACCGCGCCGAGGTCGACCTCGTTGAAGGTCGTGAGCAGCGCCTGGGTCGTTTGAGCCTGTACCAGCCGTTCGGCGATGCGCGCGCGCAGGCGCGTCATCGGCACGCGCTGTTCGACACGCCCCGATCTCGGCGCAGGCGCTGGCGCGGAAACGGGCCGCGTTTCGACCGCGGGCGCCGCCTTGGCGGCCGCGGCCGCTTCCGCATCGGCCTTGGTGATTCGGCCCGCAGGTGCTGAGCCCGCGACCGCAGCGGACGCGAGCTTGCTCTCCTCGATCACGCGCCGCGCGGCCGGTCCGGTGCGCGGCGCGCCGGCTGGCGCATCCGCCTCGCCGTTACCGCTGCCGGGCGCCGTGGCAGGCGTGGGGTTAGGCGCGGCGCTGGGCGCGGCGCCCTCCTCGATGATCGCCAGCAGCTCGCCGCTTCGCACCGTGGCGCCCGCCTGGGCCTTGATCTCGCGCAGCACGCCGTTGATCGGCGCAGGCACATCGAGCACGACCTTGTCGGTCTCGAGGTCGGCCAGATTCTCATCCCGACTCACGGATTCACCGGCCTGCTTGCGCCAGGCCATGAGCTTGGCGTCGGTCACTGACTCTGGCAGCTGCGGAACTCGAATCTCGACGCTCATAGGCTCTTCTTCCTGATCGGCGCTGCGCCGGATTCTGTTCCGGCTACCACGGTCGCCGGCGTAAGGGTCAGGCGCGGTGTGCTGCGTGTCTGTTCGATCGATGTGGCATTGAGGGCGGTCTCGACCAGCCGGCGCTGCTCGCCGTCGTGCTGTTTCGTGAGCCCGGTGGCCGGCGCGGCCGCGGCGCTACGTCCGGCGTAGTAGACGGTGCGCGGCTGTGCCAGGTCCTGCAGGCGGTGACGGATCTGGAACCAGGCGCCTTGATTCTGCGGCTCCTCCTGGCACCAGACCAGTTCCGAGGCATTGGCGTAGCGCCCCAGTACCGCCTGGTATTCCTCCACCGGAAACGGATAAAGCTGCTCGACCCGCACGATCGCGACGTCGTTCTGGGCGGCGTGACGGCGCGCCTTGAGCAGATCGAAATAGACCTTGCCGCTGCAGAACACCACGCGCCGGGTCTGCGACGGCTCGATCTCGTCGATCTCGTCGATGACGTTGGCGAAACTGTCGTGACTGAGCTCGCCCAGAGACGATACCGACAGTTCGTGGCGCAGCAGGCTCTTCGGCGTCATTACGATCAGCGGCTTGCGAATCGGCCGCAGCATCTGCCGGCGCAGCATGTGGAACATCTGCGACGGCGTCGAGGGTACGCACACCTGCATGTTGTTCTCGGCACAGAGCTGCAGGAAGCGTTCGAGGCGCGCCGATGAATGCTCCGGTCCCTGGCCTTCATAGCCATGCGGCAGGAACAGCGTCAGTCCGCAGAACCGGCCCCATTTGGCTTCACCGGAAGAAACGAACTGATCGATCACGACCTGCGCGCCGTTCACGAAGTCACCGAACTGCGCTTCCCAGATCACCAGGCAGTCGGGGCTCGTGGTCGAATAGCCGTACTCGAAGCCGAGCACGGCCTCCTCCGATAGCACCGAGTCGATGACCGTGAAGCGCGGCTGTCCGTCCTTGACGTGCTGCAGCGGCAGGTAGCGCCGACCGGTAGTTTGATCATGCAGCACGGCGTGGCGATGAAAGAATGTTCCACGCCCCGAGTCCTGCCCCGTGATGCGCACGGCGAATCCTTCCTCGAGCAACGACGCGTACGCCAGCGTCTCCGCGGCACCCCAGTCGAGCGGCATTTCGCCGGCCAGCATGCGCGCGCGGTTGCTCATGACCTGCGCCACGCGTGGATGCAGCTCGAGTTCTTCGGGTAACTGCGACAGACGTTTGCCGATTGCGCCCAGGCGTTCCGCGGCCACGCCGGTGCGAGATCGCTCCGACCAGTCGACTTGCGCGAAGCGCGACCAGTCGATGGTGTGCTTGTTGCCGATCAACCCGAGAGCGGCGGACATCTCCAGTTTTCCGGAATCGAGCGCATTGCGGTACTGCTCGATCATGTGCTCCGCCTCGGCAGCGCTCACGACACCTTCGGCCGCGAGCAGATCGGCATACAGCTTGCGCGCGGTCGCATGCTGGCGAATGGCACGATACATGACCGGTTGAGTGGCGGCGGGCTCGTCCGCTTCGTTGTGGCCGAGGCGCCGGTAGCCGACCAGATCGATGACGAAATCCTTGTGGAAGCGCTGCCGATAACGCGTCCCCAAGCGCGCGGCGAACACCACCGCTTCCGGATCGTCGGCGTTGACGTGCAAGATCGGCGCCTCGAGCATCTTGGCAACGTCGCTGCAGTAGGTGGTCGAGCGCAAATCGCGCGGATCGGAAGTGGTGAAGCCGATCTGATTGTTGACGACGATGTGAATCGTGCCGCCGGTGCGGAAGCCACGCGCCTGCGACAGCTGCAGCGTCTCCATGACCACGCCCTGGCCGGCAAAAGCGGCATCGCCGTGCATCAGCACCGGCACGACCTTGTCGCCCTGCGCATCCTCGCGCCGTTCCTGGCGCGCGCGCACCGAACCTTCGACCACCGGATCGACGATCTCGAGATGCGAAGGATTGAACGCCAGCGCCACGTGCACGTTGCCGGCCGCCGTGCGCAGATCCGCCGAGAAGCCCTTGTGGTATTTGACGTCGCCGGAGCCCTGCATGTGGTTGTCGTCGTACTTGCCCTCGAACTCCGAGAACAGCTGCGCCGGAGATTTTCCGAGCACATTGACCAGCACGTTGAGCCGGCCGCGATGCGCCATGCCGAGCACGTATTCCTCGACGCCCGCGACGCCGCCCTGCTGCACGAGGTCGTTGAGCAGTGCGATCAGCGCATCGGCCCCCTCGAGCGAGAAGCGCTTCTGGCCGACGTACTTGGTGTGCAGGTAGCGCTCGAGCCCCTCCGCGGCGGTCAACTGCCAGAGCAGGTTGCGGCGCTCTTCGACCGAGAATCGGTGCTGCATGCGGCCGAGCTGAAACTCATCCTGCAGCCACAGACGCTCATCGGTGTTCGAGACGTGGGCAAATTCGGCGCCGATGTGGCCGCAGTAGACCGCTTCGAGCCGCGCGATGATCTCGCGCAACGTGGCACGCTTGGCGATCCACTCGTTGCGGGTCGCAGTGTAGAACTCGGTGTCGAGGTCGGCATCGCCTAGGCCCGCGTAATCGAGATCGAGCACACGCGGCCGCGGGCGCTGCAGCAGCCCGAGCGGATCGATGCGCGCGATCAGGTGTCCGCGATTGCTGTAGATCTGCATGAGGCGCGATACCGCCGACTGCTTTTCACTGGCGACGGCATCGGGCGCGGGGCCGGTCGGAGCAATCGCGCCGGCCTGCGTGCGCGCTGCCACCGCCGCGATCACCGGGCCGTGCGCGCGTTCGGCGCTCTGGCCCGCGGTCAATGTGTCGAAGTAGCCGCGCCAGCTGGCATCGAGCTGGGACGGGTCGAGCAGGTACTGCTCGTACAGCGCCTCGACGAAGGCGGCATTGGAGTCCGAAAAGGGCGGGCCCGCCGGCGGCGCCGGCGCGGAAGAGGAGTTAGGGGTTTCTGACACGGCTGAATAAGTACTATAGGGGGAAAAAAAGCTGTCTGCTCAATGAGCTAGACGCTAGCTGACCGGTCTCCATTCTATCGGATCGGGCCTTTCATTGAAACGGATCGGCGCCATCGCCGCGCGCACTACTGCGGTGGCGGTCCCTGGGTGACCCGTACCAGATCCTCGGGCCGCAGCCACTTCTGGAAGGCGCCCTGGACGTCGGTGGGCGAGAGCTCGATGTAGCGTTGTGCCGCCTGCTCAGGCTCATCGAGCGGCAGGTTGAACTCGCGGCGCTCGATCAGTCCATGCGCGATCCCATCGACGCTCGCTGCCGATAACGGAATCTGCCGCAGCAGCAACGCCTTGGCGCGCAACAGTTCATCAGCGCCGACCGCCGTTCTCTGCATGCTCTTGAGCTCCTGCACCGCGATCTGCGCCGCCTTGCCGACGTTCTGCGGATCGCAGGCGTACTGGATGAAGTAGGCGCCGCGCGTGCGGCCGGCCTGGAGCGTGGAGCCGACCGAATACACGAGGCCCGTATTCTTGCGCAGCTCGATGCTCAGGCGCGTGGAATAAAAGCCGCCGCCCAGCACCGCGCTGCCGAGCTCGAGCGCGTAGTAATCGGGATTCGAACGCGTGAGCGCCAGGTTCTGCGCCAGGATCACGTTGTCCTGCACGCGGCTGGCGTCGGGCACTGCCACCGTGCTGGGTTGATTCGGGGGCGCCGTTGGCAGATCGGTGTCCGGTTTCGCACCCTCGACGCTCCACGCGCCAAAATACTTCTCGCTGGTGGCGCGTGCCTGCTCGGCCGACACGTGACCCACGACCACGATCGTGGCGAGGTCCGGCCGGAACACCTTGCGATAGTAGGCGCGCACATCCTCGAGCGTGAGCGCCCGCACGCTCTCCGGCGTGGCCTCGCGCAGACTCGGATCATCCGGCGGAAACAGCGCGGCACGCAGCGAGCGCTGTGTCAGGTAGCCGGGGCTGTGGATTCTGGCGGCGACCACCTGCGCGAGCTGCTTGGCGACCACATTCATGGCCGCCGGCGGCAACGCCGGGTGCAGCTCGTTGTCGGCCAGGAGCGCCACGCCCCGGTCGAAATCCTGCAACAGCACCTGCACGTCGAAATCCGTGCCGGCGTGCTCATCGGCGCCGATGTCATCGAGCGCGCGCTGGAATGCCAGCCGATCGAGCTGCTCACTGCCGTACGACAGCAGTGGATCGAGCACCTGGCCCACACCCTGCTGTTTGACATCGGCCTCGACTTCGGGACGGTTGCGGATCCGTCCGAAGACGCTGACCGTATCGCTGACGTCCTCGCTCTGCACGATCAGCGTCAGTCCGTTCGGCAGAGTGCTCATCACCGGTTGCAGGCTCGACGGCTTGACCTCCAATCGTTCGAGCGCCGCGCGTGCCCAATCCGGCAGCTGGGTTGGATGAGCTTCGCCGAGCGAGATGTTCTCCTGCCCGCCGAAGCCGCCGCTCGCGGCCACGGGCCGTCCGCCACCCTGCGGAATCATGACCGCCGACACCGCGTGCGTGAGATCCAGGTACTTGCGCGCCACGCGATTGACGTCCTCGACGGTCACGTGCTCGATGCGCTGCAGATCCTCTTCCGGAGAGTTGAGGCCATAGAGCGCCACGGCCTCGGCCCATACCGAGGCCAACCCCTCGATCGAATTCTTCTGAAACTCTGCCTGCCGCCGCTCCTGCTGCTTGGCCGCCTGCACCAGCTCGGCGGGCACGCCGTGCTGCACGACTTTGCTGAGAATCGAGCGTACCTCGGCCTCGAGCGCCTTGGGATCCTCGTCCTTCGAGAACGACACTTCCGCGTAGGCGAGTCCCGCCTGCGGCATCGGATCGAGCGCAAACGTGGCGCCGACGGCCTTACCCTGCGGCACCAGCCCGTAGAGCTCGAACCGCTGGCTGCTGAGCACGTCGGCCAGCACTTCCAGAGCCGGAAAATCCGGGCTGTGCAGGCCCGGTACGCGCAGCGCCAGCATCTGCGTACCGGTCGGCCGATCGGTATCGACCTGCAGGCGTGCCGCGCGGGCGGCGCCGAGATGAACCAGGTGCCGAGGCGGCAGCGTTCGGGCGCTGATGTCACCGAACAGCGGCCTGATCTTCTCCAGTGTCGCCGCCGGATCGAGATCGCCGACCACGATCAGGATGGCATTGTTCGGCGCGTACCAGGCATCGTGGAACTCCTGCAGCATCTCGACGCGTGTGGCGTCGAACGAAGGACGCGTGCCGAGCGCATCGTGCGCATAGGGCGTGCCGGCGAACATGGCTGCACGCAGCTTTTCATACAGCTTGTAGCCGGGGTTCGACAGATCCTGCGCGACTTCCTGTTCGATCGCGCCGCGTTCCTGGTCCCAGTCCTTGGCACTGTCGAGCACGCCGCGCATGCGCGTCGCCTCGATATGCAGCGCCACATCGAGGTCCTCGGCGGGCACCGTGAACAGGTACTGCGTCAGGCTCTCGCGCGTGTTGGCGTTGAAGCTTCCACCCATGATGCTGCCGATATCGGCAAGCTGATCGGCCGAAAGTCCCGGGCTACCGCGGAACATCATGTGCTCCTGCGCGTGCGCCGTGCCGGGAAAACCCCGGGGGGACTCGTCCGATCCAACCAGATAGTTGACTGAACTCGCCACCACCGGCGCCAGCGTATTGCGCACGATGATGACGCGCAGCCCGTTCGGCAGCGTCGCGCGCAGCACCGGCGCGGTGTCCGCCAGCGCCTGTGACGACACCAGCATGAAGGACGCCAGCGTCGCGGCGTGCAGCCACCTGAGGCCTGACGCAGTAGCCGCTGTCACGATGCCGTTCCTGAGGCGGCGGTCGCCGAACGGCGCGGCACCAGTAGCTTGACGGTGAACACCTGCACCGACTCTCCGCGCTGATTGCGGGTCTCGCAGCGCAGTGTCGCCACACCCCGATCCGGCCGGCGCGAGGGCGCGACCTCGAGCACTTCAGCCTCGACGTGCAGCTCATCCCCGGCGCGCGCGGGTTTGGGCCAGCTGATTTCGCCGCCCAGCCCGACTATGCCGCCCGCGATCGAAATGCCGCTCGTGACCATCAGCCGCATCGTGATCGCCGCGGTGTGCCAGCCGCTCGCCACCAGGCCACCGAACACACTCGCGCGCGCCGCTTGTGCATCGAGATGAAACGGTTGCGGATCGAACTGAGCGGCAAAGGTCGTGAGCTCCGCTTCCGCCAGCGCGTGGCTCTGCGTGCTGAAACGCTGGCCGGGTGCCAGGTCATCGAGATAAACCGTAGTCATAAGCTCCTTGTCAAGGTCTGAGGCCCAGCACGAGCACACCGGCGGCCACCAGCGCGATGCCGAACCAATCGCGCAGCCCCGGGCGCTCACCCAAAAACAGCACCGCGAACAACGCCACCAATACGACACTCAGTTTATCGATTGGTGCCACCTTAGAGGCCTGCCCGAGCTTGAGCGCGCGGAAGTAGCACACCCACGAGGCGCCGGTGGCGAGCGCCGAGAGCAGCAGAAACCACAGGGTCTGCGCCCTGAGGCGCATCGGACTCATCCATTTGCCGGTCGCGATCACGAAGGCGCCGAGCACCACGGCGATGATGAGTGTGCGGACCAGTGTGGCCAGATCCGAGTCGATGCCCTGCAGCCCGAGCTTGGCAAAAATGGCCGTCAGTGCCGCAAACACTGCCGAAAGCAATGCCCAGTAAAACCATGGGGAGTCAGTCACAGCGCCGCGAGCATACACTGCCGGGTGAGGCCTCGGCGCACCGCGGCAACGGTCAACCCCCGACTCGCTGGCGCGCTGTAGCTGCACAGGCTCGATCCTCTTTCAAGGAGAGTGTCTTGACCCTCGAGGCCGCTGCGGCCATAGCCGCCAATCGTTTCGGGCTCGGTGCCCGGCCGGGTGATCTCCCCGGCATCGGCTCCGATCCGCGCGGCTGGCTGCGGACGCAGCTGCGCGGCGGCGCCCCGTTACTGGCCTCGGATGCTCTGCCGAGCACGGCGCAGATTCTCGCTGGCGTCGAACCGATCCTGGCCGAGCGGCGCGCGGCGCAGCGCCTGCGCCCCGAGTCGACGCCGGATGCAGCCGCCGCACCCGGCGAGGCCGCCGCCACGGCCGCTGTCGCGATGCGCCTACCGCAGTACCTGCGTCCCATTTACATCAGCGACAGCCGCGCGCGCTGGCGCGCCGCCATCGACAGCAATCGGCCGCTGGCGGAACGACTGGTGCACTTCTGGAGCAACCATTTCGCAGTCTCGGTCGATAAACTGGCGGTACTCGGCATCGCCGGCAGTTTCGAGCGCGAGGCGATCCGCCCGCACGTGATGGGACGCTTTCATGAGCTGCTGCTGGCGGTCGAAACGCATCCGGCGATGCTGCTGTATCTCGACAATCAGCAGTCGGTGGGACCGAATTCGCAGCTCGCACGGCGCGCCGCCGGACGCGGCCGCGCGATCGGGCTGAATGAGAATCTCGCGCGCGAGATACTCGAGCTGCACACGCTCGGTGTCGATGGCGGCTACACACAGGCCGACGTCACGAGCTTCGCCAAGGTCCTCACGGGCTGGTCGCTTGGCGGCGGTCAGGGGCGACTCGCGCGCGGGGCCACCGGTACGTTCGTATTTCGCCCCAACGTGCATGAGCCCGGCGCACAGACGGTGCTGCGCAAGCGCTACGCCGAGGACGACCAGGCGCAAGGTCTGGCGGTGCTGGCAGATCTCGCGCTCGCTCCTGCCACGGCGCATCACATTGCGGTCAAGCTTGCGCGCCATTTCATCGCCGATGATCCACCGGCGGCCGCGGTCGAATCAATCGCGCGCGCCTTCGAACACAGTGGCGGCGATCTGCCGGTCGTGTACGCGGCGCTGATCGATTCACCACGGGCCTGGGATGAACCCACTGCAAAATTCAAGACGCCACAGGACTATCTGTTTTCGCTCGGTCGCGGACTCGAGCTGCCACCTGAGAGCGAACCGCGGCTCATGAGCGCGTTTGATCTGCTCGGGCAGCGGCAGTTCTCGCCGGGATCACCGGCCGGCTGGCCGGATCGCAGCTCGGACTGGGATGGCGCCTCGGCACTCATGAAGCGCATCGAGCTATCGGATGCCGTGGCACAAAAGCTCGGCGATCGCCGGGATGCGATGCAACTCGCGCCGCAGTTGCTCGGCGGCACGCTGACCGAGGCGACGCGGCAGAGCATCGCGCGCGCGGCCAGCCCCGCTCAGGCCCTGGCGTTGCTGCTGACGGCGCCCGAGTTCATGCGTCGCTGACGCACGCAGATTCCATGTCCAACCAGAACTCACGACGGCAATTTCTCAAGCTCGGGCTTGCCGCCGGCGGTGGCGCGCTGTGCGCGCGCTATGCCTTCGCGGCACCCGCGGTCACCGATGCGCGCTTCGTGTTCATCATCCAGCGCGGCGCACTCGACGGTCTGTCGGCGGTGCCGCCCTACGCCGACCCCGACTACGCCCGGCTGCGCGAGCAGCTTGCGATCGGCGCGCCGGGATCAGCGGGCGGCGCACTCGCGCTCGATCATCTATTCGGCCTCAATCCGGGTCTGTCGTTCGTGCACGAAGCGTTTGCCGCGCACGAGGCGCTGATCTTCCACGCGGTCGCGACACCGTATCGCGAACGCTCGCACTTCGATGGGCAGGACGTGCTCGAGAGCGGTCTGACGCAGCCGCACGCCAGCCAGGTGGGTTGGCTCAATCGCGCCGTGGCAAGCCTCCCGCCCGGTGCCGCCCATGGTGCGGAACTGGGCATCGCTCTCGGACAAAACGTGCCGCTGGTGCTGCGTGGTCCTGCGCCGATCGCCTCGTGGTCGCCCTCGAAGCTGCCCGATATCGACGATGACACGCTGCAGCGAATCGCCGATCGCTACGCCAGCGATCCGTTGCTATCGCAGCGGCTCAGCGAAGCGCTCGCTACCAATCGCATCGCCGGCGAATCGTCAGACATTGCAGAGGCATCGACCTCCGGCGCATCGGCCAGCATGGCATCGGTCAACAGCGCTGCCGCCGCAGCACGTCCGGGCCCGGCGCGATATATCGAGACCGTGCAGACGGCGGCAAATTTTCTCAAGCGTGAGGACGGCCCCGCCGTCGCGGTATTCGACACCACGGGCTGGGACACGCATTTCAACGAAGGCGGCGCGCAGGGCCAGTTGACGCTTCGTCTCGGCGTGCTGGACGCGGCATTGCGCTCGCTCAAGGATTCGCTCGGTGCGACCTGGTCGCGTACGGCGGTGCTGATCGCCACTGAATTTGGCCGGACCGCGGCTGCCAACGGCACGCGCGGCACCGACCACGGCACCGGCGCTGCCGCGTTGCTGCTCGGCGGCGCGGTGCAGGGCGGGCGGGTCGTGTGTGACTGGCCCGGACTGTCCGCGCGTGCACTGTATGAGGGCCGCGATCTGCGGCCGACTCTCGATCTGCGCTCTGTGATCAAGACGGTGCTGCGCGATCATCTTAAGATCAGCGCC
>Ga0210394_10007665_pt1 | contig 11302 bp, 12 predicted proteins | sample IncBWC12MmetaG_FD_160121 | JGI IMG/M metagenome (GOLD analysis project Ga0210394, IMG submission 160121) | Forest soil microbial communities from Barre Woods Harvard Forest LTER site, Petersham, Massachusetts, United States - Inc-BW-C-12-M | ecosystem: Environmental > Terrestrial > Soil >... | reverse complement strand
GCCGTTTCAGAAAGATGCAGAGCCGCAATCCGCCGAGTGGATTCAGAGCATCGTGCGCGATGGACACTGGCTGATACCGCACGACGCTTACGGTTACACCGATCGCAAACCGCCGCTGTTCTACTGGATGTCCGCAATCGTCGCCGACGCCACCGGCCGCACCGTCAACGAAGTTCGCGCGCGCGCCGTGTCTGTCGTGGCAGGCACCGCGCTCGCGGTAAGTGTGCTCGCGTGGACGGTCGCCAACGTCGGCGCATCCGAAGGATGGTTCGCGTTCCTCTTCATGCTCGGCACTTACGGCTTCGCGTCGCGCGCCACCGAAGCGCTGACCGACATGATGCTGACGTTCCTGCTGTTCACCGCATACTCGGCGATCTATCCGCTGCTGGAATCCCCAACGTTCGCATCACCTGGCTCTGCCCGCAGGATAATCTTAATTGGCGCTGTGCTCGGTCTTGGAATTCTGACCAAGGGCCCCGTCGCGATCGTGCTGTGCGCGCTCGCCGTAGCAATTTTTCTGTTGATCGAGCGCCGCAATCCCGTCGCGATACTGCGTGTCCGATGGCCGTGGCAGGCCGTCGCGATTGCGATCGCGATCGGCGCGGTCTGGTACGTGCCGGCCGCGCTCGTCGGCGGTCACAAAATCGTCAGGATCATCTTCGCCGAGAATTTCGGACATTTCATGCCGGCCCGGCTCGGCGGCACCGGCGAGAGTTATCGGCCCTTCTACTATATAGGGGCGCGCCTGCTCGGCGGCGCATTTCCGATGACGCTCTTGATCGTGCCCGCCGCGCTAGCCTTCTACACGGGTGAGATCTCTGCCGACAAGCGCCGGCCGGTGATCTACCACATCAGCATGTCACTCGCAGTCCTGCTGTTTTTTTCGATAGCCAGCGTCAAGCGCGACGACTACATCCTGCCGGCGCTACCGGGCATCGCGATCCTGTGCGCGTCCCAATTTTCGCTTGATGGGATCCGCGGCGCCGCCGCGAAGCTGCGCGACGCTCTCGTTGCGGCGTTCGTCTTCGCCCCGATAGTCGTCATCCTTTACGTCGCGTTTTTCCCCGACCATGCGCCGCACGTAGATCTTCAATCGAGCGACTCCGCCTACTACGCCCTCTTCAGGGCGATGCGCTGGACAAGCCCCATCTCCGATTTGTTCGACGTCTGGTTGGTCGCCGTCACTGTCGAAGTACTGGTCCTGAGCCGGCGTACCCGACGTAGTACGATCGGAGGCGGTATTGCGTTCGGTCTTACCGCGCTCGTTCTCTGTCTGTTGTGGACCATGACGTTGCGACCCATGCTCGCCGAAATGCGCAGCGTCAAGAGTTTCGTTCCGACCATCGTTGATCGCGTCAAAGCCGACCAATTATGCATTCCGGCTGGTATCAACTACGAGCTGTCGTACTACTACAGCGCTGCGGTGCCCGATGTCAGCAATCCTCGATGCAGTTATCTGCTCGCGACGCCGCGCGAGTTGAGCGCGATGACGCCCGACTATCGCGCGCGCCTCAAACTCGTCGAAAAGTCCAATCTCATTGGTGGCGGCGGCCCTCCGGCGCTATTTGAAATTTCGCCCGGAGCCGTTAAATAGAAGGCTATGGCTGATCCCACCGAACAGGCCGAACACGCGATCAGCGCGCTCATGCGCTTCGCCGTCTCGCTCATCATCCCATTGTGGGCGCTCGCGATGCTCGCGATCGGCATCGAGTACCGCTCGATTTGGTGGCTCGGATGCGGAGCAGTGGTCGGCGCGATTGGCCTCCTGTTCATGGTCGGAAACCCTTTGGCAAAACCAGTCCTCGATATCCGCGAGAGCTGGCGGAAATAAAGACGGGGCTGCGCGCCCCGCATTCGATTTCCGGTCCGCTCCGTGCTGATTTGCGGGCGCTACCCGGGCAGGATATTCTTTAGATCCGATGCCGATTTTTGAGTATGAATGCGCGCGATGCGGGCTCGTCAGCTCGCATGTCGTGATGGGTTCGTCGCGTCGCCGCGAGCGCCGCGGTTGCCCGCAATGCAAGTCGGCGCGGCTGCGGCGCGTGATGTCGTCGTTCGCCGTGGTCGAGAGCGAGGCGTCGCGGCTGGCGAGTTTCGACGCGTCTAAGCCGCGTGACGATTCTTACTATCGCGACTCGCGCAACGTCGGGATGTGGGCGAAGAAGCGGGCCAAGGAGATGGGAGTCGATCTCGGCTCGAAGTTCGAGGCGACGGTCGAGAAAGCTCGCAGCGGCAAGCTGATCAAGGAGATGATCTGAGGCGGCATTATGGCGGACGACAACAAGGATCGGCTCGGCGGCAAGCTGCACGACGCCGAGGCGGCGCGGGAGAATCAGTGGGCGCGGCAGCGTGACGAAGAGTTGCTCGAGAAAATGCGCGAGCGTTTGAACAAACACGCGTGTCCGAAGTGCAAGCAGTACCTCGTGGCCAAGACCGACAATGGGGTGCACCTGCACGCTTGCCCGGACGGCCATGGCGCATGGCTCGACGAGCCGATATTGAAAACAGTTTTGAAGGCGCCAAAGTAGGTTAGCCGCGCGACAGTTTAAATTAAGCGTTGCTTAAGCGAAAACATCCACCGGTGAAGCGAGGCTTCTTGACAGCCCAGTCCAGTCCAACTAATCAAGACTCGGTAACATCAAATGTATCTTAATTTTGGCGTGCCGCTGGCCCTTACGATCATCGGGATCGGCTTCGTGGCGCTGATGTTCGGCCTGCAGAAGCTGCTCGCGCCGCAAAATCCGTACGATCGAAAGCTGACTCCGTACGAATGCGGCGAGCCGCCGACTGGCCGCGCGTGGATCAATTTCAACGTTCGCTTTTACCTGATCGCTTTGATTTTCGTGGTGTTCGAAGTCGAAGTTGCGTTCGTCTATCCGATTGCCGCCGTTTACCTGGACTGGGTGCGCTCCGGCCGCCGCTGGTACGCGCTCAGCGAGATTTTAGTTTTTCTAATGATCCTGTTCGTCGGCCTGGTTTACGTTTGGGTCAAGCACGACCTGGAATGGATCAAAAAGGTACCGGTCGAAGAATAGGATCGAGGTTTTTTCTTATGCCCCTGTTGAACACGCTTCCGGATTACGTTTTGACCACCAAGACGGACGAGTTGCTGAACTGGATGCGCAAATCGAGCATCTGGTACATGCTGTTCGGCCTGGCTTGCTGCGCGATCGAGCTGATGCATACTGGCGGCCCGCGCGCTGACATCGATCGTTTCGGCGCGACGCCGCGCGCGTCCGCGCGCCAGTCGGACTTGATGATTGTCGCGGGCACGCTGACCTTGAAAATGGCCCTGAGGACGCGGCTGCTCTACGACCAGATGCCCGACCCGAGATACGTCATCTCGATGGGTTCGTGCGCGAGCTGCGGCGGACTTTTCCAGCTTGCCTACTCGGTTTGCGACGGGGTCGATAAAATATTGCCGGTCGATGTGTACGTGCCCGGATGCCCGCCGCGTCCCGAGGCTCTCACCGAGGGCCTGCTCAAGCTGCAGGAGAAGATGATGACCGAGCGCTGGCTGGTCCGCTCGTCCAACGGCAACGGCAATGGCAAGCAGGTCGCGGCTGCCTGAATAGATGGAGTCGCTGCAAATACTCGAGCGGGTGAAAAACCAGTTCGGCGATCGAATTCTGGAAATCTCCGACCATAAGCCCGATCCGTTCGCCGTGATCGACCCGAAGGCAGTTCTCGAGATCGGGAAGTTCATGAATCAGGATCCCGAGCTCGCCATGGACTGCCTTTCCAACGAGACCGGCGTCGATTACAAGGACCGCATCGAGGTGGTCTATCACCTGTTCTCGTACTCGAAGCGGCACACCGCCGTGTTGAAAGTGAAACTGCCGCGCGACAATCCGAGCGTCGCGACGCTCGAGGGCGTGTGGAAGTCGGCGAACTGGATGGAGCGCGAAATTTTTGATCTGATCGGCGTGAACTTCGAAGGCCATAGCGACATGCGGCGAATCCTCATGCCGGAAGACTGGATCGGCCATCCGCAGCGCAAAGATTTCGTCGAGCCGGCCGAGTATCACGGAATCTCAACCGTCAGGGAGAGCCCGATAATCCGGCTCGACACCAAAAAGAAATGAGCACGCTGCACACCGAAGAAATGACGCTCAACATGGGCCCGCAGCATCCGTCGACTCACGGCGTCCTGCGCTTCGTGGTGCGGGCCGACGGCGAGGTGATGCGCGAGGCGATCCCGGACGTCGGCTACCTCCATCGCTCGATCGAAAAGATTGCGGAAAAGGTCGGCTACCACGGCTTCATGCCGTACACCGATCGCGTCGATTACGTGTGCGCGATGTTCACCAACCAGGGTTGGGGCATGGCGTGCGAGAAGCTCGCGAACATCGAAGTGCCGCATCGCGGCGAGTACTGTCGCGTGATCGCGGCCGAGTTCAATCGAATCGCGTCGCATCTGCTGTCGGTCGGCGCGATGGCGATGGATATCGGCGCGGTGACTCCCTTCACCCATGCGATTCGCGAGCGCGAGATGATTAACGATCTGATCGAGGAGCTGTGCGGCGCGCGGCTCACGTTCAATTACATGCGAATCGGCGGGGTGGCGTGGGATCTGCCTCCGGGATGGCGCGAGAAGGCGCTTGCTTACCTCGATCACTTCGATCCGATCCTCGAGGAATACAACGCGCTAATCTCGTGGAACAAAATCTATATCGAGCGGCTGGCGAACGTCGGCGTGATCACGCCGGCCGAGGCGATTAACTACAACCTGGTCGGCCCGAATCTGCGTGCGTGTGGAATCAAGTGGGACATCCGCAAAGACATCCCGTATTCGGTGTACCCAGAGTTCGAGTTCGATGTGCCGATTGGCGACGGCCATTGGGGCAAGCTCGGCGACTCGATGGATCGTTACGTGGTGCGGATTCGCGAGATGGCGGAGTCGTCGAAGATTCTGCGCCAGGCCTTGCACAAGATTCCCGGCGGACCGGTGCTCGCCAAGGTCGCGCGCAATTTCAAGCCGCCGAAAGGCGAATGCCAGATTCGGCTCGAAAGCGGACGCGGCGACATGGGATGGTACGTCGTGAGCGACGGCACCGGCTATCCGTGGCGAGTGCACGTCCGCACCGGGTCGTTCGCCGCGATGGGAATCATCCAGAAGCTGAGCGCGGGCCTGATGATCGCGGACCTCGTCACTCTTATCGCGAGCCTCGACGTGATCGCGCCGGAGATCGATCGCTAATCCTCGATGGAGACACTGGTACACAATCTGATCGCGTCGGGCGCGTTCGGCAAGAACGCCTCGCCCAGCATGGTCGCAGCGATCGTCGTGTTCATCATGAGCGCGGTGGTCTTCCTTGGCGTGGCGTTCCCGTTTGCCGGAATCGTTAGCTGGGCCGAGCGGCGGGTGTGGGCGCGAATCCAGTCGCGCGTGGGTCCAAACCGCGTCGGTCCGCAGGGCTTCCTGCAATGGCTGGCCGACGGCGTCAAACACGTCTGCAAGGAAGACATCATTCCCGACGAATCCGACGCCCCCCTGTTCAAGATGGCGCCGTACCTGGTGATGCTCGCATTCACCCTGCCGTGGGCGGTGATGCCGTTCTCGTCGTCGCTCATACTGGCCGACCTCAACGTGGGCATCCTCTATATGACGTCGGTCACCGCGCTCACCGTGGTCGGTGTGCTGATGGCGGGATGGGCGTCGAATGACAAGTGGTCGTTGATCGGCGGAATCCGGTCGGCGGCGCAAATTGTCAGTTACGAGATACCGGCGGGCTTGTCGATTTTCCCGGTGGTGCTGATGACCGGCACGCTGTCGATGCAGGGCATTATCCGCGCGCAGGGCTGGGCGCCGCAGCATTGGTTCCTGTTCGCAAATCCGTTCACCTTCGTCGCGGCCAACATCCTGTATATCTCGGCGCTGGCCGAAGGCAATCGGACGCCGTTCGATTTGCCTGAAGCTGAGTCAGAGTTGGTGGCGGGTTTCGCGACCGAGTACAGCGGGATGCGCTACTTGTTCTTCTTCATGGCCGAATGGGGAAACTTATTCATCATCGGCGCGATCATCGCAACCTTGTTCCTCGGCGGCTGGCAGTTCCCGCACGTGACGAAAAACGTAGTCGCGATGAATATCCTTCAGGCGATCACCTTCAACGTCAAAGTACTATTCCTGGTGTTTGTCTCGATGTGGATACGCGCGACGCTGCCGCGAGTCCGCATCGATCAGCTAATGACACTTTGCTGGAAATACTTCGTACCGATCTCGTTTGTGAATATGATCGGAACCGCGGTCTGGGTAGCTATTTGGCCCGACGGCAACTCACTAATGGGCTATATCATGTTGGCGGGTGCGATTGCGCTCGCAGCAGTATTCACTCAGCGGGTTATATACTATCTCAGGCGTTCGCGGATGGAAGTTTACTTCAATCCGACTATATAGAGGCTATTGATGAGCGCGGTTTCGGAATACGTAGGAAATATAAAAGACGCAGTCACGAGTATCTTCGAGGGCATGGCGGTGACCGCGTCGCATTTCATGCGCAAGCCGTACACCGTGCAATATCCGGATCGGATGCCGGTGCGCGTGCAGGATACGCTGCCGTTTCGCTATCGCGGAATCCTCGAAGTCGATCTCGAAATCTGCACCGGATGCCTGGCGTGCGAGCGCGCGTGTCCAATCGATTGCATCGTGATAGTCGTGGACAAGGACCCGCAAACGCGGCAGATGCTGCTGTCGCAATTCGACATCGACATCGCAAAGTGCATGTACTGCGGGCTCTGCAGCGAGCCATGCCCGACCGGCTCGATCCATCATACGACTGAATTCGAGGGCGCTGACTATTCGCTTGAGAGTTTGATTCGCCGCTTCGTTAAGGATCCGGTGATGGCTTACAAGCCCAAGAAAGGGCCGGAGACTGACACGAGAATCGCGCCGATTCTGAATCGCGGTATGACCTACCTCGATCAATGGGCGCAACCTGGCGGCGAGAAGCCGGCCGAAGAAGAAGAGCCGGCCTAGCGCGCGGCTATCTGCAACGCGGGGAGAGGCGAACAGATGCTCGCACAGGCAATATTCTATGCGCTGGCTGCGTTGACCGTCGGGTCGGCGATGTTAGTAGCGTTCTCGCGCAACATAGTTTATTCGACATTCGCGCTGCTCGGCGCGTTCATGGGCGTAGTAGGTATTTACATTCTGCTCGCCGCGGACTTCGTCGCAATGGTCCAGCTACTCGTTTACGTCGGTGGAATATTGGTACTGACTATCTTCGCGGTCATGCTGACCGCGGGAATCGCTGACGTGACAGTATCGAATCGCGCGGTCGGGACCGGCCCGGCGATCGTCACAGTAGGTATCGCCGGCCTGGTGATGTTGTACGCGATAGCGCGAACGCCGTGGCATCAGGCGTCGGCAGTCACGCCCGCGCCGACGACCTACGCAATCGGAAACGCGTTCCTGGGCGACTACGTGTTGCCGTTCGAGGTCGCGTCGCTGGTGCTGCTGGCAGCACTAATCGGCGCGATCGTAATTTCGCGCCACGAAGCGCGGGAGTAGGGGAGCGGGAGAAGAAAATGGGCGGGGGAATAACGCTTAACCATTTCCTGGTGCTTAGCCTGATCGTGCTTTCGCTCGGGCTGTTCACAGTTTTGACGCGCCGCAACGCGATCGGAATCCTGATGGGCGTCGAGCTGATACTCAACTCGGCGAATATCAACTATCTAGCGTTCGCGTTTTACGGCGGCGGCAAATACGACGGGCAGATTTTTGCGATTTTCGTGATCATGCTGGCGGCCGCGGAGGCGGTGATCGGATTGGCCGTGGTGCTGGCGATTTATCAGAACTTCAAGACCATTGATGTCGATGCGACCGAGACGCTGCGTGGATAGCTGAGAAATGGATCATCCGATTCCGGTTACCTTCATCCGATTGATCATTTTGCTGCCGCTGATCGGCGCGACGATCAATTTTCTTGCCGGCGCATGGCTGCAAAAAACCTTCGGCAAGCAGGCGATCACTCTAATCGGATGCGGCGTCGTCATCCTGGCGTTCATCCTGGCGGCGCGCGCGTTCTTCGAGATGCTCCATCAGCCGCCGGAAAATCGGTTCATGCTCGACGACCTGTGGAAGTGGTTCGACGTCGGCGGGCTGAATCTCGACATCGCGTTCTGGCTCGATCCGCTGTCGATGATCATGACGCTGATAATCACTGGCGTCGGCGGGTTGATCCACATTTACTCGACCGGCTACATGCACGACGACGACGGCTACTGGCGTTTTTTCGGATGGCTCAACCTGTTCACCTTCGCGATGCTGGTGCTGGTGCTGGGCGACAACATGTGGCTGATGTTCGTCGGCTGGGAAGGCGTGGGGCTGTGCTCGTTCGCGCTGATCGGCTTCTGGTACAAGGTGCAGGCGAACTCAACCGCCGGCAACAAGGCGTTCATCGTGAACCGCGTCGGCGACCTCGCGTTCGTGATCGCGCTGTACAGTTTGTTCGCAGGACTGCAGGCGGCCGGGCATCCTACCCTGGTCACGCGCGAGGTCGCGCACTACGCGCCGCTGCTCGCGACCGTGCCGATAAATTTCGCGGGCTATCAGTCGGCGCATCAACTGGTCGGCTTCGTCACGCTGTTGATGTTTATCGGAGCGACGGGCAAGTCCGCGCAGATTCCGCTGTACGTGTGGCTGCCGGACGCGATGGCGGGACCGACGCCGGTTAGCGCGCTGATCCACGCGGCGACAATGGTTACCGCGGGCGTCTACATGGTGGCGCGGCTCAACTTTTTATTTTCGATGTCGCCGTTCACGATGGGCGTGATCGCGGTCGTCGGCGGGCTGACTGCTTTATTCGCGGCGACTATCGGCATCGCGCAAAACGACATCAAGAAAGTGCTCGCGTACTCGACCGTCAGCCAGCTCGGGTACATGTTCGCGGCGCTGGGCGTCGGCGCATACGCGGCGGGCGTGTTCCATCTGATGACGCATGCGTTCTTCAAGGCGTGCCTGTTCCTGGGGAGCGGGTCGGTGATCCACGCGATGGGCGGCGAGCAGGACATGCGCAAGATGGGCGGCCTGCGGCACAAGATGCCGATAACCTTCTGGACCTTCGTGGCTGCGACCTTCGCGCTCTGTGGTATTTTCCCGTTCGCCGGGTTCTTTTCCAAGGACGAGATCATCTGGCAGGCGTTCTCACACGGGCATTTCGTAGTATGGGCGTTTCTGCTGCTCGGCGCCGGATGCACCGTATTCTACATGTCGCGCCAGGTGTACATGACTTTCTTCGGCGAATTTCGGGGCACGCACGAACAGGAACATCACCTGCACGAATCGCCGCCGTCGATGTCCTACGTGCTCATCGTGCTCGGTCTGCTTTCGGTCGTTGGCGGATGGCTGAAGTGGCCGGAATTCATGGTCTCGTTCAAGCCGTTCGAGGAATTCCTGGATCCGATCTTCAGTTCAGAGGCCACTCGCCAGGTAACCGAAGCTGGAATACACAGCCACGGCATGGAAGCGGGGTTCGCAATCGTCACAGTTATCGTTGTTGTCGCCGGATGGTACTTCGCCGATTTGATATACCGCCAGAAGACATTAGATCCCGCGCGCTTTAGCGAGATGTTCGGCGGAGTGCCGTACGAATGGGTATACAACAAATACTATGTCGATGAATTTTATGATCGCGCAGTAGTACAGCCGTACCTATTCGCGACGCGGGCGCTGGCGTGGTTCGATACTAACATCATCGACGGATTCGTGAACCTCGCGGCGCGGATCATAGTATTCCTGTCGTGGCTGTCCGGACTATTCGACCATTACGTAGTCGATTGGCTGGTGAACTTCGCCTCGAACGTGACATACAACGTCGGTGGCAGGCTGCGGCGGCTGCAAACCGGCTCGATCAACGGATACCTGTACGGAATTCTGGCCGCGGTGATGCTGATACTGCTGGCGCGCGCGGTCGCAAGAGCATGACGCACCAGCAAGGCAAACGGGAAGAGCGAAACTGAAATGAGTCACGCGCTTACGCTGATAACCTTTGTTCCAATCGCCGGGATGGTGCTGATTCTCGCGCTGCCCGACTCGATGAAGGCCGCATGCAAATGGATTGCGGTGGCGGCGACGATACCGCAACTGCTGATAGCCATTTACCTCTACGAAAACTTCGATACGACGACCAGTGCGGTGCAGTTCGCCGAGAAAGCGTCGTGGATGCCGGCCTACCACATCAGCTACTTCATCGGCGCGGACGGCATCAGCATCTCGATGATTCTGCTGACGGCGCTGATCATGTTCATCTCGGTGTTCGCGAGCTTCGGCATCAACCGCGCGGAGAAAGGCTACTACGCGATGCTGTTGATGCTGGACACGGGAATGATGGGCGTGTTCGTGTCGCTCGACTTTTTCCTGTTCTACATTTTCTGGGAAGTGATGCTGCTGCCGATGTATTTTCTGATCGGCATCTGGGGCGGTCCGCGACGCGAGTACGCAGCGATCAAGTTCTTCCTGTACACACTACTCGGTTCGGTACTGATTCTGCTGGCGATGCTCGGACTGTACTACTACTCCGCGACTCCGACCTTTGATCTGACTGAGTTGGCGGCCAATTCAAGTCACTACTCAATCGGGTTCCAGCGAATAGCATGGATCGCGCTATTCATCGGCTTCGCGATCAAGATTCCGGCGTTCCCGTTCCATACCTGGTTGCCAGACGCCCATGTCGAAGCGCCAACAGCCATCTCGGTGATTCTTGCCGGGGTGCTGCTGAAAATGGGCACCTACGGCATCCTGCGCGTCAATTTTGCCGTGCTGCCTGCTGCCAGTTACCAGCTTGCGTGGCTGTTTCTCGGAGTGATCGGCACTATCAACATAGTATATGGCGCGATGTGCGCGATGGCGCAGACTGACTATAAGAAGTTGATTGCATATTCGTCGATTAGCCATATGGGTTACGTGATGCTCGGGCTAGCGGCGTTCACGGCGCCGGGAATCAACGGCGCTGTGCTGCAGATGTTCAATCACGGGACGATCACCGCGATGCTCTTTATCCTGGTCGGCGTGATCTACGATCGCGCGCATCATCGCGAGATAAACGGCTTCGGCGGCTTGGCGCAGCAGATGCCGATATACACAGCTATCACCGGGTTCGCGTTCTTCGCCGGCATGGGACTGCCGGGGATGTCCGCATTCATTTCTGAACTGTTTGTTCTGCTCGGCGCGTGGCCGACCCATCCGCTGATGGTCGCATTCGGTGCAGCAACAGCGATCCTCACGGCGGGCTATCTGCTGTGGACGTTTCAGCGAATCTATCTTGGCCCGCTGAACGAGAAGTACAAGGACCTGCCCGATTTG
>Ga0210394_10007664_pt1 | contig 11302 bp, 8 predicted proteins | sample IncBWC12MmetaG_FD_160121 | JGI IMG/M metagenome (GOLD analysis project Ga0210394, IMG submission 160121) | Forest soil microbial communities from Barre Woods Harvard Forest LTER site, Petersham, Massachusetts, United States - Inc-BW-C-12-M | ecosystem: Environmental > Terrestrial > Soil >... | reverse complement strand
GGCAGGCCGTGGCCGGAGATATCGGCGACGTAGGCCACCAAACCACCGTCGCTCTCGATGACGTCGATCAGGTCGCCGCCCATTTCTGTGCTTGGGATCGATTTGCCGTACAGCTCGAAGCTCGCGTTCTGGAACGAGATGGTCGGAACCAGTGTCGTCTGAATTCCGTGCGCCAAAGAAAGCTCGGTCTGCATGCGCACGCTGGCCAACCCCTCCGTACCAGCGAAGAACAGCAGGAATCGAGTCCCGAAACCGATACTAACCAAGATCCCGATCGCATCGAATAGCACGCGCCGATGTACAGCGACGGGGACCGGGAGAGGCAGCGAAACGTGCGAGGCCCAGTAGCCCAGCCAGGCGGTTACGACAACCAGCAGTAACAGGAGAGGGACAAGACGAAATCTTTTGATTCCGGCGGCCCTAAGCGCTGCCGCCCCCGTGCCCACTAAGACGGGCCAAAAGAAACCTCCGCCGACGCGCGAAGCATTGAGCTGCAATAGATCGAACGCGAAACCGCCGGCGGCGCCGACGAAGAAGTACCCTGCCAGGAACATCTTCATCCGCCCCAGCGGCAGCATGTGCCAGTAGGGACTGAAGGCGGCGGGAAAGGCCGAGCGCACACCAGCCAGCCACGTACGGAGCTTCTTTTTCATCGGTACTTCCCCTGGCGTCTTGGATTGCGCGTTAATCAGGTGGATTGCGCCGAGGGTACCTCGTCGTGTCGTGTTATTTCAAGCTCGTCAGGAACTCATCGAGCAAATTGTTGAACTTATCGGCGTCATCGACAAAAAGCGCGTGCCCGGCATCCTCAAAAAGTTCAAATCTCGCACCGGGAATACTTTTCTGCATCTCCTGAAATTGCGGCACCAAATCCTTGGTCGCACCTACGATCAGCGTCGGCTTGTTGATTTTCGCGATTGCCGGCCGGCTATCGCTTGTAAACGTAGCAAGACCTATGGCGACCGCTGAATCGGTGGGCGTGGCCAGCGAACCTTTGATTAGCTTCTGCAGGTATTCTTCCGTTTGAGGCTTGCGAAACATCGAGCGCACGAACCCATCCGTCATCTGTGCACGATTCGCCTGCATCCCTTTGAGGAACTCGATGCTGCCTTTAATGTACTCCGGTGTGAGATCGAGAGCGGGGACACCGTCCACCAAGATAATTCCTGCCAGAGCGCTCGTGCCGAACAGATCCACGTAGGCCGCGATCTCCGGAACCCCCATCGACCAGCCCACCAGCACCACCGGCGCGAGACGCAATTGCTCGATGACCGCCTTCATGTCCCGGGCGTGTGCCGCGGGGTAATCGCCCTCGCCCGTCTTCGCCGATTCGCCCTGCGACCGCAGATCCATCGCCACAACGTGATATTTAGCGGAGAAATGGACGATTTGCTTTTCCCAGATCCATGCGGGCATGGTGAAACCCGGCACAAATAGAATGGAAGGGACCTCGTGCGGTCCGGTGACGGTGGCACTGCCCTTCATCGGTGTGACCGGGGGAGGAACCGGGTCTCGCTCTTCCGCGTTTCCGACTGGCACCTTCGAGCGGCCGGCCTCGATGTAGTGAATCTTAGCCCCGTCCCAGGATGTAACGAAACCGCTCTGTGAGTACGGATTCTTGTCCTTTGACGGTGCAGGCGACGCCGCAGCCGAGCTTGCTGAGCCCCAAAGCAAAACACAGAGCCAAGCGACGGCAATTGGCTTCGAGCTTCTCCGTGCCATTTTTAACATTCTCGTCTGAACCTCGGCTGATCTTGGGTCTAATCCGAGATTTCCATTTTGGCTCCCAAGCCGACGGATAACGTACACCCATCCGCGAGTCCATTACAACGGACGGATCCATTTGGACGGTTGGTCGCCTTAGCAGGCTAGTGGATTCGGGTCTCCAAAAACGGCCCAAGTTTGGCAAACCAGATTCCGGGTGGGTAGTCGGCAATCCTTACCTTGGGATTACTTCCCGCTTGCCCGTGATACGCCCGCAGCGAGATCCTGGACACCTCGTTTGACCGGGGCCATGCTTAGGAGTAAAGACGTACCGTTTGCGACTGAACGTGAGGGAGGCTGCTGATCCGAGGAGATATTGCTGTCGAAGCGGAAAGCAATCAGTTTGTCTTCTTCCCGTAGTGCTCACTAAAGAAATCACCCGGATTCCATGCGGGCTTTTCGGTCTTCTGCGCAACCAGATAACCAAGAAAAAAATTATACCGCGCGTATTTAGCCCCTGATTCAAAGTCGAACGGCTGGTTCATATCGTCCTGAGGCTTGTGGTAGGTCGTCTGCCGCCATTTCGTGATGATCTGCTGTGGCTGGATGTTCGGGTCGCTCGACTTTGTGCCTGCGCTGGGAAAAACCGAAGGTATTCCCTGCTTGGCGAAGGAGTACTGATCGCTCCGAATGAAAAATACCAATTCCGGGAAGGGATCAGGGCTTACGTCCAAACTCAAGCGCGCCGCGGCTTCTCGCACGGTTACGCCGAGGGTGGAATGCTCGCTGCCACGTGCAATTATGTCCTCGATTGGCCACAGCAAGGCAAGATTGCCATCTATATTGATGTTCGCTATAAGGCGGTTTTTGGGCACAGTGGGGTAATGGGCAAAATAATCTGAGCCGAGCAACCCAGCCTCCTCTGCCGTTACGGACACAAAAAGAATCGAGCGGCGCGGATGCAGCTCCATCTTGCTGTAAGCCCGCGCGATCTCCAGCAGACATGCTGACCCGGAAGCGTTGTCTAAAGCTCCGTTATAGATTCTGTCCCCGTTCACTGGCTGGCCGATTCCTAGATGGTCTAAATGCGCGCTGTACACAACGTACTCGTCTCGAAGTTTTGGATCACTGCCTGTAACACGCGCCACCACGTTGGGGCTATGGAGGTCACGGAATTTGGATACGGTCTTTATCTTGGCAGTCACAGGCAATGCCATGGACGATGGCTTTCCTTGTTTCGCTGCGGCAAAGATCTCTTCGGGAGATTTCCCGCTGCTTTGAAACACACTCGCTGTTGCCTCCATGCTCAGAAACACCGCGCCCCGTAGTTCCGGAAAATAATCATTCGGTTGTCCCTTTGTATCGAGCCACCGCATATCCGGAAACGCCAGGTCGCTCACTCGCTCCTTGAAGGGGTGAATTTGTTCCATGGCGGGGCTATCGAGCACGATTGCTCCCACGGCGCCGTGTGCTGCAGCGTTTGCTGCCTTCATCGCGCCAGAACTGTAGTGCGCGCGCATCGTGGATTCGAACTGTGGAGGAGCCCCAGACACAAAAGCCACAATCCTTCCTTTTGCGTCGATGCCCGCGTAGTCGTCGTAGCTCTGCTCGGCTGCCGTCACCCCAAACCCCACGTAAACCACCGGCGCTTCCACAGAGACTTCTGTGCGGCCTGGATCCGCCAAGCTGATGGAATCTTGTCCGAAGATCAGGACCTGCTCTTTTCCTCCTCGCCAGAGGCTCAGAGTTGTACGCTCTTGATCCGGCTCTATCGTGCGCAGCGGCACGCTTTGAAAGTAACTTCCGTTATCGCCCGCTGGTTCGAGGCCCATGGCTTCGAATTCCGCAGCCATGAACTTTGCGGCAATTTCATGTCCACGCGTCCCTGTCCCGCGGCCCTCAAGCAAGTCGTCCGCAAGGAACCGCATATCCGCGCGAATCGCTTCCGGCCGAATGGTGGCCGAGGCCTCATCAGCAGCATCGTTACCGGCAAAAGCTATGCGCGTTCCCGCGAGCAAGGTGATGACTATCAGGGCGCCCATCAAACGGGCAACGCGGTTCTCTGTGTAAAACCTCTTCATGACGCCACCGTTCTTCCAGAAGTCTCGCGAAGGTGGCAAGGATAGTGCTGGCAGGTACGCAGGTCAACCGACGCGCAGGTTCTGGACGTGTCGTCGGCAACCCTTCCTTTACAGGATTGGGGAAGAGTTGCCCGTAATCCTCCCAGAATTGGCGGCAGGCGCGATGATCACTTCCCACAAGCCGACTTTCCGAGAGTAATCTATATTAGGAGCCCTTAGCGCTTGCTGTTCTGTTGATTATGACTGGCGCTATGGCTGATGGAACGCTCCGGCCCTACGCCGGCGATTTGCTACCAGGCTGCGATACCGCGCCATCATTTCTGCTGGGGACAACTTGTTCTCACCCGCTGTCGCTGAAGTTGAAGGTTGATTAGTGATCTGTGCCGCGTGAACTTCTGCCGCCGAGGTAGTAAATTCCACGAGGCTGTAGTCGCATCCCGCGATACCGGGATGATTCTCGTCGCACGGGATTAGCAGGACTGCATGCCCACACGTAGAGTTATTTCCACAGCCCTGGGGCAATCCTTTGCCGAGAATCTCTCCCAGGTCATTAATATCAGCCGAGATTACGAACGTCAAACTAGAACCGGAAACAACCAGACTTTGCAATTCGACCATAGGTCCGCCGTTCTCCCACAGAAACGGGTGCAGACTCACTCCCTCACAATTCGCCGTGGTCCCCACGATCTGTCCTCTTGAATTGATGGCAGCCTCATTGCTACATGGATCACCATCCACCGTCCCGAGATCAGTCATCTCACCATGCTCCCAGAGAAACGCGTGGTGCGTCTGACTGCCCGGCAGATCCGCACTGCCGAGAACCTGCCCGGCGTCGTTAAGCGCCGTCGCTTCTCCATTATCACCTCCAAGCGTGCCCAGATCTGTAAGCACTCCGTGGTCCCAAAGAAATGGGTGATATACCAGGTCGCCCGCGAGGTCCGATTGGCCAACGACCTGACCTCGACCGTTGACGTCATTCGAGAAACCTAAGGCGCCTCCGAGTGTGCCCAGATCCAGCATTGTCCCGTTCTCCCACAGAAAGGGGTCCACGGTTGGCAGTCCAGTAGTTGCGTTTGGCGTAGAGTTTGTGTATGCATAGCCAGTTATCTGGCCGCTCTCGTTAATAATTTCAGCAACAGCGTCGGGACCGCCTAGGGTGCCCAAATCCAGCATGACTCCGCCCTGCCACAGAAATGCACGTGTTTGTGTTCCGTAGCCCAAAAGCGAGAAGGGGTCGGATAAAGCATTCGCAGCAACTCCGGTTACCTGCCCCCGACGATTGACACTGAAGGCCGAACTCTCGGCTCCCCCCAAAGTTCCGAGATCTTTGATCTTGCCTCGCGTCCAAAGGACAGCCCGAGTCTCTGGGCCACCAATGAGCGGATCGATCACTCCGTTTTCCGAATATCCAACGACCGCCCCGCTCGAATTGATCCATACGCCCACACTACTGTTGACGCCCGGAAGCGCACCCAGATCGCTCAGGATACCGTCGTACCACACGAACGCATGACCAACAAGGCAGGATGAGAAAAAGCAGAGCGGGTCCGGGATAGTCGTGTCCGCTAGGCCAGCGACCATTCCGTGATTGTTTAGGACTTGGATCGCGGGGGGCGTGGACTCAAGTTTGCTCGCGGGACCGCCGAATGTCCCCAAGTCGATGAGCTTGTAGTGATGGTGCCCCGATTTTTCCAACTGGCCATGAATTCGCAAAGGAATTGCCAGCGCAGCAATTACGCATATCAAACCAATAAGAGTGATGATCCTGATTTTCACGATTGCCTTCCTTTCGCGCCCTGCGGAGTGCCGGTGGAGTGACAGCCGGAAGAACAGCAGGCACAATTCGCGCGAGCGAACAGCCGCATGGCAGCGGGAACTTAGCCGCAAGCTCGAGGAATGACAATGACAAGAGGTGTCAGATTTCTGTTAGAGTCATGTTAGGGCCCATCTTGCTGAATCTTAGGATCTTAGTCCCGGTCGGCCTTCACCCGAACTTTTCGCCGCACGTACATTAGCCCGGTAGTACAATCTCCCGTAGGCCCGAGGGAGTTTTGATGGCTTCGCCGGCCCACCCACCATCGATCATTCGTTTCGGCCTCTTCGAGCTGGACGCCGCGAACGGTGAGTTGCGCAAAGCCGGAGTCCCCGTAAAAATACACCCTCAGCCTTTTCGAGTCCTGCTGCTTCTTGCTCAGCGGCCCGGGGAGGTCGTGGCCCGTGAAGAGATCCGGCGTTCCCTTTGGGGAGACAACACCTTTGTGGATTTCGAGCGTGGGATCAATTTCTGCGTGAATCAGATCCGCGCCACCCTCGGAGACGATGCCGAAAAACCGCGATTCGTTGAAACCGCTCCCCGGCGCGGCTATCGTTTTATTGCTTCGGTCTCGAATCAACTTCTGGTCGACTCAACGCACGCTCATGTTTCGGTCGAAATTTCCTCCTTGCCTCGCCGAGACGCGGACGAACCTGGGCCGGGTGTTCCGCGCTTGCCAGAATTGAGGACTGTTCCTAAGCCGCGGAAGGTGACGCAGCGGCTCAAATCGGCGTCCGTCGGCGCTGTCTCCCTTGCCGGCATCGTTGGCCTCGCCTTTGGCTATTACTGGTTCATCAAACGGTTGCCTTTATCGTTGCGAAAACCAGAGGCGACTCAGCTCACGGCGAACTCCAGCGAGAATCCGGTGACGAGCAGCGCGATCTCTCCCGACGGCAAATACCTGGCCTTCACCGACCACATGAAGAAGATTAGAGTGAGGCTCCTAAAAACTGGTGAGACACGAACTGTTGCTGAGCCGGAGTCGCTCAAGGGTAGCTTTGTCGATTGGCACGTTGCCTCCTGGTTCCCCGACGGCACACGCTTTCTTGTAAACGCGAGTACATCGAAGACTGTCGCCAAGTCACCTGGGTCTAAGCACTTCAATCCTCCCGTGACCCCAGTTGCCCAAGAATCTAGCATCTGGAGTGTCTCCCTTCTTGGTGGAGCACCTGGAAAACTTCGCGACGATGCCGAGGCGTATTCGGTTTCCCCTGACGGCTCGCTGATCGCCTTCGAGACAAACGCCACCGAATTGGGTACCCGCGAAATCCGGCTGATGAATGTTAACGGTGGGCAAGAGCGAATGCTCTGTGAAACCGATCGGAACTCTACGATTGGTGGTATCACTTGGTCCCGCGATGGCCGACGAGTGATTTATTTCAGCTTCAATAGCTTACAGAGTGCGATTATCAGCCACGACCTACAGGGGGGCGCTCCGACCACGATAGCTTCATTCTCCCGTCCCAACGATCTGATTGATTCTATTTGGTCGCCAGATGGACGGCTGATCTATGTGCTCGCGGACAACAGTTCGCACTATTCGTGTAATTTTTGGGAGCTAGCCGTCAACTCAGACACGGGCCGAGCTGCAGGGAAGCCACGGCAGCTCTCGAACTGGTCTGGGTCCTGTATCGGCCAGACGAGCATGACAACGGACGGGAAACAGCTCGCTTTCCATAAATGGGCACGTCAAACCGCCGTTTATGTCGCGGACGCTTCGGGGAGCGGGATAGTTGCCGGTTCGATGAGGCGGCTGACCCGGAGCGAATATGTCAATGCCGCCGAGACGTGGACTCCCGACGGCAAAGCGCTGGTATTTCGATCGCTACGAGATGGGCACCTTAAGATATTTAGGCAGGCCCTAGACTCAGACACAGAGGAGATGCTTGTCATGGGAGCCGAGAATGCAGGGGGGACCAGCATAAGTCCGGATGGCGCATGGCTTTTCTACCTAGATTGCGGGAAAGAGTGGGACTGCGAGAAGACGGTCCCCTTGATGCGCATTCCAATTTCGGGAGGGATCCCGCAGTTGGTTCTGCAGTCAAATACCTATGGAAGACCGCGATGCGCTGTTTCTCCCGCAACTCTCTGCGCAATTGCGGAATCGAGCGACGAAGGCAAGTCTTTAATCTTCACAGCTTTCGATGCCCTGAAAGGCCGCGGTCAAGAACTCACCAGATTCGAAACCGACCCGGCGGCAACTTATTCATGGGGTCTGTCTCTTGATGGCACTCGCATCGCAATACTTAAGGACGGTGACCGGCGAATCCACACCCTCTCGCTGAATGGGCAGCCACCACGGCAGACCGAAGTAGATGGTTGGGACCACCTGAGAGGTGTTTATTGGGCGGCTGACGGAAAAGGCTTTTTTACCTGTGCCTTGGGGCCGGCGGGCTCCGTCCTGCTGCATACAGACATGCAAGGCAAAGCGAAACCTTTGTGGCAACAAGAAGGAAACACGTCCACGTATGCTCTCCCTTCTCCTGACGGGCGGCACCTGGCAATCGTGGGAACGAGCAGGACTAACAATGTTTGGATGATCGAGAACTTCTGAGATATCGTCCGCTGAGCAGTTTCCGACAATTTGAGCCACGCTGAATCCTAATCGATCTTGGCCCGAACCTAGGTGTGAAGTTCTTCCAAAGGTCCTTGCAAGGGTCTACTTGAGTGACGATGATCGGGGAGGAAATTGCCATGGAGGGATGTGGAGATTTCGCCGCCCAGGCGCTGGGACTCGAGGAGTTGCAGCTGTTGCCTGGCATGGAAGGCACAGAAGGAAGAATGGGCCGGGCTGCGCAACATACGGCAGCAGCGGCCGTCGGAAAATTGAAACTGGCAGCGCGGGGCGATGCCAGTGCTGGAATTCTTCTTGGTCATGGAAGCCTCTTAGAAATGGATTTGAGTTAAAGCCCATGGGGAAGCGAATCGGCTCAGAAGGTAGCTGAAAACTCCCCCCGGGAAAGCAGATCCCTCGCTTTGCTCGGGATGACAATCACGGGCGTTTTCTGGTGGTTCGCTCGGGATGACAATTACCGATTTCTTGAGCAGCCTGTCGGAGAGCCGATGGAAAGATCAGACCTGACTATCGTGCGTTAACGTTCGGCCGTGCGTATGGGTTCGAGCGGGCAAAAAAATAGCCGCCTGGAAAAGCGGCGGCAAAGGTTAACTGAGTCTGAATATCCTAAAGAGGGTCCCGGAATTGGCATGCGGTTTTAGGTAGGGCTTGACCTGCAGCGCCGGATTCGAGAGAGTTCTGCGTACTGCATGCTGCGCACGCTTTTCATCGCAGTTTTCCTTTCGCTCTACATCCTGATACTTGGGCCGCCGCTGCTGCTTTACACGCTGGTATCGCGACACATCGACCCGCTTTATTGGGCTGGGCTTAAAGGCGTGATGTTTTTTGTACGTGCGGTCGGGGTGCGGGTCCGTGTGGAGGGAAAAGCGAAGATTCCCGAAGGAGTTTGCCTTTTTGTGGCGAATCACACGAGTTCAGCGGATGCCCCAGCTGTGGTTGGGGCCATTCCCCGGCGCATCGCCGTCTTATTGAAAGAATCGCTTTTCAAATGGCCGATCGTGGGACAGGCGTTTAAGCTGGCCCACTTTATTCCAGTCAATCGCAAAGATCGCGAATCTGCGATTTCCAGCGTGGAAAAAGCGGCGGAAGCCATGCGGGCAGGGCAATCGTTTCTAATCTATCCGGAAGGGACGCGCAGCCCCGACGGGCGCCTGCAAGAGTTCAAGAAGGGTGCCGTTGTGTTGGCAATAAAAGCCGGCGTTCCCGTTGTGCCGGTGCTTTGTTCCGGGGCCCAGCGTGTGATGGCAAAGCACTCGATGGTGATTCGCCCTGGGGAGATTTTGGTTGAGTTTCTCGATCCGATCGATGCTTCAAAATACAGTTGGGAAGAACGGGATATTCTGAACCAGCGTGTGTATGATGCGATGGCGGCCGGTTTGCCACTCGATCAGCGTCCACTCGGGTTCCCGGGGGCTTCGGAGGGCTAACGGGAACTGGGAGAACGCGGACGGCCGCCAAGACGTTCCAGTTCGGCCTCTAATTCGCGAACACGCTTCTGGAGTTCCGGCAGGCGGTTTAGGGCGGCGACAGTCTTCAGCCATTGGCGATTGTCGACGGCTGGATAGCCGGAGAACATCGAGCGAGGCGGGACATCATTGGGAACGCCGCTTTTTGCAGTGATGACAGAACCGTCGCCGATGGTGAGATGACCGGCGGTGCCCACCTGACCGGCGAGGATGCAGCCATCGCCGACCTTGGTGGAGCCTGCAAGGCCTACCTGGCCGCAGAGCATGGTGTTGGCGCCGACGCGAGAGGCATGGCCGACGATGACCAGGTCGTCCAGTTTGGTGCCGTGGCCGATGCGGGTTTCTCCAACGGTTGCGCGATCAACGCAGGCGTTGGCTTGCACCTCGACATCGTCCTCGAGAACGGCGGGGCCGGACTGTTGCATTTTGTACCAGGTGCCGTCTTTTTGCTTGGCGAAGCCAAGGCCGTCTCCCCCGATGATTGCCCCGTTTTGGAGGATGACGCGATTTCCAATGCGGCAAAATTCGCGCACTACAGCGTGGGAGTGCGCAAAGAAGTCATCGCCAATGTGGGCGCCCTGATAAACGGTGACGAAGCTGTGTAGAACCGCGTTGCGGCCGATATGCGCATCTTCTCCCACCACGCAGTAAGGGCCGATGTGTGCGCCTACCCCGATTTTGGCGGACTTCGCGATGAGTGCCGTAGGATGGAATCCGGGCGCGTATCGAGGGGCTTGATAAAAAAGTTCGATGGCGTGGGCGAAGGCGAGGTACGGGTTCGCGGTACGCAATGCGGCGAGCCGCGGCAAGCTGGAGTCGCGTTCGATGTTGATGCCTTCCTCGACGAGTACCGCCGAGGCTCGCGTGGTCTTGAGAAGAGGGAAGTAGCGCCGGTTGGCGAGGAAGGTGATTTGGCCCGGTTCCGCATGTTCGATTCCCGCGATTCCGTGGATTGGAATTTCGCCGGGACCGTCGAGACGGCAACCGAGTTTTTGGGCAATCTCAGAGAGGCTCATGGACATAAATACAGCTCCTTACCGCTGGGTGCGAGTCTCGCACAGCGAGAAGAGGGAAGTACAGCCGAGCCGGGATTATTCGTTGAAAAGCCGAGGCTGGTTTGCAGACGCAGCGGCGGCTGCGGGTTTGCGGCGGGCGATACCGACGACGCCGAGCACGGTCAATTCGGTGAGGGCGGCGCGCGGGATGAAAATGCGATCGGTGGTCGAGTTCAAATCGGGTGGGGTGATTTGGATGCCGTTATCGAGCATGGTGAGCAAATCATTCGGGACCACGCCTTCAATCGTCTCGCCGTCGCTGTAGCGCAGTCGGACCCAGAGTCCATCCAGCTTGGGCCGGCTCAGGAAGGCCTTGCGCTCCGGCTCAAACTCGTCGGAGAACTCGCGCACAAAATAAATCGAGCGGACCCTGGCGAGAGGAATCTCCTGGTGCTCGCCGTCCGGAGTTAACAGGTCTATGGGATCGGCTTGGCCGAGCCGAGAGGGGTTCAGATAGCCGCGGACGGGCTTCTTGTCGGCAAGGACAAGGACGACTTTCTTGTGAGTAGAGGCTGGGGCTCTGTTTTTCAAAGAAATCAGTTTGTAAAACGCCGGAATGGCCAAAATTTGCGAATAATCAAGATGTATGTTATGTTAAGCGCGTTTTG
>Ga0210394_10007663_pt1 | contig 11304 bp, 13 predicted proteins | sample IncBWC12MmetaG_FD_160121 | JGI IMG/M metagenome (GOLD analysis project Ga0210394, IMG submission 160121) | Forest soil microbial communities from Barre Woods Harvard Forest LTER site, Petersham, Massachusetts, United States - Inc-BW-C-12-M | ecosystem: Environmental > Terrestrial > Soil >... | reverse complement strand
CCACCGGATCGCCGAATATCTGGCCGGTTTGGATGCGAGCGACGCCCGCGAACCTGATGAAGCACCGAACGCGACGGCGGCAGCGCTTCAAGTCCTCAAATCACGACGCGCTGAACTCGATCGGCTGGCCGCCAAGCTCGATGCCGAGGAGCGCACCACGCTGGTAGAGGGCGAGCTCGATGCCCGACCGATGGGGATTGGCAAGGGACCAAAGCCGCCGTCCTACAATGTGCAAACGGCCGTCGATGCCGACACCGGCCTCATCGTCCACCATGAGGTGACCAGCGAGCCCAATGACACCCGCCAGCTATACCCGATGGCGAAGGCAACAAAGGATACGCTCGGCGTTTCAAATGTGACGGTCGTGGCCGATGCCGGCTACTCAAGTGGCACGGCTGCCGCGGCCTGCGAGGCTGACGGCATCACGGCCTGCGTGCCGACCAATCGGTCGATACACAGTCAGGGCAACGGGACATTGTTTGGCCGATCAGCCTTCGTCTACAAGCCGGAGGCGGACACCTATATTTGTCCGGCGGGTCATGTTCTCGCCCGCAAGCAGGAGGCGATGCGTCGCGATCATATGATCCTCTATGCGGCGCGCGATTGTGCCGGCTGCTTACTCAAGCCTCGATGTACCACCGCAGAGCGTCGCTTTGTCAGTCGTCATCAGCATGAAGATGCGCTCGAACGAATGAACGCCCGTTTCCAGGCCGATCCGAGCCTGATCCGCCAGCGCCGATGCGCTTCTGAACACCCCTTCGGAACCATAAAACGAATGACCGCCGGCGGGCGGTTCCTCACCCGGGGACTTAGAAAAGTCAGTGGTGAAGCAGCGCTCAGCGTGCTCGTCTACAATATCATCCGGACCATCAATCTGGTCGGGGCCGCCACCCTCAGGGCAAGCCTCGCCTGAGCCATGAAAAAAGAGGCTCCGTAAACCGGAGCCTCTTACTTTTCACACGGCCTGCTAAAGGCGGCCTTCCAAAAGTCTCAGTTTATCAGAGACTTATTTGGTTGCGGGGATAGGATTTGAACCTATGACCTTCAGGTTATGAGTCTTGGTTTCTTTCGGAACCGCGCGGATTTGAGTATCGGCTATGCTGCGATCAGCACCTGTTGCTCCTCCATAAGCCGCCTAGCTTCCGCCTCGCATTCCGCTGCGTATGCCTCCGTCACGTCGGCATCCGTCTTCGAAAGCATCATAGCAATTCCGCGCGCGCTCGCGGTACGACGGAGCAGGTGATCAATGACCGTGATTGGTCTCCTCGCCCGCGGAAGGAGAATCGCTAGATTGGCCATGGTAGGAAGGTTCGCGATTAATTCAACAAATTCAATTCTTGCGTTTTCGATGAATTCGAGTCCGCATCGATCGTGATTCTATTTTGTTGTTCGAGAAAGAATACGTCATTGGCGCAGCCACACTCGAAAGAAAATTGCGCTGGGTCGAACACCACCATCGCCGAGCGGGACATCAGCGATCAGAGGAAAAAGCCAGGTGACGAAACAGACATCTCATATTCAAATTCACTGTCATCCCTTTTTGTAATCTTCAGTGTCTACTTCTATCACGTCTGGGTATTCCTCACTGGATTCTTCCACGTCGAGCTCCTCTTGTCGCCAGTCCCAATCGCCGCCGAAAATTCGCCCAGTTCGCTCAATATTGTCGCGTCTAATCTGTCCGTCTTCAATCTGGCGAGCCTCTTCCCCAAGGTCATCGAACTCTTTGCACAAGCGATCAAGCTTCGTTTTTGCCTCGAGAATTCCATAACTGCGGTTCGCTGACCTCCAATTCTCCAATTGCTTGTCGGCCATAGACTCAAGCTTGGTCCGATCCTTTTTAGTCATCGCAGCGAGGTCGCCCAGCTTTTGCTCCACAGCCAGCGTCGCAAGAATTTCCTCGAATATCGCCTCCTGCTTAACCCGAATTTCCAGGATTTCCTCTTGCGCTTCGGCTTGCAATTCCTGGACGTGCAGAATTGCCTCGATGGCTTGCAATAGCCAGTCAGTCTGTGTCCTCCCCACGAGCCGGGCAGCTTTTTCGATTCGTTTCTTCAGCTCCGGTTCCATTCGGATGAGGAGATCCACTCGCCCGGATTCTTTGGTCTTGCTGATCATTCGACTCTCCATCCATATTATGGGGGATATTTTTCCCCTTGGATGCGATGCCCAAGAATCGCTTATTATCGCTCAAGCCTTTGATATGTAAATAAAAAAGACGCTCGTCCCCATTTTTCCGTCTTCCGGATGACGGGCCTGGGAACGACGCCAATCGAATAAGTGCTAGCACCAACCGCCCTCGCCTACCCGCCTGCGGCAGAACCCGAGTTGGCAAGCAAAACCGGCGCGACGCCGGGCGCGATTTAGCAAAATTGCGGGGACGGCTGAATTGGCGCCGCACCGCGTACCGTCGTGACTGACCCAATAGATGCAAGGCCGCCTCCGGGCGGCCTTTGCTGTTTCGAGACCCGTGGAGCAACTCCAAATGGGCAAAAACTGCAAATCGGCCTGCCGAGGAATCCAAAGACGCGCCAGCGAGTTACCGAACTCGCCGGTTTCCAATACGCCAGCCATCCATGTGGCTGGGGGAATGGTGTTGAACGGCTACAATCGGCAAGACCGCAGAGTGAGTAACTAAGATGCCACGCCGCCCCGCCCAGATAACCCAAGCCGAGATAGCTCGCGTGATCCGCGCCGCGAAGCAGGCGGGCGCCAGCGAGGTCGTGGTCAAGGTCGGTGACCAGTCGATTATCGTTCGGCTTAATTCGTCCACCAGTGCCGCAAGCCCGCTTGAACTGACCGAGGAAATCGTACTGTGATAGAAGCCATGCCCCGCCCTCGCCCGCCGCATCTTCAACGGCAAGTTACCCGCCACGGCAAAGTCGTTTGGTATGTCCGCGTCGGTAAGGGCCCCCGCACCAGGATGATAGCGAAATTCGGCACACCAGAATTTGACGCCGAATATCAAGCCGCGATCTCCGATACACCACGCCCGAAAAAAGGGGCCCCCGCGACCGGAACGCTCGCCTGGCTTGTCGCCAGATATCGCGAGGTCGGCGCGTGGACCAATCTTTCATCAGCTACGCGCAAGCAACGCGAAAACATCTTAGTTCACGTGATTGCCACAGCTGGCAATGAGCCGGCGAACAAGATTACGCGTGCCACAATCGTCGCCGGCCGTGAACGTCGTTCCAAGACCCCAACACAGGCACGTCACTTTCTAGATACCATGCGCGGCCTATTCAGGTGGGCTGCCGACGCTGGGTTGGTCAAAGCCGATCCGACCATTAACGTCGAAAACCCGCAACGCAAGAAAAGCGACGGGTTTATTCCTTGGACGGAAGAACACGTTGAAGCCTATGAGAAGCGATGGCCAATCGGTACACGTCAGCGTGTTTGGCTCGATGTGCTGCTCTACACCGGTCTGCGTCGAGGCGATTCGGTGCGCTTTGGGCGCCAGCACGTCAGAGATGGCATCGCTACCGTCAAGACCGAAAAAAGCGGCTTTACCGTTACCGTGACGCTGCCAATTTTGGCGGTGTTGGCTAAAACATTAGCCGCCGGTCCCTGCGGTGATCTGACCTTCATCGCCGGCGAACGCGGGCAACCGCTGACCAAAGAATCCTTCGGTAATTTATTCCGCGATGCTTGCCGCAAGGCCGGCGTTCCGGGCTCCGCTCACGGCGTGCGCAAGATTGCGGCGACCAGGGCGGCGAACAGCGGCGCAACAGTTGCGCAGCTCGAAGCGATATTCGGATGGAGCGGCGGCCGGATGGCTTCGCTTTACACAAGGTCGGCCGATCGCAAGCGGCTCGCGCTGGAGGGCATGCACATGCTTGCGAACGAAAAGCGAAAATCTATACCCTCACCTTTGGATCAGGTGAGGGCGCCAGAGCGAAAACAAAAATGATATCAAAGCCAAATTTTCAGAGTGGTGGGCCCGGGAGGACTCGAACCTCCAACCAAGCGGTTATGAGCCGCTAGCTCTGACCATTGAGCTACGGGCCCGCGCGACCACGCCGGCGCGAGCGAACGTGACGCCAAACGACATCATATAGCAGAAGCCGTCTCGCCTTGCCGGCTCAGCAAGAACACCGCCTGCTCGCCGAACAGATTCCAGAACCACCACGGCATTTTCAGACGCATCCGCCGGCCCCAGGCATTGAGCGCCACGGCCTGTTCCATCCTGGCGCCGACCGTGTGGCATAGCTCGCGGAAGTCCTTGATGCTGCAAAAGTGGATATTCGGCGTCTCGTACCACGCATAGGGCAGGTTGTCGGTGTGCGGCATGTGACCGCCGAAGAATAATTGCAGTCGGATCCTCCAGTGGCCGAAATTCGGGAACGACACGATGCCATAGCGCCCGATGCGCAGCATGTGCTCGAGCACGACGCGCGGCCGGCGCGTCGCCTGCAAGGTCTGCGAAAGAATGACGAAATCGAAGCCGTCGTCGGGATAGTCTTCAAGATCGGTATCGGCGTCGCCTTGCACCACGGCGAGGCCCTTGGCGACGCATTCGTTCACGCCCTCGCGCGACAGTTCGATGCCGCGGCCGTCGACGCCGCGGCTTTCGAGAAGCCGCAACAGCCCGCCGTCGCCGCAGCCGACGTCGAGCACGCGCGCGCCGCGCTGCACCATGTCGGCAACGACGAGCAAGTCGACGCGCGAGCCGCCCGGGCCGCGCGCGGCTTCCGCCATGGTGAGATCGTATTTGAGACGCGACAGCATTGTCACCTCGGCGGCAGCCCGCGCGCCTTGGCGGCGCCTTCCAGAAAACCGCGCACGATCGCGAATAATTCCGGCTCGTCGAGCAGGAAGGCGTCGTGGCCCTTGTCGGTCGTGATCTCGGCGAACGACACGCGGGCGCCCGCGGCGTTGAGCGCATGCACGATAGCGCGCGATTCCGCCGTCGGAAACAGCCAGTCGCTGGTGAACGAGATCACGCAGAAACGGGTCGGCGCGCCACGGAACGCATTCGCCACCACGCCGTCATAGTCGCCGGCAAGATCGAAATAGTCCATGGCGCGGGTAAGATAGAGGTACGAATTGGCATCGAACCGCTCGACGAATGTGATGCCCTGGTGGCGCAGATAGGATTCGACCTGGAAATCGGCATCGAACGAGAACGTCGGATTGTCGCGGTCCTGAAAGCGACGGCCGAATTTGCGGTGCAACGCGGCGTCGGACAAATAAGTGATGTGCGCGCCCATCCGCGCGACCGCGAGGCCACGGCGCGGATTGATGCCTTCGGCAAAATAGCGTCCGCCGCGCCAATCCGGATCGGCCATCACCGCCTGGCGGCCGACCTCGTGAAAGGCGATGTTTTGCGCCGAATGCCGGGTCGAGGCGGCGATCGGCAGCGCCGCGAATACCCGGTGCGGATAGCTCGCCGCCCATTGCAGCGCCTGCATGCCGCCCATCGAGCCGCCCGCCACCGCAAACACCGACTCGATGCCGAGATGGTCGAGCAGCATCGCCTGCGCGCGAACCATGTCGCGCACGGTGATAACCGGAAAGTCGAGACCCCACGGCATGCCGGTCACCGGATTGGTCGAGGCCGGCCCTGAAGACCCCATGCAGCCGCCGACGACATTGGGACAGATGACGAAATATCGTTCTGTGTCGATCGGCTTGCCGGGCCCGACCATGGTCTCCCACCAGCCCGGCTTGCCGGTCACCGGATGGTCGTTAACGACGTGCTGATCGCCGGTGAGCGCATGGCAAACCAGGACCGCATTGCTGCGCGCCGCGTTGAGCTCGCCGTAAGTTTGGTAGGCGATCTGCAGTGGGCCGAAATCGACGCCGGCGTCCAGCCGCAGCGGATTATTCGCCGCAAAACGCACGACCGGCGAATGCGGATCGTCCGCTTCGCGTGTGCGGTCGGCGAGATCGAGCGTGGCGCTGACGTCGGCCATCGGTACTTCCTACAATGCCACGCTTCCCGGCGTGGTCCAGCCGCCGAGGGGACGGCCAAAACGGCGTAAATAGGCCCCTTCGGCTCGGAGTCAACGTTTTCTTTGATTTCGGCCTTAACGGCACCTATCAATCAGGCCCAATACCGGGCCCAGCCATATCTATTGAGTCATGCCGAAACCGCCGCGCCACAAGGACCAATCGCTCGCCGATCTGCGGCACGAGATCGATCGCATCGACGAACAGATGCACGAGCTCTTGATCAAGCGCGGCCAGATTATCGACCGGCTGATCGCGGTGAAGAAGACCGAAGAAACCGGCTCCGCCTTTCGCCCCGCGCGCGAGGCCGACATGATGCGGCGCCTGGTGAAGCGCCATCAGGCAACCTGCCGCTCGATACCGCCGAGAGCATTTGGCGCGTCATTATTTCGACCTTCACCTACGTGCAGTCGCCGTTCGCCGTGCACGCCGATCTCTCCGCCGGCGATGCGCTGATGCGCGACTCCGCGCGCTTCCATTTCGGCTTTACGGTGCCGTTTGTGCCGCATATGGGCGCGTCGAGTGTCGTCGAAGCCGTCTCCGAATCCAAAGGCGATCTCGGCCTCATTCCCGCCTTCGCAATCGCCGGCGCCGGCCCGTGGTGGGCGGCCCTCGAATTCGAATCCGCGCCGAAAATCATCGCCCGGCTGCCGTTCGTCGAGCGCGCCGATCATCCGGCGGCGATGCCGGTCTTTGTGGTCTCCCGCGCCGCCGCCGACGCCATGGTCACTGAGACCGAGGTTTGGAGCATGCGGGTTTCGGGCTGGAGCGTGGCGGCGGTCAACGCCGTCGCGGCGCTGGCCGACGTCATCGCCCTGCCCGACCGCGCCTTCGATGGCGCAGCGCTGCTCGTTTCGATCGAGCGCGGCGGCATCGGCGCCGTCTCGCAAGCCCTCCTCAAAATCGGCGCCACGATCCGCTCGTCGGCCCTCGTCGGCAGTCACGCAACCCGCTATACGATCCCCGCGAAAGGATAAATCCGCTCTCCCGGCTCGGGCCGCGGATGAAGGAAGAAGGTAATGACTGCGGTGCGTCCCCAGCCCCGGCCCGGCGTGCTCGATATCGAGGCCTATGTGCCCGGCAAGAGCAGCGCGTCGGGCGTGGCCAAAGTGTTCAAGCTGTCGTCGAACGAGACGCCGCTCGGGCCGAGCCCGCGCGCCATCGCCGCCTATAGATCTTGGGCCGATCATCTCGAGGACTACCCCGATGGCTCGGCGAGCGAATTGCGCGAGGCGATCGGGCGGGCGTTCGGGCTCGATCCCGACCGCATCGTCTGCGGCGCCGGTTCCGACGATCTGTTGCACTTGCTGGCGCATGCCTATCTCGTCGACGGCGACGAGGCGATCCACACCACGCACGGATTTTTGATCTACCCGATCGTGACGCTCGGCGCCGGCGCCAAGCCGGTGGTAGCGCCGGAGAAGGATTTCACCGCCGACGTCGATGCGATTCTTGCCGCGGTAACGAAGAAGACCAAAATCGTCTTCCTCGCCAATCCGAACAATCCGACCGGCACCTGCCTGTCGTTCGACGAGGTCAAGCGGCTGCATCGCGGTTTGCCGGGCAACGTGCTGTTGGTGCTCGACGCCGCTTACGCCGATTACGTCCGGCGCAACGATTACGAAGCCGGCATCGAGCTCGTCGCCACGTCCGAGAACGTGGTGATGTGCCGCACGTTTTCGAAAATCCACGGACTGGCGGCGCTGCGGCTGGGCTGGATGTTCGGCCCCGCTCCCATCGTCGACGCCGTCAACCGCATTCGCGGCCCATTCAACGTCACCGGTCCGGCGATTGCCGCCGGCATTGCCGCCATCGAGGACATGGAGCACCAGGAGCGCTCGCGCGAGCACAACACGCGCTGGCTCAACTGGCTCACGGCCGAGATCGGCAAGCTCGGCCTCAAAGTGACCCCGAGCGTCGCCAATTTCGTGCTGATCCATTTTCCCGACACGAAGGGCCGCGCCGCCAAGGATGCGGACGCGTTTCTCACGGCGCGCGGCCTCGTTCTGCGGCAGACCACCGCCTATAAGCTGCCGAACGCGCTGCGCATGACCGTCGGCACGGAAGAAGCGAACCGCCTCGTCGTCGCGGCGCTCAAGGAATTTTTGGCGAAGCCGGCGTGATACTGTGAACAAATCCGCACCGCTCTTTAATCGTCTGGCGCTGATCGGCGTCGGCCTGATCGGCTCTTCGATTGCGCGGGCGGCGCGCGCGCAGGGCGCCGTGCGCGAAATCGTGGCGACCGCCCGCTCCGCCGCGACGCGCCGGCGCGTCGCCGAACTCGGGCTCGCCGACCAGGTGGTCGAGACCAACGCCGCCGCGGTCGCCGGCGCCGATCTCGTCATCGTCTGCGCTCCGGTCGGCGCGTGCGGCGACATCGCCAAGGAGATCGCGCCGCATCTCAAGGGGGGGGCGATCGTGTCCGACGTCGGCTCGGTCAAAGGTGCGATCGTGCGCGACATGGGTCCCCACCTGCCCGCCGACGTGCATTTCGTCCCGGCGCATCCGGTTGCCGGCACCGAGCATTCGGGTCCCGATGCCGGCTTTGCCGAGCTGTTCGTCGGCCGTTGGTGCATTCTCACGCCGCCTGAAGGCGCCGAGCCCGCGATGACTGAAAAGCTCGCCGCGTTCTGGCGCGCGCTCGGCGCCAATGTCGAAACCATGCCGGCGGCGCATCACGACCTCGTGCTGGCGATTACCAGCCACCTGCCGCATCTGATCGCCTATACGATCGTCGGCACCGCCGATGAACTCGCCGAGGTGACGCGGTCCGAAGTCCTTAAATTCTCCGCCGGCGGTTTTCGCGATTTCACCCGTATCGCGGCGTCCGATCCGACCATGTGGCGGGACGTTTTCCTCGCCAACAAGGATGCCGTGCTGGAAATGCTCGGCACCTTCAACGAAGATCTTGCGCAACTGACGCGCGCGATCCGCCGCGGTGACGGCGACGCCTTATTCGATCATTTCGCGCGAACGCGCGCCATCCGCCGCGGCATTGTCGAGATCGGGCAGGATTCGCCGGCGCCGGATTTCGGCCGGTCGCATCCCGACCTGCCGGTCGAGCCGCTGCCGCGGCCCTATGCGGGTTCAAGCGACGATTGAAGGCCGTATCTATCCCGCGCAAGCCTGCCGAAGAAAACCGGCCACGCGCCACATGTGTTCGAGCGCCGGGCCCATGTCGTGCCGCGCTCGCGTCGGAATGCGCATCAACGGCTCAATTCAAGGCCCGCTTAGTTTGAGCATGCGGCTCTGGAGAGGCTTGTAAAACTCTAATCGCTATGATATATATTTTTGCCATGGATTTAAGGAGATCGCATGTCTAAATGGGTCATAGTGCAAAGCCTTCCCGGAATCGCGGACGACGCGGAGCCGCGCTACGTCATCTTCCTTTTTGAGCCTAGAGGGCCGCGCCCTTGGATCAACGGACCGGATGGCGGCGAAGACTTTGCTGGATATACAGAATCCGAACTGCGGCTGATTCTAGCGGAAAAGCACGGCTTATCAGGCGATGCAATCAATGCCGTCATTCACAATGCGAAAAATCCACCAGTCACGACCATTGGAAGCTGAGGAGGTTCCTATGCAACTCCGGCCAATCGAAGTCGATGTGGAAGTGTATCGGTTTCTCGAAAGCCGGCGCACTTCCTTCTCACAAACGCATAACGACATTCTCCGCGCCCTCGCGAATCTCAAACCAGTTACGTCGGCGTCGTCAAACGGTGCCAGCGGCAGTAGCAATGACCAGGGCGCTTGGTCTTGGAAAGGAGTGACGCTCCCGAACGGTACAAAGCTCCGCATGAGCTACAACGGTCAAACGCATTCCGGCGAGATTGTGCAAGGTGCATGGCATGTCGGTGGTGCGATCTATAGTACACCATCAGCAGCAGCGGGTAGCGTGGCACGGTCAAAAAAGGGCGCGCCGGTATCTTTGGATGGGTGGGGATACTGGGAAATTAAAAAGCCGGATACTGATCGCTGGGTGCGGATCGACACGCTGCGGAAGTAGGGGTGTCACCGTTGCGACCTTGACAGTGCTGCACGTTCGACGCTCGCAAGGTTGCCTAACCATTGACGACACCTTGCGCGAGTGCTGGATTAGGTACGGGAAAGGGGCTTCGCCGTGCGGATCATCGCCGCCTGCGTACTCGCATTGATGCTCGCCGGTTGCGCTTGGGACAAGCGGGCCGATTGTATTTTTGGGATACCGGACGGGTACGGCGATTGTGCGCCGGGAACTGCTGGCTATAGCCAGCAACAACAGGCACAGGCACAAACTGCCGCCGTTGCGGCAAACGACGATGCGCAATGTAAGTCTTACGGAGCCGTGCCCGGCTCGCAAGACTACATCCAATGCCGGATGAATCGCGACAATCAACGCGCACAGATGCGCGCGGCCGTCGCATCGCAATTGGTCGGGCAAATGATGGCCCCGCCGCCACAAACCTTGAACGTGAACGTTTGTCAGCCGGTGCCCGGTCAGGTCAATACGTGCATGTACCCGAGATGATGATGCGCGCCGCTTGAAGGATCGTTTGTGGGGCTGCTAGGGCAGACCTAAAATACTCGCGAGAAAGGAGTTGAGCCGTTGCAAACCGGGTCGCGCTGTGCCGTCGTTTTAGCAAGGTTGATGCTGCTGTGCAGTGTGACATTGCTCACGGTAGTCTCGCCTGCATCCGCTAAGGGCAAGCATATAAGCTGCCAACTCTCCGGTGCCATCAACGACGGGACCAAAAGGGGCAATACACCTATCGAGCGCACGTTGAACTTTTACCTCGATGACACTCACGCAACGCTGATCGGTGAAGGCGGCGACATGTCAAAAGAAACCAACCTGAACGTGCGCACAACCAGCTATTCAGCTGCAAAGATCGAGGCGGAGATTACGACCGGAATTATTAGCGACGGCATGATGTTCTTCGGAAGGGTAACGGATGGCCATGCGTCGCTTTTAATCAATCGCGTCCCAGGAATCGCCGCGCTCGGCGCTAAGCTGCTGCCCCGTGGCTCAGAATTTGAAGTGGGTCCGTGCCACGAGGTTGCTCCACCGCCTGCTAAGTTTTAGACCAATAGCGGCGGACGCGTTTATGGTCCCCTGCAAACCTAAGCTCGACGCGCGAACGCGTGAAGATGTTGATCTCTACAGCACCGCTGATTTGCGCGGACTGTATCAATCGGAAAGCGGCGACTTAATCCGGCTGCGGGACAGCATTCTAAAGCGTGCGGAGTTGAGAGCCGAAATTCTATGGCGGCTTTGGTGCGAGCGTTGGGTTTCTCGGTCACACTTTGGATTGCTTTGATAGGGGCCGCAGCGGCCATCATCGCGGCGGTAGAGGGTTGGCCGCACGCGAAGTGAAA
>Ga0210394_10007662_pt1 | contig 11304 bp, 11 predicted proteins | sample IncBWC12MmetaG_FD_160121 | JGI IMG/M metagenome (GOLD analysis project Ga0210394, IMG submission 160121) | Forest soil microbial communities from Barre Woods Harvard Forest LTER site, Petersham, Massachusetts, United States - Inc-BW-C-12-M | ecosystem: Environmental > Terrestrial > Soil >... | reverse complement strand
TGGTTGAACGTAAAGTTCGGTAAGTTCGAGCTCGATAATCTGCTTTCTGAGAAGCGCATTCTGACCTTGACGGGAATCGGCGGCATTTATCAGACGTATCACTTCCGCCCGATCGGTGACGGCAACTTCTTCGGTCAGATTGGAGATAATCAATTAGGTGTCGAAGTAATGGGTCACTCGGCCAATGATCGCACCCGGTACTCAGCGGCACTGTTAAGCTCGGTCGACGGACAGGTTGGCTTGCCCTATGGCTCCAATGCTTATAGTGGTTTCTTTACCGCCAGCCAGGCATTCGACGTCGGCAAGCTGGGGGTAGATCGGCTTGGCTTTTATGCCATGATTGGAGAGGCTCCAGTCACTTTCTTGACTGCAGGGGGCGCACCTATCCCGGGGTCGGGCATCGGCAACAAAGGCTTCAGTCGCGTGGGCTTCGTCGGCCAATTCTACTTCGGTCCTCACTTTGACCTGCAAGTGGTTACACAGCACGGATCGGATAATGCATGGTTTGGACAGGGCTATGGTGGCGGATCTCCGCTAAACCTTGTACCCGGCACCCCGCTACCGCCAGGGGCGCAAGCGCCAAGCTGGAACGGTGCTGTGTTTGAAGCTCACTACGTTTACAGTCCACAGCTCATCTTTATCGGAAGGTTTGAGTTGGAGCGAGTTTCGCAACAGCCAAACGGATCCGCTTCCGCCACGCCTTCCCCTTCGAACTTCGGCAATCTCACCACCTACACCATCGGCTATCGCTACAACCCGTTCATGACCAGCCGCGCCGGCTTTGCCTGGCATAACGAATACGCCTTTATGCATCAGGACTTGGCATCGTTATTCGGCAACAACGTAAACTCGAGCGAATTGTTAATCGGCTTCGACTTCGACTTCTAGAGAGGAACAGCGATGCGGACAAAATTACTTCTGCACAGTTCGTTATTGATAAGCGCGGTTGCTGTTCTCGCGCTAGCCTTGCCTGCCCAGGCGCAGCTCTCAACCAATCAGCTTGAGACTTGGCTAAATTCACCGGCCGCGACCAGCCACATTGGCAATATCACTGGCAACCCCAAGGCCGCAGCCGGGCCCTACCGCAGATATTGCGCCGGCTGCCACGGCGACCTCGGCGATGGAAATGGCGAAAATGCGGTGTGGCTTGATCCCAAGCCGCGCGATTTTCAGTTAGGCATATTCAAGTGCCGCTCCACGCCCACCGGCACTCTGCCTACCGACGAAGATCTATACGACACAATTGCGCGTGGTTTGGATCGGTCGAATATGCCGATCTGGAACACTTTTACCAAGGACGAGCGCGCCGACCTAGTGGCATGGATCAAGCACTATTCTCCCCGCTGGCAGAACGAAAAGGCGGGAGCGCCAATCCAGATTCCCCCAGAGCCTGAAGTCACGCCGGACCGGGTCAAAGCTGGCCAGGAAGTATTTGGCAGAGTTCAATGTTGGAAGTGTCACGGGGTTCAGGGGATGGCCAACGGTCCTTCTGCATCCACCCTCACCGACGATCTCGGCAGGCCAATTCTGCCCTACAATTTTACCGACGGATCTCGCCCGAAGTGCGGTAGCACCGACCGTGATATCTATAAAATCTTCATGACCGGCCTGGATGGTACGCCTATGCCGTCCTTCGTGGATAACCTTAAGCCAGACGAGGCCTGGGACTTGGTCTTCTATCTGCGTACGTTGCAGCCCCACAACAAGTTTAACGCCAAGGAAAAACAGATCGCCAAGCAACTGGGATTGAAGCCGGTGAATCCACAATAGCCTCGAACCAGTGGCGAAATCTATTTTCAGGAGAAAGTGATGAAGAACCAGAGGTGTTCGAAGTACGTGGCAGTACTATTGGGTGTAGTACTGATTGGCTTTGCGGCGGTCAGCCTTAACCAACACGTCAGCGCTGCCGCGGAAGGCTCAATTACTGGCACCGTGAAGCTCAGCGGCACAGCGCCTCACATGAGAGGCATTGACATGTCGAAAGACCCGTACTGCGTGAAGCAGCACGAGAACAGCCCCATTACGATGGAGAATGTCGTGGTTGGGACCGGCGACGGATTGCAGAACGTTGTTCTCTACATTTCCGAAGGATTGACCGGCAATGAGGCTACTGCTGCGCCGTCAACCAAGCCCACCTTTGACCAGAAGGGTTGCCAGTACATTCCGCACGTCCTGGCCGTGGACGCGGGTCAGGAATTTCAAGTCACTACCAGCGACCAGACTACCCACAACATCCATCCCCTGCCAAACGCTATGACTGGCAATATCCCATGGAACAAGTCGCAGCCGCCGGGAGCGCCGCCCATCGTAACCAGTTGGAAAGCGCCGGAAATGATTTCGGTGAAATGCAACATTCATCCCTGGATGCACGGCTACCACGCTGTGGTCAAGGGCCCCTACGCTACCACCGACAAAAGCGGCGCGTACACAATCCATGGCGTTCCGCCGGGCAGTTACACGGTCACAGCCTGGCAAGAGGAACTGGGAAATCAGACCCAGAAAGTTACTGTAGCTGCCGGCAAACCGGCGACTGCGGATTTCACTTTCAAGGCGAAATGAACAATTATTCATGAAGGGTTCAGGCAGCGTTCATTTTACTGGGCTACCATAGCGTGCCGCATTAAACCAAGGACAGCCGCCAGCGATGTGGTGGCGGCTGCTTTAACCAGGCGTTGCAGCCGGGGGATAGCCGGCCGGAGGCGAAGCATCATGGCGAAATTCTTTGCGGTCATCATCATCGTAATCGCAATAGCGTCCGCGATTCCCATCCTCCGGCACACTTGGGTGGCGCCCGAGGATATTTCGACTCATGGCGCTTTGATTGACGAGCAGATGTCGGAGACCATGGCCGAGGCTGGAATCTCTTTTCTCGCCGCCCAGTTCGTTTTGGCTCTTTTCATCTGGCAGTTCTCCAACCCCCGTCCGGACGCGAAGATTAAGACCTTTCCCGGCGGCGCCAAGGGTTTGGTGATTGCCGCCATGCTTCTGGTGGGCGCGGAAGTTGTGGCCCTTGGTATCTTCGGAGTCAAGGCTTGGGCTGACGTATATTTCACGCCACCGTCGGCTTCCGCCATGCCGGTTCAAGTCCAGGCAGGGCAGTTCGCATTTTATTTCCGCTACCCTGGCCCTGATGGCACCTTCGGTCCCATTCATCCCGAACTGATCAATGAGGGCACGCAGAATTTCTATGGTCTCGATACCGACCATGATCCGGATTCCAAGGACGACATTGTTACCGCCGAAATGGCGATCCCTATCAACAAGGAAATCCATCTGCTCATGCACTCAAAGGATCTTGGACATTCCTTTTATGTGCGGGAGTTGCGGGTTCAACAGGACTTTGTCCCGGGGCTAGATGTTTCCCTTCATTTCACCGCAACCAAGGTGGGGAAGTACGAAATTGTCTGCACCCAGCTTTGTGGCTTGGGACACTACAACATGAAGGCGTATCTTGAGGTGATGTCCCAGGAAGACTACGATAACTGGCTAAAGAAAGAAGCGGCAATGCAGTAGCTCCCGTCCCCTTGCATGCAAGTGGACGAGACATCTCTTTTGAGGTGAGGCCATGCACGACATGTCAGCTCACGCGGCACAACACCACGCGCCGACAACTTTCATTCGGAAGCACGTTTTCAGCCTGGACCACAAGGTCATCGGCAAACAATATTACGCGCTGGCCTTGCTTGCGGCGTTGATTGGAATGGTGCTTTCCTGGCTGATGCGCATTCACCTGGGCTGGACCAACGCTGCTATCCCTGGTCTACAACTGCTCTCGAAGAACGGCGCACCCGGTGGCGTGATGACGCCCGAGTACTATCTGCAATTAATGACCATGCATGGCACGATCATGGTCTTTTTCGTGCTCACCACAGCGCCCTTCGCGGCCTTCGGAAACTACTTCCTGCCCATCCAGGTAGGCGCGGAGGACATGCCGTTTCCCCACTTCAACATGATGTCGTTCTGGGTCACCTTCGTAGGTTTCTGGGTTCTGATCGCGGCCTTCTTCGTGAGCGACGGGCCATCTCTCGGTGGATGGACCCAATATGCCCCGCTCAGTGCGATAGGCCCGGTTGCCGGTCCCGGCGAAGGCATGGGCGTAATTCTGTGGGCAACTTCGATTGCTATCTTCTGTGTCGGCCAGTTGCTCGGCGCATTGAACTTCATCACCACCACGCTCGATCTCCGCGTCAAAGGCATGAGCATGATGCGCCTGCCGCTCAGCGCCTGGGCGTGGTTCATTACCTCCTGCATGGGCCTCACAGCATTTGCAGTTTTAATGCCTGCATGCATCCTGCTGATTCTCGATCACGTAGCCGGAACCAGCTTCTTTGTGGCATCCAATCTGGTACTCAATGACCAACTGCAGCCGCACTCGGGCGGATCCACTCTGCTCTGGCAGCATTTGTTCTGGTTCTTCGGACATCCCGAGGTCTACATCGCGATCGTACCCGGTATGGGCATCGTTTCCCACGTCCTGATCACCAACATGCGCAGACCAATGCTGAGCCACAGAGTGCTCATTTATTCCATGGGAGCGCTCGCCGTCCTTAGCTATATGGTCTATGGACACCACATGTTTGTCAGTGGGATGAATCCGTTCTCCTCGCTGGCATTCTCTTTCCCCACTCTGGCCATCACTATCCCGTCGACCATCATTGTGCTGATTTGGACATTCAGTCTGTATGGTTCCAAGCTGAGGATAAATTCGGCTTCCCTGTTTGCACTGGGCTTCGTTTCCATGTTCGTCGCCGGCGGAGTCAGCGGATTCTTTCTGGCGCAACCCTCGATCGACATCATGCTGCACGCTACCTATTTCGTGGTGGGCCACTTCCACATGGTAATGGGTGTGGCGGCGATGTTCGGCATCTTCGCCGGAACTTACTTCTGGTTCCCCAAGATGACCGGGCGCATGATGAACGAGACTTTGGGGAAGATCCATTTTGTGATTAGCTTCATCGGCACGTATTGCATCTTCATGCCATTCCATTACCTGGGAATGGCCGGGAATGTGCGCCGCTACTCGGCATTTGTGGTTGAATACATGCAGCCGCTCATACCAGTGCATCGCTTTATCACCGTCGCTGCTCTCATCACCGGTGCAGGCCAGTTGGTTTTTGTCTACAACCTGATTCACAGCCGGTTCCGGGGCGAGCCAGCGTCAGACAATCCGTGGCAAGGCACTTCGCTGGAGTGGAGCACTCCTACCACCCCTCCGCCGCACAACAATTTCGGCGATCATCTGCCCGTGGTTTACCACGATCCCTACCAATATGGGGTGAAGAGTTCGACAGGCGACTACGTTATGCAGGCCTCCCCAGAGCAAGTTGCAACCGTGAACGAAGAGAAGTAACCAGAGCAATACCGAATCCGCAGTAAGGAAGTTTGGTGCATTATGGCAACAACCGTTCATGAACCGCCGCAAATCGATTCGCACCGATTGCCGGAGACAAGTCATTCCGGGAACGGCGGCTGGCGGAACCTGGTTCCGGCAGATGGCGACCTGCGTCTGGTGCAGCATTACTCACCTCCGGCGTCTTCGACTGCCATCTGGGTAGTGCTTTTCGCCATTACGATGATGTTTGCCGCCTTCACCAGCGCGCTGGTCGTGCGCAAGGGCGCGTCGCTGGACTGGCGGCATTTCACCCTGCCATCAATCCTCTATTTCAACACTGTTCTGCTTCTGGTCAGCAGTGTGACTCTCGAAGTCTCGCGTCGCCGTGTAGCCGCTTTTATGGGAGGTTTGAGAAGTCAGGCTGAGCGCCCGGCACGCTGGCTGTACGTCACATTAACTTTCGGCCTGCTTTTTGTGGCTGGTCAGTACATCGCGTGGCGGCAACTGAGCGCCCAAGGCCTTTTCCTGGCCACAAATCCCAGCAGTTCGTTTTTCTATGTGCTGACTGCGGCCCATGCGCTGCATATTCTGGGAGGCTTGGGCGGAATCGTCTTTGTAATACGTAAGCTTAACAAGTCAGTTCTGCGGCGCAGCACACTGGATGCGACCGCGCGCTACTGGCATTTTATGGATGTTCTCTGGGTGTACTTGCTGTTGCTGCTTTGGATGAAGCTTTAACGCACTAAAAATCTAGGAGGCGCCGTGAGCCAAGCCGATTTGACGATGCAAGGGCACTCCGCAGGCCTGACAGCAGGAACCCCGTTTTCCATGCCCACGAAAAAGCTGGCGATGTGGCTGTTCATCATCGCCGACACCATGACGTTCGCCGCGTGCCTGGTGGCCTACGGATTCCTGCGCAATGGCACTGCCAACTGGCCAAGACCTTTCCACAGCATCACCAACGTCGCGGTGATGACCTTCATTCTTCTGACCAGCAGCTTGACCATGCTGCTCGGAGTGCAGGCGGCGAAGGCAGGGGACAGGGCCGGAGCTTTTCGATGGACGATGATCACTGCGGCAGCCGGCATTCTGTTCGCCCTGCTCCACGTTCGTGAATGGCTGGCGCTCATCGACGAAGGCATGACCCTGTTTAAGAATCCGTGGGGCACTGGATTGTTCGGCTCGGCGTTTTTCAGTATTACCGGTTTGCACCTCACCCACGTTACCTGTGGCGTGATCGCTCTAATCGCAGTGGGCATGCGCTACAAAGGCGGCCGTTACAATGCCGATGATCTCGAGATTATGGGCCTCTACTGGCACTTCGTGGATCTGGTTTGGATGTTTGTGGTACCGCTTGTCTATCTCATGAATTTGTCCCACTAGGTCGACGGAATACACGGAGCTGAATATTATGGCAATCGCGGAACAACACAAGAGTGGTGGAACCGGTAAGTACGTAGGAGTTTATGTTTGCCTGTTGGCTCTGGCGGGATTGCAATTCGTCATCGCGTATCAGGATATCGATGCATCGCAAATGTTGACGCGCATGATGATGGTCGCCATTGTCGAGGCGGTGCTGGCAGTCCTGGTGTTTATGCACCTGTGGGGGGAAAAGCGGGGCTTTCTGTGGTTTGTAGCCATCTTTACGATTTCTGTCCTGCTGGGGATGCAATATGGATGGACCGATAGTTTTCGGATGCGAGTCGGCGCACCGTTTTCCAGTTATTCCAAGTAGTAACGAAGAGGAAGGATGAAGATCAACAGAACGCACCTGCTTTTCGTTGCGCTGGTGGGACTGATCATGCTAACCATCCCTCTGCCAGCGTTCGGCCAGAGCTGCGCGCTCTGCTATACCCAGGCTGCTTCCGCGGGCGCTCGAATGATTCAGGCCTTGCGCAGTGGGATTTTGATCCTTATCATTCCTCCCACGTTCATGTCCGTGGGCATGATTTTCATTCTTCATCACAAGCGAAATCAATTTAAGCGAAGCGAAGAAACAGACGAATCTGTTCAAGACTGGTAAAATGGCGACCACTAATCTAATGGCAACCTCTCTCGCTCCGCAGACTCTCACGTCCAAGCTCCGGGATTACTACACTCTCACTAAGCCGGAAGTGAACCTGCTTATTCTGATGACCACCTCGGCGGGCTATTATCTCGCCTCTCAAGGACCATTCAAGATTGCAGGCTTGGTGAACACGTTGGTGGGCACGCTCCTGGTTGCTAGCGGAACTGCAACTCTTAATCAATGGATGGAACGGGTATTCGATGGCCAGATGCGCCGCACCGCGAACCGTCCTCTGCCATCAGGACGTCTGAGCACGCATGAGGCGCTTTTGTTTGGCATTCTGTTGAGCGTGGCCGGAGGAGTTTATCTAGCCATTACGGTAAATCTGTTATCGGCACTTCTCGCAGTCTCGACGCTGCTGTCGTATCTGTTGATCTATACGCCGTTGAAGCGGAAAACCCCGCTGTGCACGCTGCTCGGGGCATTCCCCGGGGCGATGCCTACTTTAATCGGATGGGCGGGCGCGTCCAATGGCATTGACCGACATGCGTGGTATCTGTTTTCGATTTTGTTTCTGTGGCAGTTCCCGCACTTCCTCGCCATTGCGTTGATGTACCGCGAAGACTACGCGCGTGCGGGCTATCGTATGCTGCCCGGCTTCGATCTCGACTCACGTTTCACGCGGGCGGAGATCGTGGGCTTCACTCTCGTCTTAATCGTTACTACCATGCTGCCGCTGGTGGGACGCGGCGGTCCAATCTATGTTGCTGGCATGTTGCTGGCGGGAATTTTCATGCTCTATCACGTTGCTAAGTTGGCGCAATCGACGTCGAAAGCCTTAGCCAGCCGCGTGGTTCATGCCTCCGTTATTTATCTTCCCGTTGTTCTTCTGATAATGGTCACTCACAAGGGCTGAGTTTCAGTCCACTGCATTCCGTCTTTTCGCACGCCGCGTACAATGGCGGGCATGCGCATTCCACTTTGGCTGAAGATAGGTTGGAGTGTGTGGCTGCTGCTGTGGATTCCATTTTACTGGCATCAGTATGGAGTGCAGAACTTTTTATACTTCTGCGATCTGGGAAACTTTTTTGTTGCGGCCGCGCTGTGGTTGGAGAGCCCGCTGCTGTTTTCAATGCAGGCGTGCGGCTTGCTGCTTTTTCAAACCCTCTACAGCATTGATCTGATCGGAGCGGTATTGAGTGGCAAACATATTATTGGCGGCACGGAATACATGTTCGATCCTCATGTGCCGCTGCCGATGCGGTTGCTGAGTCTGTTTCATATCGTGGTGCCTCCGCTATTGCTTTGGGCTATCTGGCGGTTGGGCTACGACCCGCGAGGCTGGAAATACCAGACGCTCACAGCGTGGATCGTGGTTCCCATCAATTATTTCTGGCGTCCGCAATACGATGTCAACTGGGCGCGCGGACCGTTTTTCCGAGAACAACATGTTGTGCCGGGGATCGTTTATCTGGCGGCTTACCTGCTCTTAGTGCCGTTGCTGGTCTATTGGCCGACGCATTTGATATTGCAGTGGTGGGCGCGACGCCTCGCTTCACACGCAACACTAGGTCATCCCGAAAGCCGGCGTACTCCAGCCGGCTGAGGGATCTCGCGAGGACACTTCGCGCACGCGTTTTTCGGGGCGACATGTAGCACGAGCGGGCGGGCGAGACGCCCGTCCTCCATCAGTGCGCGGACGCTAGCGCTTGCTGCGTCGCTTTCAGCAGCGCTTCGGGGCCTACTGGACGTCCGGTCGCGCGCTCCATCCAGAGGTCCGGAGTAATGCGGCCCATCCTGGCCATGCGCTCGAACTCTGGGCCGATGCTTCCGGTTGTTTTCATTTGCTCCTCAATCTGGAACGCGATCATGTGGCCAATTGGATAATCGGGAAGATAAAGGAACGAATCGATCATGTGCGAATAAACTCCAAGCAGAACGACGTCGTTCTTGTGGAAGACTGGTGCGTAGTAATGGTTCCAAATGTCTTTCGCAATTTGCACCGTGGCCTGATCGAGGTGCTTGGGCGTGGCTTGCGGATGATCGTACATCCAATGCCAGACGCTCATATCCACCAGCGCGACTCCGGCAATTTCGTACGTGCTCCAGAAATCGTTCAAGGTTTTTTCGGCTTGGCTTTTGGCATCGGGCGCAGGCAGGCCGAGCAGTTCAAGATCGTGACCCTGAAAGACGAATGCGAGCGCTTCGGTGAAAGCCGTGTTGGGCACGCCCTGCAGCAGGGTGAAATCGTTGTCGTTGAGCGAGAAGGTTTGCTCCACGTTGTGCCCCATCTCGTGGACGGCAATGTTGAAGCCTTTGTAATTCATCCCGGTTTTTTCCACGCGGGTACGCAGGTGGGCTTTTTCGGCGCGCATGGACGAGCCCATGGCGTGACCTGAACCGCGCGCCGGATCGACGATAATGTTTTCGGCGACGTGCTGGGCGCGATCGGGCGAGAAGCCAAGCTTGATGAGCAAATTAGGAATGTCTTTCTGGTAGGCCTCAGCGGTTGGGTATTTTTTCGCGACTATCTCGTCGAGCTGCGCTTCGGTGTACTGGCTTCCCGGACGAAATCCGTTGTACCAGATGTCGAATGGCTCGAGCGGACGGCCTAGTCGAGCCTGAATCAGTTGCGCAGTTTGCGCGACCAGCGGCGAACTCAACACTTGCTCAAGCATGGCTTTTACGCGGACTTCGGGAATCTCGCGATCCTCCTGAAAGCGCCGGTCGATCAGCGTAGGCGCAGTTGGAGAATAAGGATCGGCTTTTCTCGATGCGATATAAGTTTTGAGCAGCTTGGCGTAACGCGTGTCTGGTTCGGGCGAATTCGTGATCGGACGACTCTCGGCTGGTGTGTCCGAATCTTTCACCGCCGCGGGTTTGACTTCGTTGCTGTAAGGACTCCAGTCGACCGTGGGATTGTTGATCACTACCTGTGGAATGGTTTGGGTAACAATCCGCTCCATCACTTGCTGAATCATGCGCTGCTTGGCTAGGCCGCTTTGCTTGTCCGAATAGTCGGCTTTTATTTCGTCGCGCAGGTTCCAGTGGCTCAGCAGGCGCATTTTCGCTGGGAAAAGACGCTGGCCTTGAGGATCAAGCAGGTGATACATCCAGATGTTGTATTGCGCGACGTACTGTGCGGATTCGGCTCCGGCTTGGGCGATGGCCAGGTTGACGTCGGCTGGGATGCGTTTGTCAAAACGTTCTGCGAGGCGCACCTCGGCCCATTGGCGGCGGCTCCAGTTCGGTCCATTCTTCAGACGTTCGTCGAGCGTAGTCAACGGAAAATTCAGCAGAACGATGAAGGCGATTTTATTATTGAAGAAATCGTCGAGCACATGGGCGGACGGATCGTAGCCGGCGAACATTTCATCGAAGGGGAGAACCGGGCCGAGATCGAGATCGGATTGCTGGTTAAACTCGCGAGTGATCTCGTGCATGTGGCCGTCGAGTTGTTCGAGCAAGCTTTGGAAGCGGTTGAACATGGTGTCGAGACTGGCTTGGTCGCCGGCAAAATTTGTGCGAATGAATTCCTCGAAAGTGGCAGCATCGCCGTCATCCGTCCGCCAGAACTCGGCTACCTGATGCAGTCCCTGTTCAATTCTGGGTGCCTGTTGGCTGCCGTATTTGCCGGTTAATTCCTTTTGCAGTTTGGCGGTTGAGTCGTTCATCCACGACGGTGAAAGTGCTGCGGCGGTGGTGGAAGTGTTCTGCATCAAAATCTCCTCGGAACAAAGTGGAACTGTTAACCATATAAATGTGCTTGCTAATAACGTCAGACAGAAGCTTGCTTTCATTTTCTGCTCCTTAATGCCGAGTCGGGCTGTGGATAAGGCAAAGAATTGCTGAACTCGGAAATGTCGGAAGTTGCGAAGTCGGGAAAAGGCAGCTTGCGGTTCTCCCGCCATTGTTCCACTTCGCGCGAGACGGTGGCGGCTTTTTCTTGATCGACGCCAGGATC
>Ga0210394_10007661_pt1 | contig 11305 bp, 7 predicted proteins | sample IncBWC12MmetaG_FD_160121 | JGI IMG/M metagenome (GOLD analysis project Ga0210394, IMG submission 160121) | Forest soil microbial communities from Barre Woods Harvard Forest LTER site, Petersham, Massachusetts, United States - Inc-BW-C-12-M | ecosystem: Environmental > Terrestrial > Soil >... | reverse complement strand
CGGTTAACCAACTCAGAAGCCGCTTCCTGACATGAGCATTGGAACGCAATCGAGATTCCAATGGCGGAAACAGCAGTAGCGTCCTCAACGAGCGTGGCTTTTCATCTCTTTGCACGGCATGGTCTCGTCAATTCGCAACGCGACGTTCGCGTTTTGCCCACATCCGGTCACAAGTGACCAATGCTTGGCTACTCGGTTTGCACTCGGTGATCGCACTCGCGAACAGTCTTATTGGCAGCCTTGCATCGCAGTCGGCGATTGGCATTGAATTTGCACTCTCATCGATTGAACGAGGCGGCAGCCATCGAAACCCACACGGACTCCGCAGCCAACCAGTTCGGAGCGCTTGCTACAAAGCGCAGAAAACCCGCGAGGGACATTCCGTTGTTTGGTCAGTGTCTGCCGCTCGTTCACTTTCGGACCTCTGGATAGGAGAACGAACATGAGCATCGCTGACACACTGCCGGGCGAGTCGCACGGGCACATCATCTCGTCCATCATCAACTTGGTCTGTCCACAATGCGGCGGAAGAATGTCGGAATTCCAATGTGAGGGGAGATGCTGTAGAAACTGGCTTGCAGAATGGGAATGGGCGAATTACGCGACGAGAAGCTCTAAGTCCTGTCTCTCGAAACGTAGCGGGAAGCGCGCGTGGTGACTGGGCCCGCCATCACGTTTCCTATCCTCATTCGTCGGCTTGCTGCGCTTCGAGCATGCGTGCAGTGACTCGCTCGATTGTTCGAAGTTGATGGTTGGTCACGTTGCGCTTGTTCGTCACCATGAGGCACTCACACGATGATACCGAAAACTCGTCTGGTGAGAACTCGAAGATGCTAGTGGCCTGCGTAATGATGCTGCTCGGCGGCAATGTCGCTTCTTGACAACAGGATTTGACGTTTCCAGATGTACCCTGAGACCAACGTTCACTGGCACGCCGGCCGAAGTTCTTAACGGAGCACCTTGTGGCGCATCCCACTCTACGCGATCCGCCCGCCGAAGAGGAATCGATGCTGACGAGAGCTGCGTGTCTAATGATATGGCCAGTGCGATGTTCTTGGTAGTTCCGGAGGGAGAGAATTCTGCAGCATATACGATTCGCCAGAAGTATTGGACTGCTTGGGTTGGTCTGCGCCTTCCTGCTGCTCTATTCCGGCGAGTCTTTTGAGCCGGCGGCGGACCTGTATCGTGCCAAGCCGGAGAACGTGCCACCCTGGGCGCAACAGGGGAACTTTCGTTTTATCCGGCTGGATGGTGGACGAATTGAGAGTTGGAAGGCCGAGCGGACTTGGTGGGGCAAAAAGTTCAGCGCCGAAGATAAAGACGTGCTGGCGCATATCTATGACCGCGATTTCGGAAAAATACTCGGATTGCTCAAGAAAGCGGAGTTCAATTGGATTTGGGTCACCTGGAGCAGCGGCTGGTCGTTCAAGGATGAGGAGGAGAATCGGGAGAACCTGAAATACGTAATTGCCCGCTGTCATGCGAACGGCATCCACGTCTCAGCTTACCTCTCTGCGTCCAACATGTTCCGCAATAGCGCCTATCGTGACGATCCGGAAACGAAGAAATACGGCCTGTGGATGCATGGTATCCCCATGTTTTACGCGGGCCCGACCAAGACAGATCTGCAGATCTCCTGGGACCGCCGACTGGCCGACACGCGCAAACCTGGCTGGCGCGCCTATTTGATGAGGAAGGCGGAGCTAGCGGCGGACGCGGGAGTGGACGCGATTATGTGGGACAACATGATCGGTTACAACGACGGCCTGGCCCAGTTACTCGAGGATACCCAGCGCATGGTAGAGCGCAAGGCAGGGGAGAGCGGCCGGCCCAAGGTCATGGTGTATGCCAATATGCATATTCCGCCGGACCGGTTTGGGATGAACGACATCAACGAGGTGATCTGGGAGGAGGACGGCAAGGACACTCCGGGTGTGTGGAACGGTCGTTGGCAAGTGGACAACGCACGCAAGATCAAATTCCTGAGCGCAGAGAAGCAGCTTTGGCAGCCCCTGATATATGAGAACGACCTTTACCACTGCGGCCCACGCGAGCGCTGCATCCCCAGCCCGGCCGAGCAGAAGCTTTCCATCGCTGAGGCCTATGCGTTTGGTGCGGTCACCTCGCGCAATATCGAAGGCCGATTCCTCTCCGCGTTGATTAGGGGCGAGGCCGAGGCCCGCGAGGCATGGACGGCCATCGGTCAATACAACCATTTCCTCGTCGAACATAGGGAGTTGTATCAGCAGACAGCACCGGCGGCGCGGATTGCACTTCTCTGCGCGGAGCCGCTAAATCGGCTGGCTGATGAATTCCTGAAGCAGAGTGTCCTCTTCGAAACCAAAGTACTCACGCATCTCGACAAGGGAGTCCCTCTGGACCGATTCAAGGTGTTGGTGCTCCCGGCTGATCTGCCCAACCTCAGTGCCGAGCAAAAAGCCCACTTGGATAAGTTCACCGTCGGCGGCGGCGTCATCATTACCGCCGAAAAGGCGGAGCAAGGAATTGTGGCACGCGCGGAGGCCGCGGCCGGAGGGCCTCGCCTCAACCTGCAGCCGCGCGGTTACGTGCTGGCCCAGTTGACTCGGAAATCTGATGGTCGGATTTTGATTCTTCACTTACTCAACTACGATCATCGTGCCCCAGCAGAGAACGTGAAGGTCCGGCTGGACCTGAGTGGGCTCGTTCAGGACCTCGGCCGCTGGGACGTGAAAGTCGCTTCGCCCGACGACGCGCAGCCTCAGTTCGCTGACCTCTCGCTGCACGGGAGCGTTGCCGAGTTCACACTGGGCCGAATCGAGCACTACACCGTCGTGACCCTCTCGGCCCGAGCAACCCAGTAGAGAGTCGATTGTATGACTTTTACTTAGTCCAGAATTGCACTCTGACTGCGGTCTTCGAATCTGGGTGCCAAATGTCCCAGTGGTTGGCAGAACACCAGCTAATGACCAGTCACCTGCCAGATACTCATCTATGCCTCTGTGAATCCCTGGCGCAGAACTGGGGGTTCAACCTTGGTCCAATTCGGTATGTTGATACAGAATGATTTGATGACGGCCGATCACGACCATTGATCAGGGCGCTGGAACTATTCCCTCGCAACATATTTTTTCATAACAATCTAGCGGTTACGCTTGCTCGACTCGGTCAGCCCAAGCGTGCGGCCGAGCTAGAGGATGAAACTGCACGGTTGGAGCCAAGTACACTCTATTTTTCTTGCGCGGCCGCAGCCAACATCAACGCGAGTAGGTTCAGTCAAGCGCAATCATGGCTAGTTCAAGCGAAGGCCTCTAAGTTCGATAGCCTCCAGCTCAGTGTCCAGGAATACCGGCTCGCATTCATCGAAGGTGATCAGGGCACCCTCGACAAAATCTTCGAGAAGGAAACGCATGGCCCAAATCGAGCCGCTTTCCTGCGCGAGCGATCGATACTCGAAGCTCTGCAGGGGTCGCTTAGATTCCGCCGACCACTTGCCCCGTGGGGCATCCAGACTCTCTAAGGACGCTGAACAAACCTCTCAGGCCCTCGTTTTTCCCGGCCTTCAGGATGCGGAGGCGGGAAGGGTAATCCAAGCGCGCGACGCTGAGGACCAAGCACTTAAGAGCAAATTGGATCGAAACAAGAAAAATGGTTTTGGCTCTTGCTCTCGCGCGGCGACGCTCCTCAAACCGTCGTACCGAAGCCGATTTCCACGAGGGCACAAAACGGAAAGACAACCCTGAAGCTCGAGCCAAAGTCGTTGACAGTGGTCTCGCTGGAACCATGACACCTGAAATCTAAGGCCGGCGTTCAATTCCAACGGAGACGAATAGTAACGGTGACCTTTGTGCCGTCTCGACTCGTTTCCGGCCAGTTGCCTTGACCGTGCATATCTCCTCGTTGGCCTGCGCAGTAGCAGTTCGGTACTCGCGATCCCGGATGGAACAACTCCACCCAGCAAATGACGATCAGTTTGATATTAGCGGATGCAGTGTAGATACTGGCACGCTGGCTCCTCCTGGGGCAGTTACTTCGACACGGAAATCGCCGAACTCGTTGAGGCAGACTCGTAAACAATCTTGCCGCCGACCATGGTCAACAGGACTTCAGTGCTTGCAATTCGTGGTGCGGGCGTCTGGAATGGATCTTGCGAGATGATCACGAGATCGGCAAGTTTACCGGGCTCTAGTGAACCTTCCGTCATTTCCCGTCGTCCCGCATAAGCCGCATCCAGAGTGTAGCCCTTAATTGCCTGCTCGAGAGTGAGGCGCTGTTCCGGGTTCCATCCACCGGCGGGCTCTCCATCTTCTGTCTGGCGCGTCAGCAGGAGTTGAATCCCAGGCCAGGGATTGATAGTGACAACCGACCAGTCGCTCCCGAAGGCGACCCGCCCGCCATCGTTCATGATGCTGTGCCATGGCCAGGATCGCCCGGCGCGTTCCGGTCCGACATTGCGTGCCCACACGTGCAGGTTGTTATCGTTCGGAAGCGCATGCAGCGGCTGCATACTGGCGATTACGCCCAATTCACCAAACCGGGGGATATCGGCCTCGCTGGGATCTTCTATATGTTCAATGCGATGACGAGGGTCAACCGTTCCATTCACAGCGGCCGTGTGTTGGTAGGCGTCGAGTGCTTCCCGAATCATCTGATCGCCGATGGCATGCGTCGTGATCTGGAAACCATGCCGATCAAGTTCCATGACCGCGTTGAGAAATTCGCCGTACTCCCAATTGAGATGTCCGCTGGTGCTGGGATCATCACTATATGGTTTCAGCATCGCGGCGGTATGGGCTTCGATGACGCCGTCGCCCATGAACTTGATGCAGCCTGCGTCGATCCACTCATCGTGATACTGCCGGCGATCTTCCTCTGCCTGCTCAAGGGCTTTCTTTGTCAGCTTCGGTGGAGCAATGAAGTTGCAGATATAGAAGCGCATGCTCAGTTCGCCACGCTTGCGCAGTTCCTCGTAGAGATCCAGAAGGTGACTATCCCCGATCAGTGAGTGGACTCGCACCACTCCAAAGCGGTTGGCTTCATGCATTCCGAGTCGCAAGGCATCTAATCGCTCCTGCCGCGTCGGTTCAGGAATATGCCGCTCGATCAGTTGTTGCGCAGGCGCTTCCTGCAGCATGCCGGTCGCTTCCCCAGTTTTTGGATCGCGGACGATTTTTCCATTTGGAGGATCGGGCGTATCTCGCGTAATCCCGCTGACCTCCAGAGCCTTGCTGTTCACCCATCCGCTGTGATGATCATAGGCCGTCAGGAATACGGGACGACCCGGTACTACTGCATCAAGGATCTTTTTGTCGGGCATCGCAGCCGATCCAAATGCCGAATACATCCAGCCACTACCCAAAATCCAAGGAGCGTTGGGATGCGCCTCCGCATACTGTTTCACCCGCTGCTGCATCTCTGAAACGTTTGTGGCGCCGTCCAGTTGAACCTGCGTCAGGCGCAGCGACCCGGACATGAAATGAACATGGCTGTCGGTAAACCCCGGCAAGACCACGTGCCCTCTGACGTCGACAACCGCGGTGGAGGACCCACGGTAGGCTTCGATGGCTTTCTCCGAACCGACGGCAATGATGGTGCCTTTCCGAATGGCCAACGCTTCGGCCCAAGGCTGGTTCGGATTGACCGTATACAACTTGGCGTGAAGCACGACAGCGTCGGCAACCGGTAGTTGCTCTTGTGAGATGAAATGTGCAAGAAGGATCCCCGTGAACAATATGCATAAAACCGTGCGCTGCAAAGCAATCATTGGCACCACTCCAGCGGCTGTTCATTTACATTGACGTGCACTTGCTGGGTCTCGAGATCTTCCTCTATACCCCAGGGGGTCTCGGATCGCCATTTTCGAGCCCCGGTATTAGTGTGTGTGTAGATCCGCGGACGTTGTATTCATCTTCTGACTCACACGTTCCCTGCACACCGGATGGTTTGCGGTTCCGCAGCCAGATTGCGGATCTGACAAGGCCCGTCGCTCTCACAAGAACTCTTGCCGTCTTCGAGTCCAAGATCAACGACATTCAAAGCTATTGGCGTCTTCCGTGTCACCCTGTCCCTTGTAATGCGCGTGTTTAGGATAGGGACATAATGGACGGCTCCGGCCTGGAAATGCCTTTCCCGTGGAAATCACCAGTTGAGGCACGGCTCTTTTCTTTACCCAACCCATCATCGCTGCCAGGAAGTCGAACCGGTCAAGTCCTTGACCACCGCCGCAGTGCCCCATTCCAGGGACGAAATAGAGACTGGCTCCAATGTGAAACTACCTCAAGTCCGCCGTTCGCAGCCGCCATTTCTTTGTAGTACTCGAACGTGTCGAGCGGCGAGAACCACGGATCGCTATCACCGCGATAAAAGATCAGCTTTCCTCCGTGTGCAGAGAAAGTACTCAGGTTAGTGGACATGGAATCCACGAGCGGTTGAATATCTGATAAAGCTTCCTTCTCGACGTCAACATCCAGCGCGGTTGTGACGGGTCCAAAGATGCCTGGCCCTGGCGAGGGTATTCCACGAATAGGGCCGATGGCAGTGATCCCGGTGTCGTAAAGAAAGCCGGGATACACTTGGACACCTCTTGTAGTCTTCGGCCCTCCCATAGCCTTTTTGATTGCGGACACTTTCTCCAGAGTCAGGCACGATTCACTCTTCTCGTCTTTGCAGGTCAGCGCCGCAGGATCGAAATCGCAATCGAGAGGATCGGAGATGATGCCATCCGCGAGCCCATCTTTGGCGTCGCATTGTTTCAGTAGTGCCTCCGTGATCAGCTTGCGGTCGCTATCTGTAATCGCCTGCGTGAAGATTGGCTTCCCGTCTGAATCTTTCGGCGCAATTTGGTTGAAGGCCACTGGAATCCATTTCCCAATCGCCAAATTCGAGAGTCCAGTTCGCATTGCCGGATCGCCCGAGATGATGCCATCGAACAGGGTCGGGTAGCGCTGCGAAAGAACCATGCCTTCGCGCCCACCGGTGGAACATCCCGAGAAATACGAAAAAGCTGCCGGCTTGCCGTAGTGTCGTGCGATGAATTGCTTGGCGAGCGTCGCGACTTCAGCATTGGCGAGATAGGCGAAGTCCAGATAGGCTTGCTGATCTTTCTCGAACGCAAAATCAAATCCTGGATGATGGCTCTTATGCCCCGTATCGGTGCTGACCACGGCGAATCCGCGCATGAGAGCGGGCGTTTCTCCGGCTGCATTTAAGCCTATTCCGGCAGCATGATTTGTCCATTGATTTCAAAATTCCCGCTGACCGACGGGACCCCAGTCCCAGGTTGCCCGCCTCCAAGTGAGACCGTGTATTTACCTTGTGCCTCGATAATGTCCCCGGCTTGAGTGACCATACTCAGATCGCGAGGGTTCAAGCGAAATTCAACTTTCTGGCTAGCACCCGGATCAAGATGTATGCGCTGGAAGCCACGTAACGCTCGGATGGGAGCGCCTGGAATGTCGGGAAATTTCAGATAGAGCTGCACGACCTCATCGCCGGCAACCTTACCTGTATTCGTGACCCTCACGGACGCATCCAGCGGGTCGCCAGCATCGATCGGTGATTGTGGCAGAGTGAGATTGCTATATGCAAATGTGGTGTAGCTCAGTCCGAATCCAAATGGCCAAAGTGGTTCGCCCTCGAAGTAGCGGTAGGTTCGTCCTTTCATCGAGTAGTCTTCGAAGTGCGGGAGTTGATGAACGTCCTTATAGAAGGTGATCGGGAGACGTCCGGCTGGATTATTTTTTCCACTGAGCGTTTCGGCGATGGCCGCCCCGCCTTCCTCGCCGGAATACCAGGTTTCGAGAATCGCATTCGCGTTGGTTTTTTCCCAATTCACGCTGAGCGCGCTGCCGTTCATCAGGACAATCACGACCGGCTTTCCGGTTGCGGCGACTGCTTGAACCAGGTCCTCTTCCGGCTTAGGTAAATCGAGGCTGGTGCGATCTCCACCCAAGAAGCCAGACTGGTTAACAGGCATCTCTTCGCCTTCGAGGCGGCTCGTGATCCCGACCACCGAAATGACGACGTCGGCGCTTTTCGCCGCAGTGACGGCGGCGGGATCAGGCGCATTATTCACACGATCCCAAATTAGCTGAGCTTCAATTTTGCCCTCACGTCCAACGTTGTAGACCACGTCGAGCTTTACTGCAGATCCCTTCTCCAAGTGAACCTGGCCGATTTTCGTGCCATTTCCCCATCCTTGCGTGATCAGACGATCGCTGACGGAAATCCGAGCGAAACCATCCGATCTAATTCCGAAAAGGTAGTCGCCCGTTGCATTGGGATTGAGGAATCCGGTCCAGTGAACCGATAATCTCTGGTTTCCTTTGGCCTGCTCAGGAACATTGCTCTCGTTCAAATTGATAACGGATTCAACCCGCGACGCGATGGGCGTAGTTTTCGCTTCGAAGTCTGGCCGCGCATGGTACTCGGCTTGAAGGCCGGGCTTTCCATCCGGTGTGGTCAACACTGATACCGGCAGAGGATCTCCGTGATTGGAGAGGAACTGTGTTCCGGGCACGTAGGTGATTTTCGCTTCGGGAAACTCGGCTTTCATTCCTTCCAGCACGCTCACTGTGTGAGTCGGGCTCCCGTTGTAGTTTCCAAGCAGAACCGCAGTTTGCTCGGCAAGCGGGCCTACGATGGTGATTCGCTTGGGCGATTTCAGCGGCAGTACGCCGTCATTTTTCAGCAGCACCATGGATTCATTGCCCATTCGTCGCGCGAGTGCGCGATGCGCCGCACTGTCAAGCTCGGTTTTCTCAATGTTGCCGTACGGACCTGAATCTGCCGGATCAAACATGCCGAGGCGGATGCGCGCCATAAACAACCGAATAAGCGCGGTGTCGATCTTCGTTTCCGGCAGATAACCCTGCTGCACAGCATCGATGTATGGCTTGTAGTCGTGATCGTCGGTAACCTCGGTGTCGCCATCAATGCATTCGTTGTCCATGCCGAGCTGTAGAGAAATTGCAGATGCCTGCGGCTGCGTAGGACGATAGTGGTGACCGCTGAAGATGTCGCGCACTGCACCGCAATCAGAAACCACGTAACCCTGGAAATGCCACGCGCCGCGCAGCGTGTGATCCAGCAGGAACCGGTTGGCGCAGGCCGGCTGGCCGTTGATCGCGTTGTAAGCACACATTACCGACCCCGCGTGGCCCTCAACCACCGCGGCGCGAAATGCTGGAAGGTACGTGTCTTCCTGGTCGTGCTTGCTTACATCGACATCCGTGAAGTGGCGGGTGGGTTCAGGGCCGCTGTGGACGGCGAAATGCTTTGGCGTCGAAATGACGCGGTAATAGTTCGGATCATCTCCCTGCAACCCGGTGACAAAGGCCACAGCCATGCGCGCGCTGAGAAAAGGATCTTCGCCGTAGGTCTCCTGGCCGCGTCCCCAACGCGGATCGCGAAAGATATTGACGTTGGGGGCCCAGAAATCCAGGCCGCGAAAGAAGCCTGAATTTCCGTCGTGTAGGGACTGAGCGTGAACAATCCGCCCCTCGACTCCAATAGCCCTCGCCATTTCGTGAATTCGCGGCGTATCGAACGTTGCTGCAAGGGCGACGGGCTCGGGGAATTCGGTTATGCCGTCGGCGACAACACCGTGCAGGGCTTCGCTCCACCAGTCGTAGGCGGGGATTTTAAGCCGAGGGATCGCCCTAGCCTGATTCACGAGTTGCGACGCTTTCTCCGCAAGCGTCATGCGGTGTACTAAGTCCGAGGCCCGCTCTTCGGGCGAGAGTTTAGGATTCATGTATGGAAGATTCGAAGTGTCCTGAGCAGCGACGACGCAAGTCGAGAGAGCAATGCCGGAGGTCAGCAGTACCCGGATGAGTGTTTTAACGCAGTTCATTTAGTCTCCGCATTATGAAAGAGCCTCGGTGCAAAATCTTTGAGATCGCGCCGCCAGGTCTGCCACTCGTGGTCTGTGCCTGGGGACTCGTAGAAGACGTGCTGAACGTTTGCTTCTTGAAGAGATGTGTGCAGCCTCAAGATTCCGGTGTGCAGCCGTTCCGGCTCTGCCGTCCCAACCCCCAGCCAGAGCAAGTGCACTTTTCTCGCGAATGCCGCGGGGTCTGCAAACACGCCGTTGTAGTCGGTTTTAGGGTCCACTCTCCGATCTCCGAGCACGAGCATCCCACCTGCACCACTGAATCCGCCAATATAGGAGAAGAGATCGAGATGGTTCAGGGTGATCTGGAAAGTCTGCATTCCTCCCATGGAAAGGCCCGCCATCGCTCGGTGATCCCGATCCGAGAGCGTACGTAAGGTGGAGTCGACGTGTGGAATCAGGCTTTGAGTTACGTCGTCCTCGAATACTGCCGCCATGTCCAGCATCGCTTTCATCATTTCGGGTGAGCCAAATGGCTTTGGTATCAGATCGGGCGGAACGCCGGCACGACGGGCGTAGCCGTAGGCCATGACGATGATCATCGGCTTACAACTGCCATCCGCGATCAAGTTGTCGAGGATGAAATTCGCGTTCCCTTGCCGAATCCAGCCAGTCTCGTCCTCGCCAGCACCATGCTGGAGATAGAGCACCGGATATCGCAAGGTCGGCTGCGTGTCGTAGCCGGGAGGCAGATAGATGAGCGCGTGGCGCCAGGTACCGGTGACCTTCGAGTTGTACCAAACCTCGCGTACTTGCCCATGCGGCACATCCTGGATCGAATAATAGATAGAACCCGGTTCCGGAACTTCCACCATGCTTGTATATTTCCCGCCGCCAAAAAATGCCCGGCTGTTCGTGTCGCTGACTTCGGCGCCATCCACAATGAACGTGTAATAGTGCAGGCCGGGTACAAGAGGCGGAGTGGTGAGGGTAAAGAAGCCGTCCGGTTGCTTCTCCATGTCCAGCTTGGGGCCACTCCAAAAATTCAGCCGGACCTTGGCTGCCTCAGGAGCCTTCACGCGGACTTGCACTCGTCCGGCGCCGTCGACGCGAGGATACTCGGCTCCCCAAACGTTCGTCGAAGCTGGATGAAAATCGCTGGATTCCTGTGCGCAACAGACGGTTGCGAAGAGAAGGAGTACGATCCAGACCCGTGCCATAAGTCCTCTCTTGTTTTAGAACTCGAAAAAAGTTCACGTTGAAATCAGGCAAGCCATATGAGTTCGCGGAAACTCAATGTCGACGGCTTCCCCTGTGCTCGTGACATTGATGCCGAGATCGGTAGGATAAACGAGCTTGGGGTTCGCTCCTGATATGGGAATTTTCGTTATCGCGTGGCCCTCAATTCTCCAGACCCCAATCAAGGTTTGCTCGGGTGACCGCATTCCCAAGGCAATGGGTTTTGCGCGATTGGTAACGTCCGACGTGCCGAGA
>Ga0210394_10007660_pt1 | contig 11305 bp, 13 predicted proteins | sample IncBWC12MmetaG_FD_160121 | JGI IMG/M metagenome (GOLD analysis project Ga0210394, IMG submission 160121) | Forest soil microbial communities from Barre Woods Harvard Forest LTER site, Petersham, Massachusetts, United States - Inc-BW-C-12-M | ecosystem: Environmental > Terrestrial > Soil >... | reverse complement strand
CGCGGTCTCCGCGAGCCGCGAGAAGTCGGGCTTGAAGTTCGAATGGTCGAAGCCAGGCCCGCCGTGCAGCAGGACTACCGTCGGCACCTCGCGCATCTTCGCGCCATCGGGCCGCAGCTTCGCGCCTTCGACATCGAAGAACAATCGAACGTCGCCAATTTGCACGCGCATCGGCGGATTACTAACGCGAACGACCGTGAGGTGCAAACAATCTAGCGCTCGATGCGCAGGTGGAAAATGCCGTCGCGCGCCGTCGATTCGAGGATCACGTAACCTTCCGCCTCGGCCGCACTCGGAATGTCGCGAGCGCCGCGCGGATCGTCAAGCGTCAGGTCGAGCACCTCGCCCCGCGCCATCTGCTCGAGCCGCACTTTCGCGCGCGCCCAGTTGAGCGGGCACTTCACGCCTCGCAAGTCGAGGCGAACGGTCTGGTCGCCGGCTTTCATGCCTGCATGATTCTTAGCACACGCGGCTCGCGTGAATCCGCAGCACGAAATCGCTAAGCTGACGCGATGTTCCTCGAAAGTCCCGAGCTCTACGACGCCATCTATCACTTCAAGAACTACGCGCACGAATGCCAGATTTTGCGCGCCGTGATCGCGGTCGCCGCGCCGGGAGCGCGCACGATTCTCGACGTCGCATGCGGCACCGGCGAGCACGATAAATTTCTGAAGGATCACTATGCGGTTGACGGCGTCGATCTCAATGAAAACTATTTGCGGGCCGCGCGCGTGAAGAATCCTGCCGGCCGCTACACCCGCGCCGACATGACCGGCTTCGACTTGGGCACGACTTACGATGCCGTCACGTGCCTGTTCAGCGCGATTGGTTATGTGAAAACCGTCGATCGCTTGAATCGCGCCGTCGCATGCATGGCGCAACACGTCAAACCCACCGGCGTGCTCATCGTCGAGCCCTGGCTCACTCCGGATACGTGGAAACCCGCCCATCCATTCATTCATGCCGGCGAAATCGGCCCTGACAAAGTCTGCCGCATGAGCCTGAGCGGCCAGGAGGGCAATCTGTCGTTCATCATCATGCACTATCTCAGGAGCACCTCGGCGGGCATCGAGCACTACAGCGAACGCCTCGAGCTCGGCTTGTTCACGCGTGACGAGATGACGCACGCATTCGAGTCCGCGAAAATGGATGTGCGCTACGACACCGAAGGCCTGATGGGCCGCGGCCTGTACATCGCGCACAACCGCGCGTGACTAGCCTCTCCCCCTAACCTTCTAACAGGGACGAAGTCCCGCATCTTTTCCCAATACTGGGTGCAGGGGTCACCCCTGCCGAAGGAAGCGTGAAACCCACCGCGGGTTTCACATTAAATGAATCCTACACCTTCCTGCTTTGCCCTTTCGCTTCAGCCCAGCCCTGCTTGAGCGGCACTACGTGATGGAAAAATAATTTGCGCTCGACGAAACGCCATCGACCGCGCTCGCGCCGATATCTGTCCTGGTAGTATCCAGCCGCCGTGACGCTCTCGCCGTTGCGGGAGAAACGCGCTTCGATCGCGCAAGTGCCGTGAGCTTCGTCGCCAGTGACTTCAATGATGTGATTCTGGATGAACGGAATCGCGACCTCGGGCTCGCGCACCGACGCGCGATAGAACTTCAGCAGCGCCTCGCGTCCACGCACCGGCTTGAAGTCGGCGTCAGCCACGTCGAGCACGCCGTCGTCGGCGAACAGGTTCGCGACTGCCTCGCCCTCGCCATGCACGACATGCCAGCAGTAGCGCGCAGTCAGCTCCTTGATCTCGTCGCGATCTTCCAGCTCCTGAACCCGCTGCTCGATTGTTTTCGCCATGGTCATCAGCTCGCGAATCTTTCAGTTGCGCGTTTGAGAACTGCGCGCATCGCCTCGAGGCTCTGCGCGCCCACCAATGGATATTCGCCGATGAAAAACGTCGGCACTCCGCTGACTCCGCGCTGATGCGCCGCGAGCGAATTGTTCTTCAGCCGCATTTCGTACTTTGGCGATTTTATCGCGTCCGCCACTTCGCCAGGGTCGAGTCCCGCTTCTCCCGCCAACCGCGCGACGACGCCCGCGTCGCCGATGTTCTCGCCGTCGTTGAAGTATGCGCGGTAGATTCGCTCTTCGAGCGCTTCGTCGCGGCCCGACTCGCGCGCAAACTCCGTAGCCGCCAGCGCGGCACGCGAGTTGGTCAGCACGGTTGGCGACTTCATCGAAAATCCCACCGCCTCGGCCATCGCGCCGATCCGCTTCCAGAGCGCAACTCGCGACGCACCGTCGCCGGCCTCGCGCAGCTGGTCAGCGAGAATTCCTTGCGCCGGCCAGTCGGGATGAATTTGAAAGCCGCGCCATTCGAGTTGAAAATCGAATTCCGGCTTCAGCCGCCGCATCGTTTCGAAACCGACGTAGCAGAACGGACAGATGTAGTCCGAGAACATCACGATCTTCAGCGCCATTGCTCGATCCTCGTTTACCCAATATAAGACCGACCCTCAGGCGCCGTCAAAACCGCATTTTCCGCAATGGCGCAGCTATGTTAATTAGCTGGCAGAGCCGCTGCGCGCGATTCTCAAGCGAGGTGACGCCATGATTCTCGATTCGCTCAAGCTCGACGGCAAAGTCGCCATCATCACCGGCGCCGGACGCGGCCTCGGCCGCGCGATGGCGGTGAAGTTCGCGTCGGCGGGCGCGGACATCGTCGCCGCCGCGCGCACCCAGTCGCAGCTCGACGAGACCGCCGACGCGGTCAAGCAGACCGGCCGCAAGTGTCTCATCGTACCGACCGACGTCACCGTCTCCGCGCAGGTCAACGCGCTGGCCGAGGCGACGCTCAAAGAGTTCGGCAAAATCGACATTCTCATCAATAACGCCGGCGGCGGCGACGGCACGCTTGGCAAGCAGCTCCCGGAAATAACCGACGAGGATTGGCGCCGCGGTATCGACACCAACCTCTCGAGCCAGTTCTATGGATGCCGCGCGGTGATCCCGCAAATGGTCAAGCAGCAGCGCGGCAAGATTATCAACATCGCGTCGGGCTACGGGCTGCGCGGCGGCAAACACAACTTCATGTACACGTGCTCGAAGGGCGGCACGATCCAGTTGACGCGCTCGATGGCGCTGACCTACGCGCAGTTCAACATCCAGACCAACTGCATCGTGCCCGGAATTTTCCCGCACAACGAAGAGATGATGCAGTTTTTCAAGGGCGGCAAATTTATTCCGATCGGCCGCGTCGGCGACGACAGCGAACTCGGCCCGCTCGCCGTGTTCCTCGCCTCCGACGCGTCCAACCACGTCAACGGCGAACTGATCGCGATCGACGGCGGCGGACTCGCGGGCGGAATCACGCCGACTGGCGTGTCGCCCGAAACTTCGAACTAAGTGAAAACGTGAAAACCCAGCGGAGCTAAAATGCCCTCCTCCAACTCATCCAATGACTTCTCGCTCGAAGGCAAAAGCGCGCTGGTCGTCGGCGCCGAGCATTCCGTCGGCCGCGCCGCCGCGGTCACTCTCGCCGAGGCCGGCGCGAAGATCGTACTCGCCTCGCAGGAGCCCGGCACCGACAAGCAGCTCAAGGAAGTCGCCAAGCTGGTCAGCGCGGCCGGCACCAAGCCGGTGATTCGCGTGCAGAGCGCGTCGATGCGCGCCGACCTGTCCGCCACCGCAGACTTCGCTGCCAAGCAACTCGGCCGATTGGACATCGTCGTCAATGCGCTCGACACGCCAGCGTACGGACCCGCGGAAGCCAGCGACGATACCGCATTCGACAAAATAATGGAGAACAATCTCAAAACCGTTTGGATGTCGTGCCAGGAAGGCGCGCGCGTGATGCTGCGACAGGGCGGCGGCGTCATCGTCAATATCACGTCGGTGCTGGCAGAACGCGGCGTCCCCAACGCGGCGCTCTACTGCGCGGCGAAAGCGGCGGTGCTGAATCTGACGCGTGCGCTTGCGCTCGAATGGGCGCGCAAGGGAATCCGCGTCAACGCGATCCAGGCCGGATGGCTCGACGACGAATCGAGTCCTGCAAATAAGGACGACGAGTTCAGCAAAAGTCTGCTCAAGTACCTGCCCTACAATCGTCTCGTGAAGCCCGAAGAACTCGGCGGCGCCCTGCTCTACTTGTGTTCGCCGGCCGCCGGCTTCGTCACCGGCGAGTTTATCGCAGTGGACGGTGGCCTGCGCGCCCGCGTGTAGGATTCGCTCTATCTCTCCGCGACGGTGAACATATAGTCGCCACCGTCGTAGGCGAACTTGCGAATCACGTCGTTGATGCGTCCCGATTTGATGTCGTCGGCGATGCGGTCGACTCCGCGCGCGATCTCTTCCTGGTCGGGTGCATCGGCGAAACAAGATATGCCGCTTCGGATGCGTGGGTCGAGGTAGCGCTCGGGCTGAAGCTTTCCGCAGCAGAGAAAAAAGTCCTTCAGTTCGGCGGTGACGTCGTATTTTTCCTCGCACGCGATTCGAAAGCCGGCCGACTCAAGCACATCGATCGTTACAAATCGGTGATAAGGCGCCGTCGCCTTTTCCATCATCACGGGGAAGTATTCGTTGAGCCAGTAATGCTGCATCTGCTCGGCTGTGCCGTTGAGAATCACGAACCGTGCGTGCGGCGTCAGCACGCGATGAACTTCCTTGAACGCTGCGACCGGGTCCGCCATATGATGATGCACGAAAGTGCAGGTCGCGCCGTCGAAGCTGCCCGACGCAAACGGGATCGCTTCGGCGCGAGCATTGTGCCACGGGATCTCCGGGCACTTCGCCTTGGCCCGCTCGAGCATCGTCGCCGAGAGTTCCAACCCGCGAATCGGCACGCCCGCCTGATGCATCGCGATCGTGTAATTGCCGGTGCCCGAGCCGATGTCGAGATAGCGCCCGTTCGCACGCGGCCGCAGATGATGAATCAATCGCGAGAGCAGGTACGGATCGGCCTGCCGCGTCGTATCGTAGCCCACGCCAATCCGGTCGTACAGCGCCACCTACATCTGCTCTCCGCCAACGGTGAGCACGATCGCGGTCTCTTCGAGCGCTTCGACGGAATGCTCGATTGCGCGATCGAGCGCGATCAGCATCCCGGCCGTGGCAACCTGCGCTTTGCCACTCGCGACGAAATTTATTTTGCCTTCGATCACCTGCACCGTGATCGGCGCGCGCGTATGATGCTCCTGCATCTTCGCGTCTTTCTTCAGCACCAACAGCGCCACGTTGATCCCGTCGCCCTTGACCAGCGAGCTGCCATGCCGATCGTTGTCGTTCCACGCCGGCTCAGTCTTGAGCCGCGCAATCTCCGCTCGCACATCGACGGCGATCGATCCGCCCTGCGCCAGAAAATTTTCGTTGTGAGGATGTCGTGCGTGATGCTTTGCCTGATCGGCCTGCCGCGCACGGTCGGAGTCTTTAGTTGGTTGCGCCATGGATAACCTCCGCTACGACCCATTGTTTCCCGACCCGCAAATCAGCGCAAACACAATCACCTCCGCGGTGAGCGGCAGGGCTGAGCCCTGCACCCAGTATCTATTCAGGATGCGGGGCTTCGCCCCTGTTAGAACTTTTTCGAAAAGACCTGTCCTCAGGGCTTTTCGGTGTAGATACTGGGTTGCAAGGGGTCACCCCTTGCCGCCCACCGCGCAGGTGATCATCATTTGTCGCATGAGTAAATCTGCTGCTCCATCCGCCAACCAAACCATCGAATACTCGAACTTCACGTCCGTCGTCACCGGCGAGGGCGACTGGATGCCCGCTGGGTTCCCGCTGCCCGACGGCGGTTTCTGGCAGTATCGCGAACCCGACGCGGTGGTGATCGTGCAGGACGGTTTCCTGCGCGTTGCCGCCGTGCCCTACACGCGCGGCCACGACACGATCCAGTTCCTCGATAACGCCAAGCACATGTACTTCAGCACGCGCACATTTGCGTGCCCCGACGGCGGCACGATCACGTTTTCGATCGATCTCGCCGCGACCATCGTCAAAGGCGCGCCGGGCGATCTGTACGACGGCTTCGTTTCGTTCAACGTGCTCGATTTCTCGACTGGCGCCGCGCTCGACTTCTTTGTCGGCAACGAAACGATCGCGACGGTGTACGGCAAGCTGCCATTCCCGGGAGTGCCGATCGTCGATCCCGCGCACGGTCCGCGTCACTTCTGCCTGTTCGAGGAAATTCGCGACGCGACCGCGGCCGGTCAGCTTCATCATTTTGAAATCGCTTACGACTCGTCCGCCGACCGCGTGATCTTCTCGATTGACGGCAAGCAAGTGCGCCAGTATTCCAACGTTCCGTTCAAGCTCGGGCCGTGCACCCTCGCGCTCGGCCTGATGAGCGAAAAAGACATCGCGCCCGACAAGGGCAGCGTCTCATGCCACGGCCAGGGCGCGACCGGCAAATGGGGCAACATCCGGATTACGACGACGGCGCCGTGAACGAGCCGCCGATTTGCGAGTCGGGCAAAGTTCCAATCAAAAATCGCGTTATTTTCTAGGATCCAGCCACGAATGTTTCACGTGAAACATTTTTAGTTCAGGAGAAAGGAACGCGAAACGGCTAATAGGAATTGTCGATGAAACCGGTCCTCGCCGCGCTCGCATGCATCGTCGCCGTCTCGTGGATCTATCTGCTCTCCGGAGCGGGGATGCCGACGATGGATATGGGCGGCGGCAAGGTGATGCAGATGCCGCCGCCGTCGTGGAGCGTCGGCTACGCGGCGGTCACCTTCGCGATGTGGTCGATCATGATGGTCGCGATGATGATTCCGAGTGCCGCGCCGGTAATTGTTCGCGTCGCGAGCGGCGCGCAAGGATTTTCGACTGCAGCGCTATTTACGGTGGGCTATCTGGTCGTCTGGACTATATTCAGCGCCGTTGCTACGACGGCGCAGTGGGCCTTCGACTCCGCGCATTTGCTATCCGACTCGATGGCCATCCGCAGCGGAGTGGCCGCCGGCATCATCGTAGTCGCAGCCGGCCTCTACCAATTGACGCCGGTGAAACGAAACTGCCTGCGACGCTGCTGTTCGTCGAAAAACGTTCTCGCCGATGATCAAAATCGAAACGCGTCGGCCGCATTACGAGCAGGACTGACCTACGGCGTTTCATGCCTCGGCTGCTGCTGGGCGCTGATGTGTCTGCTGTTCGTCGTCGGCGTGATGAACATTTTCTGGATCGCTGCGATCACCCTGTTGGTGCTCGCTGAAAAAACCCTGCCATGGGGTTTACGCATCGCGCGCGTCACCGCCGTCGGCCTGATCGGATGGGGCAGCGTCGCGTTAGCAGCGGCTGTGCTTTAGGCGAGAATCACTTCGAGCCAGCCGCTCAGATGCGGCCGTATGCACGGAGGCAAAGGAGCGCCTCGAGTGTCAGGCGTCCACGCCATTCGATCGCCGCGCCATCGCCGGGCGCTTGCCACGTGATCGGCCAGCCGCCGTCGCTTTGTTGGCGGGACGCGAGATCGTCGAGGTGCGCAGCGATCAGATCGTCTGAAAAAACTCGACGCGCGATCGATGTCGGCGTCGGACAGAGTCCCAGCGGCGTCACGCCGTAATCTGAGGTTCCGGCTCGCTCGAGGAACCACTTGCTGCGCGGCGCTTCGGTCGCAAGACGGATCGCCACTTCGGCCGCGCGTGTTCGGTCCGGCGCATACTCGAGGAACCTCAGCGCGGTCGCAATCTCATGCGCGTCGCCGAGCGGACGTTCCAGCCGTTTCCAACACCACGTGCTGGCGCGCTTCAGCCATGGGTGACCTGCACTCTGGTAGTGAAGCAGGCCGGCAATTCCAGCTGTCGGATTCGGAGAATCCGATCCGAAGGATGGAGAATTCCAGTGGGCGGCGCGTGGGTAGTCGAGAATGTGCGGCAATGCTATTTCGACGCGGCCGTCCGGTTCTGCGACCGAAGCGAGGAATTCACAGATGCCCGCGGCCAGCGAGGGGTCGCGAATATCGGCCTCTCGAAGTGCACGGAGCGCATTCTCGCACGCGAGCGGCGTGCTTCCAGGCGCGCGGATGTCCGGTTCGAGTGCGTTGCCGAATCCACCGTCCGGGTTTCGGTAGGCATTCAGCGCAGCGACTACCGCCTCGGGCGAGCCTTTTGAAAATACACGCGCGAAGATCGTCCGCTCCAACAATCGCGCGTTGCGCCAAAATGAACTCCGCAGCGTGATTTATTGAGGTCGAAGCACTCTTGCTCATGCGCGTATCTTTCACGCGTCTCCCGCACGCGTCTTGAACGATTCGGACATCACGCAAGAGTTACCGCACTCGGCGGACTGCCCGACAGCTTCACGCATTCGCGGCTGAGATGCGCTTGATCAGCGTAGCCGGCATCGGCGGCAAGCCACGCCAGCCCGCGGTCCGGAGTGAGACTCGCGAGCCGCCGAAAGTGCTGGAATCGCGTCACGCGCTCGAACATCTTGGGCCCGTATCCGATCGCAGCGACGAAGCGTCGCCGTAGCTGACGCTCGCTGATTCGGGCTCGGCGCGCGAATTCGTGTAAAGCGCGAGCTCTGGCAGGAACGCTTTGCAAAATTTCCGCGACCAGAGCTGCTACGATCGCATCCCGTCCGGGCGCATCGGCCAGCCGCTCCTCCACCATATCTTCAAGCGCAAGCATCGCCTCGGCACAGTTGGTCGATCGATCAAGACGATCTCGCAGTCGCTCTGCCAGTTTGCGAGGCCAGAACTCAGTCACCGGAACTCGTTGATCCAGCAATTCGGAGACAGGAATCGCAAGCAGTGGAGACGCGGTCCCCGGAAGAAAACGGATTCCGGTTTGCAACGTCCCCTTCGGAACGCTCGCCGGCCGCGCAACATTATCCGGGCCCGCAACCCAAGGCTCGCGTCCGGGAGCCCATACGATATCGACCATGCCGTCTGGAAGGACGCCGCTGACATCGCCAGAAGCGCATGCGGTCCACACACATGCGATGGATTCCCGAAGTTTCGGTCTGGGCTCACGTTCGCGATACATCTGAATTACTTCACGCCGGGGAAGCTTAGGGTGAAGCCGCCGTCTACCATTATTGTTTGGGCGGTCAGGTAGCTGGCGGCGGGCATACAGAGAAGGCAGGCGACGGCGGCGATTTCGTCGAGGGTTGGGAGGCGTTTCAGGGCCGAGCGCTCGGCGCATCGGCGCTGGAAGTCTTCGTAGTCGTCGCCAAGGTAGTTCGAGTAGAAGCGGGCGGAGTCGGTGTCGATGTAGCCGACGTTCAGGCCGTTGACCGTGATCCCGCGCGGGCCGAGCTCGAAAGCGAAGTCGCGCACCATGCTCTCGAGAGCGGCCTTCGCGGCGCCGAGTACGCCGTGGCCGGGCAGGTTGCGGATCGAATCGATGCCGGAAATCATCAGCACGCGGCCGCCGTCGCGCATCACCTTGTTCGCTTCCTGCACGGCGGCGACGAAGCCGTTGACGCTCCGCGCGAAGGTGCGCGCGAGATTGTGCGGCTTGGTTTCGAGCAGCGGCTTGAATGCGGTCGCCGCCGCATTCGCGATCAGAATGTCGAGGCCGCCGAGTTCCGAGGCCGCCCGCGTGACCATCGCGCGCACCTGCGCGTCGTCTTCGAGGTCGGCCTTGATGAGGATGGAGCGCGGCGCAATCGCGCGGACCTCGTCGAGCGTTTTCGCGGCGCTGGCTTCGTCGCGGCGATAGTTCATCGCGACGGTCGCGCCGAGGCGCGCGAGGTTGAGCGCGATTGCGCGGCCGAGGCCGCGCGTGCCGCCGGTTACGATTGCGATTTTGTTGTTAAGGTCGTGCATCATTCTAACATTCCGGCCAATTCACTTTATTTAATGTGAAACCCGCGGTGGGTTTCACGCTTCCTTCGGCAGGGGTGACCCCTGCACCCAGTACTAATCGCAAAACGGCGAGGACGCCATTTTGCTCTCAGGTTTGGGGGAGTAGCGAAGGAGAGAGCGCATGGCTCCTGTGATCTGGAAAGTGGATTCGGATTTACCATTCGTTTCTATGAATTCAGATTTGCGTAGAGGATTTGGCGGAGGTCTTTGGCTAGTGAGGTGCCGTCGGCTCGGAGCTTGCGCGGGTTGAAGCCTTTCAGCTCGACGCTGATTGTCAGTTCGGCGTCGGAGGCGTCGGCCTGGGTTGCGAATGCGACGCGACCGCTCTCCGGCGTTCGAGTCTCTGCGATTACGGCCTCGCCGCGGCCGTGCAGGGTTACGCGCGCGCCGGCGAGCGGCGGATACTCGCCGTCGGGCAGGTGGTCGTTGTCCAGCACCGTCAGGCGGAGGCTGCGCAGGTCGCGCGCGCGCTCGACCTCGACGCGCAGATCGCGCAGATAAATCATCGCATCGGTATAGACGCCTTCGATTCCCGCGCGCTGCGGCTCGCGGATTGGGTTGGCCTTCAGCTCGACGCGCTGCGCCGCCATTCCATGGTCGGACGTTACGACGAACAGCGTCGACTCGAGCAGGCCGCGCGTGCGCAGCAACTCGGCCACCGCACCGATTCTTTTGTCGGTGCGATAGAGCGCCTCGCGGAGCCCGTCGTGATGCGGGCCGTAGTCGTGGCCGGCGCCGTCGGTCAGCACAAACTCGTGCGCGACGAAGACTGGAGCTTTTTCGTTGTCGCCGCAATGCTCGAACAGCGCGATCAGTTGCGCCATGCCGCGGATGTCCACGATTTCCTCGCGCGTCATCGCGGGGATGTTGTCCGCGGCCCATCGCGGGCTGACGTCGGAAGCCATCTCGGCCGTGAGCGCCTTGAGGCGCGCCTTATCGCCGACGATCCGCCGCTCGAACACCGCATGATCGGCGCCGCGTCCTTGAGGTTCGTGGATCGACGCCGTGATCGTGCGATCGCCACCGGCGCGTTTGAAGGCCTCGTACAGCGTTTCGACGTCGGGGCTAAGGTAGCGCTCGCCGTCGTAGATGTTGCCCTGAATCGGCACGGTCGCGCGATGTTCGCGCAGATGAAAGGTCGGGTTTACCACGTCGTGATGCCCGCACCATGCGCCGGTCAAAATCGTCGAGTGGCTCGGCCACGTGATGCTGGGGAAGTTGACGATCGAGCCGTGCGAGAGCATCGCGCCGCGCTCGACGAGGCCGGCGAGATTCGGAATCGCGCCCGGATTGTTATCGAGCTGATGGCGCAGCTCGGAATGCGACTGGCCGTCGAGCAGAATCAGGTACACGAGCCTAGGGTGCTCGTTGTTGTCATCGATTATTTCGTCGAGCGGCCGGCCGTCCTGTCGCTTCAGATAAACTTCGGCGGGGGAGCCCGACGCGTCGAGGCCGGCGATTTTCGGCAGACCCGCTATGCGCGCGATCGTCGGGGCTATATCGACGGCGCGGGCGTTCAGTTTGAAGAGTCCTCGGCGGACGCCT
>Ga0210394_10007659_pt1 | contig 11306 bp, 8 predicted proteins | sample IncBWC12MmetaG_FD_160121 | JGI IMG/M metagenome (GOLD analysis project Ga0210394, IMG submission 160121) | Forest soil microbial communities from Barre Woods Harvard Forest LTER site, Petersham, Massachusetts, United States - Inc-BW-C-12-M | ecosystem: Environmental > Terrestrial > Soil >... | reverse complement strand
TCGTCCGGCAGCCAGGGGCCGTGGCTCGGAGTGATTGGGAAATTCGCCCGATCGCCGACATTGCCGGCAGCGAATGTTTCTGAACTCGGGGACATGGCCATCCCTGTGCGCGAGGAAACCGGCCGTGTGGTGGGGGTGATCGCGGCGCATTTAAGTTGGCGGCGCACCGCCCAGCATCCCGAGCGCCTGACGGACGAACCGGACCCGCGCGCCGCCACGGAAGCGTATGTCCTCGATCGAGACGCAATTGTGCTGGTCGGGCCCCGTGATCTGCGCCGGCGCTGGAGCGGGACCACGGTGAATGCAGGACCGCTCGGCGCGCCGCCGGGATCCACCCCGGGGCTGTCGGACGCGCCGCAATTCGAGCGTCTTGCCGACGGACGCCGGGTCTTGGTTTCGCGATCTCTACTCAGCGCCAGCAATGAAATCACCGCGCTAGGATGGCAAGTCCAGCTCTGCGAGCCGAATGAGCGGGTGTTTCAGCGCGCCAACGCGTTGGCACTTAGAATTCTGTGGGTGTCGATGTGCCTCGGCGCCGCCACCGCGTTACTGGGGATACTGGGCGCGCAGCATTTGACCGGACGCCTGAAGCGCCTGGCTCAGTCGGTCGCCCGCGTCGGTGAAAGCGAAGCTGCGACGATCGAAATTCCCCGCGGCTTCGATGAAGTGGCGCAGCTCGGAGCCGCGTTTGCCAAGATTCTCGGGGATCTTCAGCAGGAGCGCAGCGAGCTCGAGCGGCGCGTCGCGGTGCGGACGCGCGAAGTCGAAAGGCTCGCGGAAGAGTCGCGTTATGCCGCGATTGTGCGCGAACGCTTGAAGATTGCCCGCGACCTGCACGACACGCTCGCGCATTCAATGATGGCCATGCTCAGCGAGATTCGGTTTCTTAGAAGACTGCAGTCGCGGGATCCGGTTGCGGTCGCCGAGGAGCTGGTGCGCGCCGAAAAACTGGCTCACGAGGGGCTTCAGGAAGCACGATCGGCGATCACCCAGATGCGCGTCACCGCGGTGCGCGAAACGGGATTGGGTCCGGCGCTCGCCCATGAATTCGAGCGCTTTATCAATCGCACCGGACTTACCGGGGATTTCAGCGCGGATCTGGCCGCCGCCCGCTTCGGTGACGAGCGAGCGGAAACGATCCTGCGCATGGCGCAAGAGGCGTTGCGGAACGTGGAGCGCCACGCGCGAGCGACTCGGGTCGTGGTCCGACTGCAATCGACGACCGACGCTTTGCTGGAATTACGAATTGAAGATAATGGCGTGGGTTTTGATCCTCTGGCGCTTCGTTCGGGGCATTACGGCATTGTCGGGTTGCGCGAACAAGCAGAACTCATCGGCGCCGAGCTGCGCATTGACAGCCAGCCGAACCAGGGAACCCGCCTGTGCATATCCTTGGGGTTATCGCCGATATCGTTTACGAGTAGCGACAAGGCGATCGAGGCGTAATCGCTCGCGGGCGGTACCGCCAGCACACCTTTTGCAGCGCACCACAGCGGTGCGTAGAGTCAATCAACTCCTGTGGCGAAAAAACTACAAATTCGAATTGAGGCTGGTTTAGCCACTGATAAATGTAGCATCCTGTCCGAATGGCAGTAGAATTAGCTGCAAAAGCGTAACGTCACTTTGATGTAACAATACGTCGATTAAATCCAACAATCGAAAACCGCGGGAGCGAAGCTGTGAATGACGTAAACATAATTAGCGAAGGGATGCGTTCTGGAGCCTGGCGTAGAGGCCGCGCGGGATTTTGGAAATACGGCGTGGTACTGGGTTCTCTGTTGGCGGTGGCCGGTCTTGCGCAGGCGCAGTCCGCCGCGCCCGCCCCCGATGACAGCCTGACCTACAAGGGCATTACGCTGTACGGCATCGTTGACCTCGGCCTGCAGTATCAGACCCATGGCGCGCCCATCAACGATTACTTCCCGGGCGGCAGCGCTGATATCGTGCAGAAGAACAGCAATCACTCGATTACGGGCGTCACTCCGAACAACCTGAGCCAGTCGCGCATCGGTTTGAACGGTGTGGAACCGCTGTTCGATGATTGGACCGCGGTGTTCAAGCTGGAAACGTTTTTCAATCCGCAGTCCGGCGAGATCAGCGATGCGCTGAAGTCATTGGCGCAGAACAACGGCCGCAGCGTGGCTTCCGGCACGCAAACCACCAATATCGATTCGAGCGTAGCGGGCCAGTTCTTCCAGCAATCCTTCGCTGGTTTCAGCTCCAAGACCTTCGGCACCGTAACCTTCGGCCGCCAGAACACGCTGCTCGCGGACGGCGTGGCGAAATACGATCCGAATGCGGCGTCCCAGGCATTTTCATTGATTGGACTGTCGGGCACCACCGCGGGCGCCGGCGACACGCAGGATCGGCGTCTCGATAACTCGGTCAAGTACACCAACAACTCGTTATTCGGCAGTTTCCTGCATCTGGGCGCCATGTACAAATTCAACGGCGCTTGGGGCAGCGCCTATACGGCCTGGGAACACAATCTTGGCTTCGAATATGCGGGATTCTCGCTCGATGGCTACTACGCCAAGATCAAGAATGCCGTTTCGGTGTCGGCACTGAGTGCCGCTCAGGTCGCCGAGCTGCCGGGGTTGGGATTGTCGCCGAGCAACTCGCTGGCCGGGACGATTTCGGATAACACCTCGTTCTCGTTCATGGCTCTCTACACTTGGAACCCTGTCAAATTATTCGCGAGCTACGAGCACATCAGCTATGGCAATCCGGTGACCCCGCTGACCGCCGGCTTCGATGATATCGGCGGCTACAAGCTCGCCTTCGTCAACAACACCGCGTTTCCCGAGAACAAGATTTTGCAGGTCTACTGGGCCGGCGTTAAGTGGTCGGCCAGCTCGACCCTCGACTTGACGTGGGCTTACTACGGCTACCATCAAAACGCCTATGGCACCGGCGCCGTCGCCGGCTGCAAAAACGCCAGCTCCGCATTCTGCAGCGGCCAACTCGAGGCATTTTCCTTCGACGCGGTGTGGAAGATGAGCAAGCGCTTTGATAGCTATGCCGGCATCATGTACACGGGCGTGCGCAATGGTCTTGCCAACGGTTATGTGTTTCATACCACCGACATGAACCCGACGGTGGGTGTGCGCTATAAATTCTAGCGGATAGGGAAGACCTCATGGCCGTCGCAGGCCATGAGGTCTTCGCATAATAAATAATCATCGCAACGCGCGATCCTTCGCGCGTAAAATCGGCGCTTGGGACACCTGGCTGGAGATTCTCAATGAACGGCGCAGAAAAGAAACGCGGCGGGTGGAGCTGGTGGTACCTGCTCTTCGTGATCCAGTTTGCTGTTGCGCTCTGGCCGCCTCTCTACAACAAGGCGGAGCCCGCCTTCATCGGGATGCCGTTCTTTTACTGGTTCCAGCTGGCATGGGTGATCGTCAGCGCCGCATTCACGGCGATCGTCTATTTCGCCACTAAAGAATAAAAACGCTCTGGAGACATAGGGGATCATCGTGCAGGACGTGAACTGGGTTGCACTGACGATTTTCGTCTTGTTGTTCGGCTTCATTACCTGGCTGGGGTTCGCAGCCGCGCGCTGGCGCAGGGGCGACTTGGACCTGCTGCATGAATGGGGCTTGGGCGGTCGGCGCTTCGGCACCATCGTCACCTGGTTCTTGGTCGGCGGCGATCTCTACACCGCCTATACCTTCATCGCCATACCCGCACTCGCGTACGGCGCGGGGGCAGTCGCCTTCTTCGCGGTGCCGTATACCATCATCATTTATCCCATCTTGTTCCTGGTGTTTCGCCGCTTGTGGAATGTCTGCAGCAAGCATCACTACATCACCGCGGGTGATTTCGTGAAGGGCCGTTTCGGCAATCGCTGGCTGGCTCTGGCGGTCTGCGTGACCGGCATCGTCGCCACCATGCCCTATATCGCCTTGCAGCTGGTCGGTCTGCAGGTGGTGATCGGCGCGCTCGGCATCGGCGGCTCCGGATTGGCGGCCGATCTGCCGCTGCTCATCGCCTTCGTGATCTTGGCCGCCTTCACCTACTCGAGCGGTCTGCGCGCGCCCGCATCGATCGCCATCGTCAAAGACATTCTGATCTACATCACCGCGTTCACCGCCATCGTCGTCATCCCCATGCAGCTGGGCGGATTCGGCAAGATTTTCGCCGCCGTGCCCGCGCAGAAGCTGTTGCTGGCCGTTCCGGGTCCCCATACCACCGGCGCGTACAGCGGCTATGCCACCTTGGCCTTGGGCTCGGCACTGGCGCTGTTTCTGTACCCGCATTCGCTGACCGGTATCTTGAGCGCGAGCAGCGGTCACGTGGTCCGCCGCAACGCCGCCATGTTGCCGGCCTACACCTTCCTGTTGGGGCTCTTGGCGCTGTTCGGCTTCTTCGTCATCGCGAGCGGCGTGGACAAACTTCCCGAATATGCCGCGGGCTTCAAGCAATTCCACAACAATTTTGCCGTGCCCGCGCTGCTGCTGCACAGCTTCCCGGCGTGGTTCGTGGGTATCGCGTTTGCCGCAATCGGCATCGGTGCGCTGGTGCCGGCGGCCATCATGTCGATCGCCGCGGCCAATCTCTACACGCGCAACATTCATCGCGAGTTCATCAACAAGAATCCCACCGACAAACAGGAAGCGCGGGTTGCGAAGTTGGTATCGCTGATCGTCAAAGTCGGCGCGCTGGTGTTCATTTTGTTCGTGCCGACGCAATACGCCGTGCAGCTGCAGCTGCTGGGCGGCATCTGGATCATTCAAACGCTGCCCCCCGTCATGCTCGGCGCCTATACGCGCTGGTTCAACGCCTGGGCGCTGCTGGTTGGCTGGGCGGTGGGGACGGTTGTCGGGACCGCCATGGCCATTGCCTCAAACCTCACCAATACGTATCCGCTGGTGATCGGCGGTTATGGGTTCCCGGGTTACACGGCGGCGTACACGGTGGTCCTGAACTTAGGGCTAGCCATCGTCCTGACCCCGGTATTCAATGCGATGAGCGCCGCGCGAAATGCGGCCGATAAAACCGTCACCGCTGACTATTACGTGTGAGGGGCCTCGGCTAGGTGTGGCGCCTCGGCTGCTTGAGTTGACCCGCGACGGACGGTAACAAAACTGTCACATACCGTCCCGATAATCGCGAGTTAGCTTTGAACCTAAGGCCCTGGGCCCGGCCATTCAACTGGAGCAGCGATGAACATCCTCAAACGCCTTTTGGTCCTCGGCGCCGCCGCCTCTTTGAGCTCGACGGCCTTGGCCGCGGACATATCGGGCGCCGGCGCCACATTTCCTTATCCGATCTACGCAAAATGGGCCGATGCCTACAAGACGCTCACGGGGATGGGCCTGAATTACCAGTCCATCGGGTCGGGCGGCGGCATCAAACAGATCAAGGCCAAGACCGTGACCTTCGGCGCCTCGGACATGCCCTTGAAACCGGACGATTTGAATTCCTCGGGCCTGATCCAGTTCCCCATGATCATCGGCGGCGTGGTCCCGGTCGTGAACATCAAGGGGGTGCTGCCCGGTCAGCTGCATCTGGACGGCGGCACGATTGCAAGCATTTATCTCGGCGAGATCACCCAATGGAACGATCCGGCCATCAAAAAGCTCAATCCGAAGTTGGCGCTGCCCAACACCGCGATCGCGCCGGTGTACCGCTCGGACGGCTCCGGTACGAATTTTCTTTTTTCCGATTATCTGTCCAAAACCAGCCCGAAATTCAAATCGACCATCGGCGCCAACACCTCGGTGCAATGGCCGGTGGGCATAGGGGCCAAGGGCAACGAGGGCGTGGCGAACATGACGACGCAGACCGACGGCGCCATCGGCTACGTCGAATATGCGTATGCCAAACAGAACAAGATGTCCTTTACCTCCCTGACCAACAAATCCGGCAATACGGTGGCGCCGAGCGCGGAATCCTTCCAGGCGGCGGCGGCAACCGCCGATTGGGCGGGCGCCGATAGCTACTACTTGATTTTGACCGACCAGGACGGCGCGAAAAGCTGGCCGATCACCGGCGCGAGTTTCATCCTCGTCTACAAGCAACCGGAAGATGCGGCGGCGGTCGGTGAAGCCTTGAAGTTCTTTGCCTGGGCCTACAAAGATGGTTCCCCAATGGCGACCGAACTGGACTACGTTCCGCTGCCCGCCAGCTTGATTACCCAGGTAAAAAAGACCTGGACCTCGCAAATCACATCGGGCGGCCACCCGGTCTGGAGCGGAAAATAGTCGCGTCCGTGCGGGCTAGCTAGCCAAGATTTTTGGTTAAGATACGGTCGAGCCCGAGGGTGCGCCTTCGGGCTCGATCGATTTCGTCTTAAGCGGGAGCGAAACTGACACCGTGGCGATCATAGAACCGAGGCACGCCGCAAAGCAGTTGATTTACGAGAGAATCTTCCGTTCGGCGACGTTCACCGCGGCGATTTTGGTGTTGTTGATCTTGGGCGGAGTGGCGCTGTCGCTATTGCGCGGCGCGTGGCCGGCGTTGGGCCACTTCGGATTCTCATTCGTCACCCGCGAGATCTGGAACCCGGTCACGGATCAATTCGGGGCGCTGGCGCCGATCTACGGCACCGTGGTCACCTCCCTGATCGCGATGCTGATTGCGGTGCCGGCCGGTTTCGGCATTGCCTTGTTCTTGACCGAGATGTGTCCGCCGCTGCTCAAGCGGCCCATCGGCGTCGCGGTGGAACTGTTGGCGGCGGTTCCGAGCATCATTTTTGGGATCTGGGGCTTGTTCGTCCTCGCCCCGGTGCTGCAGCGGCATGTACAACCTTGGTTGATCGGCAGTCTCGGCACCGTTCCTGGCATCGGCGGCCTGTTCAAGGGCCCGCCGTATGGAATCGGCATACTGACCGCAGGCATCGTACTGGCCATCATGGTGCTGCCGTTCATCGCCGCGACGATGCGCGATGTGTTCGACACGGTTCCGCCGATGCTCAAGGAATCGGGCTACGGCCTCGGCGCCACCACCTGGGAAGTGATTTGGAATGTGGTCGTGCCGCATTCGCGGGTCGGAATTGTCGGCGGCGTCATGTTAGGTCTGGGCCGCGCGCTCGGTGAAACCATGGCCGTGACCTTCGTGATCGGCAACGCGCACCGCATCAGTTCCTCGCTGCTGGCACCCGGCACCACCATCTCCTCGGCGATCGCCAACGAGTTCACCGAAGCGGTGGGGGATCTTTACACCTCTTCGCTGATTGCGCTCGGGCTGCTGCTGTTTCTCATCACCTTTACGGTGATCGCGGCGGCACAGGCCATGCTCGCCCGGCTCGAGCGGCGCGTGGGTGCCGCGGTATGAATCGGCGATCCTTCCGCAAGTTCAAGAACAGCGCTTTTCTCACGCTGTCGCTGCTCGCGACGTTGACGGGACTGGCCTGTTTGGGCGCGCTGCTGTGGACGCTGATTTCGCATGGAGTGGCGGGCATGTCGTCGCGTATTTTCACGCAAATGACGCCGCCGCCCGGCGGCCGCGGCGGCCTGCTCAATGCCCTGTACGGCAGCGGCATCATGACCCTGCTCGGCATCCTGATCGGAGCTCCCATCGGAGTCCTGGCCGGCACCTATCTGGCTGAATACGGCAAGAATTCGCGTCTCAGCACGGCGATTCGATTCATCAACGATATTCTGCTGAGCGCTCCCTCGATCATCATCGGACTGTTCATCTATGAAGTCGTGGTGGTGCGCATGGGTCATTTTTCCGCCATCGCCGGCGCCCTGGCGCTCGCGGTGCTGGCCATCCCGGTAACCTTGAGAACCACCGAAGACATGCTGAATCTGGTGCCCATCGGCATGAAGGATTCCTCCGCGGCGCTCGGCGCCTATCCGTGGCGCACCACGCTCAGCGTGCTGTATCCCGCGGCGCGCAGCGGCATCGTCACCGGATTGCTGCTGGCGATCGCCCGCATCAGCGGGGAAACCGCGCCGCTGCTGTTCACCGCGCTCAACAACCAATTTTGGAGCACCAACTTGAATGCGCCGATGGCCAATCTGCCCGTGGTCATTTTTCAATTTGCCTTGAGTCCGTACAAGGACTGGCAGGATCTTGCCTGGGCCGGCGCATTGATCATTACCGTGACCATCTTGCTGCTGAGTATTTCCGCCCGCGTACTGCTGGCAGTGCTGCAGCTGCAGCGAGGGTCTTAAATGGAGATGATTCCCTCGACCAAACTGCCCAGGCATCTCAAGACGCGCATGCCGTATCCGCTGGCCGCGACGCCCGCCGTGGACCAAGGAACGCCGAAAGTCGAAGCCCGCGCGTTGAATTTCTATTACGGCGACCTGCAAGCGCTGCACAACATCAACATGACCCTGGCCGACCGTTCCATATCGGCCTTCATCGGCCCCTCGGGCTGCGGAAAATCGACGCTGCTGCGCGTACTGAACCGGATGTACGCGCTCTACCCCAGGCAGCGCGCCGAGGGTGAGGTGCTCATCGGCGGCCGCGATATATTGGGGCCGACGGTGGATGTCGCCGAACTTCGCTACCGCGTGGGCATGGTGTTTCAGAAGCCCACGCCCTTCCCCATGTCGGTGTTCGACAATGTCGCCTTCGGCCTGCGCTTGGGCGCAGGGCTGCGCGGCGCCGAACTCAAGGTCCGCGTCGAAACTGCGCTGCGCGACGCGGCCATCTGGGATGAAGTCAAGGACAAACTGCGCGCTGACGGCCGCAGTCTTTCCGGCGGCCAGCAGCAGCGCTTGTGCATCGCCCGTGCAATCGCCGTGCAGCCCGAGGTGCTGCTTCTCGATGAGCCGACGGCCGCGCTCGATCCGATCTCAACCCTGCGCGTCGAGGAGACCATGCAGGCGCTGCGCGAGAAATATTGCATCGTGGTGGTGACGCACAATTTGCAGCAGGCCGCCCGGGTATCCAATGTGACCGGATTCATGTTCCTGGGCGAATTGGTGGAAATCGGCCCGTCCAGCGAGATTTTCACGTCGCCGAAGAACCGCAAGACCGACGACTACATCACCGGACGTTTCGGCTGAAAATCAGCGATGAACGACGCCACCGTGAATGATCGCGATCCGGCAGCCCTCGGCGGCGATGCCGCCGGCGTGCGCGATAAGTTGTTCGACCCGGTGATGACCGCGCGCGGGGTCAGCGTGCACTACGGCGACAAATGCGCCGTTAGAAACGTCAGCCTGGATATTGGCCGCAACCAGGTACTGGCCATGATCGGGCCTTCGGGCTGCGGGAAATCCACTTTTCTGCGCTGTCTCAATCGCATGAACGACACCATCGCCAGCGCGCACGTCAGCGGCACGATAACTCTGGATGGACAGAACATCTACGATCGAAATCAGGACGTCGCGCAGTTGCGTGCCCGAGTCGGCATCGTATTTCAGAAACCCACGCCGTTTCCGCACTCGATCTACGCCAACGTCGCTTATGGGCCGCACATCCACGGTTTGACGAAGAGCCGCGCCGACATGGATGAGTTGGTTCAGGGCAGCCTGGCGCGCGCCGGGCTCTGGGAAGAGGTCAAGGACCGCTTGTCCAACCCCGGCACCAGTTTATCCGGCGGCCAGCAACAGCGCCTGTGCATCGCGCGCACCATCGCGGTCAATCCCGAAGTGATTCTCATGGACGAGCCCACCTCGGCTCTCGATCCGATCGCGAGCGCCAGAATCGAGGACTTGATCGATGAGCTGCGCGAGAACTACGCGATCGCCATCGTGACCCACAACATGCAGCAGGCGGCGCGCGTCTCGCAGCGCACCGCCTATTTTCACCTGGGCGATTTGATCGAAGTCGGGCCGACGGATCTGGTTTTCACCAATCCTCAGCAGAAGCTCACCGAAGACTACATCACCGGCCGCTTCGGCTGAACGCTAGCGCTGCGAGGGCACGAATTCCTCGCGCACCGCGGCGCGCATGAGATCCGGCGGCAGCAGGCCTTGCGCCAGGATGAAATCGTGAAATTTCTTCGCATCGAATTTTGTCGTGAGCGCGGCCTCGGTTTCCTTGCGTAGCGACAGCAGGCGGGTATAGCCGTAGAAGTAGCTGTTGGCCTGTCCGGGCGAGCGATAGGTGAAGCGCTCGACTTCCTCCGTGGCGAAGGCATGGCTGAGCACAACATCCTTCTCGAGCACGGCATAGGCCTGTTGCGGCGTCACCGCGCCGCTTTGCAGCTCGGGGTCGAGGAACGCCCGGGCGTCGCGCAGCAAGCGCAGCTGCAGCGTCAGGAGCTGCCCCTCCGCCGGTTCGTACGGCTGCAGGATGTATTCGGCGTACAAACCCCAGCCCTCGACATTGGTGGAATTGAAGGCGTACAGCGCGCGCGCCAGGCTGGCGCCATGCTCGACCATCGAATCGAACTGCAGCTCGTGGCCCGGCCGCGCCTCATGTGCCGTCAGCGTCCAGGCCACCGCATCGAAGGTGAAGTCGTCGTATTTATCTTCCGCGCCCCCGGTGGCGGATGGAACGTTCAGGGGCAGCACGAACTCGCCGCGCTGGCCCGTATTGTGCAGAATCGCGGGCGGACTCATGTGCGGCGCGGGAGTCTGCACGGTCTCGGCGGCGGTCGCGAGGCGAATGATCGCGGGGCGGTCCGGTAAGGTGACGAGATTTCGCGCCGCGATGATCTTTTCGATTTCATGCAGCCGCTGGTCGAAGAAGGGCAGAATCGCCGCGCCGGTGATTTGCTGCTTCTTCAATTCGGCGATGACGCTGCGGTAGTCGCCGGCCGGCAAACCGCGGGCCTTCGCCACCTGCGCCGCCAATGGCGCCATTTCCGCCTGGTCCTGCGTGAATGCGGCATGCGCCATCGCGGCGATCTTCGCGGGAGGGACATCGATGCCGTAGCCTTCGAAGGCCAGCGCATACTTCTCGGGCGGCAGGCGAAAATCGCTGCGCGCCTTCGGCAGAATGTTCGCCGTCACCCAGGCGTCGTAGCCGCCCAGCTGCTCCTTCAATGTTTCGTATGCCCCTTCCCAGCCCTGGAGTTGGTACTTTTTGAACAGCGCGGCGATGCCCTCCACATAATTCGCATTGCGTCCGAGCTCCGTCTGCACCTCGCCCTTCGACGGATACAGGGCGCCGGGCTTGGCGATCTGTTCGAGCTCGCGCGCTTTCAGCAGCTCGGTGAAGGGCCGATAGCCGCTGTCCATGCCGGCGTACTTGCGCAGTCGAATCAGCGCCGCGGGCCGCCGCTCGGCGGCCACCTGGTCATCGAGCAGTGCGTGCAAGCCCTGGAATATCAGCGCGCTGGCATTGAGAAACGGCACCTCGTGCTCAAGGTCAAAATCCTCGGTGCGAAACTGCAGGCTGAAGGCTTTCTCGAGAATGTCGAGATCTTGCTGTACATGTTTATCCGTTTCCGC
>Ga0210394_10007658_pt1 | contig 11308 bp, 9 predicted proteins | sample IncBWC12MmetaG_FD_160121 | JGI IMG/M metagenome (GOLD analysis project Ga0210394, IMG submission 160121) | Forest soil microbial communities from Barre Woods Harvard Forest LTER site, Petersham, Massachusetts, United States - Inc-BW-C-12-M | ecosystem: Environmental > Terrestrial > Soil >... | reverse complement strand
TTATACAAAAAAAAAATATGGCCTCTAAGCTGTGCGCTTGATGTACCAGAAATTCCTCATGAATTAATAAAAAAAGAGATAGCCCTACTTATGTTTGAAAAAGAAGAATCGCTATTCTAAGAAAATAATAAAAAAATATAAATCATGAATAATAAAATAAAAATAGTTATCGGCCTCGGTAATCCAGGCAAACAATATCACAACACCCGTCACAACATTGGTTTTTTAGTCCTTGATGCCCTTGCAGAAAAGCACCATGCATCATGGCAAAAAAAAACAGATCGTGAAACTACTGACATTGAAATTAATGGTGAAAAAATTACCCTTGTCAAACCAGAAACATTTATGAACAACTCTGGCAAAATTATTCCATCGCTGCTCAAGCAAGGAATTAAAGCTGAAAATTTACTCGTGGTCCATGATGAACTAGAAAAAGCATTTGGTAAAATTGAACTTAAATCTGGTGGCGGTCATCGTGGACACAATGGATTACGATCAATCATGGAATTCTGTGGTGCAGATTTTATGCGCCTCAGATGCGGCATTGGACGTCCTGAACGTAAAGAAGAAGTTGGTCAATATGTTTTGAGCAACTTCGGTGAACCCGCGGCCGATGTAGAAAAAATGATTGATGCAGCAGTTACCATAATTGAAGAAATGTTTGCATGAGTTGTGTGCTACGAACGCAACAACCACCGTTTGATAGTACTACCCAATTGCAAATTATGCATCTTGCCCCCACCCTGAATACTATTTTTTGATCCACCACCACGCAATCCTTGTGTACTGCTTAACCATGCTGAAAATTGCTTCATATCAACAACATGAACAAATGCTGGCGATATCAGTGCATAAAACATTGTTTGCTGATCAGAATGTGTACTCATAACAAAATAAAAACCAGGCAATTTTTGCTCAAGCATTGTGGCAATCATACGCAAATCTTCCACACCACTATCAGCAACAGTTACGCATAAAAATGGCATACTATCGATATATTCAACTGATTGTAACCATACAGGAATATTACTCACCATAAGTTGATGTTTTAATTGTTTAACTTCATGTTGCATCAATTTAAGTTGTTCTTTTTGTTTTGATACAACATCAAGCAGCTCTTCACGCTTTACTTTATAATCTTGAGATAATGTTTTTACAATGGAAAACGTTTCTTGAAACAGATCAATAGCGCCCGGACCAGTGACAGCAACAATACGGCGATGACCGGCAGATAAAGCACTGCTTTCTGTAATTTTAAAAGCACCAATGTCACCAGTAGCATGCACATGCGTACCACCGCACAATTCAACGGAAAAATCATCAACTTGCACAACACGTACATTTTCCGGTTTATATTTTTCACCAAAAAATGCAAGCGCTCCCTTTTTCTGCGCCTCTTTCAGATTGCAATACTCAATATTCACCGGAATGTTTTCACGGATTTTTTCATTAACCAAATCTTCAACTCGTTTAATATCATCAGCAGAAAATTGACTATGATAGGTAAAATCAAAACGTAAATAATCAGGATGTACTAATGACCCTGATTGTTGAATCTGTTTACCAAAAAGCTGAATGAGAGCTGCTTGTAACAAATGAGTAGCAGTATGATTTTTCATCGCATTAATGCGCCATATTTTATCAACACGCGATACTACCTGATCACCAACATTAATCTTTGCTGGCGCTATAATCTGCGCAGCAATTGCATTACCAATAAAACGAACCTGCGTAATAGCTACTTGCCCGCCATTGATAATCAACCAACCTTGATCAGGAACTTGTCCACCACCAACAATAAAAAATGGTGATTTTTGTGCAATAACATAACATGTTTGCCCAAAAGGGACGGTTGTAACAAGCTGTCCATCGACAACAAGAGCTGCAATGTGTGATGCTGTTTCGAGTTCATTGTATCCGGTAAATTCTGAGACTACGTCAACTTCAAGTTGTGACAAAGCATCAACTATTTTTTTTCCTGATTGATTTTGTTGTTTTTCCATCTCACCATCAAAACCATTCATATCAACCGTATAACCGCGTTCACGCGCAACAGCGATCACTATTTCAACAGGAAATCCATACGTATCGTACAACTTAAATGCTTGCTGCCCAGTAATAATTTTGGAATGTACATCTTCCGCAAAATAACCTTCAAGGATTGCTTTACCACGAATAAGATTGACTGCAAAACGATCAATTTCACTCTTAAGCGTTGTGTAGACAAGGTTCTTATTTGTTTCTAATTCTGGATATATCTGACCAAGATCATGCACAACGATATACGAAAGCTCAGGAAAAATATTTTTGTCAGTTAATTTTTGAACAAATAAAGCAGCGCGACGAATAATTTTACGTAACACATAACCACGCCCATCATTGGTAGGAGCACATCCATCAGCAATAATCATGGTGCTTGAACGAATATGATCAGCAATAACATGAAAAGCCGCCTTATTTTCATCATTTTGCTGCGCATACTGCAATCCAGTCAGTTCTTCAATGCGTAATAAAATAGAGGCAAAAATATCAGTGTTGTACACAGAATCTTTATTTTGTATGACACTACAAAGCCTTTCAAGACCCATGCCGGTATCAACACCTGTTTGTTTGAGAGGTTTCAACACACCATCAAGCTGACGATCAAATTGCATAAAAACGAGATTCCATATTTCCAAAAAACGATCGCAGTCACAACCAGGACCACATTCTGATATATCAGCATGACCATACGCTGCACCACGATCAACGTAAATTTCTGTACAGGGACCACACGGACCTACATCTCCCATTTGCCAAAAATTATGCTCTGCGCTCAAGCGATGAATGCGATCAACAGGAAGCTTGATATCGTTCAGCCAGATTGCATACGCCTCATCATCAGTTTCAAAAATTGATGCATGAAGCGCCTGAGGATCAAGTCTCAATTCACCTGTCAAAAAATCCCACGCATATCTAATAGCTTCTTTTTTAAAGTAATCGCCAAAAGAAAAATTACCCATCATCTCAAAAAAAGTAAGATGACGCTTAGTGAATCCAACATTATCCAAATCATTATGCTTACCGCCTGCTCGTACGCATTTTTGGATACTGACGGCGCGTTTATAGCTGCGTATTTCGTGACCAAGGAAAAGATCTTTAAATTGATTCATTCCTGCATTGGCAAAAAGCAATGTTGGATCTTGCGCAGGAATGAGGGATGAACTTGCTACCGGCTCGTGCCCATTTTTAACAAAAAATTGTATAAATTTATTTCTAATATCTCGTGAATTCATATTTTTTATCCCTTATAATCATGGTTCCTTTACTTATTATGCAGCATAAAAACTTTCTTTTCTATTTTTTTTAAATGTAAGGTAGTCTGGTAAAAAAATTCACAAAAATTCTTATTTTATTAAAGGAGTAGTAATGATTATCGTAATTTTGGCCTTATTAATGTCCTGGTCAACCTTTGCCGTATCTGATTATGCTCAACCTCATTGGCACTACATTCCCTTTGATGATGCCATGAAAAAAGATGAATATCCAACGGTATGCCCAGCTACAGCAGTTATTTTCGGCATCGATGGAGATGTGCTCTATGAGTTTTTAAAAACCATGTATGAAAACAATAATTTTTCAACAGTTGCACCCACTGCTGAATTGAAAATCCCGAAAATAATCCATCAAATTTGGCTTGGCAGCCCCGTTCCAGAATCATTTAAGTCTTTACAACAATCATGGATTGAATGTCACTTGGGCCGTGACTGGCGCTATAAATTATGGACTGATGAAGATGTTGCTCAAATGGAATTATATAATCAGCAATTTTATGATGAAACCGATAATTATGGGGTAAAGTCTGATATTTTACGCTGGGAAATCTTGTATACATATGGCGGTGTCTATGTTGATATGGATTACGAATGCCTCCATGCCCTAGACGATTTTCACTACACCTATGATTTTTATACCGCACTCCAACCTCTTGATACTCTCTTTGTACAACTTGGAGCAGCACTGTTTGGTTCCCGCCCAGGACATCCAATTTTACAACATTGTATCGAAACAATTAAAAATGATTGGCACTTCAAAGGAGCTCCTACAAAAACCGGCCCTGTCCACTTTACCAAGTCATTTTATACCTGTGCCGGCATGAATGATAACATAGATATCGCATTCCCCGCGTTTTATTTTTATCCATTAGGCTGCCGAGAGACTGAAGGAAATAGAAAAAGTTGGCTGCAACAAGGGGCATATGCTGTACATTGGTGGGCAAAAAGTTGGATGCCCAAAAACTACCGCCCAGCAACATTTAGAGATATAAATAACGATGATTCCGCTGCCAGCTGGAATAATTAACAAACATAAACGCTGCGCTCAGTCCTACACGTATTCCGTTCGTCCTGATGCTTCGTCAAGCTCAGCAGTAAACGCTGCGCTCAGTTCTACACGTGATTGTTCCAATCCCGTTCGTCCTGATGCTTCGATAAACTCAGCAGTAAACGCTGCGCTCAGTTCTCTCTCCGTTCGTCCTGAGCTTGTCGAAGGATACGAACTCATATCCACATTAAAAGAAAAATGTTCGCTCACTTCGACAAGCTCAGTGCGAACGGAGAAAAATACGAAAAAAAAATATTTAGTTCCGTTCGTCCTGATGCTTCGTCAAGCTCAGCAGTAAACGCTGCGCTCAGTTCTACACGTGATTGTTCCAATCCCGTTCGTCCTGAGCTTGTCGAAGGATACGAACTCATATTCACATTAAAAGAAAAATGTTCGTATGGTTCGACCCGACTTCGCTGAAGCTTCGACGGGCAGGCAGGCGTTTACTGCTGAGCTTGACGAAGCATCACCACGAACGGAGACAATATAAAACTCACCACGAACGGAGAAAAAAACTTTCATCTCGTTCGTACTGATGCTAATGATTATGAATACAAATTAAAATAACAGATCAAAAGAGCAGCAGCAATACCAACTCCTGACAATAGTGTAGGCATATACGATGATTTGTCACGCAGAAGCTCGACAACTTGTTTTTTTGTAAACTGCAAAGAGATAGCTTTTGTACATTTTTCAGGCAATTTATCTTCTACTAAATGAATATAAAAAGGTTCCTCTGGCCCATTCGCTTCCTCACACATATTATAAACAGTCAAAAAATGTTCAATTCTTGATTTAAAAGCCGTCTGATTATGAAAAGTAACTCTCGCTGTCTCAACCGGTACCTGCTCACATCCGCTCATTACAATGACATTAGCAGTACCTCCAATTTCAACAATTTTAGTAACTGTCAAAACTTTTTTATCTGTTACTTGAGAATCGTAGTCCTGATATGAATAATGCCATAAAGTGGATCCCTGCCCGCCTATAATCTTATAGTCCTCTAAGGTACCGTTTGAACAAACTTTTGCTTTTATAATGTGACTAATATCGTACCCATCATCTTTTTCAGATGCTGCTAGACGAAAAAAAGCAAGTAATACGATGTAAAAAATTATCTTATTTTTGTTCACAAAATTCATCTGTACTTCCCAATTAAGTTTACTTTCAACGATCTCTTTTGACTGAAAATTTAGTTGATTGAACACGTTTACGCAAATGTATAGGAACAAATGTGTGAACATATTCATTTCGTTTTTTACATAAATATGATTGTCCAATAGAGTCACATGCAAAACCAAGCTGCTTAAGAGTTTCTGGATTAACAACATTACGAGCATCAACAATCATGGGGCAACGCATAACTTTTTTTAATCGTGCAAAATCAATCTGCTTAATTTCATCCCAATCAGTCATAATAACAACAGCATCAGCATCCGTTGCTGCTTGATATGCAGATGAGCAGTACGTTATGTCAGGAAATATCATACGCATATTTCCCATTGCAACTGGATCATATGCTTTTATAATAACCCCTAAATTTTGCAATAAATTAATCGTTGTAATGGAAGGAGAGTAACGAACATCATCTGTGTTAGCTTTAAATGCAAGACCAAGCACAGCAACCGTTTTTCCTGCAAGCACAGGTGCCGTTTTTTCCATAAGATCTTCCTGCATTTCTCTTAGCATAAGAGCCTGTAATTTTTCCACAGGTTTACCTTGTTGAATAACATTTGCATCTAATGCCGCTTGTACGGTATGAAAAGGTAAATTATTTTTAGCGGCAATATGTACAATTGCTTGAGAATCTTTTGGAAAACATGATCCACCAAAACCAGGACCTGGATTTAAAAAAGCAGGACTTATACGATGATCAAGCCCCATAGCATACGCAACTGTTTTTACATCAGCATCCGTTGCATCACACAAGTTAGCAACCTCGTTGATATAACTTATTTTTACTGATAAAAAAGCATTGGATGCATATTTAATCATTTCCGCCGTTTGAACATCAGTCAATACATAAGGCGTACCTCCCGTAATCAATGTTTCATATACTTCACACAATGCAATAAGTGCGCTATCAGAATCTGTTCCAATCACTAAACGATCAGGATAAAGAAAATCATTCACCGCAAGCCCTTCACGTAAAAATTCAGGATTAGAAACGACACTAAACAAATTTGAATCTATACCATAATCATTTTCCAGTTGTGCTCGTATACCCCTTCCCGTTCCAACAGGAACAGTACTTTTAGTAACAATCACTTTGTATGAACTAATATTTTCAGCGATCATTCTTATAACAGCATCTATATATGATAAATTTGCACTACCATCTGCTCTCATAGGAGTGCCAACAGCAATAAAAATAATATCTCCCGACGCTATAGCCTCTGCAACGTTATCGGTGAATATCAATCTTTGCGCGTCAACGTTACGCTCAACAAGTTCGCTCAAACCCAATTCATAAATTGGCATAATTCCGTTGTGTAATAACTCTATTTTTTTTGAATCAACATCAGCGCAAATAACTGAATTACCAATTTCCGCAAGACAAGCCCCTGAAACAAGGCCTACATACCCTGTTCCAATGATAGTTACCACTTTATCACTCTGTGCGTTCACAAAAAGTGGTGGTAACAACAATAATCCAAGAATAAAATTTTTACGCACGGTAGACAAACACATAAGAATCTCCTTTTTTAATAAATTCTAATTAAAAACATAATGCATGTTTTCTGATGATAGTCTATAAATTGTTTCATACTATCAACAACTGTTTATCTATATATTGATATTATATGACTATAGAAAATAGAATTTTTCTATAAAATTTGTTACTGTTTTTTGATGATTTATCAGTAGTCTTATTACAAAAAAAGGAAATTCTCATGAACTATGTAAAAGCAATAACAGCATTTTTTTTATGCTCTGGTCACGCTATCAGCGGAATGACTACTTTAAAAAGCAGCTCTTTTGAACGACCAATTGTGGTTGTTGTTTGCTCATATAACAATGAACAATGGACTGAAAACACTCTTGATTCAATTATGACCCAAGAATATGATAATTTCAGAGTAATTATTGTTGATGACTGTTCAACAGATAACAATGCCAACGTTATTAGCCGATATATTACGGATCACGACCTTGCCGACCGCATTACCTTTATTCGCAATGAAAAACGCCAAAGAAAACTATTCAACTTATACCGAGTACTCTATGAATGTAACGACGATGAAATTGTTGTTATGGTTGACGGTGATGACTCATTAGCCGATCAACAGGTATTATCGTACTATAACAAAATTTATAAGGATGAAAATATATGGTTTACCTATGGGCAATATCGTAATGTTCCTGCTTCTCAAGCCATTCAATGGGGACATAAAGAAATGGGTTACTGTCGTCCTGTTCCAAAACATATTCAACGTAAACAAGCGTATCGCTATTATAGTTTTATTTATATGCATCCACGGTCATTTCGGGCATGGTTATTTAAACTCGTCAAACTTGAAGATTTAATTGCCGACAAAATTGAAGGATTTGAAGGAGATTTTTATCCAGCAAGCAATGATGTTGCGATGTATTTTCCAATGGTGGAAATGGCACATACTCATATCAAATTTATTCCTGATATTTTATACATAAGAAATTTATATTCAGAAATCGTTGGATTTAAGGTTGATCGCACCATTCAAACTGCATCTGCACGTGAAATTAGAAAGAAAAGCTGTTATCCTGTGTTATTTCAACCCAAAAAAAATAGACTTGCCCACTTAGAAAATGCACACGCTGATATGTTTCTTTTATGTCGATATAATCTCACTGATATAGAAAACGTTCTCAACAACATTCAAAATAACTCCAATGGGCTTGGAACCATTCATCTGTTTTTTAACAACACAGAGGATAATAAAAAAATATGTCGATTTATTAAAAAAGAATACCCAAACGTGATTTTTATTCCCTATGATCCAGAGGGAGGTAAATGTTTAAAAAATCGACTTTTAGATTATTTAAGTCTGAGCAAAAATGATCACATTATTATGACAACAGATTCATGCTCTATCATAGAACCATTAAAATTGTCTTACTATATTTTTTGGCTTGAAAAAACATATGCTCATCGCTTTTATCTTAATCGTCATACGGCACAAAAAGGAATTCCAAAGTTTATAGCTCTTAATGATGAAGTGTGTGCATGGAAAATAGCTCATGGCTCAGATAAATGGAAGGGAACAGTCATAGGAGAAGATGTTTTTCTCTGTCGAAAGGCAAATCTTTATCAAGAAATTAGAAATCTAGATTTTAATAATGTCTACAGTTTTTTAAAGGAAATGCACTTTATTTCATCATTGCCAGCACGCGTAGGACTGTTTCTCAAAAATGAAACCGTTAAGGCTGTCTTTTAGACAGCCTTGTTTTTCTCTTGGACACTTCATCACGAACATACCGAAGTTGCTCTATCTTATTTTTTATACCTTTTGTCCAATTGGCATGATGCATCATAATACCCTGTGGTATCGGTAACAATGTTCCTGGAGACCATTCACATCCAGTAAGAGTGCCTCCTCCAAAAAAAGTATCTGGTAAATAATCCCAAACCACATTATAAGGATTCCTTTGACTACTTCTTTTTATACACTGATTCAATGAATTTTGGTCACTATTTGAAGCACTTTTTTTCATTGTTTTTTTTACATCTTTCCATAATTTTAATGTTTTTTCATTACCACGACATGCAAAAAAACCTGAACAAAGAACACCATTGGGAGAATTTTTTTGAATTACCATATCCTTATCATGCATATATTCAAGAATGACATTTTGAATAGGAGCAAAAAACTGAATATCAACATCTGAAAAAATAAAAATAGAACCCCAATTTTCTTTAATTGCACGAATAATAAGTTCAACTTTACGCATTGTTGTTTTCGTCCATCCCTCACTCATAAATTTTGCTGATGGACATGTTTGTTCACAAAACTCGAAAATGATATCAAAATCATCTTGTATGGAAGGTAAAAAAAATTCATCTTTTAAAATTTCATGTGATGGTGTATATAAAGCATAAAGCTTCATTTTTTGATGTGATGCTGAAAAGGAAATCATTGAGTAAAAAAATAAACAAACTAAAGAAATAATATACAATTTCTTCATAACAACTCCTTTTTTCAATTATTATTTTTTTGATCATATTTCAATACTCTATCATCAAAAAATTAAAAAAATAGCTTAAAAAAACAAGGTATGTCATGAAAAATAGTTTTTTCTTACTTATTTTATCTTCATTATCATCACATTGTTCAACAGAACAATCACAACAATCTCAACATCAAAAATTCCAAAGCGCTATTACATGGAAGGCAAATGGAGGACGATTTGGTGACAATCTTCTCTCTTATGCTCGATCAAAATGGATTTCATACAAATTTAATATTCCTATACTGTACGTACCATTCAAATATTCTGAGCAACTTATGCTTCACGAACAGGAAAATATATACACCGAAAGCTCTGATCAGCTCTTTTCCGCTATCACCTATATCCCCAGTGTATCAAAATATCAATTACTACCCTACAGCAACACACTCTATATTAGTCATTGGAATGCGGACATAACCATTGATTGGTATGATCAAGTTTTTGTAAAAGAACTCAAAAGAAATATCACTCCTCGTTATCAACTCAACAAAGTTATTGTTCCTGATGGATACATGTCAGTTGCAGTTCATGTCAGAAATGGCGGTGGTTTTACGGCTGATAATGAACAAGAACAAGAACGTTGCCCCTTACGTTTTGTTCCTGATGAATTTTTTATTAACCAAATTGCACGTATTGCGGATATGTTCAAAGAACAAAACTTGTATGTATATATTTTCACCGATCATCTGGAACCAGCAAAACTCAAAAAAAAATTTAAACAAGTTCTCAATAATCCTCGCATTACTTTTGCCTATCGCAAAGAAAACAACAGCCACAATTCAAATGTACTTGAAGATTTTTTTTCCATGATGGATTTTGACTGCCTTATACGTCCCGGATCCCATTTTTCACGCTTTGTTCAACGTCTTGGTAACAATAAAATAGTCATCTATCCAGAAAGCGTACGCAAAACAAGCGATGGAAAATCAGTAATTAATGTGATCAATATAAAAACACGCGCTCATGTCAATGATAGATGGAAAACAAAAAAAATAACCATCGCATAACCCTGCTTATCTCTCTTTGCATCAACACACTTTAATATTTCACTGCAATTTATTTTTAAATTATTGTTTTTTTTAATCATATTTTAACAATATAACAATAAGAAAATAAAAATATTTCAAAAAAAGGAAGGCCTATGAAAAATGGTTTTTTTTTATTTATTCTATCTCTATTATCATCTGATTGCCGAGCAAATGAACTGACCACAACTCAAAAACAACACTATTCTAGCGCTATTACGTGGAAAGCAAATGGAGGACGATTCGGCGATAATCTTCTCTCCTATGCCAGATCAAAATGGCTTTCACACGTCTTCAATATTCCTATTCTTTATGTACCATTCAAGTACTCCGACGAACTGATGCTTCACGAACAAGAAAATATGTACACCGAAAATAGTGATCAATTTTTTTCTTCTACTGAACATCTACCAATTCAATCGAAATATCAGATAATACCGGAAAGCAATACACTTTACGTGAGTTACTGGAAAACTGATATCACTATTGATTGGGATGATAACGTTTTTTTAAAAGAGCTCACCAAAAATATTTACCCGCGTTTTCCCTTATACAAACTTACTATTCCTAAAGGATACATATCAGTTGCAGCTCATGTCAGAAATGGCGGTAGTTTTGAAGGAGATCATGCACGAGAACGTGAACGTTGCCCATTACGCTTTGTTTCTCATGAATTTTTTATTGATCAAATAGCACGTATTGCAGATATA
>Ga0210394_10007656_pt1 | contig 11309 bp, 3 predicted proteins | sample IncBWC12MmetaG_FD_160121 | JGI IMG/M metagenome (GOLD analysis project Ga0210394, IMG submission 160121) | Forest soil microbial communities from Barre Woods Harvard Forest LTER site, Petersham, Massachusetts, United States - Inc-BW-C-12-M | ecosystem: Environmental > Terrestrial > Soil >... | reverse complement strand
TTGTCTCGCAGTGGCATCCGACGTTTCATTCTCCCTATCAAGGACCGAACAGTCTTACGCCTGAGTCGCAGGACGCCACTTCGCGCGTGCTGACGCTCCTGACGGGAGTCGAGGTGAGCGGCACGACGGAGTTTCTTTTCGATCTTCAGGAAACGGGCGGGCACGGGATCGGCGAAGCGCTGGGAATTGCGGGCTTCACAAATCTCGACGTGGTGCGGAATCCCACGCTGAGCAAAGCGCCGTACGTGGCGCAGCTGATGTGGCATCAGATCATTCCGCTTGGCCGGGAGAAAACTCCATCTGAGAGAACGCCGATCTCACTTCTCACGCAATTGCCCGCGCGGCGGCTGGAGATTCGCTTCGGAAAACTCAGCCTGGTGGATTTCTTTGACGTGAATACGTACGGCTCGGACAGCAATTTTCAGTTCATGAACTGGGCGCTCGACAATAACGGCGCTTACGACTACGCGGCGGATACCCGAGGCTTCACGTACGCCGCGATGGTCGAGTACGACGACCGCCATTGGGCGGCACGTTTCGCCGAGGCGCTCATGCCCAAGGTGGCCAACGGCATCCATCTCGACGCCGATCTCGGCCGTGCCCGCTCGGAAAACGCCGAGCTCGAGCTGCACCACACTTTCCTGCCGAAGCGCGAGGCGGTCTTACGGCTTCTCGGCTACGCGAACCATGCCAACATGGGAATCTACAAAGTGGCCATTGAAAAGTTTCTGTTCGGCCAGACGCCGTGCGCGACGGGCGCCGTTTGTAGGCCCGATATCACCGCGCATCCGCTTCAGACGACCACCAAGTACGGATTTGGCGTAAACGTCGAACAGCCGCTCACGGATTGGCTGGGCGCCTTCGCGCGATGGGGATGGAACGAAGGCCAGCACGAATCCTACGCGTACACTGAAGTGGATGAAACGGAACAGGCGGGCGTGGGCGCGCTGGGTAGCAAGTGGGGAAGGAAGCTGGACCGCGCCGGCCTGGCCTTCATCTCAAATGGAATCTCGCGGGATCACCAGCAGTATCTCGCGCTTGGCGGCCTCGGTTTCCTGCTCGGCGACGGAGCGTTGAACTACGGCCGCGAGAACATTTTTGAGGGCTATTACACGCTGCATCTGTGGCGCGGCGTCTTCACCTCGCTCGACCTCCAGCACATCGACAACCCCGGCTACAACCGCGATCGCGGCCCGGTGCTCACGGCCGCCTTACGCCTGCACATTGAGTTGTGAGGCGGACTAGAATTCAAAATCCAGCGAGAACTGCACCTGGCGCGCTCCCATGCCCTCGAGCGGCACGCCGAAACCGGCTATCGGCGCGGCGCCCGAACCAAATACCGGATTGATTTCCAGCACATTGGGATGATTGAACAGGTTGAAAAACTCGGCGACTACGTCGAGGCGCCTTGATTCGCCGAATGGAAAATATTTCAGAACGCGAAAATCCATGTTGGCCGTGGCCGGATTGTGAAGCGAGTTCCTGCCGAGGCTGAGCGGCCTTGAGGAAAGGGGAAACGCGTGGCTCCGATTGGAGTCAAGGCCGGTCACGGGATTCACGGGTTGGCCGCTCCCGACGGTGAAGATCGGAGCGACTTCGATGTGCTGGAATGTGCGAGTCAGCCAGCCTTGATTTTCTTTTTCTTCCGCGGGCTTGCCCTCTTCGTCGCCGATTGGCAGTTCCCAAAGAGCGTTGAAGACGAACCGCTGCAACTGATTTTGGCGAGACAGCGTGTGTTCATCCGCCAGGAGATACGGATTCTGAGGCTGTTCGTCGAAGTCCGAGGCGTCATCGTATGTTTTTGAGACAGTGTAGCTGGCGGAAAACGCCAGCTCGTCGTTCATGCGCCGGTCGAACGTAAAAGAGAAGCCGTTGTAGGTGGACGTCGCGGAATTGGAAATCAGATACACGCCGTCGAATTGCGGGCTGAGCCTCGTCACGGAAAAAACGTCGCGGCCAATCTGCTGTGGCGTTGGATTCGCAACGCCCAGGCTCGGTGCGTTGGCCGGAGTCAAAATGACAGGCGGGGCGAGATTCGCGTTAATAGTGCGGGGGAGTTTTGTGCCGCGAACGAACATGTAATCCGCGCGCGCGGAAAAATATTTGGCAAAGGAATATTCCGCGCCCGCGCTGGCTTGCTGGCTGTAAGGCGTCGCCATGCGACGGTCGGCTTGGAAAATCGACGGCGCGATCCCCGGCGCGGCAGAAACGAGTGCGCCCCCTCGTGCCGCAGCAAATAAATTCGCCGCCGCGCTGCCGTCCGCGACTTGCTCGAATGCCTGCGAGCCGTTCTTGTCGACGGCGCGCGCAAGATTGGCGAGGACGTAGCGGTCAAAGAAAATTCCGTAGCCTGCGTGGAAGACCCATCGCGACCACGGATTCCACGCGAGGCCGATGCGCGGGCTGAAATTGTCGCCGTCTTGATTGAAGCCGTCGGGCAAGCGCTCGAAATCGTACCGAACGCCGAGATCGATTGTGAGGCGCGGCGCAGCCGTCCAGTGATCCTGCGCGAATCCGTTGAAATTGGTAATGGGGAGATCCACGGCGGGATTCCCAAACGCCTGACGATACTGATCGGGATTTCCCGCGAGAAAATCCGCGAGCGTGTTGAACAAATAGACGCCGCCGAAGCCGTCTTCCGCGGAGGCGCGCAAGGTGACGCGACTGATTCCCGCGCCGGCTTTCCACACGTGCTTGCCTTTCGCGCGGGTGTACGAATATTCGGCCTGGTAGTGATTCTCGCGCCGCTGGCCTGGCCCGGCGTAGGGCCGCCCGAAATCCACGACTCCCGCGATGGCAATCTCCGGTCCGACGGAATCGTTGGTGCGCAGGACTGCGTGGCGCGTCGCCGCTTGAAAGCGCAAATCTCCAACAGCGTCCGATCCGTGGATTGTGGTAAGCGAACCGGAGATTGCGTTGTCGGCGATGAAGCTGCTGCCGCGGGCGCTCACGTCCGTAAGGCCGCCGGCATTGAATGCGTCGGTCGCCTCGCGGTTGTTCGTGAACGCGTAACGCAGCATCAACGAAGTATTTTCAGTGAGGCGATGATCGAGCTTGCCGGCGGCTTCGGTTTCCGCGCGTGAAACGGGGAAGAAATCGGTGTTAATCGCGCGGGTGGCCAGACGAGGAAAAGCGCCTGTCGCAAGAAGGGAATTAATCGCGGACGCGGCGGCCGGATCGATCTCCGAGCCGTTCTGCCCGCGATTGTGTTCCTGCTCAGCCGCCACGTAGTAAAACGTTCGATCCTTGACGATCGGACCTCCTACGGCGACTCCCGCGCGATAGCGGCGAAACGCCGGCTTTCCGGACTCGGCTTCAAACGGATCACGGGCGTTGAGTGAAGCGTCTTGCGCAAATAGAAACGCGTCGCCGTGGATGGTGTTCGATCCGGAGCGCGTGATCACATTGATCGAGCCGCCCGCGGCCCCTCCCGATTCCGCCGAGAGGCCGTTGTTGACCACCTGAAATTCCTGAACGATTTCCGGCGAAAGCTCGGTGCGGCTCGAGCCGGAATACTCGTCGTTGTTGTCGAGACCGTCGATTTCAACTGTGTTGCTGCGGGCGCGCAGGCCGCCGAAGGTGAAGCCGCTCGCGCCGAGCGGCGAGGCGCCCGCGACGGGGGGCGCGGGCGGTGCTGTCAAAACACCGGGTGCGAGAAGAACGAAGTCCAACGCGTTGCGGCTCTGGACGGGCAACTCTTCAATGCGTTCGCCGTCCACGGAAGACACGACGGACGTTTGCGTCGTGTCCACCGTTTCTCCCTGAGCCGTTACTGTCAACTTTTCCGTAGACGACGCGGGAACCAGTACGATATCGAGGCGCGTGGCTTGGCCCAGTGAAAGATCGAGTTCGGCTTGCTTGTACGGCGCGAAGCCGGGCTGCTCCACGCGCACTTCATAGGAGCCAACCGCGAGTGCCTGCGCGCGGAATGAGCCTTCCGCGTCCGATTCGGCGGTGCGGGTCTGATTCGTGGCTAGGTTGCGCATTGCCACTGCCGCGCCAGGGATCACCGCGCCGCTACTGTCTTTCACCGTGCCTTCCAAGGCGGCAGCGACCCGAGAACTTTGAGCGACAACGGCCGCCGGGTGCAGAGCTGCCAACGTCAGGGCGGCGAGGATAACTCGCGCCTTGGATCGGAAAATTGAACCGCGGCTTGCTGTCACTTTGAGCCCGCCTTTCGGATGAACCGGCAGTAGGACAGGCTTGCAGCCTGTCGGGGTTAGTCCTTGCAAGGTCAAAACCCGACAGGCTGAAAGCCTGTCCTACTCAAACCCGTGAATGATTCGGACTAGATCCGAAGTGAAACGGGCGGAGGGCTTGCTGGGATGAGAACAGAGGAGGCGTGATGAATCAAAAAAGTGAAAAATGAATCTGACTTCACACGACGCGAGACCGCGGACTCTCGAGTAGCCGACGCGCTGATTTCAGGGGTGAACCACTTTAACGAATAGGCTACACCCACGCACAGGGCCAGGACTACGAACGTGTACTCTGTGTCGCTTCCGGTCTGCACCGTGTGGTCCCACTGATCGAAAATCTCAGCTACCTGGCACGAGAGGCAAATCGCCAGCGCGCACAGCGCGAGAATGAACGAAGCTCTCGATCTCATCGTGCCAACATACTCTCATCGCGCACCGGAGGTCAATCCGCGCGGCGCGGTATGCGGGATGAGATCGCCAGTTGAGAATCCCAGTACGGTCATATTGCCCTATCCGGTAAACTAAAAGAGCGAAATTGTAGGGCTCGCCCAAAAGCAGGGGCGAGCGTCGACCGTACGCCGCCGGCCTTGTTCCGAAGCCGCATCGCCCACGGGGGAAAATCGTTGGATCACCGAGAAACACGAATCGCCGCGCTGAAAAATCTCCTGAAGGAGAGGATAGTCATTTTGGACGGCGCGATGGGCACGATGATCCAGGCGCAGCGCCTGGACGAATCGGCGTTTCGCGGCGCGCAGTTTCTGAACCATCCGCGCGACCTGCGCGGAAATTTCGACGTCCTGAATCTCACCCAGCCGGCGATTGTGCAATCTGTCCAGCGGCAATACCTCGAAGCTGGTGCCGAGATCATCAAGACCAACACCTTCAATGCGAACGGAATTTCGCTACTGGATTACGGCCTCGAAAACCAGGTGCGCGAAATTAACGCCGCGGGCGCGACACTCGCGCGGCACGTGGCGGACGAATACGAGACCGCGCATCCCGGCGAATTCCGGCTCGTCGCCGGATCGATGGGGCCGACGAACCGCACCGCCTCAATGTCGCAGGACGTCAACAGCCCCGCTTCGCGCGGCGTCACGTTCGACAAGCTGCGCGAAGTGTATTACGAACAGGCGCGCGGCCTCGTCGAAGGCGGCGCCGATGTCCTGCTGCTCGAAACTATTTTCGACACGCTGAACGCCAAGGCCGCGCTCTTCGCCATCAGCCAATACCGCGACGAATATTTGGAGTCCTCCGGCCGCCGCATTCCCGTGATGGTGTCCGTGACCATCACCGACCGCAGCGGCCGCACGCTTTCCGGCCAGACCGTCGAAGCGTTCTGGATTTCGGTTTCGCACATGGATCTCTTGAGCGTGGGGATCAATTGCGCGCTCGGCGCGAAGCAGATGCGCCCGTACATCGAGGAGCTCTCGCATCTCGCGCCCGTGCCCATCAGTTGCCACCCGAACGCCGGGCTTCCCAACGCGTTCGGAGGGTTCGACGAGACGCCCGAGTCGATGTCCGCGGACATGCGCGACTTCGCGTCTAACGGCTGGCTGAACATCGCCGGCGGTTGCTGCGGCACTACGCCCGAGCATATTCGGGCGCTTGCTGAGGCGGTGCGCGGCATCCCGCCGCATATTCTCTCGAAACAGGAGCGCTACACGCGATTCAGCGGGCTCGAGCCGCTGGTGCTGCGGCCGGATTCGCGCTTCGTCAACATCGGCGAGCGCACCAACGTCACCGGCTCGCCCAAGTTTTCCAAGCTGATCCTCGCAGGCGAACTCGAAGCAGCGCTCTCTGTGGCTCGGCAGCAGGTCGAAAACGGCGCGCAAATCATCGACATCAACATGGACGAAGCCATGCTCGATTCCGAGCAGGCCATGACCACGTTCCTGCACCACATCGCGTCGGAGCCGGACATCGCCCGCGTGCCGATCATGGTTGACAGTTCGAACTGGAAAGTCATCGAGGCGGGCCTGAAATGCATTCAAGGCAAGGGCATCGTTAACTCCATCAGCCTGAAGGAAGGCGAGGAAATTTTCCGCCAGCGCGCGCGCCTGATCCGGCGTTACGGCGCGGGCATGGTCGTGATGGCGTTCGATGAGAGAGGCCAGGCCGACACCCTGGCGCGGAAAATGGAAGTGTGCCGAAGGGCGTACCGGATTCTCACGGAGGAGGCCGGCGTGCCTCCGGAAGAAATTATTTTCGATCCGAATATTCTGACCGTGGCGACCGGCATCGAGGAGCACAACAATTACGCCGTCGATTTCATCGAGGCCGCGCGGCAGATCAAGGCCACGCTTCCCTATGCCAAAGTGAGCGGCGGCGTCAGCAATATTTCATTTTCCTTCCGCGGCCAAAACGTGGTGCGCGAAGCGATGCACTCCGCGTTCCTCTACCGCGCGATTCAGGCCGGCCTGGACATGGCCATCGTGAACGCGGGCCAGCTCGCGGTGTACGAGGAAATACAAAAGGATTTGCTCGTGCTCGTCGAGGACGTGCTGCTCAATCGCCGGCCGGATTCGACCGAGCGCCTGCTGGCGTTCACGGAAACCGTAAAGGCCAAGGAAAAAGGGCACGTGGAAGAGGACTCCTGGAGGAAGGGCACGCTCGAGGAGCGCCTCACGCATGCCCTGGTCAAAGGCGTCGCGGATTACATCGAGGAGGACACCGAAGAAGCGCGGCAGAAACTGGGCAAGCCGCTCGCGGTCATCGAAGGGCCGCTCATGAACGCGATGAACGTAGTCGGGGATTTATTCGGCTCGGGCCGCATGTTCTTGCCGCAGGTGGTGAAGAGCGCGCGCGTGATGAAAAAGGCGGTCGCGTACCTCCAACCCTATCTCGAAGCGGAAAAGCAGGCCGGCGGCGTGTCGGTAAAGGGCCGCATCGTCATGGCCACGGTGAAGGGCGATGTCCACGACATCGGCAAAAATATCGTGGGTGTGGTGCTCGGGTGCAACAACTATGAAGTGATCGACCTGGGCGTGATGGTGCCGAGCGACAAGATTCTGAAAACGGCGCGCGATGTGAGCGCCGATCTCATCGGACTAAGCGGCCTGATCACGCCGTCGCTCGAAGAAATGACCTACGTGGCCAAGGAGATGGAGCGCGAAGGGTTTCACGTTCCCCTTCTCATCGGCGGCGCAACAACGAGCCGCACTCACACCGCGGTGAAGATCGCGCCCTCCTACCGCGAGCCTGTGATCCACGTGCTGGACGCCTCGCGCGCCGTCGGCGTGGTCGGAAGTCTGCTCAACGCGGAGATGAAGGTTCACTTCACCGAAGCGAATCGGAAAGAGCAGGAGAACGCGCGGGAAAAGCATTCGTCACGCAAGGCGCAGCCGATTTTGCCTTTTGCGGAAGCGAGAAAGAATAAGCCCGTATACGACTGGAATGCGTACGATCCGCCCCGGCCTTCATTCCTCGGCACACGAGTTTGGAATCCTGTGCCGCTCGAGGAAATCGTTCCCTTCATCGACTGGACCCCGTTTTTCCACGCCTGGGAGCTACGCGGGATTTATCCCAAAATTTTCGAGCAGACGGGCGTCGGCCCGAAAGCGAAGGAGCTCTTTGACGACGGCCAGGAGTTACTCGCGAGGATCGTGCGCGAGAAGCTGCTGGAAGCCCGCGCCGCGATCGGATTTTTCCCCGCAAACAGTGTGCAGGATGACATCGAAGTTTACGCCGACGAATCGCGCCACCTGCTGACGACCTTTCACTCGTTGCGCCAGCAACTGGTCAAAGGCAACCAGGAACCCAGCTACGCCGTGGCGGATTTTGTCGCGCCCCGGGATAGCGGCAAGCTCGATTACCTTGGCTTGTTCGCCGTCACTGCCGGACTGCGCATCGAGCCGCTGGTCGCCAAATTTGAAAAGGAAAATGACGATTACAACGCGCTGATGACCAAGGCGCTCGCCGACCGCATGGCCGAGGGCCTCACCGAGCTGATGCACACGCGCGCCCGCGTCGAATGGGGCTACGGCAAGGACGAGAATCTCAGCCACAACGATCTACTTCACGAGCGATACCGCGGCATCCGTCCCGCGCCGGGCTATCCCGCGCTTCCCGATCATACGGAAAAGCGCATGCTGTTCGATCTCCTGTGCGCCGAAAAAACCGCCGGCATCACGCTTACGGAAAATTTCGCGATGTATCCCGCGGCGTCCGTGAGCGGTTTCTACTTCTCGCACCCCGAATCGAAATATTTCGCCGTCGGAAAAATCGGCCGCGACCAGGTCGAGGACTACAGCCGCCGCAAGGGCCAGGATCTGCGCATCGTTGAGCGCTGGCTCGCCCCCAACCTGAACTACGATCCCGAAGCGCAGTAGCGACGGCATCCTGCCGGCGATCGACACACCTGTTCCCGCGCCATCGGGCCAGCGAGACGCCGGCACTACGTAAAAAGCCCCAAGGCGGCGCCGGTAAATCGGCTACTGCCTTGGGGCTTTCGATTTCTAAGCCGGTGTTCGGCCGGCGCTACGGCAAATCGTAGCGGAGGTCGATGTACACCATGCTGTTGTGCGCGGAGGGCAGGATGCTCCCGCTCGCCGGCGCCGTCGTAACCCAGGGCTCGCGCGAAACGTAAGAATACTGCGTGATCAGCTTCAGATCGCCGTAGCTCGGATTCCGCCAGAACGTCTGGATGATGCCGATCGTCGGCTCGTACAGGAAGCGGTTGGCGTTGCCGGTCGCGGCAGTTGCCGCCGGACAAGTTCCCGTTCCGCTGTTCTTTGACGTGCCTGACGGGTTGCCATATCCGACGAAGTTGGTGATCGTGCAAGTTCCGGTTCCACCAGTCGCGGCCTGGGTCACGACCTGCGTGTAGACCGCCTTGCCGAAGTATGCGCCGCTGCCGTAGCCGTAGAAGAGTGTCTTCGGATTGACCTGCCATTCGAAGCCACCGATGACGGAACCTGACTTTACGCCTGCCATATTGCCGTCGGGGCGGATGACGACGTCGGGCCCCGCTGTGCTGGCGATATAACGGCCGCCGCCGGAACTCCAGAACGCCGTGCCGATGAAGTGAAAGTTCTTGAAGAGTTCGAGGTACGCAGTTCCCGCGACGCCGCCGCCGTGAATCGTGTCCGTCACGGTATTCGCGCTGGTGAGGTTGCTGTTGGGCGTCGAGACGACCAGGTTCACTTCCTTGAAGCTGCGGAAGAGACCCGCGAAATCGAAGTGCGCATGGTGGCCTTCAGGTCCGAAGTCAAACGCAGTCTTCAAGATCACGTCGGGGTGAAGGTTCGGAACGGAAGTGTTCGTGCCGGCGCCGGAGCCGGTCAGGCTGCCACTGTTCGTGTCAAACTGCGAGCCGTCGTTTGCGCTGACGGTCGAAGGCAACACGACGCCGCCGGGAAGGGTTTGCTCGGGGTTTTCAATCGAAAGACCGAGCGCCCAAGTCTTGGTCGGGTGCAAGAGGAAGCGAACGCCCGCCTGGCGCGCCCAAGTCAAGCCCAATTGGTAGTTCGTGTCCATGTCCTGGGAGAAGAAGAGATCCCCCGGCAGCGCCGACAGCCCGTTACGGTTCGGAGTCAGCATGCTCCAGGACTGTCCGGCGAGAACCTCGAATTTTCCGGCCTTGGCGTCCACCCAGTAGAGGCGCATGCGAAGAGAGTCGCTGTTGCTCGTATCGTAGAGGTTCGGAACTGAGAAGCCCAAAAAGTCAGCCTCGAGGTAGCCGGTCACGTCCGCCGGGCCAAACTTGGCGTGCGTCCGCAAACCGATACGCGAGTTTTGCGCCGAAAAGTGATCCTCAGTCGTCTTGCCAAGCACTGTATTCGCGAAGGGCACGGAATTGAAGCCGGTCCCAATCCCGGTTCCGGTATCGCTGGTGCGGAAGAAGTTCGTCAAGTCCATGAAGCCCAGGGGATAGAATTCCGCCGCGCCGATCTTGAAATACAGCGGGGACTCGCCTTCCTTTTGCGGGGCCATCGACGCCATCACGGTTGCTGACGGCGAGCCCATCGGAGCTGCGGTGGCCGAAGAGGGCGCCGAGGACACGGCCGTAGTCGCGGTGGTCGCAGGCGCGGCCACGGGCGACGATGCCGGCGCAGATGCTGGAGTAAGAGGCGCGGTGACGCCGAGCTTTTCCTCCAGCGCTTCCATCTTCAACTGTTGCGCCTTGAGTGCAGCGCGTTGCGCTTCGAGTTCGGCTCGTTGCTCCTCCACGAGGCTGCGAAGATCCTGCATTTCGCTCTCGGTCGCCGAAGCTTCCGGCTTTACCGGCGTGGGTTTGTCCGGCACGGCTGAGGCGCTCGTGGTCGTCGCCGCAGCCGTGTCTGCCTTCCCGGTCTCGCCAGCATTGCGCGCCAGAAGCGGCGCCGCCGCGAGGCTTATGCCCAGCAACATTGCTGCAAATACTCGCATTCTATTTCCTCCTGAAAATGAAGTCCTATTACCCGTTTCCATCACCCGTGACCCTGATTCGAGACTTCTCCGCTTTGTCAAGAATTCCCTCACTCAAAATTGAACGAGATCGCTCGCTTAAGAAGGCCCGTCCCCACCGGGAAACCGCCTGCTCCGAGCGCGATGCCGAGAATTGCTCAGGTGCTCCGAATTGCTAAGGGCGAAAGCTCCCGAACGGAATATGATTGCTGGCCGCGCCCAAATGGGGGTGGTTGCAGGACACCTCCGGGCACCGTGGACACTATCGGCGGACCCTTAATGGGCCGTGAGAGGAATGTTAATTCTGTGTTACAACGGCCAAAATGCGGTTCCGTTCGGTAGTCATTAGAACGCGCCAGGAATCACATTAGTCCCTTGGGGGCAGTAACTTAGCGAGTCCATTGACTCGTCTATTGATCCGACATAAATTGTGAATGAAAGTTGAGGAAAACCGATGAGCGTCCGCGTTGTATGGTTAGCGGTATTTTTCCTGGTTGGGCCGCCGATTTTTGGGCAGGATCCGTCCGTGATCACGATGGACCAGGAGCCGCACCACCATTTGGTGTTGCAGAACGACTACGCCAAGGTTTTTAGCGTCGAAGTTTCGCCCGGGGACTCGATCGTGCTGCACCGGCACGACGGGGATACAGTCGCAATCGCCATCGGCGACCAGCTTGTGACCGTAGGCATACCGGGGAAACCCGATGTCCACCAGAAAAATGCCGA
>Ga0210394_10007655_pt1 | contig 11311 bp, 7 predicted proteins | sample IncBWC12MmetaG_FD_160121 | JGI IMG/M metagenome (GOLD analysis project Ga0210394, IMG submission 160121) | Forest soil microbial communities from Barre Woods Harvard Forest LTER site, Petersham, Massachusetts, United States - Inc-BW-C-12-M | ecosystem: Environmental > Terrestrial > Soil >... | reverse complement strand
TGGGTGAATTCGGGCGAAGACGCGCGGGATATCGCCTCTCTCGCCCAAAGCGAAAATCACGCGAGGTGAATGGAGCAGCGCCGCGAGCAAATAGCCGTAGACGGATATCAACGCGGCAACGGAAATGACAACCGCGCCCGGTGGGCCCCAGATTTGACGTGCGGCGGCGGCCAGCGGCCGTCCGGTCGCGGCCGGGTTGGGAAGCAACGAGACTACAACATACTGGACGGATGAATATAGAACCGTCACCGTCGCCAGCGCCACAAATAGGGCGAACGGCGCGTCACGTTGTGGATCTTTTGCCTCCGACATCGGGACAACTGCGCCCTCGAAACCGGCATATGCATACAGCAAGATCAGCACGGCCTCGAACCAATTCCCGGCCGTACCGGGTGCGACGCCGTGAGCGGGGATGGCGATCGGCGATTGGTGGAACAAGAGAAAAAGACATCCGGAAATCGCGAACAGGATTAACGGCGCCAGCTTTGCCACGGTAAACGCGTTGTTCGCTGAGGCTCCGAACTTGATGCCGCGAACATTCACAGTGGCGACAAACCCAATCAATAGGGTAACGATAATCAATCGCGGAAGCGGCGCTTGCGCTGCCGGCCAAAATTCCGCGAGGTAGTCCGTGAACAGGTCTGCCGCGGCTGCGGCACCGGTCAGTCTGATCAGGCATAGAAAGACCCCAACCTCGATTCCGGTGATCCGACCGAAGGCTTCGCGCGCGTAAAGATAGGGTCCGCCCGCTTCGCGAAATCGCGAAGCGAGTTCGGCAAAGCACGCGATGACAACACCCATTCCCGCCGCCGCGATGAGGTAGGCGAGCGGGCTCTTCTTGCCTAGGTAGCCGGCCACGATGGACGGCAGGCCAAAAATGCCACTCCCGACAATCGTAGTGATGGTCAGAGCCGCGAGGGTCCACCGGCCCATCGCGCGAATCAGTCCGGTTGAGTCCTGGGCCGCCATGCCTCCCCGCAATTTGCCTGGCACTCTTTCGCGCCGCCGTCAGGGTTGTCCCACAACGTGATTCGTCAATTTGCCGATGCGCTCGACTTCGAGTTCGACGGTGTCGCCCGCTTTGAGGAAACGCCCCATTTCGAGGCCGCAGCAGCAGCGGTTCGCGCCGGATTCGTGGACCGTGCCTGTGCCGGAGCCGAAAAATTCGCCGGGGTAGAGTGTCTCGTCCTGGGAAACGTAGGCGATCAAATCCTCGAACTTCCAGCGCATTCCTTTCGTGTGGCCGTAGGAAACTTCCTCGCCGTTGATTCGCGCCCTCATATCGAGGTTGTAGGGATCGGGAATTTCGTCGGGTGTGACGAGCACTGGACCGATTGCATTGCCGCCGTCGAAGTCCTTGCCTTTTGCGGGGCCGAGGCGCCCGCCCATTTCGCGGCCTTGAATGTCGCGCGCGGAAAAATCGTTGAAGATGGTGTAGCCGCCGATGAATTCGGGCGCTTTTTCTTTGGGAATGTCGCGTCCCTGCTTGCACAGGAAAATCCCGAATTCCAGTTCCCAATCGAATTTTTGGGTATAGCGGGGAATCGTTACGCGCGCGCCGTCGCCGATCACGTTCATGCGATTGCCCTTGTAATAGACGGGCCGCTCGTACCAGGGCCGCGCTTTCTTATAAGCGAGCGTCGTTTTTCGCCCCAGCGTTTTCTCCACGAACCGATCGATGGACGCCCGCCATTGCGGCATCTCGAAGCGGCGTGTGCAATTGATCACGTGCTGCTCGAACACCATGAATTCGCGAATGGATTCGGGGCGAGGAACAGGGGGGAGCATCTCGACTGCGGCGCGATCGAGGATGATTCCCCCGGGCCGCTGCGACAGAGCAAACTCAACCGCGCGCGCGGCCGCGTCGCGCGATTCGCTGCCGCCGCGCAGGAACGCGAGCATCGATTGGAAATGGGGATGTGCGGAACCGCCGCGAAGCTCTTCCGCGGCTTGGAGGCGAACGACGCGCGTGTCCGCGTCCGTGAGAGCGCCGATCTCCTCAACGCCCGCATGCCGAAACGTCACGAGTCGCATGAACTAGTCCGCGCGCCGTCGCCACTCATTCGAAAAGCGAGGACACAAAAATCTCCGCGTCAAACGGCACGAGATCCTCGATGGACTCGCCCGTGCCGACGTACTGCACCGGCAAGCCGAGCTCGCGCGTGATGGCCACGACGATCCCGCCCTTGGCCGTACCGTCGAGCTTGGTCAGGACGATGCCGGTGACTCCGGCGGTAGCGGTGAATTCGCGCGCCTGCGAGAGGCCGTTCTGGCCGGTGGTCGCGTCCATCACCAGCAAAACTTCGTGCGGCGCGCCGGGCACGACTTTCGCGGCCGTGCGCTTCATTTTCTCCAGCTCGGCCATCAAATTCGACTTCGTGTGCAGGCGGCCGGCGGTATCCACGATGACGATGTCGGCATTTCGCAAGCGCGCCGAAGCCAGCGCGTCGTAAACAACCGCCGCCGGGTCTCCGCCCGATTTCGTTTTCACGATTTCCGAGTTGGTGCGCGAAGCCCAAACCGCCAGCTGCTCGATGGCCGCGGCGCGAAACGTATCGCCCGCGGCGAGTACCACGTTCTTGCCCGACTGGCGCAGCCGGTTCGCCAGCTTGCCGATCGTCGTGGTCTTTCCCGTGCCGTTGACGCCGACAACAAAAATCACGTGAGGCCGCGGCTCGGGCGCGGCAGGCTGCTTTCCGTTTGCGGGGGGAATCGTGCGAAGAACGTACAGCAGCTGATTCTTCAGCTCCGCCTTCAACTCCGCGGCGTTGCTGAGCGCGTGCCGCTCCATTTTCTGCCGCACCGCCTCGAGAATCTGGTGCGTCGTCCGCGGCCCGAGGTCAGCGGCCAGCAGCGCGTTTTCCAGTTTGGTGAGCACCTCGGCATCGATTTTCTTTTCGCCCGAGACAAGATCCTCAACCTTGGCGACGATCTGCGTGCGAGTCTTCGAGATGGACTGCTTCAGCCGGTCAAGCAGCGACCCGCCCTCGGCGGGCTTCTTCTTTTCGTCGTCCTTGCCGAAGATGGAGAACATAAGAAATTCGCGGGACGGTTCTACGAATTCCTCATTCTAGCAGAAGAGATCGGCGTAAGAGGGAGGGCCGCAGGTTCTTCCGTGGCTCCGCCGCCTCACCGGTGATCTTGATTTTGTTGATCTTGGCCCGCTGAGTAGGAACAACAAAACCACCGGCGGGACGCCGGCGCCACGGCGCCGGCCCTTTCCTTTCCAATATCGGGGCCGTATACTCGGCAGCATTCATGCTGCTGGCGGCGAGCACAAAGATCGGGCCGTACGAGATTCGATCGCCCATTGGCGCGGGCGGGATGGGCGAGGTTTATCGCGCCTTCGACTCGCGGCTCGGGCGCGACGTCGCGCTGAAGGTCCTTCCAAAAACATTCGCTTCCGATGCCGATCGGCTGCACCGGTTTGAGCAGGAGGCCCGCGCGGTCGCGGCGCTGAATCATCCCAACATCCTTGCCGTGTTTGACGTCGGCCAGCAGGACGGCGCGCCGTTCCTCATTTCGGAACTTCTCGACGGCGAAAGTTTGCGCTCATCCCTGGAGCGAGGACCTCTACCGCAGCGCAAGACGATTGAATACGGCGTACAGATCGCGCAGGGGATGGCCGGGGCGCACGAAAAGGGCATCGTTCATCGCGACCTGAAACCCGAAAATATTTTCATCACCAAAGACGGACGGATCAAAATCCTGGATTTCGGCCTCGCAAAGCTCGTACAAGGCACGCCAGAGGATGCCGAAGGGGCTACGATCCCCGCGATGGGAACCGCGGCCGGCATGGTGCTCGGAACGCCGGGCTACATGGCCCCGGAACAGGTGCGCGGGCAGGCTTCCGACGCGCGCACGGATATTTTCGCGTTTGGCGCGATCCTCTACGAAATGCTCACCGGCCAGAGGGCTTTCCGTCGCGATACTCCGGCCGAAACCATGACCGCGGTGCTGCGGGAAGATCCGGCGGAAATGGCGGACTCGATCCATCCGGTCTCGCCTGCGCTCGACCGGATCGTGCGGCGATGTCTTGAAAAAAGCGCCGATCAGCGCTTTCAGTCGGCGAGGGATCTCTCCTTTGCCCTTGGCGCGCTTTCCGGTACCGACGCCAGCGGCTTCGCGGCAGCGAAGGACGCGCCGCGAAAAATCTCCTGGAAATTGTGGGTACCCGCCGCAATTGTCTTGATCGCGGTCGCCGTCGTGACTTGGCTCATCTCGCGGCTGCCCGCCGCTCCCGCCGAGCGGCTGGAGTTTGCCATTCCTGTTCCCGGCGAAGTAAGCCACATGGCGTTATCCACGGACGGCCGCATGCTGGCGTTTGTGTCGCCGGATGAACGTACCGGCGAACCGATGCTCTTCGTGCAGCGGGTCGGCGCGCCCGCGGCGACGGAGCTTCCCGGCACAGAAGGCGCGAGCTATCCGTTCTGGTCGCCCGATGACAGCTCGGTCGCGTTTTTCGCCAACAGCAAGCTGCAGCGCATCGCCGCCTCGGGTGGATCGCCACAGACATTGGCACACGTGAATTCCGCGCGCGGTGGAAGTTGGGGTTCCAAGAACGTAATTGTCTATACTCCCGACCCGGGAGGCCCGGTTTGGAGAGTGAACGCCGACGGCAGCCAGGCGGCCCCATTGGCGGAAAAGCTTCTGGATAAGGAGGACTCGGACCGCTGGCCCCTTTTCCTGCCCGATGGGTTCCATTTTGTTTTTCTGCAGGCGTACTTCAGCACCGGAAAGAACACAGACTCGGCGATCTACCTGGGTTCGCTCGACGGCAAGGAAAAAAAGCTGGTCGTGCACGCGCAATCCAATGCGGGAGTGGCGCCCGGCTACCTTTTTTACGCGGATGAACAAGCGGCCCTCAGGGCGCTCCCCTTCGATGCGTCGAAGGGAACCGCCACGGGCGACGCGCGAGTGATCGTGGCCCGGGTTGGCTACCAACCATCGGTCTATTGGGGAGCGTTCGCGGCAGCGCAGAACGGTACAGTGATATACAGCAGGACAGCGGAGGCGGCGCAATCCGTTTTGACGTGGTACAGCAGGGCCGGGAAAGCGCTCGGCCGAGTCGGCGAACCGGGAGTGCAAGCGAATCCCGCAATTTCTCCGGATGGCACCCGTGTGGACGTGGACATCACGGATTTGAAGGCGAATAACCTCGACGTTTGGGTCGAGGACTTGAACCGGAATACGAGCACCCGCTTTACGTTTGATCCGGCGGAAGAGACGGATGGGGTGTGGTCCCGCGACGGCAAAATCATTGCGTATCGATCACTCGCGACCGGAGCGGGAGTGAGCTATAAAGACGCGGACGGCCTGAAACCGGAAAAAGTTCTATTTAGGCTCGGGCACCCAATCAATGGAGTGGGGAATGTGGGAAGCTTTGATACCGAGGACAGCTTTGACATGATTCCCAATTCCTGGACCCCGGATGACAAGCAGGTCCTGTGCGCCGTGCAGACATCCACCAGGAATTCGCGGTCCATCCTCGTTTTGGTCCCGGTGGGTGGAGGCTCGCCCACCCAATTCCTTCCCGGTGATGCGAGCCAGACCAACGGGCAGATTTCCGCGGACGGCAAATGGGTGGCGTACGCCTCCAATGAATCCGGCGAATGGGAAATTTACGTCACTACATTTCCCGCAGCGGCGGGGAAATGGCAAGTCTCGCGCGGCGGCGGCACCGAGCCCCGCTGGCGCGGCGACGGCAAAGAGCTCTTCTACCTCGGGCCAACGGGGATGCTGACGTCCGTTCCGGTACAGGCGGGCGAAACGTTTTCGTCCGGAGCGCCGACTGCGCTGTTCCAGGTTCGCGGGCGCGCGCCGATTTCGTCGACCGACTTGTTTACCTACGACGTGACGAAAGACGGCCAGCGCTTCCTTGTAAACGAGTATCTCAAACCGGATCGCATAGTGCCGCTGACGATCGTGCAGCAGGTCTTTTCCGAGCCGCCGAAGTAACTATTGCCAGCACCCCGGCAGGCCGAGTTGGGTCGGCTACCCTGGAAACGCGATTTGGCAAGAGGAGCACGTGAAAACTATCGCGTCCGCGACGTTTCTTCTCCTGCTGCTGTGCCCATCGCTCCACAGCCAATCGAAGCGTGGGACGGTTTGTGTTGGACCGATTTCGTCAGAAAAGCCGAGCAGGGCGTTAGACGCTAGCGGAATCTATAATCCACAAACGCTCACCGTTAGAATCGACAAAGAGGACCCGATCGTCGGACCGCACCAGGATTGCGTCAAAATTGGCAGCCTGGACTTGGGCAAGCGTCACCTTATTGTGATTACTTCAGACGGGAAGCCAATCCAGTCCCTATGGTTTCGATTCGAGGGTGGCGAAACAGAAGAATGCCTTGAATTTGATAGCTATCATTTGATCACCTTGAGCGAGAAGAAGCATGCGCCGTGGTGCAAGTGCAAATAGGCATCGGTGGTCCAAGCTTTCGCAATTCTCGCCCTTGCCTGACTTTTGCAGTACAATCCCGCTGAACTTCCTGCCTGCGGCCCAAGTCAAAAGGAGGATCATCATGCGTAGAACCAACCGCGTTACATTCTTGCGGGCGTCCCTGTTTGGTCTTGCCGCCGTCTGCGTGGCGTCGGCCCTGGCCTTGATTGCTTCCAGTTCGCGAACTGCGACCGCGGCGCCGCCGCAGGATCTCGTGAATGCCGCTTATGAGGCGATGGGCGGCGGCAAGGTGAAGACGATCACCTTGAAAGCTCATCTCGAGCAGTTCGATCCGGGCGAGTCATTTTCTGTTTCCGATCCGACGAAGCCGAACCGTGGCGAGGCGGACCTCGTGCGGAGCCGCGACCTAGCCAAGGGACTGACGCGCAATGAATGGGTGAGCCCGAAAGTGGACGGCTCGAAGCGCACCTTTACGGAAATCGTCGGGCCGGCCGGCGGATACGTGATCGGCGATGACGCGGTGGAGGGCCGCCTGCCGAGGCGCACGATCAAGAGCGGCGCGGAGCCGCTGCACACGATGTCAGGCCGCCGACTCACGGCCACCCTTCGTGAAATCGAGCGGCCGGTGGTTGTGTTGGAGATGAAACAGCATCCGGATCGCGTGTCCGCGATCCCGGACCAGACGGTTGCGGGCAAGACGTATCCCTCCGTGTGCTACCGCGGCGACTACGGCAGCTTTATCGTGATGTTCGATCCCGAGACGAAGCTTCCAGCGCGCGTTCGCACGCTCGACTGGGACGAACTCGAAGGCGACTCGGTTTACGATGCGGAATATTCGGTTTGGCACGACGTGGGCGGCGCGAAGGTCGCGTTCCACGCGCTGTACACGCTGAACGGCATGAAAATCATCGACGCGAAAATTTTGAGCGCGGAGGCGAATCCGAACCTTTCGGCCGACGCGTTCACTCCGCCGCAAGCCCTCGTCGCCAGCGCCACCAAGCCGGCCGATCCGAACGCTACGCCATTTCAATGGATCATCCGGCGGCAGTTCGTCGGGTTCTATTTCGATTCCGACGCGATGTATACGGATGATGGAGATAATTTGAAGATCTTCGACGTCGGGCCGAACATCAGCCAGGTCCGGGGAGGAACACACAACAACATCTTCATCGCGACAGACAAATACCTGATCGCAGTTGAAGCGCCGAATGACGACGGCCAGTCTGAGGAAGCGATCGCCATGGCGAAGAAGCGATATCCCGGGAAGCCGGTGCGCTACTTGATTCTCACGCACCATCACGTCGATCACGTGGGCGGCATGCGCACCTTTGCCGCCGAGGGCGCAACCATCGTAGTCGGCAAGGGCGATGGCGAGTATCTGCGGCGCGCTCTGGCCCGGCCGGAAACGCTGAACCCGGATGCGCCGAAGAAGAAATTCGCGGCGGAGGTAATCGAAGTCGACGGCAAGTGGAGCGTGAACGACGGCGGTCGCGAGGTCGACGCGTTCATGCTCGACAATCCCCACGCGTCGCCCTATCTGCTTCCGTACGTGCCCGACGCGAAGGTCGGCGTCGTGACCGACCTCTACGTTCCGGGCGCCCCGGTATCTCCGAACCCCATGGTGCTCGCGCTCGTGAAGGGCATCGACAAATGGGGGCTCAAACCGGAAACGATCGTTGGCGGGCACGGCTCGGTGGGACCTTATTCCGACGTGATCCAAGCAGTGCAAAAAACATCAGCCAGCGCGAAGTAGCGCAAGACCTGAGACGACGGCCGGAGGGGTTCGCGCCCGGCTCGGCTGTTTGGCGAGCGCAGACTCGATGTGTTTGTTGTATGATGCAGCCAATCGAAGGACTGACGAAATGGCCGGGCCTTCTTTCCAATTTCAGTCTGCGGGGTGAAGAATGAAGTCAATTCTATTGAAGACGGCGCTCACGGTTTTGGTTGTTCTCGCATTTTCCAGCGTGGGTGCGCAGGCGCAGATGGCTTCCGGCCACGACGCGGACACGGCGGCCATCAAGCAGTTCGTGGCGGGTTTTGCGGATACCTGGAACAACCACGACGCGCGCGGCGTGGCCGCGCACTACGTGGAGGACGGCGACTTCACGAGCATCAAGGGCGAGCCAAGCCACGGGCGCAAGGAACTCGAGGATCATTACACGACGATCTTCAGCACGTTCCTCAAGAACGCGCACACGACCGACACGGTAAGGACCGTCCGGTTTCTCGGGCCTGACCTCGCCTCCGTCGATCTCGATTGGCTGGTGAACGAACCGAGCGCCCCGGGCGGCGTGCTTCGCAAAGGCCTGCTCACCTGGGTTCTCACAAAACGCAACGGCCAGTGGATGATCCTGGTGTATCACGAATTCTCGTTCTAGCTTTTGTAGGACAGGCTTTGAGCCTGTCGGGGTTGGTTAGAGCTTGGTCGATCTTGCAGTAACAAAACCCGACAGGCTGAAAGCCTGTCCTACTTGGAGGATCTGATGATTTCAAATCGAATGAAGACCGCGCTGGCAATTTTTCTCTTCCTTGCATTCGCTTCGGTGGGTGCATGGGCGCAAAGCATGGATGCGGATTCCGCCGCCATCAAGCAATCCGTCGCCGCGTGGAGCGCCGCATGGAACAGCCACGACGCGCATGCCACGGCCATGAAATACACGGAAGACGGCGACTTCACAAACACCACTGGAATTCCCAGCCACGGCTGGAAGGCGCTGGAAGACCACTACAACGAGATCTTCACGACGTTCCTCAAAGACGCGCACCGCACCGACACCGTGAGAAGCATCCGCTTTCTCAATCCGGATACCGCGTCGGTGGACATCGATTGGCAAATGACGGGCGCGAAGACGCGGGACGGCAAGGACGTGCCGATTCGCAAGGGGCTTCTCACCTGGATCGTGACGAGGCACAGCGGCGAGTGGATGATCGCGATCTACCACGAAACGGCATATTAGGTTTTCGTTTCACAGGGGCTGTCTGCCGACAGGCAGGTTTCAGCCAGTTTTGAAAGCCTCCCCGGCCTCTTACCGGTGAGTGGTCCACCACATAAGCAGATTCAAGAGCAATGAAAACGAAACTAAAGAAAAACCTATTGCGAAGCCTGCTGCGGATTCTCGCAGGTTCGCCCCCAGGACACGAGCTGCAAGGATCGTGACAAGCGCGCACAACACGACAGCTAGGGCCGCTGCGCGAATAACTGCCCCAGAGAAGAGCGAGTACTTTTCCGAGAACCATTCGAATGCGAGATACCAGTCGCAGGCAACGCCGCCAATAACGAAGCACGGGTCGACCCACCGCGGTTTCGCCTTCTCTTTTTCCACATGCTCGCTTGACTGCTGGCTCCGGGACGTCGGCATTTGCGCTCCTGACTCAGTAGAAGTAGCCAGATCAGCGGGAACGCCCCCGCATGCCTGACGAACCCTTCTTATCCGTACCTCTTTGTTCCGTTCAATCTTCCAAAGCTCGCATTCTAGATGGGCTGGGGCCCAGGACCGTGCGCGCTACTTTATACTTCAACTAGGGTGGCGCTGAGGCGGAGTTTGCCGGCGCGGACGGCGCGATCGAGCGCGTCCACGACGGCCGCATCAAACTTCGTGTCGGCCAGCTTGATGATGCTGTTCATGGCGAATTCGAGGTCCATGGCGGATTGGTAGGGGCGATTCGTAGTCATCGCGTCGAGCGTATCGGCCACCGCGATGATGCGGGCCATCAGCGGAATTTCATCTCCCTGCAGGCCGTGCGGGTAGCCGCCGCCGTTGACGTGCTCGTGGTGCAGCTCGATCCCCGGCAGCATTTCCTTCAGTTGCGCGACGGGCCGCATGATGTTCGCGCCTTTCAAGGGGTGCTGCTTCATCAAATCAAATTCTTCCGTCGTAAGCTTGCCGGGCTTCTTCAGTACGCGGTCGTCGACTCCGATTTTTCCCACGTCATGCAGGAGCGCGGAGATGCGGATTTTTTCGAGCTCGGTCGAACCCAATCCCAGGTGCTGCGCGATGATGATCGAGTACTTCGCCACGCGCCCGGAATGGCCGCGCGTGTACGGGTCCTTTTCGTCGATCGCGGCGGCGAGCATGCGAATCGAGCCGAGAAACAATTCATGATTCTGATCGGCGGCGGCCTTCAGCCGGTCGATGAATTCCTCGATGTCGCCGGCCATGTGGTTGAAGGTTTCGGCCAGCTCGCTGATTTCCGCGGCGCCCTTCACGGGAGTACGTTGATGGAATTCGCCGCGGCTGATCGCCAGCGTCGAGACGGCGAGTGCGCGGATCGGCGTACTGATGCCCACCGCAAAGAAATATCCGAGCACGAGCGCCGTAAACGCGACGATCACCACGAACTTGAGCGCTTGCGCGTTTAGCTCGGTGACCCCGGCATCCTCGCGCGCCTTATCCAGCCCGCGCTGCGCGACCACGGCCCAGCTGAGGTCCGGAATCGTGCTGTAGGTCCCGACCATTTCGGTTTTGTTCCCGTTGTCGCCGGATTCGAATCGGCGCAGCGTTTCGGTTGTGCGCAGGTCCTTTGGCAGGGCCGCGACTTGCGCCACTACCGGCGAATATGATTTTGCGTCCGAGCCCGGCACAAACTGGCGCGTATCGGGATGGGCCACGATCTGGCCGCTGTGGTCCACCACAAAAACCACGCGCCCGCGCACGCTAGTTTCCTGCAAGCGCTTCAGAATTCCGTCCAGTGATACAACAGCAGCCAGCATCCCCGAGAATTGATCGTTAACCTCGAGCGGCACGGCCATCACGAATGCGGGACGATTCTCAGGACCGATGGCCAGCGGATCGCTGCGGAAGACGAGCGATTGCAGCGTAGTCGTGAACGCGCGCTGCAGCGCTTTGCTCACAAACGGATCCGAATTGGCCTGAAAATTCCCGGCGCCGCTGCCTTTGGCCTCTTTGC
>Ga0210394_10007653_pt1 | contig 11313 bp, 11 predicted proteins | sample IncBWC12MmetaG_FD_160121 | JGI IMG/M metagenome (GOLD analysis project Ga0210394, IMG submission 160121) | Forest soil microbial communities from Barre Woods Harvard Forest LTER site, Petersham, Massachusetts, United States - Inc-BW-C-12-M | ecosystem: Environmental > Terrestrial > Soil >... | reverse complement strand
CCCTTGTTTCGCGCTTCACCGCGACCGGCATGACAGGACTTCAAATGAGTGAAAACCCGGATTCCGAACCGCTGCTAATCACGCGCAACGGGCCTGTCATGACAGTCACTCTTAACAAACCCCGGGTAATGAACGCACTCGATCTGGATATGTGGCGGGGCCTGTCCGACGCGGTCTCGACCGCGGCTGCCGACCCGGAAGTTCGCGTATTCGTACTAACCGGGGCAGGCAGCGCCTTCTCCACCGGGGCTGATCTGGGCGCGACCCGCAACACCCACCCGATTCACCGGATGAAAGTCGTGTCCACCGCCGCCGCGGACCTGCACGACTTGCCCAAGCCGACCATCGCGCGGGTGCCCGGGCCTGCCGTGGGCGGAGGGTGGAACCTCGCCCTGTGTTGTGACTTCGTCATCGCCTCGACGAACGCGACCTTCGCCCAGATCTTCCCCAAACGCGGCCTGTCCATCGACGTCGGCGGATCCTGGCACCTGCCGAGACTCGTCGGGATGCAGCGAGCAAAGCTCCTGACAATGCTCGGTGACACCATCAGCGCCGCGGAGGCTTACGAGTTCGGGCTCGTCACCAGCGTCGTGGCGCCCGAGGAACTCGACTCGGCGGTGCTGGCTCTCGCGTCCCGGCTTGCCCTGGGGCCGCCCGTGGCTTTGGCGCTGACCAAGGCACTGCTCCACGAAGGAACCACCCATACCCTGCGCGAGATGCTGGAATCCGAAGCCCGCGCGCAGACAGTGAACTTTGCCGGCCACGATGTCGCGATCGGATTCGACGCATTTCGCAAGCGCGAACCACCCGAATTCACCGGCGGGTGGACCACGCGGCTGAGCGTCGCATCGATCGAGGCGAAGGAATAGGACCGGGCTACACTGCGATCCGGCCGGGCTGCACGAACCGGCGGGCGGCCGGCGTCGGCACGGCCGGAGCGGTGCGAGCGGAAGGAACCAGATGAAGGTCGAAGTCAACTTCGAACTGTGCGAGAGCAACGCCCTCTGCATGGGCGCCCTGCCCGAGGTCTTCGAAGTGCGGGACGACAACTTCCTGTACCTGCTCGCCGAGGAGATCCGGCCCGACCAGCAGGCGGCGGCCGAGGAGGCCGTCCGGCTCTGCCCCCGCCAAGCGATCCAGCTGAAGTAACGCTCGTCGGCGAGTAGCGCTCGTCGGCGGGCGCTGCCCTATCGCCCGCCGAGTATCGCCACCGCGTACTCCGCGTGGGCATAGGCGACCTCGTCGGCCGTATGCGGACCGCCCTGGCGAAACCAGGCCGAGACACCGATCCCCATATCCAGGATCGCGTACGACGCCAGCCGCGGCGAATCCACCTGGAACGCACCCTTCTCGATACCCGCGATGATCACGCTTTGCAGCGTCCGCTCATAGCGACGACGCAACTTCAAGACATTCGTCCGGGCCGGCGGCTGAAGGTTGTCTATCTCTCTATTTCCGACGAATGCCTCGTCACGACGGCCCGCATGGAAGCGAACGTGGGCTTCCACCATCCGCCGCAACTGGAGCACGGGATCGCTGCTCGCCGAGCGCGCGCCTGCCTGATCGGCGAGCAGCGTCGTCATCGTGGCAACCATGATCTCGGCGAGCAGGTCGTGCTTGGACTGCAGGTACCGGTAGAGACTCGGCCCGCGCACGCCGAGCGCGGCACCGATGTCGGCCATCGTCGTCGCCGTGTAGCCGCGCTCGGCGAAGAGCTTGAGGGCTACCGCGCGCACGGCGTCGGCGTCGATCACGGTCACCGGACGAGTCTAGAAGCTACTGATGATTAGGCGCCAGGTGCACTGGCACTAGAGGGAATCTGCTCCAGGAAGTATGCTTCAGCCGATCAACCGCTAATGACCATTAGTTTAGAGCCCGGACGGACACCGACAGTGGACAGTCACCCAGCAAGGCGGCGCACGGCGCTGGTCACCGGGGCCTCCCGCGGGATCGGCCGGGCAATCGCGGCACAGCTCGCCGCGGACGGCTACGACCTCTTGCTGGCCGCCCGCGACGTCGACGCGCTCGAGGACGTGGCAGCGCAACTTCGGACCGACCAGAACCGCGTTTCGGTAGCGACCGCGAACATGGCTGACGAGGCGGAGGTCGAGGCGCTCGCCTCGGCGCAACTCGCCCTCGCGCCGCACCTCGACGTCCTGGTGCTGGCGGCCGGCGCCGCCATGTCGGGTGCCATCGACAGCCTCCCGCTGCGGCGCCTGGACACGCAACTGGCGGTCAACCTGAGGGCACCCTTCCACCTCATCCAGCGCCTGCTGCCTGCACTGCGGGTCGCAGCCGGCAGCTCCCCGACCGGCGCGAAGGTCATCGCAATCGCATCGATCACGGGCGTGGTCAGCGAGACCGGGCTTGCCGGTTACGGCGCCAGCAAGGCCGCCCTCATCTCACTGTGCGAGACGCTGTCCGCCGAGGAGGGCGAGAACGGCGTCAGCGCGACGGCGCTGTCGCCGGGCTTCGTCGACACGGACATGACCGAGTGGATGCGGGACCGCATCGACCCAGCCGAAATGATCACGGTCGGCGATGTCGCCGAACTGACTCGCGCCCTCTGCCGGCTCTCCCGCTACGCCGTCGTGCCCAACATCGTCCTCACCCGTCCCGGTGCTCAACTCTGGCGGGCCTGACGCCCTGCTCGGACCTGTCGCCTCACCCCAGGAGCAGCATCGATGCCGTTCGATTTCACGTTTACGCCCCGAGTCCTGCAGTGGCAGGCCTCGATCGCGGAATTCGTCCGCACCGCGGTAATCCCGCGCGAACAAGAGGCGTTCCGGGACGGTCTCACCGACGCGCTCCGGATCGAGCTTCAGTCGGCGGCCAGGCAGGCCGGCGTGTGGGCTCCGCAGGCATCGGCCGAGTTGGGCGGCGGTGGATTCCGCTTCGACGATGCAGCCGTGCTCCTGGAGGCGGCAGGCCATTCGCTGCTCGGGCCGTTGGCGCTCAACTGCGCCGCCCCCGACGAGGGCAACATCCACATGCTCGACGTCATCGCGACCTGGCAGCAGCGCGCCCGCTACCTCGAGCCGCTGGTTAACGGCGACGTCCGCTCTGCTTTCGCGATGACCGAGCCCCCGCCGGGTGCCGGGTCCGATCCGTCCGCGCTGCGGACCGTGGCACGCAAGGTCGACGGTGGCTGGCGGATCGACGGCAGCAAGCACCTCATCACCGGGGCCGACGGTGCGGCGTTCCTGATCGTGATGGCCAAGGACGCCAGTAACGGCGGTGCGACGATGCTACTGGTCGACGCGGACAATCCTGGCCTCACGATTGCCGGGCACGCCCGGACCATCGACTCCACCATGGTCGGCGGCCACTGCTCGGTGATCTTCAACAATGCGTTCGTGGCTGACGAGGCTGTTCTCGGCGAGCCCGGGGAAGGCTTCCGGTACGCGCAGGTGCGGCTCGCTCCCGCGCGGCTGACCCACTGCATGCGCTGGCTCGGAGCCGCCGGCCGGGCCCACCAGATCGCGCTCGAACGCAGCGTCGAGCGCCGGTTGTTCGGCCACGCACTTGCCGACCACGGGATGGCTCAGCAACTGATCGCCGACAACGAGATAGACCTCGCCGCCGCCCGAGCCATGCTCTGGCATAGCTGCTGGCTGATCGCCGAGGGCGACCGCGGCTCGGAGTCGAGCTCGCGCACCAAGGTGTTCGTCAGCGAAGCCACGAGCAGGATCGTCGACCGGAGCGTCCAGCTCTGCGGCGGGATGGGCACCAGCGAGGAGCTGGTGCTCGGGCGGATCTACGCCGACATCCGGGCGTTCCGGATCTACGACGGCGCATCCGAGGTACACCGGATGTCGATCGCCAAGCGGGCGGCCCGCCGGGCCTGTGCCCGGCTCGAAGCATCGGAGCCCTCGTGACACACGACTTGCCCGGGCTGCCCAGGAAATCGGTTGACGGCTGGCTACGCGACGCGCTGGCGGACACGGTGTCGGCCGGCGACTGGCAGGCAGCACTCATCTCCGGTGGCCTGTCCAACATCACCTACCGGATCACCGTCGCCGGAGCGAACTTCATCCTCCGGCGGCCACCGCTCGGTCATACCCTGCCCCGGGCGCACGACGTCGCGCGCGAGTTCCGAGTCCTGGACGCACTCTGGCCGACACCCGTTCCGGTGCCCGAGCCCATTGCCCTGTGCACCGACCCCGAGGTGATCGGTGCGCCGTTCTACCTGATGCGCGAGGTTCCGGGCGAGGTTCTGCGCCACTGCGAGGACACCGCCACACTCTCCGCCCAGGCACGCGGCGAGATCAGCCAAGCACTGGTCGAGGCCCTCGCCGCCCTGCACGCCGTCGACCCCGACAGCGTCGGTCTCGGCGATTTCGGGCGCCGCCACGGTTACCCGGCCAGGCAGCTACGGACCTGGGGCGAGCAGTGGCACCGCTCCCGTACCCGGGAACTGCCCGACATGGACCGGCTCCTGGCCAAGCTGCAGGCGCGGCTGCCCGCCGACAGCGAATCAACGATCACCCATGGCGATTTCCGGCTCGACAACGCCATAATCGACCTGACCACCGCGCCCCGGGTCGCGGCAATCCTGGACTGGGAGCTGTCCACGCTCGGCGAGCCGCTCGGTGACCTCGGCCTCACGATGACCTACTGGCACGACCTCGGCGACGAGGAGCGAGCCCAGATCCCGGTCGCGACCGGCGTAACCGCCCACGAGGGATTCCCGACGTCGGAGGAGGTCGCCGAGCGGTACGCCCGCCTCACCGGCAGGTCGCTCGACGCGCTGCCCTTCTACGTCGCGCTGGCGGCGATGAAGCTGGCCGTGATCCTCGAGGGCATCCACTCCAGGTACCTGGCCGGCACGAGCGTCACCGACGGTTACGCCGGAGTCGGCGAGGGAGTGCCCCTGCTCGTCGCGCGCGGGCTTCGACAGATCCAGCAGGCATGACGGCAGACGGCGACGGAAACGATGGAGGAGCTCATGAAGGACACGGCAGCTAAGTTGGTCCTCTCCGGAGACGGGCCTGTCCGCCGGCTGACGATCAGCAACCCCGGCCAGGCGAATGCCATCACCCTCGACATGCATCGTGAGCTCGCCTACATCTGGCGGGAACTCGCGATTGACCCGACCGTGCACGGAATCGTGTTGGCCGGCGAGGGAGCGGTCTTCTCCGCCGGCGGCGACATGGACATGCTCCGCACCATCACCGCTGACGGCGACATCCGTCGCCGGGTGTTCGCCGAGGCCGAGCTGATCCTCGAGGAGATGCTCCGCTTCCCGAAACCGGTCGTCGCGGCTGTCCGCGGATTCGCGGTGGGGCTGGGCGTGTCGCTGGCGGTTGCCTGCGACGTCGTCCTGCTGGCCGAGGACGCGTACCTGTCCGACCCGCACGTGCGCATCGGCGTAGTTGCCGGCGACGGCGGCGCCGCGCTGTGGCCGTCCCTCACTCCTACGCTGCGGACCCGCGAATGGCTCTACTGCGGCGACAAGATCCCCGCGGCAGTGGCGGTCGAGGTGGGGCTGGCCAGCCGTACCGTCGCCGACGAGCTGCTGCTCGAGGAGGCCGAGCGAGTCGCCACGCGAATGACCGCACTGCCGCGGCACGCGTTCGAACTCACCAAGCGAGCGGTCAACATGCCGCTGCTGCAGACGAGCCGCCAGGTAATGCCCTTTGCTATCGCGGCCGAGCAGCTCACCTTTCATGACGATGAGATCCGGGAAACCGTCGAGCGGTTCGACAGGAAGGCCACCACACGTGAGCACTGAGGCATACATCTACGAGGCGATCCGCACGCCTCGCGGCCGGAACAAGGGCGGCGCCCTGCACGGCACGAAGCCACTCGACCTGGTCGTCGGTCTGATCGACGAACTGGTGGCGCGCCACCCCGGCCTTGACCCCGCGGCGATCAACGACGTCGTGCTGGGCGTCGTCAGCCCGATCGGGGACCAAGGCGGCGACATCGCCCGGGGCGCCGCGACCGCGGCCGGCCTGCCTGACACGGTGGCCGGCGTGCAGCTGAACCGCTTCTGCGCGTCCGGCCTCGAGGCGATCAACCAGGCGGCGGCACGGGTCCGCTCGGGCTGGGAGAGCCTGATCATCGCCGGTGGGGTGGAGTCGATGTCGCGGGTGCCGATGGGCTCCGACGGCAACGCGATGTCCGCCGACCCGGCCACCGCCTACGACCACTACATCGTGCCGCAGGGCACCGGCGCTGATCTGATCGCGACGACCGAGGGCTTTACCCGCGAAGACGTCGACCGGTTCGCGGTGCGCTCCCAGGAACGCGCCGACGCGGCATGGTCGGGCGGGTATTTCAGTAAATCGGTCGTGCCGGTGAAAGACATCAACGGCGTGACCGTCCTCGACCACGACGAGCACCGCCGGCCGGGTACCACGCTCGAGGATCTGGCGAAGCTCAAGCCGGCCTTCGAGACGATCGGTGAGCTGGCGGGGTTCGACGCGGTCGCGCTGCAGAAGTACCACTGGATCGACAAGATCAACCACGTGCACACCGGCGGGAACTCCTCCGGCATCGTCGACGGCGCCGCGCTGGTACTGATCGGCAGCGAGCAGGTCGGCAAGGACCTCGGCCTGGTTCCGCGGGCCCGGATCGTGTCGGCCGCGGTCAGCGGCGCGGACCCGACGATCATGCTGACCGGTCCGACACCGGCCACCGAGAAGGTGCTCAAGCTCGCGGGGCTCACCACTGACGACATCGACCTGTTCGAGTTGAACGAGGCGTTCGCCTCGGTGGTACTCAAGTGGATGAAAGATCTGAACCTGCCGGAGGAGAAGGTGAACGTCAACGGTGGCGCGATCGCGATGGGACACCCGCTGGGCGCCACCGGCGCGATGATCCTCGGCACGATGGTCGACGAGTTGGAGCGCCGCCAGGCCCGGCGCGCGCTGCTGTCGCTGTGCATCGCCGGCGGCATGGGTATCGCAACGATCATCGAGCGGGTGTGAGGACATGACCAACATGATTCGCTGGGACCAGGACCGCGACGGGATCGTCGTGCTGACGCTGGACAACCCGAACCAGTCGGCCAACACGATGAACACCGCCTTCCGCGAGGCGTTCGCCCAGATCGTGACCCGGCTGGAGTCGGAGAAGGAGTCCATCACCGGTGTGGTCATCGCGTCGGCGAAGAAGACCTTCTTCGCCGGCGGGGACCTGGGCGAGCTGATCGAGGCCTCACCCCAGCAGGCGGAGGACTTCACCAACAGCACCAACGAGGTCAAGTCGCAGCTGCGCCGCTTGGAGACGCTGGGCGTACCTGTCGTGGCGGCCATCAACGGCGCGGCATTGGGCGGCGGGTTGGAGATCGCCCTGGCAACGCACCACCGCATCGCCGCCGACGTTGCGGGCAGCGTCATCGGCCTGCCCGAGGTCACCCTGGGCCTGCTGCCCGGCGGCGGCGGCGTGGTACGCACGGTGCGGCTGCTCGGTGTCCAGAGCGCGCTGCAGGACGTGCTGCTGCACGGGCAGCGGCACAAGCCGGCGGCTGCGAAGGCGATCGGGCTCGTCGACGAGCTGGTGTCCACGGTGGAGGAACTGCTGCCGAGGGCAAAGGCCTGGATCAAGGCCAACCCGGCCGCAGTGCAACCGTGGGACGTCAGGGGCTACCGGATCCCCGGCGGCACACCGGCCGACGCGGGGTTCGCCGCGAACCTTCCCGCGTTGCCAGCCACCCTGCGCAAGCAACTCAAAGGCGCGCCGCTGCCCGCCCCGCGGGCGATCCTGGCCAGCGCGGTGGAGGGCGCACAGGTCGATCTGGACAACGCGTCGAAGATCGAGACCCGCTACTTCGTCAGCCTCCTGACCGGCCAGGTCGCGAAGAACATGACCAAAGCCCTCTTCTTCGACCTGCAGCACATCAAGTCAGGCGGATCACGGCCGGCCGGGCACGACAAGTACCGGGTCAAGAAGCTCGGGATCCTCGGTGCCGGAATGATGGGCGCGGAGATCGCCTACGTGTCGGCGAAAGCCGGCATCGAGGTGGTACTCAAAGATGTCTCGCTCGAGAGGGCCCGCAGAGGCAAGGACCACTCGGTGAAGCTCGAACAGAAGGCACTCACCCGCGGCGAGACCACGAAGGAGAAGTCCGACGCTCTCCTCGCCCTCATCACGGCAACCGACGACCCGGCCGACTTCGCCGGGGTCGACTTCGTGGTCGAGGCCGTATTCGAAAGCCAGGAACTCAAGCGCCAGGTCTTCGGTGAGATCCAAGACATCGTCGACGTCGACGCCGTCCTCGGTTCCAACACCTCGACCCTGCCGATCACCGGCCTGGCCGAGGGCGTGAAACGCCAGGACGACTTCATCGGCGTCCACTTCTTCTCACCCGTCTCCAAAATGGCGCTCGTAGAGATCGTCCGCGGACAGAAAACGTCCGACGCCACCCTGGCCAAAGCCTTCGACTTCGCCACCCAGATCCACAAGACGCCCATCGTGGTCAACGACAGCCGCGGCTTCTTCACCTCACGCGTCATCATGTCGTTCCTCAACGAAGCTGTCGCGGCCGTCGCCGAAGGCGTCGCGCCGGCCTCGGTCGAGCAGGCCGGCGCCCAGGCCGGATATCCGGCTCCGCCGCTGCAACTGCTCGACGAGCTGACCCTGACACTGACCCAGAAGATCCGGCAAGAGGCACAGTCGGCGGTCGAGGCCACCGGTGGAACCTGGCGGGCACACGGGTCGGAGGCCGCGGTCGACCAACTGGTGGCACACAACCGCAAGGGCCGCTCGACCGGCGCCGGTTTCTACGACTACGCCGACGGGAAGCGGGCCGGGTTCTGGCCGGGACTGCGCGAGCTGTTCGACAGCGGCAGCAAGCAGCTCCCGATCGAGGACCTGCGCGACCGGATGCTGTTCGCCGAAGCCCTGGAGACGGTGAGGTGCTTCGACGAGGGCGTGCTCACCTCGGTGCAGGACGCAAACATCGGATCCATTTTCGGGATCGGCTTCCCGGCATGGACCGGCGGTGTCATCCAATACATCAACCAGTACGAGGGGGGGCTGCACGGATTCGTGACACGCGCGCGCGAACTCGCCGAACGCTACGGCAACCACTTCACCCCACCCGCGTCGCTGGCGGCCAAGGCCGATAAAGGCGAGCTCTACGAGTAGATCTCGCCCTTCATCCGGGTAGGTCCGGCGCTCTGGTCAGAACCTCAGCCGCAGGCCGGGCCGCGGCCAGCGGCACGAGACCAGCCGGCCATGCTCACCCAGGGTCACATACGCCGTGCGCATGTCCGCTCCCCCGAAGCACAGGTTGCTGACCGCGCCGTCCGCGATGGCGGCCGGGAGCGGAACGAAATCGAGGATGTCGCCGCTCGTAGACACCCGCATAATGCCGCTGTCGACCAGACACGCTACGCAGATCGTGCCGTCCGCCTCGACAGCCAGGCCGTCCACCTGGCGCGCCCCGCACATGCCGACGAGCAGGGCGAACGGATCGACCCCACCTCCGTGCAGCAATGCCTTGACGTCGTGGCCGGAGGACGGGATCAGTTGTCCAGGTGCGGCGACACGGCGGCGGAGCACCTGCCGCGACACGGTCTCCGCCCAGTACAGGACATCGTCATCAGGCGACAGCACGATTCCGTTAGGGGTCCACAGATTGTCGAGCACCTGCCGGATCGACGACCCGTCCGGTGACGCGTAGAAGATCGCGCCTCGACCGGTATCGGTGAACCAGAATCTGCCGCTGGCATCGAATACCAGGTCGTTCGGCCGCCCGAACGGGATCCCGGCACAGTCGGGGTAGATCGTCTCGTACGACCCGGTATCCAGGTCGACTCGCTGGACGCACGGGGCCAGCAGCGAGTCCCCGCTACCGCCCCCCTTGTTGCAGACGTAGATCGCGCCGTCCGGCCCGACCGCCGCCGCGTTCGGAGCGCCACCGAGGAACGCGACCGTGCTAAGCGTGCCACTTGCGTCGACCCGCGACAGCAGTCCGCCGTGTACCTCTACGAAAACGATCGAGCCGTCCGGCATCGCGATCGGCGCCTCCGGGAACCGCAGGCCCTCGGCGAGCACTTCAACGTCCAGCATGTCCATGGTGTGACGCCACGACCCTTCAGTAGGCGTTCCGCACGGTCAGTCGACCGCGGGCCGCGCCGCCCCGATTCGCCGGCGAACCGAGAGCCGGCCGAGACGCAACTTGAAACCTTTCAGCCAGCCAACGATGCCCTGCGGAGAGCTGACGATGAATACAATGATCAAGACGCCGTAAATGATGACCGAGATCTGTGGGCCCTTGGTCGCCGCGTTGCCGGATCCGATGAACAGCGAGACGATATCGGGCACCTTCGTCGGCAGATAGGTCACGATTGCCGCCCCGATCACCGCGCCGACGATCGAATCCAAACCGCCGATCAGCACCATGGCCAGGTAGCCGATCGCGAGTTGCAGGGTGAACGTATCGACGATCAAGCTGCCGTTGAGGTGCACGAACAGCGCGCCCTCGACACCGATAACTCCTGAAGACAGGGAGAACACGATCAGCTTGTACCTCGTCGGCTGGATTCCGAGAGTCGGCGCCGCCAGCTCATGATCACGTATCATCCGCCACGCACGTCCGGCGCGACCGCGCACGAGTCGGGCCGAGCCGAGCAGGACCACCGCGACGATGCCGAACAGCAGCCACGCCCAGTAGACCTGCTGGCTGGCAATCCCCTTCGATGCGAACTCGGAGTTGATGAATATCCCGCCGCTGCCGGCTACGTGCCCCTGGTACTCGGTGGCGAAGAAGACAATCATGAAGTGTGCCGCCAACGTGGCGAGGATCAGGTACAGCCCGCGCAACCGGAGGGCCGGCACCCCGACGACAAGGCCGACTACAGCCGAGATCACCCCCGCCCCGATCACGTCGAACGGAAAGGCGAAGTAGTGGGTGCGCAGCAGGAACACCGCGGCATAGCCACCGACGGCCAGGAATGCCGCGTTCCCGATCGACGGCTGGCCGGCCGTGCCCATCAAGACATTCAGCGCGACCGCGCCCAATATCGCCAGCAGCGCGCTGTTCAGGATGAAGACGTCGACGCTGGCCTGGGTCGCGACGATGATCCAGACGGCGGCGGCCAGGGCCGCGATGCCCCACCAGACCGGCCGGACCCGGGACGGCAGCACGAGTGCCGCGCGCGGGAGGCCGCCCCGAACGAACGGCAGTTCGACCCGGCCCATCAGACCCTGCTCGCTTGTACCGTGCCGAACAGACCTGCCGGCCGGACGAGCAGGATCAGCAACAACGCCCCGTAGGTCGTCACGTCAAGGAACTGGCCACCCAGGTAGGTGGCAACGAATCCCTGCCCAACGCCTATTATCACGCCGCCCACAACGGCA
>Ga0210394_10007652_pt1 | contig 11313 bp, 12 predicted proteins | sample IncBWC12MmetaG_FD_160121 | JGI IMG/M metagenome (GOLD analysis project Ga0210394, IMG submission 160121) | Forest soil microbial communities from Barre Woods Harvard Forest LTER site, Petersham, Massachusetts, United States - Inc-BW-C-12-M | ecosystem: Environmental > Terrestrial > Soil >... | reverse complement strand
TAAGGCGGTCGAGATCGCTCTCGCCATCCGCCTCGATCAGGCGGAGTTTGTCGCCGGTGACATTTTCAAGCGGTGTGCGTTGGCCCTCGGCTTTGCCGATCAAAAGCCGGGAAACCTGATCGGGCATTTTGAGAAGCCGCTGGGCAATGCCGATATCGACCACCAGCACATCCGGCACGAGCTGCGCCTGCGCGCGCAGCGGCGGCAGCAAGCCGACGCCCGCCTCCGGCGAACTGCCCTCCGGAAAGCCAAGACTGGAAAGCGTTTCCGGCGACACCAGCATTTCTCCCGGCGGCGTGACGAATGATTGCAGGCCTGCTCTTCCGATCGTCGGCGCGTTGCCAACTTCCGCCGGCAGTGTGACGGGTTCGATTCCGAGCAAGCGCAACGACCGGCCGCCGATCTGAATGCGGCCTTCGAGAACAGGCGACACCCGCCATCGGGCGCGGCGCAAATCGACAAAGAGTTGCTGCGAGAAAGTTGCGCCGTTGCGGCCGACCAGGACTGCCGTTCTGGCACCGCCCAAAGCCGCTGCGGCGCGATCGTAACTGCTGCGCGCCTGCTGATTCAGCGCCTGCACCCCGCTCCACAGCGCGGTCGCAGAAATCAGCCCGATCAGCAACGTTGCGAGCTGCATCGGATGCCGGCGCCAATGGCTCAGCAGAACCGCGAGAATCCACAGGACGCGGCTCATGCGACCACCCCCCCGCTGAGATGGATGTGCCGGTCGAGCGTGGCGGCCAGCCGCGTGCTATGGGTCACCATCAGAAAGCCGCAGCCGGTTCGCGTGACCAGATCGCGCGCCAGCGCGAGAACGTCATCGGCGGTCGCCTCGTCGAGATTGCCCGTGGGCTCGTCGGCGAGCAGCAACACCGGCTTGACCGCCAGCGCGCGGCCGATCGCGACCCGCTGCTGCTGGCCGCCTGATAATTGCTCGGGATAACGCTGCAGGAGGTTACCGAGCCCTAGCCGCTCCACCAGTTCCGCATGCCAGCCGGTGTCGTGGCGGCTGGCAATGCGCGACTGAAACACAAGGTTATCCCGGACATTCAGGCTCGGGATCAGATTGAATTGTTGAAACACCAGCCCCAGCCGGTCGCGCCGCATCGCCGCCCGGCCGCCATCCGTGAGATCCGAAATGGAGGTGTTGGCGAGCGTGATTTCGCCGCTATCGGCCCGATCGAGGCCTGCGATCAGATGCAGCAGCGTGCTCTTGCCGCTGCCGGACTCGCCTGTCAGCGCGACGCGCTCGCCCGCGGCGACGCTCAGGTTCACCCCGCGAAGCACGGCGACTTGCTCTCCGGCGGAACGATAGGCCTTGGTCAGGTTGCGAACGCTCAGCACGATCTGGTTGCCGATTGTCATGCGAAGCGTGAGAACATGAAAACCCCTCTGCTGGCCGCTCAACATACCAAGACCATGGCCGGAGATCACGGTCTCAATCGTGACGGCGACGCGATCGTGATCCAATTTGCGCCGCGTATCTGAAACAGCATCAGGAGGTGTCCATTTGATGCGAATGTTGCTGCAGCGCGCAAAAAGGGTCGACAAAATGCCGGGTTGCCATGGCTGGCAGGCCTTGGATAGCATCGACAACGATCGAACAAAGTCAAAGGCGATAGCGGGGGGAAAAACCATGATCGTGCACCCAACGCCCAAGGGCGGCTGGAAGATCACGTTTCTGCTGTTTCTGTTCATGCTGGTGAATTTTGCCGACAAGATCGTGGTCGGTCTGGCCGGTGTGCCGATCATGACCGAGCTGAAGCTTGAGCCGGAGCAATTCGGTCTGCTCGGCTCCTCGTTCTTCTTTCTGTTTTCGATCGCGGCCATTGTGGTCGGGTTCATAGTCAATCGTATCGACACACGCTGGGTTCTTCTGGTGCTGGCGGCGATATGGGCGCTGGCGCAGTTTCCGATGGTGGGCACGGTCAGTTTTACGACGTTGGTGATCTGCCGCGTGATCCTTGGCGCCGGCGAGGGCCCGGCAGGTGCGGTGGCGGTGCATGCGATCTACAAATGGTTTCCCGACGAGAAACGAACCCTTCCCACCGCGGTGCTGTCGCAGGGCTCGGCATTCGGTGTCATCCTCGCGGTCCCCGCGCTGAACTGGGTGATCGTCAATTATAGCTGGCACTACGCGTTCGGCGCACTCGGCGTCGTCGGTCTGATGTGGGTGGTGGCGTGGCTGATCCTCGGCGAGGAAGGGCCGCTGGTTCAAACCACGACGATGGCGGCGGCTGATCCCCGCATTCCCTATTTCCGGCTTCTGACCTCGCGGACCTTTATCGGCTGCTGTGCCGCGACCTTCGGCGCCTATTGGGCACTGTCGCTCGGCCTCACCTGGTTCACGCCGTTCATCGTCAAAGGGCTGGGCTTCTCGCAAACGGATGCGGGATGGATTTCGATCCTGCCATGGGTGTCCGGTGCGGTCGTTGTACTGCTGACGGGATGGGTTTCGCAGGTGCTGATGGCGCGGGGCGTTTCCACCCGAGGCGCGCGCGGAGTGCTCGGCGCGGTGCCGTTGATCGTCGGTGGGCTGATCTTTGCCGCTATTCCATACGTCGAGGGCGCGGACCTGAAGATCGCGTTGCTGGTGATAGGCTCCGGGCTGTGCGGATCGATTTATGTGGTTTGTGCGCCGATGCTCGGAGAATTCACGCCGGTGGCCCAGCGCGGCGCCGTGATCGCGATCTATGGCGCGATCTACACGCTTGCCGGCATTCTGGCTCCATGGGTGATGGGCGGTGTGATCCAGCGCGCGTCAGGAATTCTTGAGGGCTTCATGACGGGTTTCACCATCAACGCCGGCATTTTGATCGTGTCTGGCTTGCTGGGCCTGCTGCTGCTCTGGCCCAATACCGAGCGCGCGCGCTTGACGAGCGAAGTGCCGCAACCAAAATTCGCCTGACGCTTCCTGACTGAGGATCTCGGTCTTTATTGATTGTCCGGGAGCAGGCTCCCGGATGCATCAGCGTTGCCTCTGGAGTTTGCCGAACTGTCGTGCGGGCTCCGCTCGCTAAGCAGTGAGAGCAGGACGGTCAGGGTCATGAACCCGACCGACGCGCCGAACACCCAATGCGGCATATTCTGATCCATGATCCAGCCAAACAGCAATGGGCTTATGACGCCGCCGACATTGAAGCCGGTGGAGACAATCCCGAAGGCCCGGCCAGCCGCACCCGGTGGCGCCGCATTGCGCACCAGCATATCACGCGAGGGGGCGATCACGCCGCCGAGGAATCCCGCTGACGCCATGGCTGCCATCAACAGCGGCGACGGCAAATTGATCGTCGCGATCATCAATACGATGGTGGCATTAACTGCAAAGCAGGCGGCGGCCACTTGTCCATGGTGTCTTGTGTGATCGGCGAGAAAACCGCCCGCCAGCACGCCGATAGCACTGGTGCCGAGATACGCCGTCAGCGCGATATTGGCGCTGGAAAATGAGGCACTATAGCCGCTCATCAGCGCTACAACGCCGAAATTGCTGATGCCTGCATTGGACAGGCTGAGCAGCATGAAAAAGATCGTCAGCACGATGAGGGCGGGTGTGATGACGTTTGGCTCCGGTACCTCTGTGCCCACCCTCTGGCGGTCCGCGGCACTCGCATCGGGAATGCCAACTACGAGCAGCAGCAGCGCGACAACCGGACCCACTGCACCGGCTGCAATCAGCGCGCCATGACCTCCGACCGTCGCCACCAGCGCCGCCACGATGGCGGGCGCGACCGCGCCGCCGAGGAAGCCGGCGAAGGTATGGATCGAAAAGGCGCGGCCCATGCGCGCCTCATTCATGTGGGCCGAAAGGATTGCATAATCGGCCGGATGATAAACACTGTTGGCAAGCCCCAGCAGCACGGCGCTGGCGATCAGCCAGGAGTAGCTCAGATGCAGGCCGAGCATGATCAGCGCGAAGCCGCCCACCGTGAGGCCCATCAGCAGGATCTTGCGGGCGCCGAGATGATCGGCCAGATAGCCGATCGGCGCTTGCGTCAGGCCGGATGTTACGGCGAACGCGGTCAGCGCAACGCCAAGCTCGACATAGCCGACGCCGAGCTGCTCCTTCAAGAACGGGAACAGCATTGGCAGTACGAAGATATGGAAATGACTGACCCAATGCGCGCTCGAAATCGCGGCCAGGGTACGCAGCGATTCGTCAGTCTTCTCGTCAGACTTGACTTGCCGCGTTGCGGTGAGAACGTCGACCATTTCCGATTCACACCCGGTTTCGGCGCGGAAACTATCGGCCAGGCCGGTTATTTGTCCATGAATATGGCTGCATGGCAGCCCTCAAAAATACAGCCGCAGCGGGAATACCACATCAACCTCAGCAAATATTTAGTGGATCGAGAGCGACACTCTTGCCAGCGCATTGCGAGATATTTCAAGCTCTCAAAGCGGCTGGTCGTCGTCGCCATAACGATCGAGCTTCGGCGTGGCGAAGTCGCCATCTTCGCGGTCGTCGTCTTCAGTGGTTGCGGGCGGCGATTTCTTCGATTTGCTGTCGTCCTTCTTGGGAGGCTCCTTGTTTTTACTGGTTCTGCCCATGTCATTGCCTCCATCGGAATGGATTGGGATCGTGCCTGACTATCGGGTCGTGTCCGCGACCTCGATCTCACTATCTCTGAGGCGATATATTAGCTCCAATCATACAATCTTTCCTGCCTTTTTCCGACATTCGGTGTAAAGGGAGGCGCAACCTGAGCATGATCCGGAAGGGAATCTGTTCTCCACGGGACAAACACAAGGCGTTTGCCTGGAGATCATGCTCACAACAAACAGATGAGGTCCGGTTTAATCGGACCTTGATCTGGGAGCCACGTATGAAGAAGCCGAAGATCGAAGCAGAAGAACACCAGCCGCGCAAAATCATCCGCGCCGACAAGGCGCCGACCGACGGCTACTCGCTGGTGGTGGATGGTCACTTCAAGTCACACCACGCGACGGTCGAGGCCGCCGAAGAGGCGGGCATGGCCTTGAAGAACCAGTTCCAGATGCTTCAGGTGCAGGTTTACGATGCCGCGACCAAGACGCGGTCGATGGTCGAATGGCCCGCTCCGGTGTGATGTCCTGCTAGATTCGGCGCCCGCCGCTCTGCTGTCCCGCCAGCCAATCGGACAGCGCCGGGCCCTTTTCTCCTGACGCCTTGGTTCCGGACGACTTGGGCTTGCTGCGCGCCTTCCTGGACGCGACGGCCGGACGTGCAGGTTCGGCGGCCTCGCGGGCGAGCCGCAACGCTTTCAGCTTCGCCATGTTGTCGGTCACGGCCTTCAAAGCCGCGTCGCGCTCGGCCTTGCCGTTTTTGGCTTCGTGCGCCTCGTGTGCGGCCTTGTTGGAACGGGCATCGGCGCGGTTGCGATCTTCTTTTGTCATTTAAACTGTTTTCTTCTTCTTGGACTTGGTTTTGGGTTCTGCCGGCTTGTCGCGGTCGGCGGCTTCTTTGGCCAATCGAATCGCACGCAGGTCGGCTGTTCGCTTTCGTATCGCGATATCGGCGGCCGCGATATCGGCCATGGCCTTGATGCCTTCGGCATCCTGGGCGAGCTTCCGGTTCAGCCTGATTTCTTTCAGCTCGGCAGCGCTTTTCGGTTCATCATTCATCGGAGGCCTCAATTTTCTCCACGCGCAGCGTCGTGCGACGATTTCCGTCGCGACCCTATCATGCATTGCGCCGCGAAAGGGGTATCTTTGGAGCCCGATGGGCTGGAAAACAGCGCTTTTGGGTCAAATCGGCGATCCTGGTGAAGAGGATTTCGTCGCGTGCTTTGACGTTGGTCCGATCCCGGGGACAACCAGGCTACGACCTCTCGCCTCCCAGGATCGAACCCGTAATCCTGACTGGACCAAGGCGTCGTTTTTGTCGCATGAATTCTGTTGCCGGCCAATAGCATGCCTGCCGGTGCAGGCTGAGGACGATTGATGAATGCCCAGAACGTCACGGTGACGGCTGAAGTCACGGCGCGCCGACGCGCCGGCGTGATGGGCGCTCTCCTTGTGCTTGTCGTACTGCTGGCGTTGGTCTCGCTTGGGATCGGGCCAGTACGGTTGTCGCTGCTGACGGTGATCGATGCCCTGTTCGGCGGCGGCAGCGACGCGCAGCAGGTGATCGTCCGTGAAATCCGGCTGCCGCGCACCATCCTGGGATGCGCGATTGGTGGCATCCTCGGCCTTTCCGGCGCGGCATTGCAGGGGTTGTTGCGCAATCCACTGGCGTCGCCTTCGCTGTTCGGCGCGCCGCAATCGGCCGCGTTCGGTGCAGTGCTGGTGATCGCGCTCGGTCTGGCGGATGTGCGATCCTACGCGCTTCCGGTAGCCGCGATATTGGCCGCGTTCGCCTCGGTATTCGTGCTGCTGGCGATCTCGGGCCGCAACGCCGGGCTATTGATCCTCATTTTGGCCGGTCTTGCGATATCCAGCCTGGCGGGGGCCGCAACTGCGCTGGTGATGAATCTTTCGAGCAATCCCTTTGTGGTGCTTGAGATTGCATTCTGGCTGCTCGGCTCGCTGGAGGATCGCAGCTTTCGCCATGTCGTGCTGGCGCTGCCGTTCATTGTCGCGGGCGCGATCATCCTGTTCCAGCAGCGCAACGCTTTCCGCGCACTCAGCCTCGGCGAGGAGACGGCGCAGAGCCTCGGCGTCGACGTCGACCGGCTGCGGCTTCTGGTGATAGCTGGGGTCGCGCTCGGCGTCGGTGGCGCGGTCGCGGTGTCCGGCACGATCGGTTTCATCGGTCTGGTCGCGCCGCATTTGATGCGGCCGCTGATCGGGCACGATCCGGCGCGGCTGCTTGTTCCGAGTGCGCTCACCGGCGCGGCGTTGCTGCTGGCAGCCGATATTGCGGTACGCATCATTCCATCGACCAGCGACATCAAGGTCGGCGTGCTGACTTCGATCATCGGAGTGCCGTTCTTCCTTTATCTCATCATGCGCGAGCGGCGCGCGCTCGGTGGAGGTGTCGCATGACCGCAACAGCCTTGCTCACCGCGCAAGGTCTGGGCGTGACGCTGGCCGGTCGCGCTGTGCTGAATGATATTTCGCTGTCACTGGCAACCGGCCACCTGGTTGCGCTGGTGGGACCGAACGGCGCCGGCAAGACGACGCTGCTGCGCGCGTTGGCCGGACTGGTGCCTTCAGACGGCGCCATCCATGTCGGCGGTGATGCGCTATCGTCGTTGCCGTTGCGCGAGCGCGCACGGCGATTTGGCTATCTGGCGCAGGGCCACATCGTGCACTGGCCGCTGCCGGCGCGGGATATTGTGGCGCTCGGCCGCTATCCGCATGGCGCGACCGATCCCTCGCGATTGACGCCGAGGGATTCCGAAGCCGTGTTACGGGCGATGCAGGTCGCCGATGTCGTCGCATTCAGCGAGCGCCGCGTCACGGAATTGTCCGGTGGCGAGCGCAGCCGCGTCGCGCTGGCGCGGGTGTTCGCGGTCGAGGCGCCGGTGATCCTGGCGGATGAGCCGACCTCCTCGCTCGATCCGCGTCATCAGATCGACGTTATGAAAAGCCTGCGTGCGGCCGCCGATAAGGGCACATTGGTCATCGTGGTGACGCATGATCTCGGGCTCGCCGCGCGATTTGCGGATCGGGTGCTGGTGCTTTCGGATGGCCGCCTCGTATCGCACGGCGCTGCCGCCGAGGCGCTGTCGGAGCAGGTGATGGCAGACGTGTTTCGAATCAGCGCCTATCGCGCGGAGTATCAGCGCGAGGCCGTGATCGTGCCGTGGGCGGAAATCTAGCGAACCCCTCGAGCCAGTCTCAGCCCGTCTGCACCGGGCCGCCGGCCTTCTTCCAGGCGTCGATGCCGCCTGCGATGTGCGCGGTGTTGGTGAGGCCCCCTTCTTTGGCGGCAGTGACGGCCATTGCCGAGCGCTCGCCGAAGGCGCAGAAAAACACGATACGTCGCCCGGTCGCCGCTGCGACTTCGCGCAACATCCCGCCGGGCTGCAGGGTTTCGCTGATTCCAGGATACGGCGCGTGAAGCGCGCCCGACAGCGTACCGTGTTTGGCGCGTTCGCTGCTCTCACGAAGGTCCACCAGAAGGATATCGGGACGGCCCAGGCTCTCGATCGCTTCACCGGCGCTGAGCACCTGCCCTTGTTTGACAAGTTCGTCCTGAGGCAGGCCGACGTGCATGTTGGCCGGCACGACCACATCCATCAGTTTCGGGTTCGGCAGCTTCAGATTGTTCATCAGCTCGACATATTCATCGACCGAGCGCACCTGCAGCCGCGGATTGTATCGCTTCTCCTCGCCGATGGTAGAGACGGTATCGCCCTTGTAGTCGTGGGCAGGGAACACCATCGTTTCATCCGGTAATTTGAGCAGCCGGCCGAAGATGGAATCGTATTGCGCTCGGGCGCTGCCGTTCTGGAAATCGGTGCGGCCGGTGCCGCGGATCAAAAGCGTATCGCCGGTGAACACGCGATCGCCCATCAGGTAACTATAGGAATCGTCGGTATGGCCCGGCGTGTACATGACATCGAGGCCGAGGCCCTCGATCGTCACTCGGTCGCCGTCCGCGACCCGCATCGCCACCACGTCTGCCTTGGACTGCTCGCCCATGATGGTGACGCAGTGCGTCCGGTCGCGCAGTTCGCCGAGGCCGGTGATATGGTCGGCGTGCAGATGCGTATCGACGGCCTTGACCAGCCTGAGATCGAGCTCACGCAGCAACTGGCAGTAGCGATCGACCTTCTCCAGCACGGGATCGAGGATCAGCGCCTCGCCGCCGGCACGGCTGGCCAGCAAATAGCTGTAAGTCCCTGATACGCTGTCGAACAGTTGGCGAAAGATCATGGATGGCAGACCTGCGAATTGATTCCCGATATTACCACGCAAAAAGACCGAACATAACTCCGGCGGCCGCGCCAAATGTCTCACCCTATCCCGCGATACCCGGATTATCGTCGACGCCCTTCAGCGTAACGCCGGGGTCGCGTCCATCCGACGGTTTGCCCGCGCCGAGATGCCGGGCCAGGACATCCCACACCGGTATTCCCTTCTGCTCATTGACGGACGCCCATCCCGCCACCTTGTAGCTGTTGCCGGCCTCGACCGCGCGGCCACTATCGAGCTTCAGGTCGGAAATCCGGTGCCCGATGCCTTCCGCGGGCGCACAAGTATAGGTGAAGCCACCGACCCGGACCATATCGCCGCCCTGCTGATGATAGGGATCGCGATTGAAGAGATTATCGCAGACGTCTTCGAGGGTCTCCTTGATCTGACTGCCGGTCATGCTCTGGACATAGGTTTCCGGATAAGTGATCGCGGTTTCAGCCAGCACGTCTTCCATCGTCAGCGGTTGGCCCGGCAGAACGGTTGAGCCCCAGCGGAAGCCCGGCGACAGGGCGATCTCGGCGTCTAATTGAGTGCGTAACGCGTCGCAGATCAATTGATCCACGGTGCCGACGAAATTGCCGCGGCGATAGAGCAGGCGATCGGCGGTCGCGATCTTCTCGGCATAGGCAGCCACGTGCGGCGCACGGATTTTTTCGATCAGCGCCTGCATCTCGGCATCGGGCTTCAGCAATTCCGAGAATACCGGCAGCAGCCGGTATCTGATATCGCTGACCCGGCCTCGTGCCAATTCGAGATCGAGCACGCCGAGGAATTTTCCGTTCGAACCGGCGTTGGTGACCAGTGTAATGCCGCTGGCATTGGTCACGGGAACAGGTTGCGGAACGGCGTCGTGGGTATGGCCGCCGAGAATGACGTCGATGCCACGCACGCGGCTGGCGAGCTTGAGATCGACGTCCATGCCATTATGCGACAGCAGTACCACGGCGTCGACCTTGTCGTTGCTTCGCAAGTCATCGACCAGTTTTTGCAATTCCTCGTCGCGGATTCCGAACGTCCAGTCCGGCGTAAGCCGCTTCGGATGCGCGATCGGAACATAGGGAAAGGCCTGACCTATCACCGCGATACGATGGCCGCCGATCTGCTTGATCGTGGCAGGCTTGAACACCCGCTTTGTCGCGGGATCGAATGCCTTGGCGTCATTGAACGCGGCTTCGTCGGTGAGATAGACATTCTGTGCCAGAAACTCGCCCTTGAACCGTTCCAGGTTGCCGCGCAGAACGACCTCGCCATAGGTGAACTCCCAGTGTCCGGTCATGGCCTCGATGCCGAGCAGGTTGGCGGCTTCAACCATGTCGGCGCCCTGCATGGCGTTGGCGAGGCCCGTGCCCTGCCACAGATCGCCGCCATCGAGCAGCAGCGAGCGTCCGGGTCCCACGTCGCTGCGCAGCCGATCGATCAGCGTTTTGAGATGCGCGAAACCGCCGAGCTTGCCGAAGCGAGCCGCGGATTTTTCGAAATCGAGTGAAGTGAACGCATAGGCGTCGGCGCTGTCGGGCTTGATTCCGAAGCGATCGAGAAAGGCGCGGCCGACCAGATGCGGCGGCTGTCCCTGCATCGCGCCGAGCCCGAGATTGACGCTGGGTTCGCGAAAATATCCCGGCCGCAGCTGCGCATGGGTGTCGGTCATATGCAGGATACGCGCATTGCCGAAGCGCTCGAGATCGTAAGTGCCGAGGTTGTCAGCGCTGCGCGCGAGACGCGACGCTCCGCTTGAGAGCGCGACGGCGCCCGCGAGTCCAAGAAAATCCCGGCGGCGGATGGTCATGCGATGTCTTCGCGTCCTCAATATCTCTGTATAAGCATGATCTCCGGGCAAACGCTCGGCGTTTGTCCCGAGAAAAACTGGTTCCCACTTTTTCGGATCATGCTGTGGACCTACCGTATTTCGAGATTCTTCCAGGCTTCTTTTTCACTTGTCGCCTGGAAGATTGATGCCTTGGCCAGCGCCTCGGCTTCCTTCGCCGACGCCACCGCGCCGTCGAAGTCGCCTTTGTCGGCGGCTCTTTTAGCATTGGCCAAGGCTTCTGCCGTCACAGTCCATTGATTGCGCAAGCGGCCGGCTTCCTTGTGGGCGGCTTCGGCCGCGGCATAGGCGATGTTGAAATCGGTCTTGGAGCTTGCAGCCGGCGCCGATGTCGCGCTCATTAGCGCGAGGGCCAGTGAAAGGATGGATATCCGAACGGTAGGCTGTGTCATGTTCATGGCCGCGAACCCGGACCGGAAATAGGCAGCCCGTTGCTGACATAGGACAGATAATATTCGAGGTCGCGGTATTCTTCGGCCTGTGGTTCAAGCGGTACGCCGCGAATTTGGCTGTTGCAGGTGGTGAGGCGCCGGCTGATCGTGCCCATGCCGCCCCATTCGGATCGGTAGATCGGCATCGCATTCAAAATCCCGAACGCGGGAGCCAGGATTTCGGCGCGCATCCGCTCGCCGGGGTTCTGCACG
>Ga0210394_10007650_pt1 | contig 11316 bp, 10 predicted proteins | sample IncBWC12MmetaG_FD_160121 | JGI IMG/M metagenome (GOLD analysis project Ga0210394, IMG submission 160121) | Forest soil microbial communities from Barre Woods Harvard Forest LTER site, Petersham, Massachusetts, United States - Inc-BW-C-12-M | ecosystem: Environmental > Terrestrial > Soil >... | reverse complement strand
CGAGGCGCGCCAGCAGCTCCGCGGAATCGGCCGTGTAGTCGTGCAAGACGCGCAGCGCATTCCCGAGCGTATACAAGCCGATATGATCGGACGGTTGCAGCGTCCGCAAATAGCGGATCACCTGCGCCTTCGCGAAAACCTGATCGGCCCACTTGGTGTTCAGCGTGTCGAGCAAAATGATCGTCACGCTGGACTGCTGCCCCGGCTTCACCTCCATCCGATTGGTGAACACGTTGGGCGGAAGTTTCGTCTCGCCCTGCGGCAGCGCGCCGCTCGAATCCATCGAAAAGATTTTTATCGGCTGGTCCTTGCCGTTGACTTTGATGCGGAAATCTTCCTTCTTGAGATCGGTGACGGGCTGGCCCTTGCCGTCCTGCGCGATCACGCTGACCTGCACCAATCGCGTGGTGGATTTCAGCACCACTGGGGTCGGCGGAGCCGTCGGTTCCTGCGCCAGCAGCGCGGAAATGGTTATGAATACCATTAGTGCTTGAGTTTGAGCAAGGCGCATCCGGGCTCCTGCCTTATTAAACCCCGATTTTCAGAATTAAGCGCAAGCGCCAAAAGAAAGTGAAAGTTAAGAAACTTTCATCATTCGAATTTCGTCTTTATAGCATGGAAGCTGAGCGGGTCCACCGCAGCATATTATCCGCTGTCGAGAAAAAAACGCTGATCTGGCTGGCCCTGCGGCTACCGGCGTCGGTCAATTCGGATCATCTGACGTCGCTGGGATTCCTGTCCTTGGCCGCCGTCGGGCTCTCCTATTGGTATTCGCGCTATTCGAAAATCGGACTGGTCTTGGCCATCGCGTTTTTCGTTCTGAACTGGTTCGGCGACAGCCTGGACGGAACGCTGGCCCGTGTGCGCAACCGGCAGCGCCCGCGCTACGGCTTCTATCTCGACCACGTTCTCGATGCGTTCGGCAGCGTCCTCGTATTCGCCGGGCTCGCGCTCTCCGGATACATGAGCGAACGCATCGCTGTAGGTCTACTCGTCGCGTACCTGTTATTGAGCATCGAGGCCTATCTCACCACGCACACCATCGGCCAATTTCATCTTTCCTTCGCTGCCTTCAGCCCCACCGAACTGCGCCTGTTGTTAATCGCGGGCAATGTAACACTACTGTTTAAACCGCTCGTCCTGTTGGCAGGGAGAGAATATCTGCTATTCGACGTGGGCGGGCTGATCGGAATAGTCGGCCTCGCCACCGCCGCCGGATGGTCGGCCGTGAAGCACGGGATGTTGCTATATCGCGCGGAGCGTTTGTCCTAGATGCGATGGTTGAAATTCAACACCGTAGGCGTCGGCGGCGCGGTGGTGCAGCTTTGCGCCCTGTGGATGTTGCAGCATTTCACCTCAATCCCATTCATTCTCGCCGTCACGATGGCGGTGGAAATCGCGATCCTGCACAATTTCGTGTGGCACGAAGCCTGGACCTGGCGCGGAAAGCCCGTGGCGGATCGCGGGCGCAGGCTGTTCCGATTTCACGTTGCCAACGGATTCGTCTCGATCGTGTCTAACATAGTGTTGACGTATCTGTACAAAGAAGTCGCCGGATTGCCGCTGGTGACCGCCAATTTCGCGGCGATCCTGACCGCCGCTCTGCTGAATTTCTGGGTCGCGCAGGCGTGGGTGTTCCGCGCCCTGTTTTTCCTCGCGCTCCTGACCCCGCACACGAAGGCCGCCGTCATCACCACTACGTTGCAGCCGCAGACGGTCGCGGCGTGGGACCACTATATGGCGACATTCGACGTTGGAACAATTCGCCCTATCCTGAACCCGAAAGGCGACAAGCCCTTGCTGATGGATCTCAACGTGAACGGCGAAGTTCCCGACGGATACATCCATCATTGGATCGGCGCTGTGCTGATTCCGATTACATCGGTCGCCAAGGTCGAGAGCGTCCTCGAGGATTACGATCGTTACACGCAAATTTATGCTCCGGAGCTGAGGCTGGCCGCCGCGAAAAAACTCGGACCGCACAGCTACGACGTGCGCTTGATCACGGAGCGGCAGGAAGGACTGCTGCACTTCGCCTTCGACATGCATTCGCGAGTCGAGTTTCGCCGCGTCAATGAAGATTCGTTGATCGAATCGAAATCGTACTTAATCCGCGAGAGCGACAGCGGCCACGCGCCCTATACCGACCTGATGCCGGAGGGCAACGATCACGGCATCCTGTGGCGCCTCAACTCCTATTGGCGATTGCGGCAAAGCGGAACGTCCGTCTATGCCGAGTGCCAGGCGATTTCGCTGTCGCGCCGGCCGCTGTTCGGGACCTTGGGCCAGGTCAAGAATCGCGCCAAGGACTCGCTGGCATTCACGCTGCGCCAGACGAAGGCGCGAGCTTTCGAAAATGGGCGTGCGCGATCTGAAACGCCGTGACGCGCGGATAGCGGTCCAGCGCTTCGCGCGCCAGCCCCTGCGCGCCATTAACGTCGCCCGAGCCTTCAAGCGCAGCGAGCCTCGCCAGCGTTTCGCGGAGGTAAGCCGCATTTTCCTGTTGCTGCTGCGCGCCGGCGGCCGCGTTCTTCGCCGCGAAGACTTTCGCTTCACTCTCGGTGCCCGGCCTGGTCTGATGCGCGACCATCGCGGCCAGATCCACTTCGCCCCCTTCGAGCAGCGAATCGATGCGGCGCACGGAGCGGTTCGCGTCGGCGTAGATCGCCTTCGCCGGAAGCTGGCCGGCATGGCTGCGAAGAAAATCGGCCATCTCGCGGCAGCTGCCGAAACGCTTCTCGGGCTCTTTCCTCAGCGCCGTGAAAATCGCCTTGTCCAGAAACCTGGGGATGCTGGGCGCGGCCGTGCTCAGCAGCGGCGCCTCCACTTCCAGGTGCTGATGCAGCAGCGCGAAATCGTTCTCGGCGGTAAACGGCAGCTTCCCGCTGATAATTTCGAACAGCAGAATACCCAGCGAATAAATATCGCTGCGAGCGCTGATTTCCTTGGAGCTGATCAATTCCGGGCAGATGTAGGAAAGCGTCCCCACCAGACTCTGCTCGCGCGTCTGCCTCACGGACCCAAGCACGTGCGCGATCCCGAAGTCCGTGATCTTCACTTCGCCCTTGGGACCAACCATGATGTTGTCCGGCTTCAGATCGCGATGCAGCACACCCAGCGAGTGCGCATACTCGAGTCCCTCCAGAATCTCTAGAAACATGACGAGGGCCTGCGGCCACGGCATCGGCGTGAGCCTGCTGAACGGCGTCCCGTCGACAAATTCCATCACGATGTAGAACGAATCGCCGTCTTGAAAAAAACTGTACAGATGAGCGATGTTCGGATGGTTGAGCCGCGCCTGAATCTTCGCCTCCCGTCGAAACCGCTCGGCAATGTCCGAGGTGCGCGAAAACTCCGGCCGTAGTTTCTTAATCGCCACCTCGCGCTCCAGCATCACGTCGACGCCGTGATAGACGATGCCCATCCCGCCCGCGCCAAGCTCAGACAGAATCTTGTACTGCTGCCCGACGATCACTGATCCACCGCCCCGGTCATTCCTAAATGGGAGCTGACCGCTCCCGGTGGTCTCCGCTCGATTCTACGTTTTTGGAACCGCGACCTTCGGGAGCGGTCAGCTCCGACACCGTTGAAATCACCGGGACGGTTCACTGATGAACCACCTTCGGCTCCAGCGGCTTGAGCTTGGGCGTTTCAGGCGTAGTGTCTTTCTCGGGCGCCGCCTTCTTGGCAACTTTTGGCTTCGCCTTAACGGGAGCCGGCGATTTGACCACCATCGGCGGAGGCGGCGCCGGCACAATTTCCGGAGCGGGAGCCGTCTTCACCACCGGCGCGACGTTCCGTGGCGGACGCAGCATGATAATCGCACCAACCACCGCAAACACGACAATCACAATCGCAGCGACGACCCAGGGCAGCAGGGATTTCCTTTCCTCCGGCGGCGCTGGCCGCGAAGAAACAACCACGGGCAGCGGGTCAAGCTGCCTTAAAGCGGTCTCGAACCCCGCCGCAAATTCCGCCGACGACGCGAACCGGTCCGCGGGAGCCTTCGAAAACACGCGCTCGAATATCTTTTTGACAGCGATGGAAGCGCCGCGCAACTCCGGCGGTTCAAACGCGATTTTAGAAAGCAGCGTGATCGGCGACTCGCCGGTAAACGGCAGCGACCCCGTCAGCGTCCGCCACGCGATCACTCCCAGCGAGTATTGATCGGCGCGCGCGTCGAGAACATCGCCCTTGACCAGTTCAGGCGACATATAGTGAATCGAATCGAGCAGCAGGTCGAGATCCTCACCGGCCTGGTCCGAATTGAGATACTGCGCCGGCCGCGCGATCTCGAACCCGGTGATCTTGAGATTCCCGTCATCGTCGAGCAGCAGACTTTCCGGCGTCAGATTGCGATGAATCAGCCCCTTCGAGTGCGCATGATCGAGCGCCAGCGCCGCGCTCCTCAACACTTTGCTTAGCACCTCCGGCGAAAGCCGCCCGCTGATCGGCTTCCCGTCGAAGCGCTCCATCACCAGGTACGGCCGCCCGTCGTCTTCCTCGCACGCGAGAAATTTGATGATGTTCGGATGATCCAGGTGCGCAAGCTGCTTCGCGTCGAACAAAATCGCCTGCCGCGCCTGACTTGTGGCGCCGTCCGCAATCCGAATCGTGACCGGCCTCTGCATCACCGGATCGAAGGCCTGGTAGAGCGATCCCAGGCCATGATTCCCGGTCTGCCGGACGATCTCGTATCTGCCAATTGCGCTCATGCGTCAAAATCCGAAAAACACCAGTGTGCAAAAAGGGGGCTGGCTCGAATTTCGCCGCCTTTGCGAAATTTCGTGCCTGTACCCTTTTTGCCCCGTCCCGAATCGTCCCACCCGTTTTTCAGTACGTGTCTGCCATGGCGAGACTCGTCTCGACACCCGCGAGTTAGGGCCGCACCCGCGCCGTCCATTCCTTGCCGTCGTTCTCAATCTTGACCTGTTGCAGATTCTTCCCGTTTGTATAAATGTACTTTATTTGACCACTGCGCCCGTTGACCGAGTAATCTTCTCCCGCAATCTGGGAACCGGAATAGCGGATCGTCCGCTGATAATACGGCGCGTCCGAACCCTTCCGATAAGCTCGCACGGCCACCAGTTGATTGCCCTCCCATGAAAACCGCACCAGGTTATCGGCGTTCCATTCCTGCGCCGATTCGGCGCGCCCCACCGCGTCGTAATGAACCGTGAACGCATGCACGCCGTCCCATAAAAACGGATTGAAAAACGAGTTCCCCGCGACCAACGAATACACCGGCCCTCCCTCCACCACCGCCAGCACCGCCGGATTGACATACGGATGTTCGGGCAGCACCACCTCCGGATGTCCATCGTCGTCGATGAGCCGCGCCCGCCCCTGGGCATCGTGCGCGACATGCACGCTGTACGGCTTCACCGCAGCCGGCGGAGACTTCTTCGACAGCACTTCGCGCAGCGCACCCGTCGGATGATATTCGAAATAGAAGTTCCCCGGCTCCTCCATCGACGCCGCGGCCACAGCCCCCGAATCGGCCGCGCCCGCCACCACCACCGACCGGTACAACTGCGCCCCCTTATCGTCATCGAACGTCGTGTGAATCGATTCCAGCCGCCCATTCGCCCAATTAAACGCCATGCGAACCTTGTTCGCCGTCACGCTCTCAATCGGAATCCGGAAGGCGAGACTTTGAGGATCGTAGTACCCGCTCTCGGGCCCCTTGCGCGGGCCATCGGGCACGACTGGGGATTTCACGATGCTCAATATCCGCCGCGCGCGATCGCGCAGTTGCGGATCTACGCCAATGGCGTTGGCATGCGCCAGAAATTCGTTCAGGACGGCCTTCGCGCGCTCCGTGTCGCGCAAAATCGCCGCCGTCACGCCCGCGTTGTATAAAACTTCCGGATCCTCGCCGTCCAGCTTCAGCGCATCGCGCAATAATCCGTCCAGTTTCGAATACTGTCCGTCCTTCAACAGCGCCACCATCTGCTGCTTGGTCGATTCCTTCACCTTGTCCAGGTCGTACATCACTTGCCGCCGGACGTTGTACCCCTTTTCGCGCTCCGCGGGATCGACCACCAGCCGGTCGTATTGATCCAGCAACGGTATCGCCTCCGAATTGCGCCCTTGCGCGGCCAGCAGTTTTGCGCGCGCCAGCATGATCTCCGGCGCGCCGGGATTCTCGCGCTCGGCGTCCTGAATCGACTCTTGCGCCTTCTTGAAATCCTTGTCGGCGATGGCCCGGTCGGCGTAATTGATCGCATTGCCGAAGCGCACGTCGGCGGGCAATCCTTTCGGCAGAATTTTGCGGCGCGACGCGTTGTTCTGCGCTTCGATCTGCGAAGCGAGCAGCCTCTCATCGCCCGCCAGCTTCCGGATTTCCCGATTCAAAGGATCGCGCGCCAACGCGGCTGTGGCTTCATGCGACGCCTGATCGAAATCGCTGCGCTGCTCAAACGCCCGTGCGCGATGGGCGTGCGTCCGCGCGCTCTCCTCCAGCGCCTCCTGATGCAGCGCCTGCATTTCGGGAAACGACCCTTCGTACCGCTCGAATTCCTGATATTTCGTGAGCAGCGTATCCCAATCGCCCAGCGCCGCCAGCGACCGCAGCAGCTTCGGCCGATCGCCGATAAATTTTATTCTTTCGTTCACCCGGTCATCCAGCGCCTGCAACGAAGCATCGCCGGGAAACGCTTGCCGCGCCAGTTCACTGAACCGCCGCGTGACCACAAACTCGCTGTAAGGCCCGCCTTCTTCCAGGCGCGCCAGCCCCGTCGAAATCCGGCGCTCCAGTGAATCGCGAAATGTTTTCGTCGAGGGCGAAGAAGGAAAGGACGCGACCAACCCTCGCATCGCGCCAAGCTGTTCGTCCAGCGTCAAAAACGCCCAGTCCTTTTGAAGAAAATCGCGCACCGCCTCGTCCGGCGAATTGCCCGGCAGCACCACCAGGAACGTCTCCGGCGCAATCAAATCGACCTGCTTCGTTCTTTTATTCCGCACCAGCGAGATTCCCAGCCGCCCCGGAACATCCTTCGCCGGCGTCATCGCGCGAAGCGCGTAATTCTCCGGAAGAACCACGTCGCGCGGCGCGCCCGGACCGTTCAAGCTCACCAGGCGCCCCGTCCCATCGTTGCGAATCAGCCCCGCCTGCGCGATATCGATCTTCGCCAGCCTGCGAACCAGGTTCGGATCGACATCTTCCTTCTGCTCCGCCAGCAGCCGGATCTTCCGGCTCCCATTAATCTGAAAATCCTCGACCGTCTCAAACGAAATCTTCCCGTCCCCAGCCCGCGTCCCCACCACCACACTCTGCGCCATCACCAATGGCGCGATCCCAACAAAGACCAAAGCTTTCCACAAATCTTGACGCCGTCGTGGCGCACGCACTCGTGCGTGCCGCGTCGAGACTCGTCTCGATGCATGCTTCACGGCTTCCTCTTCTTCTTCCGCTCAATCTCCCCATCCAGCGCCGCCACCTGCGCCGAATTCATCGCCACCAGCTTGTCCCGAGCCGCATTCAACTCATCCATCTTGCCAAGTTCCAAACAAAGCAGCGCAAAATTGAGCTGAGAAGCTTCATCGCCAGGATTCAACTGCACCGCCTGCGTCTCATAGGGATACGCTTCATCGAATTTATTCTCGTTATAAAGAAGCACCCCAAAAGCGTTATAAGCCCACGAAAGCCTCTGTGGAATCGGCGGCTGAATCTTTTCGAAACCAGTCTTGAAATTCCGCTTCGCGTTGTCCAGATCGTTCATCTTCCGGTACACATTGCCGAGCAGTAAATATCCTTCCGCGTCCTGCTGGACTTTTTGCAGAAAATCCGTCAGCAGCGTCACGGCCCGCGGCAGCCGATCCTTCAATTCATCGTAATTCGAATAAAGCCCCGCCAGTCGATACACAGAATCCTTATTCGCCGGCTCCAGCTTCAGCGCGTGTTCATACAAATCCGCCGACTCGACCGGCTTATTCTGCCGCGCCGCGACATCGGCCGCGATCCTGAGAAGCGTGGAATTTTGCGGATCGCCCGCCAGAGCCTCGTTAGCCAGAACTCCAGCCTGATCCCAATTCTCAGCTTTATACTCCATTCGTGCGCGCAGCGTCTTCACCTGGATCAGCAGCGCGGGACTGGTTACACCGACCACCGCCTGCGTCACGCACTTCAGATCGTCCGATGCAAAACACAATCGCGCCAGCTTCATCCGAGCCGAATCCGTCGCTCTCGCCGACTGCACTGCCGCCTCGTAGTGCTGGCGCGCGTCGGAAGGATCTTTTTGATCCATCGAAATATCGCCCATCCGCTCGTGAATATCCGGCAAATCGGGCTTCAGCTTCACCACCTCCGCATATTCCGCGTAGGCCTCGCGGATCCTCTTGCCCGTGAACAGCAGATTCCCGAGGCTCAGGTGCGCCGTCAGATTCCCCGGCGTGGCGATCAGCGCCCAGCGGCAATAAGCCTCCGCCCCGGCCAGATCCGCGCTCGCCGAGTACGCCTCCACCACCATCCGCGTCGCCTCTTCGTCGCGCGACTCCTCCAGCGTTCCCGTGCGCAGCGCTCGCAGCACCGCGCTCCATTTCTTCAACTTCACGTCGCACGTCGCCACCTTTTTCGCCAGCGCGTAATCGTCAGGCGTTAGATCCAACGCCAGCCGCAGCGGATCGATCGCCTTCTCGCAATCTCCCCGCGCGGCGTACGCCGTCCCGATCCCCGCCAGCACCCGGCTGTCCTCCGGAACATCCGGCCGGATTTTTTCCAACTGATCGATCGCCGCCTGCCATTTTTCGTCGTGCAGTTCCAGCATCCCCAGCCCGATCCGCGACCCCGGATCGCCCGGTTGATCCCGCAGCACCGCCTGATGCTCGTTCATCGCGTCCGGCCCTCGCCCCAGGCGTACGTAAAGATCCCCCAGCGCTGTCCGCACCGACTGCTCGCCCGGATTCGCCTTCAAATAATCACTCAATAGAGTAGCCGCCGCATCTCCACTCCCGGCCCACTCCTGCGCGCGAGCCATTAAAATGACCCCTTCCGGATCGCCCGGAGCCGACCTTCGATACGCCGCGAACGCCTCGCCCGCCTTCGCCCACTGCTGCGATTCGAAATAACATCGCCCCGCCAGCAGCGCGGCGCGTGGATTCGTCGCCATCGACCGCTCCAGCAAAGGAATCGCCGCGCGGCAATCCGCGCTCCGGTAAAGCGCCGCACCCCGTTGAAACGACGGGTCATCGCTCTGCGCCCAGGCGACAATCGTTAATAGGAAGCAGTACCGCAAGCCGTTAGTATAAAGAAATTGGATTAAAATAGCTTTCGGAACTAATATGGATGCGGCCGCATCGCTCATAGTGTAAGGAGGCGGTTATGACAAAAAGAATTCTGAGTTTGGCCTTGGTTTTGGCGTCCTTCGCGGCGGTGGCCCCGGCGGCCGTCGTCTACGGACGCGGATACGGGTACGGAGCGCGTGTCTACGCCGGCCCCCGCTACTATTATGGACCGCGAGTCTACGCGGCCCCATACGTTGCCCCATACGTTGCCCCCGTCTACCCGTCCTACGGATACGGCTATGGCTACGGTTACCGCGGCTACGCCCCCCGCTACTACGGCGGCGGTTATTATCGTGGTGGCGGATCTTATCGCGGCGGCTACGCCCGCGGCTATCGCCGGTAAATAAAATTAACACCCGAGGAAAGAAGCCCCCGGCGGAATCATGATGCTCCGCCGGGTTTGATGTTTTATACTGGTTGTTAAGGTGGCCAAAGGCATGAGTACCGACACTCGCATCCACGTTCACGCCCTGGTCGACCAACTCGCGCCGATTCAACTGACCGCGTTAGAGACTCTCCTCCGGTCGATGGTCGACCCCCTGTCCCGTAAACTGGCGCTCGCGCCGATCGACGACGAGCCCTTCACCGAGGAAGACCGGCAGTCGGTCGCCGAGGCGGACGAGTGGCTCAAGCACAACAAACCCATCCCGCTCGAAGAAGTTCTGGCTGGCTTTGGCCTAACGGCGGAGGATTGGGAGAGGATGGGGAAGACGGCACCGCCCGGTAATGGCTAGGCGCGTCGTCTTCACCGATCGGGCGAAAGCCGATTTGCGAGCAATCCCGCAGGACATCGCAATGCAGATCCTACACACACTGGCCCGATTCCTCAATTCCGAGGAGGGCGACGTCAAGCGCCTCCAAGACGTCGACCCGCCACTTTATCGCCTCCGTTCCCAGGACCACCGCGTCATGTTCCGCGATTTCAGTTCGCACATTGAAGTTACTCGAATTCAAAATCGCCGCGACGCGTATCGTTGAGAGCCAGAGCTCTATTCAAAGATCTCGCGCTTGCCTAACTGGGCAAAGCTTTCCCCGTAAACTACCTCGCCGCCAATAATCTGGTACGGAAAGAAAACCTCTGCCGAATACCCTCCCAGATGATCGGCATAGACCTGGATCGCATTACCCTTTTCATCGGAACCCGGCGCGGCTATTGAAACATCGAACACGAGTGCCGTAGCGATGCACCTGTTGGCTCGCGCGAATTCCTGAAGCGCGTCGCGAAGGACGAAAATCAGGTCCTTCGACTTCGGGTGGTCGGTGTCACCGTCTACCGCACCAAGGCGCACGATGTTTCCGTCCGGCTCCATATAACCGCCGAACGGATAGAATTCGCGGTGGAGTCGCAGCATCGTCTCGGCAACCGGAAGAACCGCGTTAGTCAGCCGCTCACAGTCTTCTTTCGGTTCTGGCAATTTACTCCGTTGCTACGGCAGCATCGCCGCCTTCGCACTCCCATAATAAAGCCCATTAAACAGCAGCTTATAAGTCCCATGCGGCTGATCCCGGAAATTCACCTCCGGCCCCAGCAGCACGACTTTCCCCTCCCCCACCGACGCCTCAGCCACCGCCGTCCCTCCATCCAGATACTGCTGCCCCCACGCCCATCCACTGGACAAAACCTCAGTGCCTTGGAACCACCCTACCGCGTTAGTCTTCTTCATCTCCGCCGTCGGCTCCAGCCGGAACACCGGGCTATTGTCATAGAACACATCGACCGTCGACCCCATCCCATACGCCAGCGGATTCGTATTATCCAGATTCGTCCTCAGCAGCGACCCGGGAATATAAAACTTCTCCCCCGGCAGCGCCCGATCCCGGCCATCCGGACCCTTTTCAGTCAAATAATTCTTCACCGGAATCCCAAAAACCTCCGCAATACTAGTGGAGCTCCCGATGGTCACGATCGACCCGCCCGACTCGACAAATTTCTTCAGCGCCGGCATCGTCTTCGCATCGGTAATCGAGCCCAGATGGTCCCGATACTCCTCCGGAATCGACTCCGGATCCACCGGGCAGCCGCGTCCACCC
>Ga0210394_10007649_pt1 | contig 11316 bp, 7 predicted proteins | sample IncBWC12MmetaG_FD_160121 | JGI IMG/M metagenome (GOLD analysis project Ga0210394, IMG submission 160121) | Forest soil microbial communities from Barre Woods Harvard Forest LTER site, Petersham, Massachusetts, United States - Inc-BW-C-12-M | ecosystem: Environmental > Terrestrial > Soil >... | reverse complement strand
CGGCCGTGCTGGTATGGGTGTTCGGGTACACCTGACTGCCGAGCGCATAGCCGAGCGGGTTTATCGACGGATCCACCCGATAGCGGATCGAGCGGTACGGGTTGCTCAACAGGCCCTGGTCCGTGATGATTTCCACGGTCGCGCCCGCAATGAGATTCTTGGTGAGGATCTGCGACAGGCCGCCTTCGTAGCTGCGGCTGGTGGCGTGTCCCAGCCATTCGATCTTCGGCGTATTCGTGCCGCCGTTGTTTTCGCCCACCTTGTTGCGGCTGTCCGTGAACCCGAGAGTCACGGTGGTCAGATCGCCGAACATGTCCTGGCTCAGCGAAAAATGCGTCGTGTTGGAAATGTAGTCGCGCTCGGTGCTGTTCGTATACGACAGATTGTATTGAGTCTTGTCGTGGATGTAATCGAGCGAGAGAGTTTTCTGCTTGCGCTCGTCCTTGATCACGCTCGCTTGGCTCAGGACATCGATCGACGCGCCGCTCACCTTGTCGACGAAGTAGTTGGCCTCCATCGCAAAATTTTCGGAGAACTTCTTGCGCACCAGCACCGACTCGCCGGTGATGTCCATCCCGCCGCCCTTGTAGCTGCTCCAGAAGAGATCGGCGCGGTCATCCGGCAGCACCGCGGCTCCGGCGACGCACATCATCGACAAGGTTGCGACGGCGGCGAGGCGGCACAAATGACGCGGCGAGATCCTCATGTCGGTGGCGTACCTAGGCTCCTAGTTGCAGCCGCAGCCGCCGCCGGCCGTGCCGGTGGCCCCCCGCGATCCTTCGCGGGACTCATAGATATGATCCAGGTAGCCGGCGGAGATGGCGTCCCGATCCCACGCCATGATGGGATCCGCCAGCCGGTCGCGCTCATAGGGCTTCACCCAGGGCTGAATGCTGCATGCTCCGAGCAGCAGACCCGCGCCGGCCACGGCCAGCATTGCTGATTTGCGCATGGTCACTCTCGAATCAGTTGGCGGATGCGGTCTTGATACTCGTTCTCGTCACCGGGTCGGTAGCCGCGGTGGATGTAGCGGATCTCCCCCTTGCGGTCGATGATCACGGAACTCGGCATCTCGTCGACGTGGTACGCCTTGCTCACTTGGTTCGCGGGGTCGAGCAGGACGGGAAAGCTCACCGGCTTGCGCGCGAGCAATTCCTTGACCGCGGGCGCTTCCTTGTCGACATTGACGCCGATCAGGGTGAAGCCCGCCGGCTTGTACTTCTTGTACATCTGATCGAGCAAGGGCATTTCCTGCTGGCAGGGGCCGCACCAGGTCGCCCAGAAGTTCACCATGACCACCTGGCCCTTGTACTGGCTCAGCGCGCCTTGCTGTCCCGAGAGCGCGGTGAGCGTAAAGGCGGGCGCCGGTCCCGATGCGTCGCCGCTGGCCGCGAATGCCGTCGATGCGATGACGATGGCGGCTATCGCGCCGCGCCCGAACCATCCAAAAGTAGAAATTTTCATGATCTGTCCTCCTGATCAGTAGAAAACGGTTAAGCCGAGAGTGGCTTCGATGTTGTGGACGTTCTTGGTCCGGCCGGTCAAATCCGTCTCGAACACGTGATCTCTCACGTCCAAGTGCATGGCGAGCCAATCCGTGATCAACAGCCGCTCGCCCATGCCAAAATTAAGCGCAAACTGATCCTTGTCGGCAAATTTCACGTCGCCCATGCCGACCGTCACGTACAGGGCCGAGTTGAACGCACGACCCCGCCCGAGAAAGATCTCGCCCGGGAGTACGTTGTAGCCCACGTCCAGGTCGTAATACGTGAAGCGTCTCCCAGAGTCGCTCACTACCGTGATATCCGGGAAGACGTCCTCCAAGCTGGTGGTGCCGGCCTTGGAGCGGCCGAGAAATCCCTCCAAAAAGATGTCCTCCGAGACATGGTATGCGGCGCGCACGCCGTACACCGGATTGGTGCCGAAGTCCTGAATGCTGAGTGCGCCGAAGTAGCCGCCGAGTTCGAAGTCCTTGGCCTTGATCTTCGGCGTTTTGACGACGCGGCGATTGACCTGCGGTTCGACGATCGACGGCTCTCCGGGAGGCTCTTCGGCAACCACCTGGGCCGGCGCCTTCTCGCCGCGATGGAACCAGCCGCAGCCGGACAGCAGCGCCGCCGCTAGAAGAACACTGCTAAGCCGAATTTCCATTCTTCCGGTTCCTCGTTCTGATTTTGGTTGGTGAAGACGACGTACTTGCGCCAATCCGCACGCCACATGAATCGCCTGGTGATGAAGCCGCGCGCGCCCAACGATACGTAGGCGAGCTGATTGCTGGTCTGGAGCGGCTTCGGCGGCACCTTGTCGTCGATGTACTGGTAGCCCGTGCCGATACCGGCGGTGGGCGAGAACCAGCGCCATTCAGGTATGAAGGTATGCCGCATTCCGATGCTTGCGATGTAGCGGTTGTCGATCGTCCCCAAGGCCTGCTGCAGGACGACTTCGACGTCGAGGCTGTCGGTGAGACCGAAATCGCCCCAGGTGGTGACCAGATTCTGATGATTGAAGACACCGTAGCCGGCGCCCAACTCCCAGCGGTGGGTCGCGAAATCCGGATAGGGCGGAATCGGCGCCGGCTCTCCCGAGGCCAGCTTGGTGAGCGCGAGGTCAGTGCGGCGCGCCCAGCCTTCCTGGCCGCGCGGCGCGCGCACCTTGAACCAATCCGTGCGGCTGTAGAGGATGGTGACGACTTCGTCGCGGCCCACGACGTACACGACGGGATAGCCGCGGCCCGGGCCGCTGTGCATCTCCAGGAAGGGCTCGGCAACGACGACCTCAAGCAGTTGTTCCTTCGCATGGACCAGACCGACACCGAACGCCTGCAGCGCCAGCAGTAGCGCAAGCAGCCGTGGCATCAGCTCACATCGCCGGCGCGACAAACGGATCGTTATAGTACTGCGCGCCAATGTCCAGCCATTCTGCGATCAAACGCAACTCCGCCGTCGTTAAGTATCCCGTGTGGTCCAAGACCGGATCGTGATAGGTTCCGTCGAACATCCTCAAGAATTTCACCTCCGATCCCAACGCGCTGCCGGCCGCCATCGGCGGCGCCAACGGCACCGGCACCATGATCGTCGTCGGCACGCCCCCCGGGCCGGGCGGTCCGGGCGCAGGCACCAACAAGTCCTGCAGCACGCCCATATTAAGCGTCTGCTCATTATGTGCAAACAGAAGTTCTTCGTAGGAGCTGGTTACGGTCGGGTCGGCCGAGGATGCGCCGTCGGTCAAATCGAGCTGACCGGCGGGAACTTCGGCCTTCTTGGCGACGGCGTTCACCGGGTTGTGACAATTCACGCACGTCTGAACGCTGTTCACGAGGGTTGGCCGCGGCAGATTCCATATCGGCTGCAGCTGATGCGATACCGCGCCGTCGGCCGTGGCGTCGGGAAAGTGAATGGTGCTGCGGCAAAGTGGATCCCAGATCGCGCAATGGGAGTTGGCCGGGCTCGGTGTCGATAGATTCGCATACAGATAAGAAAACGCCTTATCGGCCGGTCGGCCGGCCGCAACCGGATCGGTCCAGACGTCGCTGTAAATCACATCGATGGTCGGCAGCTCTGAACAGGGCGTGGTGGCCCCAGGCGGCGTCAGCGCAGCGGCGCAGGTGTTCGCCGACCGGGTGTCCGCCATGGTGTCGCCGGCGTGCGCCGCCGGCAAGGTCGCGACGGTATGGGGAAATGGTGCATCCGCCGCCGGTGCGCCTGCATTGACCGATGCGGTGAGTCCCGAACGGCCGTGCGACGGCGTGGTCTTGCTGCCGGCGATGTGACAGCCGTTGCAGGTCTTCGTTTCGCCAGGAATCAGCTGCATCCAGCTCGAGTGAACGGCGCCGATGCGCCGCGCGTTCTTGTCGAGAATGTCGACAGTGAACGGCACATTGGCCGGCAATTGAATCGTCACGGATCCGTCCGGCTCCACCGGCGCGTAGGCGAGAATCTCGCGCATGCCCATGCCCGCGGGGCCGAACGCCGAGGCGTTGATCTTGCGCACGGTCTTGTCGGGAATCTCGACGGCTTTTTCAATTCTCACGAAGCGCGCCGGGCGCTGATCGGCGGTGGTCAGCTTGGGGTCCGCCAAGGCCGCGATGTTCGGGACTGCATTGGCGGTCTCGGCGGCGACCAAATCGACGCCGTCGAAGTCGTAGACGCTGCGGATCACGAGGAGCCCGAGCCCGCCGTTGGTGTTATGCGCCATATTCCCGGCCGCGCCGATGGGCACGGCATCCGGGATGAAAGTGGGGACCGGCGTGCGCGCCTGCATGATGACGGGCTCGACGATGACCATGCCGGACTCGGCACCGAGGATCGGGCTCAAGGTGCTGGCCGCGACGTCGTAGATCCAGATCGTGTACTGCGGCGGCGCCAGCTGCACATTGGCGCCGCTGGTATTGGCGGCCGTGCAGATGTTGGTGGTGTTCGGAGTCACGGTGGTGTCGAGCACCAGGCATGGGGCCCAGCTGACGAACATGCGGTTGGTGCCGTCATAGAGCGGGTAGGCGGAGGCGAACCGCCCGCCGAGCGACGGCATGTTGGCGTCGGTCGTGATGCCGAGCGTGGTGGCGCTCGACTGGGCGGTGCCGGCGGGGCCCTTCGGGGTTGCCGGCTGGTTGATCTCGACGAAATTCTCGGCGTCGATCTGCACGATGTCGCCGCCCTGCTGCGTGCCCAGGAACGGCCGCACGATGGCGAGCAACTTACCGTCGGGACGCTGCCGCGCGTTCAAGAATTGGATCACGTTGTTGTTGGTGCCGGCGAGATTGGCGCCGGTGGCATGGCTGTTCTCGCCATAGTAGAGCTCGAGCCCGGTGCCGTCGGGATTGCAGCGATACAGGCTGATCTGATCGCCATTGATGGATTCGTAGCGTGAAAACACGATCTGACCGTTGGCCAATACGGAGGGCGCGAAATCGTGATTGGTGTTGAAGCTGATCTGATGGATGTTGGTGCCGTCCGCATTCATCACGTGCAGCAGAAAGATCGGCTGCTTGCGGTCGTCGGTTTGCGCCGGGTATTGCGGCCGGCCCTCGTCGATCAGGATGGCTTGAGTCGCCGCTTGCCGGGTCGAGGCGAACACGATGCGGCCGTCAGGCAGATAGTGTGCGCCCACGTCGTGCCCCGCGGTGGTGCTGTCGTTGGTGAGCTGGGTCACCGTTTTCAGCACCGCGTCGTACTGGTAGATTTTCCACGTCGGCTGCGTGACATCGGTATTGGGCTTGTTCGGGTTCAGCGGCAGACGCAGTGAGAACACCAGCTTCTTGCCGTCGGGAGACGCGTCGAGATCGCGCACGTCGCCCATCCCCATGGTGATCGCCGCCGTCACATTGGTCTCGACCGAGCCCGGGCTGGCCTGCGCACGGATATAGAGATCGCCGCCGGCAACGGAGGTAATCAGGTCGCGCGCGTCGATATCCGCCTTCGGCGTCGACGCGGGGGCGGGGCGCTTCACGTAGGCCAGCGGAAAATTCAAGGTGCCGGGATCCTGGGTCTGCACGCCCGCGAGTCCGGGGGCATGTCCGCTGACTCCGCTCTCGCAGCCGATCATGAGCAGCGCCGGCAGAACCAGCGCGGCCAATTTCAGGGAACCGTGATGCGGTTCACGTGTGAGCAAAGTGTTCATGGTGTGGATACCTACGTTCGATCAATCGGTTCACCGCTGCAGTGTGCATATGTCGGCAGGCCCATTGAACTTAATGATCTCAAGATGGCGATCTTCGTCCGTTGCGTATGTGCAATCTGTTAACGCACTCACAGAAGAACTTGGCCACTTCGGCTTCCCTGTGCACATGGGAGCAGAACTCCGCAAATTAGGCTGCAGGATATAGGCGGACAGTGCTCCGTCGATATGTCGCGAAACGCCGACGTCGTTCCGATGAGACATTCCTTGAGCCGATTTTTACTCGGTATATTTGCGCCACGTCGAATCACAACTCACGAGAGTGGATGTGCATATGAATAAAGGGATGGCAAAGCCAATCATGAGCGGCACGCACGGCGTGCGCCGATGCGGGCAGGCAGTCGCCGCCGCCGGTGCGCTGCTGCTGGGCGCAACAGCGCTAGCCGCCAACCCCGACGCCGCTCAAGCGACGCGAATCTACAACCGCATCGCGGGCGTCCCGCCGACTGCGACCGTGCTCGGCAACATGATGGCGACCGATGCGGTCAGCGCCGCGTTGATGGCGACCCAGGATCCCGCCTTCTACAACAGCACGATCCGCAACCTGGCGGCGCCCTGGACCAACCGCAGCCAGTCGGTGTTCGTGCCGCTCAATGATTATACAGCCACCGTCGTCGGCATGGTGCGCGACAACGTGCCGTTCAATACGCTGCTCAGCGCCGACCTCGTGTACATCGCGGATTCGGCGTCCGGCGCGCCGGCCTACTCGTCGGCCAACAACAACATGTATCAGACCCTGGACGACAACAACGTCGACCTCAAGGCGCACCTGCAGTCGAGCACCCAATCGGCGCTGACCGGCATCCCCGCAACGGCCACCGCCGGCGTTCTGACCACCCGCGGCGCAGCCAACGCCTTCTTCATGGATGGCACGAACCGCCGCATGTTCCGCTTCACCATGCTGAACCATCTGTGCAACGACCTGCAGACCGTCATGGACATCACGCGGCCGCCGGATCGCATTCGCCAGGACGTGACGCGCAGCCCGGGCGGCGTCAGCACCTTGTTCTTGAACAACTGCATCGGCTGCCACAGCGGCATGGACCCCATGGCGCAGGCCTTTGCCTACTACCAGTACAACTACACCGTCGCGACCGACCCGACGGGCGCCGTCGCCGGACAGCTGGTCTACACGGCCGGACAGGTGCAGCCCAAGTACCACATCAACAACACCAATTTCCCGCAGGGCTTCAACACGCCCGACGATAGTTGGACCAATCACTGGCGTACGGGGCCGAATGAGGTTCTGGGATGGAGCGGCAGTCTTCCCGGCAGCGGCAACGGTGCCAAGTCCTTAGGGATGGAACTCGAGAACAGTGCGACCTTTACCAGCTGCCAGGTCACGCGGGTGTTCAAGGATGTGTGCTTGCGCGCACCCAACTCGAACTTGGACGCCACTCAGATCACCTCGATGATCGCGTCGTTCCAAGCGCACAACTACTCGTTGCGGCAGCCCTTCGCTGAAGCCGCCGCCTACTGCATGGGGCCCCTATGAACGCTATACGCATAGCCGGTTTTGCTCTCCTCGCGGCGGCCGCGTTCGCCTTGAGCGCCTGCGGCGGCGGCGGCGCACCCACGACGGCCACCGCGGCCACGGCTCCCATCAGCACGGCCGCTTCGTATACCGGTCCCGCACCGGCGACGGCCGACGTGCAGGCCTTCGAAATCAACTTCTGGAACAACGTACGCGTGCAGAATCGTTGCGGGCAGTGCCACAACGCCACCAGCCCGGCGCAGATGCCGAACTTTGCGCGCAGCGACGACGTGAACCTGGCGTATGCGCAGGCCAACACCGTCGTCAATCTGTCGTCGCCTGCGACTTCGCTCATCGTCACCAAGGTGACCGGCGGACACAACTGCTGGCTCGCCGACCCGTCGGCCTGCGGTACGATCTTGACCACCTGGATCAGCAATTGGGCCGGCGCCACCGGCGCGACCTCGGCCACGCAGGTCCAGCTGCAGGCACCGCCGATTCAGAGCGTCGGGCAGAGCCTGAATTTCCCGAATGACGGCGGCGTCGAGTACGGAAAAACGATATATAAGCTCACCGGTCAGTATTGTGTCCGCTGCCACTCCTCGACCGCGAGCGCGGCGACTCAGCAATCCCCGTATTTCGCCGACCCGACGTTGACGATCGCCTATCCGGCCGCGATACCGAAAATCGACCTGACCGGATGCAGCCCCTTCGTCGCCGGCAGCGGTGCGGGCGCGTGCGGCACCAATTCGCGCTTCTATCAGCGCCTGCTGACCGACAACCACAACTGCTGGGACAATTGCGCCTCGGATGCGGCACAGATGCTGACGGAGATCCAGGCCTTCGCCCAATCGCTGACGCCGTCCAACATCGATCCCAGCTTGGTGGTCAGCAAGGCGCTGACGCTCACCCAGGGAACGATCGCGAGCGGTGCCAATCGCTTCGACGCCGACACCATCGCGAAGTACGAGTTCCAGACCGGCAGCGGCTACACGGCCTATGACACGAGCGGCATCGACCCCGCGGCCGATCTCACCATATCCGGCGATGTGCTGTGGTCCGGCGGCTGGGGCATCACGGTGGGCGCCGGCGGCAAGGCGCAGGCCAGCACCTCGGCGAGCGCGAAAATCTACAACATGATCCAGGCGACCGGCGAGTTCTCGGTCGAGGCGTGGGTTGCGCCGGCGTTGGTGGCCGTCGACAAGTCCTACATGGTCAGCTATTCGGGCGGCGACACGCTGCGCAATTTCACTCTGGGCCAGACCAATCAAAACTACGACTTCATGCTGCGCAGTTCGAATTCGGTGCTGGACGGCACGCCGCAGCTGGCGACGCCCACCGCCGGCATGCTGCTGCAGGCGTCATTGCAGCACGTGGTGCTGACCTACGATCCCATCAACGGACGCCAGATCTACGTGAACGGCGTGAATGCGAACGTTCCGGACCCACAGAAGGGCGGCACGATCTCCAACTGGGACAACACCTTCGCCTTGGTGCTCGGCAACGAAGTGTCGGGTGACCGTTCATGGCAGGGGCTGATCAAGTTCGTCGCCATCCACAGCCGCGCCATGTCGGCGGCGCAGGTCATGCAGAACTTCAACGCCGGCGTGGGCCAGCGCTTCTACCTGCTGTTCAACGTGGCGAGCGTGACGGGTGTGTCGCAGGCCTACGTGATGTTCACGGTCAGCCAGTACGACAGCTACAGCTACCTCTTCTACCAGCCGACATTCATTTCGCTGGATAAGACGGTCAAGCCGAACAACATCCCGGTCAAGGGCATCCGCATCGGCTTGAACGGCAACATTCCGCAGGTGGGGCAGGCCTACATACCGCTCAACACCACGGTCACTGCTGCCGGCTATACCGCCACGGGCGAGGTGCTGTCGACGGTCGGTACGATCATCGGACTGCAGAGCGGCCCGCTCACCGACACGTTCTTCCTCACCTTCGATCAGCTCGGCAGTCAAACCCATGTGGTGGTCGAGCCGACGCCGACGCCGCCGCCGTTTGCCCCGGGGCCGATCGTGGCCGACATCGGTGTGCGCACCTTCGCGCAGGTCAACTCCACGCTGTCGCAGCTCACCGGCGTGCCGGCATCGACCCCTGCGGTCAACGCGACCTACCTGGCGGTGCAGCAGCAGTTGCCGTCGGATCCGACGCTCGAGGGCTTCTCTTCGTCGAACCAGATCGGCATCGCGCAGCTGGCAATCCAGTATTGCAACGCAGCGGTGAATTCACCCACCTTGGAGCCGCAGGTGTACGGGACGACGCTGAGTGCCGCCCAGTTCACCACTGTCGGCGGGGTAAACACGGTCACGAGCGCGCTCGCGGCACGGGTGCTCGGCAGCACGCCGATGGCGAGCGCCCCGCCCGCGAGCAGCATAACCAATGAGCTGACCAGCCTCATCGGCAAGCTATGCGCGACGAACTCGTGCAGCACGCTTGCGGGAACGCATGCGGTAGCGGCTGCCGCCTGCGCCACGGCGTTGGGCAGTGCCGACATGTTGATCAATTAAGCAGATGAATCGAAGAGGTCTTCATATGAGCAAGCGAACCAAGGCTCTGGGTATTCACGATCCGCTGCGCCACCAGGATCATCCGCGGCCGCGCACGCGCCGTGAATTCCTCGCGCAGAGCTTCATTACCGGTTCAGCCACGGTGATCGGGCCTTCGCTGCTCGCCATGCTGGCGGCACCAAGGGCCGCCCGGGCGACTTCTACACTTGCGCCCGACATCAAGAGTCTGCTCGGACCATGCAGCATCACCACGGGCGCCGGCAAGATTCCGTTCATCTGTTTCGACCTCGCGGGCGGCGGCAACATCGCCGGGTCGAACGTACTGGTGGGCGGCCCCAACGGACAGCTGGATTTCCTATCGGTCGCCGGCTACAGCAAACTGGGGCTGCCGGGCACCATGGTGCCGAACCCCAGCACCACCGGGAATTTCATCGACAGTACCTTTGGGCTCAGGTTTCATTCGGACAGCGCACACCTTCGCGGCATCAAGACCCGCGTCAAGACCGCCTCCGCGATGACCAATACCTCGGGTACGGTGATTCCTGCGCTGTCGCAGAACGATACCAACACGAATCCGCACAACCCGATGTACGCGATCTATCAGTACGGAGCGCGCGGCGGATTGCTCGATCTAATCGGCACCCAAAGCTCGGTGTCGGGGGGCAATTCCATGTCGCCGCCGACCATGATCATCCCGGCGGCTCAACCCACCAAGGTGTCGAGTCCCGCGGATACTCAGGGGTTGGTGAGCACAGGGCAGCTCAGCACCTTGCTGCCCCATCCGGCCGATATCACCAACGTGTTGGAGTCGATGAAGCGCATCAGCGACGCCAAGTACGGCCAGGTAACCGCCTATCCGAGCTCCCCGGCGCTGAACACGGCCGCGTTGGGTACCGGCGCTGCCACTCCCGGCATCACAGGCTGCGGTTACACCAAAGCCGCCTACACCGTCGACACGTACTCGAGCCCGAGCGCGGTGGACGCGAGTCAGGATCCGATTGTCGTGGGTCCGAGCGGGATTTTCAGTGCGGCGGAATTCCAGTCCAATTCCGACTTTCAGGCAACCGCCGCCGTCATGAAATTGGTCATCGACGGCAACGCCGCCGCCGGCACCATCGAGATGGGTGGATTCGACTATCACTCGGGCAACCGCATGGATGGTGAGGCGCGCGACCTGAACCTCAGCAATTGCATCGGCGCGTGTCTGGAATATGCGGCTCGCGTGGGCAAGCCCGTCATGATCTACGTGTTCAGCGACGGTTCACTCGCCAGCAACGGCATGATCGACAGCTCGGTCGGCGGCCGCGGCAAGGGCGTCTGGACGGCCGACAATCAGAGCGTGGCAGCAACCTATTTCTTGGTTTACAACCCGGCCGGCAAGCCGGTGCCGGCCCAGAGCAATCCGGAAATGAGTCTGCAGCTCGGCAGCTTCAATCCGGATGGCTCGATCAATACCACCGGCAGCCCGGCGGGCAACAACGTGCCGAACTTGGTGCAGATGGTGGTGCTCAACTACATGGCGCTGCATGGCGACGCCATCAACGGCTTCACCTTTAATGACGGCAGTGGCACTGTGGCAGTGCCGGGTTTCCCCAATCTTTATGCGGCGCCCAACTTGAACAACACCCTGGGCACAGGCACCGCGCTCGAACC
>Ga0210394_10007648_pt1 | contig 11319 bp, 8 predicted proteins | sample IncBWC12MmetaG_FD_160121 | JGI IMG/M metagenome (GOLD analysis project Ga0210394, IMG submission 160121) | Forest soil microbial communities from Barre Woods Harvard Forest LTER site, Petersham, Massachusetts, United States - Inc-BW-C-12-M | ecosystem: Environmental > Terrestrial > Soil >... | reverse complement strand
CGGATCTGCCCTCAGCGGTCTGGGCGGATTCGCCACTCCGGCAGGTGCGCAGACTGCGGTCTCGCAGCCAGCGAGCCGGTCAATTTCCGTCGCAGTTTCAGCGATGCCAAGCCCAGCCGTGTTGACGGACGGAGAATTGGCGAAGCGGGTGAAGACCGCGTTGCATGCCGACCGATATTTCTACGACGAACATGTCGACGTATCAGTAGAACGCGGCGCTGTCGTGCTGAGTGGGCTTGTCTTCAGCGATGGGGATTTGCAGGACGCGATTCGAATCGCCAGAAAGGCTGCTGGTGACAGACCTGTGATCGACAATTTGACAATCAATGATGGCAGCAGACGTCGATAGACGGCGCACGGCTCGCGAGGTGCTTACGCAGGCCCCTCACGCGGGCGGCAGCTATATAGCTAACCAAAGACCGGAAGTGCTGCCATTTCTTCCGGAGGCACGCCCTCGACTGGTAGCCCGGCCCTCGTCCAGGCCCGCAGACCCCCCTTTATCACTGCGACGCGAACACCTTTTTTCTGAAGCTCCCGTGCTACCCGTACACTGGTCGCTTCACGAAAACAGGTGCAGTACAGGTAAGCGACTTGTCCATCTGCAAACTCTTGGTTGGACCGGTGGATGGAGTTGGGGTCCAACCTCCGGGAACCGCTGATGCGCGTAGCTTTGGCGTCAAGATAGCCGTGGCTACGAACGTCGTAGATGCAGGCCCCGCCGGCCATTTCAATCGCTGCCTCGGTAGGAATCGCAAAGGGGACGGGGACACGCGTACGCTCACGGATCCACAGCCAAACCTGGAAGGCAACGTAGCTGGCACCTAGGGCGATTACCACCCAACCGATTACGCGGCCAAAGATCCGGTAGCTTCGTGTGACTGCTTGCAGAGCGCCGCTGAATGCGAAGCCAACCCCGAAGTACGAGATGATATAGAACGCAGCACCCACAAGATCCAAGCCAAGGAATGACATGAAACGCATATTCATACATCCCGCGAGGGGTGGTGCCATGGTGTTTATTCCGGGAATAAACTTTGCAATTACCAGCAGCGTTCGGCCACGGCGATAGAAGGAATCGGCCGAGCGTAGGATGCAGGATTCGGGATTCAGCGAAATGCGGCAAAGTATGCCGAGCAGCCACCATCCGGTGGAGCGGCCCATGAGGAACATAGCTGTGTCGCCTGCGAGTATCGCCAATAGCGATCCGGCCAGAGCGTACGGAGCGTGTAATGAGCCACCCGCACTCGCGCCGCCGGCGACGAGCAGAGCCAAGGCTGCGGGCACAGGTAATCCCATCGCTTGCAGAAATAGTGTAGCGAACAAAATCGAGTAACCATGAAGTGCTAGTCCGGAAATCCAGGATTCCATGTTAGCGATCGCCTAAGCGTTACATCCGAGAATTCATCACAGCGGCAAGCGGATGGAAAAGGAATCGACTCTCATATTTTCGCATCATGGTGCGCTTTGACTCCACGTCAACTAAAAAGGCAGCGACATCGGCGCGGCTGCCAACCTTCCCTTGTTTCTGTCAAGGCCGGCCGGAAACTGCTGATTTGTGGCGGCTGAAAATTGATTGACGTATTGAATCTTCTGCGAAAACGGCCGCTGGGTTCAAGAGCGTGAAATCATTTTAGCGCATCGTCGGCTCATCGCCCCGATGGCGCCGTTGCAATGGCGCGCAGGACCTCTGCCGTCGTCATCACGTCGGCGAAGAGCAGCGCCATGTTCTCGAGGGTCGCATTGTGGGCGGCATCGGTCCATGTGGCATTGGCGTCGGCGACGAAGATTATCTTGTAATTCATCTGCATGGCATCGCGCGCGGTCGACTCGCAGCAGCAGTTGCTGAGCGTGCCAGTGATGATAAGCGTGTCGATGCCGCGCTCCTGCAGCAGCTCGTGCAGGCGGCTTGCCCCGGGGACGAAGGCTCCAAAGCGCGTCTTCTCGACGGTGACGTCGGTGCCCTTCACCTGCAGCTGCGGCCACAGCTCCCAGTAGTGCGTGTTGCGGCGGAATGCATCAGCCGTTGCCGCCGCGCCCTCCTGGCCGAGCAGGTACGTGAACCAGTTGGACCAACCCGACTGCGACTCTGCATCGATCGTCATGCGAAGAAAGATGTTCTGTCCGCCCCGAGCGCGCAGGGCTGCGCTGATCGCATTGACCTGCGGAACGATTTCGCGGGCGATCGGGACCTCGACCGGAGCGCCCGGTTCCATGAATCCGTTCTGCAGGTCCACGATCAGATGGGCCGTACGGCGGATATCGAGATCCTCGAACACATGCACGCGCCCGCGGGTGGACCGAAGCTTCTCGATCACATCGGCTGAGAGATGAAGTTCGTGCACGCGCAGCACCCCCGGTCCGGTTCTGGTTTAGTTCCGAGTCTTACACTACAGACCAAAACTCCCTACAGCTCTGCGGGATACCTCGGCGTGTAGGCGCGCGTAGATTGCCTTTAAAAAGCCAGCCACAGACGTAGTCCTTTTCGACGTTGCTGGGCGAATTCGAAAATTCCATCGCTGCCGTCCGGAATCTCGGAGAGATAGCTTGCTCTTGGCGCCACCTCTGCGCGAATCGTAGCAAGGCACCACTAGGCAATGTCCTGGCACGCGAGCATGGATAGCTGCTCCGGGTGGATTGGTCGTCGGGGAGCTTTTGGTGGATCCAGGTCGGAACTATTTTGCACCGGGGACGTGGCCGAATGCGCAATTTCGGTTGATTGAGTGACTAATTATGATAAGAGATCATTATCGTCATATAATAGATACTAAGTAATATATAACAACACGTTGCAGAGACACTACACACCACGTACACTGTCTCCAACGTGAAAGCGCCGGCGCCCCACTCCTTATTAGTCCAGTCGACCCCGCCGGGGGCGCTCGAGGATCCAAGCCGTCTCTCCGAGGAAGCTGCAAAAGCCGTCTCGGCGTTCTTTCACGAAGGCTTCTCGCGCAATACCGCGCGTACCTATAAGACCGCGCTTCAGTACTGGGGCGCCTGGCACGCGCTGCGCTATGGCGAAGCGATCACACCACCCGTCACGCCGGCGGTCGTCATTCAATTCATCGTCGATCACTTGGAACATCAGCCAGGCTTGGCCGCGCCGGAAGTCTCGCCCTACACGCCCTCCTCCAAAGTCACGCAGCACCTGTTGCCACTGGCCATCGATCAGCTACTGGTCGAGCGAGGCTACAAATCGAGACTCGGACCCTGGTCGATGGCGACCGTGCAGACCCGTCTCGCCGCTCTTTCAAAGGCGCATGAGCATTACATTGCCAATAGCATCCATCTCAAACTCGGACCTGAAATCAATCCGCTACGCGATCCAAGGGTGCGACAGCTGATCAGTGCCGCGCGACGAGCGTATGCCCGGCGTGGCCGCGAGCCGTCCCGGCCGGTGGCGGCGACTCGGCACGTGATGGAGGCCTTACTGTCTGCCTGCGGCGATGATCTCATCGGCAAACGTGATAGAGCCTTGCTTCTGTTTGGCTGGGCCAGTGGGGGTCGGCGACGGTCGGAAATTACCGCAGCGACGTTTGAGAATGTCCGGCGCGATGAAGAAGGTTTTGTGTATCACCTCGGTCGCTCGAAGACCAATCAGAGTGCCAGGAAAGATCCGAAGAATATGAAGCCGATTCAGGGGACCGCCGCCGACGCGCTCGAGACCTGGATGAAGGCTCTTCTGGAGTTCAGAATCACCCACGGACCGATCTTTCGACGGATTCTGAATGACCGGATCGTCGAACCGCTGAAAGATGGGGCGGTCAGGGAAATCATTCGGCGGCGAGCTCAGATGGCCGATCAGCCTCTCGGCAAACTGTCAGCTCATTCATTAAGGTCGGGCTTTGTCACCGAGGCGGGTAAGCAAGGAATCTCGCTGGGCGAGACCATGGCCATGACCGGGCATCGCAGCGTGCAGACTGTGATGGGGTACTACAAGAGCGGGGAGCTTTCAACGTCTCGAGCAGCGCGGCTTTTGGATTTCGAAGACTGATCGGTACGTCCGGCATCAGATGTAGCTACCCGGCTATTGCCTCAGTACCAGGGACCCACATGATCGAGTGGCTGGAAGTCCGGCGATCTAAAGGAACGAGCTAGAACATGGAAACGATTGGCAACGATTTACGCCAAATGCAGCGCACCCCGCTGGCCGCATCTCACGTTGAGGCGTTGCGCACCGCGGGCAAGGTCGTAACATATTCGGCAAGAGTGATTCTCTCGCGGCCCGGTGAACCGATGGATCGCTTCACTTATATCGAGGAAGGCGAAATCGAGGTAGTCAATCCTTATACCGACGAACGCTATTTGCCCTCCACGCTCGGTCCGACGCAGTTTATGGGAGAAATCTCGTTCCTGAATGGCGGCGCTTGGTCGCTGTCCATGCGCACGGTTCGAGACACCCGCGTAATCGAAGTGCCGCGTGAAGCGATGCTGACATTGATGTCCAGGATCCCTGAGATGTCAGACATCATTATCACGGTGTTTTCGGCGCGACGCCGCCGACAGCTCGATGAACGAGACGGCAGCTTGCAGCTCATCGGAGAAGACGAGGACCGAAACGTGCGCCAGATCGCCGCGTTCGCGAGCCGCAACCGCATTCCCTACAGGTCGATGGCACTTGGAAGCCCGGAAGCGGAAGCGACCGCCAGGAGTTGTTCGATTGCTCCGGGGCAGCCCACGGTAATTTTCGGGCGCGGCGTCGTCGTGGCCGATCCCACGCCGGACAAGGTCGCGCGGCTGCTCGGCCTCAATCTCGACTTCCGGGACGACGAGGCGTTCGACGTGCTCATTGTCGGCGGCGGCCCGGCGGGGGTCGCTGCGGGGGTCTACGCCGGGGCAGAGGGCTTAAGCGCGCTGGTCGTCGAAGACATTGCGATCGGCGGCCAGGCAGGAACCTCCAGCCGTATCGAGAACTACATGGGGTTCCCCACGGGCATATCCGGTGCCGACCTGGTCTGGCGCGGCGAGGTGCAGGCGCTGAAGTTCGGGACGCGCTTCGCAATGCCGCGGCGCGTTGTGCTGCTTGAGAAGCTTGAGGACGAGAGCTTCTGCGCCACCTTCGACAACAGACAGCGCGTTCGCGCGAAGGCTGTGGTGGTCGCGACCGGCGTGCAGTACCGCCGGCTGCCGATCGACCGGCTTGAAGACTTCGAGGGGGCGGGCATTTACTATGCCGCGACCGAGATCGAGGCGCGTTACTGCAAGGGAATGGACGCGGTCATTATCGGAGGCGGAAACTCTGCGGGTCAGGCCGCCATGTTCCTGAGCCGCTCGGTGCGGTGCGTGCGCGTGCTCGTCCGCGGCGCGACGCTGGCCGCTTCGATGTCGAGCTATCTCTCGAGCCGGCTGCAAGCGGATCCCAGGATCGAGATCGAATTCGGCGCCGACGTGACCGCTTTGCACGGTGTTGACCATCTTGAGGCGGTGACGATCCGTAACGCCAAGACCGGTTCGACACGCGTCGTCGATACGGGCGCGCTGTTCATCATGGTGGGCGCGTCGCCGAACACCGAGTGGCTCTCAGGGCTCGTCAACCTCGACGACAAGGGATTCGTGATCACTGGATCCGCCGCCGGCGTACCCGCCTCGCCCTTCGCCACCTCGCGGCCCGGCATCTTCGCGGTGGGTGACGTGCGCGCAGGGTCGGTCAAGCGCGTTGCCTCCGCGGTCGGCGAGGGATCAGTCGTGATCTCCAAAGTCTGGGAGTTCGTCAACCGCAAAGCCTAGCCTCAGTGTGTTGTCCAAGTGCATAGGCAACCAAACGCCCGCTAACGCTCGCGCGCCGGAAAGTAGCTAGCCGCGCTTGACGGACCCGCGGCTCGCCCTTGCGCCTGGTGAGGGCAAGACGCGGCGCGATAGTGCCGACCATGTCCGCTTTCAATTCACTGAGCAACAGTTGATGGAGATTGAACAGATGGCAGTGCTGACCGAGGTCATCTGCCACACGGAAGCGAGTGCGGCCAGCTTGGATGGACTGTCAATTTGCGATCCGCGCGCAAACGAGGACAGGGCCGCGTCCGACATCAGGACGTGCATACCAAGTTCAGTGGTTGCTCCCGATTGTCCGAAGAGGTGAAGAGTCTCAATCTTGGCGACAAATGGAGCTGGGCTTGGAAATCCGAAGTCCGCTCCTGCGCCTCCTCGACCTGGTCCGGGATCGACCAGACACAGGCCGAGTTTAGTACGCGTGTTCGCGGACAGTTACCGGAGATCAAAACGATCCAGGTTCATCACCTTGGTCCAGGCCGCTACGAAATCGCGCAGGAACTGCTCCTGCGCATCCGAGCTTCCATACACTTCAGCCAGTGCCCGTAGCACCGAGTTGGAGCCGAACACCAGATCGACGCGGGTGGCGGTCCACTTGAGTTCGCCCGTCTTTCGATCGTGGCCCTCGAACGCTTCCTTGGCGTCGGACACCACTTGCCATTCGGTACGCATGTCGAGCAGATTCTTGAAGAAGTCGTTCGTCAGCGCTTCCGGCTTGTGGGTGAAGACGCCGTACTTGGACTGCCCAGCATTGACGTTGAGCACGCGCAGGCCGCCAACGAGCACCGTCATCTCGGGGGCGGTCAGTGTCAGCAGTTGCGCGCGGTCGACGAGCAGCGCCTCGGCCGGCACTGAGTAGCGAGTCTTCTGGTAGTTGCGGAAGCCGTCAACGACCGGTTCGAGCGGAGCGAAGGAACCCCCCTCCGTCTGTGACTGCGAAGCGTCCATGCGCCCAGGCGTGAACGGCACCGTCACGCTGTAGCCGGCATTCTTCGCGCCCTGCTCGACACCGACCGAACCGCCCAGGACGATCAGATCGGCGAGCGACACTTTCTTGCCACCTGTCTGCGAGTCGTTGAACCCCCCCTGAATGCTTTCGAGGGTTTTCAGTACACGCGCCAGTTGCTCCGGCTGATTGACCGCCCAGTCCTTCTGGGGGACGAGCCGGATACGAGCTCCGTTCGCACCGCCGCGCTTGTCGGAACCCCGGAAGGTCGAGGCGGATGCCCACGCGGTTGAAACGAGCTGCGAGACTGTGAGTCCTGAAGCGACGATCTTTTTCTTGAGCGCGGAAATGTCCTGCTCATCGATCAGCTTGTGATTCACCGCCGGAATGGGGTCCTGCCAGATGAGCTCTTCTGCAGGCACTTCCGGGCCGAGATAGCGAGCACGCGGACCCATGTCACGGTGTGTCAGCTTGAACCAGGCACGCGCGAACGCTTCCGCAAACTGGTCCGGGTGTTTCAGAAAGCGCCGTGAGATTCTCTCGTATGCCGGATCGAAACGCAGTGCAAGGTCAGTCGTCAACATGGAAGGCGCGATCCGCTTCGACGAGTCGTGCGCGTGCGGCACGGTGCCGGCACCCGCGCCATTCTTCGGCCGCCACTGGTGCGCGCCCGCCGGGCTCTTGGTCAATTCCCATTCGTAGCCGAACAGGTTCTTGAAGAAGTCGTTGTTCCACTTCGTCGGGGTGGTGGTCCAGGTGACTTCCAGACCACTGGTAATCGCATCACCCGCCCAGCCCGTGCCGTAGCTGCTCTTCCAGCCGAAGCCCTGCGCCTCCAGTTCGCCCGCTTCAGGCTCTCCGCCCACATGGGAAGCCTGGCCCGCGCCGTGGGTCTTGCCGAAGGTGTGGCCACCGGCAATCAAAGCAACCGTCTCTTCGTCGTTCATCGCCATGCGGCCGAAGGTCTCACGAATATCTCGAGCGGAGGCCACCGGATCCGGTTTGCCGTCCGGGCCTTCCGGATTGACGTAGATGAGGCCCATCTGCACGGCGCCGAGCGGATTGGCGAGCTCTCGGTCTCCGGAATAGCGGGTGTCCGCACCCAACCATTTTCTCTCCGTGCCCCAATAGACGTCATGGTCAGGCTCCCATACGTCCTCCCGGCCGCCAGCAAAACCGAAGGTCTTGAAGCCCATCGACTCGAGCGCGACGTTGCCGGCAAGAATCATCAGGTCGGCCCAAGAGATCCTGCGGCCATACCTCTGCTTGATCGGCCAGAGCAGCCGTCGCGCCTTGTCGAGGCTGGCGTTGTCCGGCCAGCTATTCAGTGGCGCAAAGCGCTGCTGGCCTCTTCCACCGCCGCCGCGGCCGTCACCTGTGCGGTAGGTGCCGGCGCTGTGCCATGCCATGCGAATGAACAGGGGGCCGTAGTGCCCGAAGTCTGCCGGCCACCAGGGTTGCGAGTCGGTCATCAGGGCCGCGAGGTCTTGCTTCACCGCCGCGAGATCGAGGCTCTTGAATTCTTTCACGTAGTTGAAATCCCGGCCCATCGGATTGGACTTCGAGGAGTGCTGATGCAGCAAATCCACCGGCAGATGGCTCGGCCACCAGTCCTTAGTCGAAGTACCGCCGCCGGGCGCGTGGTGGAAAGGGCACTTTGATTCGATAGCTGCGCTCACGTGTCGCTCCCGCTGGTGAATGTGACGCGAATATAGTCCCGGGACTCCACGCGCGTGGTCGTTTTTCTCTATCGCTTCGATAGATAGCGGCGATAAGAAATCGCCATCAAGTCCGCGTAATCGCGACCGGACGCCGCAGACCTCCGTTTCGAGGGTACGTTGGTCCTCACCCACGGTGGTCTTCCTGGTGATCAGTGTCGTCATCAACGTCCACGCTAGGTGCCATGCAGGAAGAGGCAGCACGCGATTTGTCAGAGAGTCGAGCTATGGCAGCCCGTCATTTCGAAGCGCGTGACTTAGCGACTTAACTCAGGCCGCCCAGTTATATTGACGCCGAAGGAATAGTCGCGCGCCGTGCCTACGCTCGCCGCGGTCGCGAGCCGGTGCGACCCGTCGCGGCGACGCCGATTCAGGGAGCGGCAGCGGTCGCGCTCGAGGCGTGGATGAAGGAGCTGCTCGGCTTTCGGATCACACATGGTCCGATCTTTCGACGCATTCTAAATGACAGGATCGTCGAGCCGCTGAAGGATGGGGCGATACGCGAGATCATTCGCCGGCGCGCCCGATTGGCCGATCGGCCGCTCGGCAAGCTATCGGCGCACTCATTACGGTCGGGATTTGTTACGGAAGCTTGAAAAGCAAGGGATTCCCCTGGGCGAGACCATGGCGATGACCGGACATCGCAGCGTGCAGACTGTCATGGGTTATTATCGGAGCTGCGAATTGTCGACGTCTCGGGCGGCGCGACTGATAGATCGGTAGTCATTCACCACTGCTCGCGAGGAACCGATGCCGATAAGTGGATTTGCTCTGGAGCGGCGTGCGCTGTTGCTTGCCTGCGGTGCAATCGCCATGAGCGCGGCATTCCCGCGGATCGTGAAAGCCGAGACCAAGCCGAAGATCGGCTTTATCGGCGCCGGGCGAATCGGCGGCACACTCGCCAAATTATGGACGCAAGCGGGCTATCAGGTGATGCTGTCGGCCCGGGATCTCGGGCCGGTGAGGGAGCTGGCAGCCCAGCTCGGCCCCAATGCGAGCGTCGGCACCCCGGCCGAGGCCGCCGCGTGGGGCGATGTCGTGGTGGTGACCGTGCCTTACGGCGCGTTACCGCAGGTGGGTCATGACTATGCGGCCCAGCTCAAGGGCAAGGTCGTGCTCGATACCTGCAACCCCTACCTCTCGCGCGACGGCGACATGGCCAAGGAGGCGTTGGAAAAAGGCACTGGGGTGATGGACCCCATCTACCTCCCCGGCACCAGGCTCGTGCGCGCTTTCAACTCAATAGGCTATCTCTCACTGGCCAGCGAAGCCCATCGCACCGGCGAACCGATCGGCATCGAGCTGGCTGCCGATGACGCTCAGGCACTCAAAATTGCCAAGCAACTCGTCACCGCTGCGGGTTTCGAGCCGGTGGTGGTCGGCGGCCTTTCGACCGCCAAGCGTTTCGATAACGGCTCACCGATTTATCCAAAAACGCTTCCGGCAAGCGAAATGCGCGCGATACTGGGTCTGAAATAACGGTTGAGCGACACGCGGCTCTTAAGAATTCTCAGCCGATCCGATTGCCCAGCGCAATACGCTACTCCTGCGCCGTACTATTCGCGGGGGTCGCCTCAGTATCTCTTATGCGATCATTTGGTCCGAGTGAAATCGCCCATACGGCGAGACCTCCAAGTGCGAGCGCGCAACCCACGTAACCGGTCGAGGTAAAACCTAAGCCGGCCGCGATGGCCAGGCCGCCGAGCCATGGGCCAAGTGCATTGGCGATATTGATGGCGGAATGATTGAGTGCGGCGGCAAGGCTTTGTGCCCCGCCAGCCACGTCCATCAATCGCGTTTGCAGCACGGTCCCCAAAGCGCCACCTAAGCCAATCGCGAATAGGTCGAGTGTGACCGCCCATAAGCTCCCTGCTGCCAACGGGTAAAGAGCCAGTACGGCCGCCAGCCAGATCAGCAACGCGCCAGCGGTGGGCATGAGCGCTCGGTCGGCAAATATCGGAATGGTCAAGTTACCGACGGTCAGGCCCACGCCGAAGACCGAGAGTACCAGCGGAACCATACTGGCCGAGACGCCCGTAACATCCAGGAGAGTCGAGGCCAGGTAGGTGTATACGGCGAAAAGTCCGCCAAATCCGATCGCACCGGTCGCAAGCGTCAGCCAGATCTGCAGACGTCGCAGTGCCTCGAGCTCCCGCAATGGACTCGCGCCGTCCGCCGGTCGATCGTGCGGTGCGAAGATCGTGATCAATACTACGCAAACGAGCGCCAGCGCGGCGACGATGCCAAACCCCCAGCGCCAGCCAAACGCCCGCCCCAATGCATTGGCGAGCGGTACGCCGACAATCGTGGCAACTGTCAGGCCGGCGAGCACGCGGCCGACCGCCTGGGAGCGTCGATCGCTAGGAACGAGCGAGGCCGCAACCAGTACCGCGATCCCGAAGTACGCGCCGTGCGGAAATCCGCTCAAAAAACGAAATGCCAGCATCCATTCATAGGTGGGAGCCAGCGCGGACAACGCGTTGGCCAGCGCAAACAGACCCATTAGCACGATGAGAAGCGTGCGACGGGCCACACGGGCCGACAGAACTGCGATGACGGGTGCGCCGACCACCACCCCGAGCGCGTAGGCGCTGATGACATGACCCGCCGTCGGTTCGTCGATCCGTAGATCGTGGGCAAAATAGCGCAATAGGCTCATGGTGGCGAATTCGGTGGTACCGATCGCAAAGCCACCAACCGCGAGCGCAAAGTGGACCGCGCCCGGAACGACGGTACGGCGCGCTATACCGGCGTCTCCCGTCCGGGTGCCTCTATTGCAGCGAACAAAGATTCACGGAAGTTGATATTCATGAGAAACGATGCGCCGATGTCGTTTGCGCCTATTGGCAAAACGCTTGGTCTTTTTCCTACTGCGTTCGTCCCCGAACC
>Ga0210394_10007647_pt1 | contig 11320 bp, 6 predicted proteins | sample IncBWC12MmetaG_FD_160121 | JGI IMG/M metagenome (GOLD analysis project Ga0210394, IMG submission 160121) | Forest soil microbial communities from Barre Woods Harvard Forest LTER site, Petersham, Massachusetts, United States - Inc-BW-C-12-M | ecosystem: Environmental > Terrestrial > Soil >... | reverse complement strand
GTTGCTACTGGCCTCGGCACTTGCAGGACCGGCATTCGCGCACCATTCCGTTCAGGCTCAGTTCGACATCCACAAGAGTTTTAGTGTTTCCGGAACGGTTGCCAAGGTAGAGTGGCTCAATCCCCATTCTTACCTAACCATAAATGTCACGGGCGCCGATGGCAAAGTTCAAAAATGGGCCTTCGAGCTTGGCGGTCCGGGCGCGCTCCGTAGGGCCGGAATGAGCCGGGAAGATCGCGGTGGCTTGAAGCCTGGCGACGAGGTAACTGCTTCGGGTTTCGCTGCCAAGGATGGTTCGACTACCGGTTTTCTGCAGGAATTGAAGCTTGCGGACGGCCGGATGTTTAAGTTTGCCGCGGATCCCAACGGCAACTAAGCATAGAAAGGAGCTTCACTATGGCGACTCACTTTCGATTCAGTAGGAGCGTCGCTACGGCTGCGTTGCTGTGCTTACTTCCAGCCGCGGTTTTTGCACAGAATAATGGCGGTCCGCGCATGGACCACGAAAACACATTGCCACCGACGCCGACCGGCCCCACGCCCATGGCCCCGGATGGACATCCCGACTTGACGGGACTCTGGAATGGCTTGGCGGATAATTTGCTGGGTGTCCCAAATCAAATGCATAACGTCGGCATCGAAGTTGGGACGGACACGACGCGCGACATTCACAGCGGCGTGCAGATTGCGACTTGGCCGCTTCAGAATCGCACACGGCAGAATAACGAGCAGAACGAACGCGCCGCCACGCTCTTGCGGCGGATGGGGTCCAATAGACCGATTTACAAGCCCCAATACTGGCAGAGGGTAAAGGACTTCGACGCGAATTCTAATGAAGAAGATCCATCCAACAATTGCATGCCTGCCGGTGTTCCACGCATGGGCGTACCGTCTTACATCGCTCAAACCCCCAACTACCTGGTCTTCATTTATCCGGGCCAGGGCGGCTTGATTGCCACCGCAACGAGCTATCGCATGATTCCCATCGATGGCCGCAAGCATACGAACTTGGAGGATTTAGACGGGACGTGGAACGGAGAATCGATCGGCCACTGGGAAGGCGACACGATGGTGGTCGACTCCATCGGTTTCAACAGCACCAGTTGGTTCGATCAACTCGGCGGCTATTTCCATAGCGAAAACATGCACGTCATCGAACGCTTGCACCGCGACGGAAACACTCTTACCTGGACGGCGACCGTGGAGGATCCTGACGTGCTACTCGAGCCCTGGACCACGACTCCTCGCGTCGCGCTCCTGAATCCCGATCCCAAGGCGATATTGCCGGAATCGCTTCCTTGCAGCGAGAGAGATTTCGCGCACGTCGTCACCAAAGAACATCACTAGAAAAATAGTTTGTCACGGTCAGTCCCCGGAGTTTGCACCAGGAGGCGGCAGGCCTATGCGAGCGAAAGAAATAAGAGTGTTAGCGAAAAGGGCGCTGATGATCGCGGCCCTTGCGCCACTGGCTTTACAGGCTGCTCGCGGGCAAAGCAACAGCCCTAAACCAAGCACCGACGCCAAATCCACGGCTGTAGGAGCCGCGGACGACACGACTAAATCTTCCGGCGCCTCTGACGCTGCAAAGACCCTCAAGGTTGCCGCCGAAGCCGTGGGCCTTGCTCGATGGTCGGGAGTCGGAGGCCAACGGCTCCCCGAAGTCGATGTGATTAACACAATGGAGTTTTGGGGCAGTGGCAGCTCTTACGGCTCGGGCCCGTCGAATAAACCCGGTGAACCAGGGCCGGCGTTTAAGACGGAATATCACGCCTCGCTCGGCTACAACCCACCCGCCATGCGCGTTGAAATGACTCGCACCGCTTCTGGCGCCGCGCCACAGCACACGATAGAAGTGGTGCGCGATAAATACGCCTGGGATGAGTCTGAGATTGGGGCGGGGTTGCTCCCGGGTAAGGGTACCGCCACTCCAGCCATGGCCGCGGCCAACAATCGTCTTCTCCAACTCTGGCTTCTTCCCTACGGAGTCATAAAGGCCGCAATCGCTGCCGGCGACAAAATGAAGGCCTCGACTGAGAAGGGCGCCACGGTCCTTACCTTTCCCCTAACCGGACCACTTGCCGACGTGACGGTGAAGGCGACGCTGGACGCTCAGAATCAAGTCGCAAAGGTCGAGACTCGGAGCGACAATCCCACGCTCACCGATCTGCTTACCGAAATAGAATATTCTGACTATAAGGACCACGGGGAGATCGCAACCGACGTCAAATCTCCCGGTCATATCGTTCGGAAGCAGGGGGGCCGTCCCGTGCTGGACCTCCAGGTGAAAACTTGGGACGCCAACAATCCCTATCTGGTCTTCCCGGTTCCTGAGAACGTAAAGCAAGCGGCCGCGCATTAGCGTCACCCGTCAAAGTCGACGCGCCGAAATGGCGCGAACTTTCCCTGCGGGAGACTGTTGAGCCATGCTTCTTCACCTTTGCAGGTGGCTGCAGGACAATTCCTTTATCGCTGCGATCAACGGAACTTCCTGGACGGCGGCGGCCCTGGAGATTGTTCATTACTTCAGCATGTTTGTCTTGGTTGGATCGATGGTGATTGTGGATCTGCGCGTTCTGGGTCTTGTGGGGCGGCGGCAAGACGCAACGGAGCTCGCGGACCGGCTCTTCCCCTGGATATGGATTTCATTTGCGCTGAATTTCCTGTCCGGATTCCTCATGTTCGCCGGCTTAGCGACTTCCTACTACCGTAACGACATCTTCTATGACAAAGTCGCCGTAGTTCTGCTGGCGATCGTCGCGAACATTATCGTTCAGCAAAAAATGAGCAAGTGGAATCGATTGCCGGCGATGCCCGCGTCGGCGAAATTATTGGCCGTGGTTTCGATTGGTTTATGGATCGGAGCAATCATCGCGGGAGTCGAGGTCCCTGCTCTCACAGGAGTCGGATAGATGCCGCGAGGATCATCGGACAGAACGACTGGAGGCCTTACGAAATGGATGGCTCATTGGTTAATTTCGGTCACTGGTTGCAAAACAGGCCATTCGCCCTCGCGATTGCCGGGTCGGATTGGGCTTATCCAATCGTTCAGGCCACGCATTTCACGGGGCTGTCGCTGTGGGTTGGGACCAACGTCGCCGTCGATCTCAGCCTGCTGGGAGTTGGCAAGAAGTCGGTTCCGCCGCTGCAGCTCTCCGACGCGTTGTTTGTTTGGAACTGGATCGGATTTGGAATAGCCGTTATAGGAGGATTTCTGCTGTTCTCCGTCTCGGCTGAGACGTATCTCTCCAACATCGCCTTTCTCACTAAGCTTGGCATGCTAATCCCCTTGGGATTGGCGCTTCACATCGTGATTCAGCGAAAAGCGCCCATGTGGGAAAAATCATCGCAAACTTCTTCAGCGGCTAAATTTGCGGGCTTCACTGAGTTGCTACTTTGGCTGTGCGTTGTCACCGCGGCTGTTCTGATCCCGTACGTGGGGTAATTTACTTAGGTCGCGCCGCTGGTTTCGGGCCAAGTGCTCTGCATAAAATGCCACGAAAAGTGAGCGGTTTGTGGGGCAAGTTACGTGCGCCTTGGTCCGGTGAATTTGTAACCGACTCCCTGTACAGTCACAATCAATTGGGGATAACTGGGATTCTCCTCCAGCTTGTTCCGCAGGCTCGCGACGTGCATATCGACTGTACGTGTCAGCGTGGTTGCGTCATAGCCCCAAACCGAACTTAAGAGTTCGGCCCGAGGGACACTGCTCCCAAACCACGACCCTTCGAGAGGAAGCCAGCTTCGCGCTCAAGAGCGAGACGGTGTGAAGTCTTCTCACTGGGACAGAATCACGGCGGTATATGGCCCGAGCCCGAGGCTCGCACCGAAGGACATGCCATCCTGAGACGCGGCGCTTGCCCACGTGTCCAGACTGGCGTGATTTCCAAAGTCCGGACTGTAGCCGTTCCAGTCGCTATTGAACCGCACCCGCCACATCCCCTGGCGCGGAAATCCAAGGAAGTAATTGTCATAGGCTCGATTCGCCATATTTAGAACCACGACCACATCATCGCCGGCGCCGCCCTGGTCCCAGCGGTGGAATCCAATCACCTTGTCCGAATTATTGACGTGATGAACGTTAATATTTTGCCCGCGCAATCCGCACGTATTGTTGAACCAATTGCGCCGCAAGTGAATCAGATCGCGGTACAGATTGAGAATGCCGCTTTGGCTCGTGGTCAGCGTCCAATCGAGCTCTTTGCTGTCATCAAACCATCCATACTGTAAAAATTCCTGGCCTTGAAAAATCATCGGTATGCCCGGCGACGTAAATACAAGTGCGGCGCCCAGCGTGGACCGCTTCTTGGAAAAGTAGCTGTCTGCCTTTCCCTGCCAGATCTCTTCGGGAACGCGTTGATGACCGTTTGCATCTTCATCATGGCTCTCCGTGTAGACGACCCGCTCAAAAGCGTCGGCGTTGTACCGTTGTTCAACCGCCTGTTGTACGGCATACATGTCGCGCGCGCCGTCGTCTCCGGTGATGACCGCCTGCCGGATGGGATGAACAAATCCCGCGTCCCACTGGGCGCTAAAACCCGCTCCGCCGGCGCCGGTGTCCTTTGTCAGCCACGGATTCTGCTGCATATCTTCAGCGATGCTCAGCTTCCACGGCTGGCGCGTCCGAATCTCGCTGTTGATCCACTGCAACAGACCCCATCCGTCCGGAATATCGTGGGCAGGGTCGTTATTGTTGCCGAAAACGTTTCGAATCCATCCCGTAGCGTCCCAGCGCAACCCATCGCAATATCGCTGCTCCAGCCAGCGAACCGCGTTGTCTCGCAAATACTGGCGCACTTCGCCCCTGCCGTAGTCGGGCCTGTTATCACCCCATGGCGTGGTTTTGCGCCAATCATTGTAGAAGTAGATCCCGCCTCCGCCATTCTGGCTCCATCCGTCAAATTGCCATAGATCACAATCGCTCGGACCAATATGGTTGTACACGACATCGAAAATGACGGCGATTCCACGTTTGTGAGCTTCGTTTACGAGATTCCGGAAACCATTTGGGCCGCCATAGAGGTTCTCGATGGCAAACATATAGGACTGGTTGTAGCCCCAGGAATGGTCGGACGCGAATTCACCCGCGGCCATGATTTCAATCGCGTTGATCCCGAGGTCCCGCAGGTAATCCAGCTTGCTGATCACACTGTTAAAGGTTCCGCGCCGGTAGCCCAGCGCCGCTTCGGTGGTGGGATCAAATAGGAAGGTCCCCACATGCAGTTCGTAAATCACGGTCTCACTCCACGCAGGAGTCTGATAACCCGCGGAATCCCAAGTAAAGTTGGAATCCGCCACGACGGAGTTGCCGTTGGATTGCGTCAGCTCCCGTGCGTAAGGATCGTTCTTCCACAACGGAGATGGCCCATTCGAACTCCCGATCACAAACTTGTACTCGTCATTCACCGCGGCGCCGCCGACGTCGACGGACCAGTATCCGCCGCCCTCTGCGAAGAGTGGATTCCCTGTTTGGGACCAACTATTGAATGTCCCCGCCACCGCGACACTACGAGCAAAGGGGGCCCATACCCGGAAGGTGACGCCCGTATCGAATGGAGTGGCTCCCATGAAAGGTCTCGTTGAAGGTGGCATTCGCGTCCTCCTCTCAATTCGATTGTCGCTACGGCTGGACGGGCGCCGGACACCCGCGATCCTGGAGGTGCAATAGCCTGGCAGGCGTATCTGAAGTCACCGAGAAGTTAGCGTGAAGCGGGTTGGGTGCGGAAGGACTGGACATACGCACCTCCTTGGCACACGGCAAGGATTTCGAAGAGAGTTAAGCTTCGCAGGCGCTTATTAAACCAGCGCACAGTGGAATCAATAGGGCGGCGTTTTACTTGATATATCGAAGGTTGTCAAGTGAACTTTTATTTATGCATAACATAACCTTAGGATGGATTCATCTCGCTCTGCGTCGATGCCTGGGTTCACAAGCAGTAACGACACGAAATCGTACTGAGTGCCTCACGGGTCTCGGACAGACCGTGAGACCATTGGCAACTCGCGGCAGATTCAAATGTCGCTCAGCCTCATGTTCTAGGGTGATCGGCGGTCTACCGGCGCGGCGCGGATCGCCTTAGGGAGATTCGCGTCATCATGTCACCACGCCGGTATTCCTCATCAGGACGTCTGACTTAGAAAGTGAATTTTGCCGCAATTTGCAGTTGCCGGGCGTTGAACATCGTCCGGGGCAAGCCGAAACTGGAACTCGGTTGAAATGGTATGTAGAGCGCCCCACCAGAAGCGCCGCCGGGAGTGGGGGCAAGCGTTCCGGCCTGAGGCACACCCGGAACTGCCTGGATGGGGCCAACCGGGCAGACTGTCGATGCTGCCCCGTGTTCGATGGCGACGCTCGTTGCGTCCTTGTAGCGGGCGGGGACAGTGGGCGTCGTCCCGCAGAATACGGGTGAACCGTACACCGAAGTCACCTCATCGACATTCGGACGATTGAAGAGATTGAAGGCATCCACACTCAATTCGACCAGGCGATTTTCGGGCAGCTTGAAGGCGCGGGACACGCGCAGATCCAAAGTCCGCAGCGCATCGCCGTAATACGTGTTCCTGGGGATCAACGTGTTGCACTGGCCGACGGATGGGCAGACGGCGTTCAAAGGCGCGCCACCGACGCGATCTGTTGCAACTCCTGCGATGTCCCCAAGCGTATCGTTGCCGTAGAAAATCGTGAAAGGCCGCCCGGTTTCCACCGTCACGATGCCGCTGAGGGCGAAATTCCGGTACCAGCCCTTGCTCGGCGCCGTCAACGTAAAGTTGGTTACAAAGCGATGGCGCAAGTCCTGGTTGGAATTGGCGCGCTCTGTATGGTAGTCGAACTGGTTGACGGGCAGATTGATGAACGTGGTGAAGTTGCCGTTATCAATCGTGTGCGAGTAGGTGTAGTTAGCGGTCATGCTGAAATACTTGCCAAGTCTCTCCAGTCCAGTCACCGACAGACCGTGATAGACCGCATTGGCTACATCATTGTTGTAGTCCATGAGCCCCGCGCTGAGCGTTTGCAAGCCGGAGCCGAGGGCGCCCCCGAAAAATGGGCCTAGACCGGCGATGGCACCCGAACCAAGCGTGGGAGTACCCGTGCACGGAGACGTCGAACCGTCGGCGTTGACAAGGCCGGGCACCCATTCTGGAAGGGGATCTGTCGGCGCACCTGACTTTGTCGTGCCTACGGGGCAAGGGATGTTGATGTTGTTGCCGCGGACCAGATGGTGCGCTCCTACGAAGAGGTAACTAAGACTGAGCGCGAAGCCGGCGCCGAACTGCCGGTCAATTTCCAGGCTTCCTTGCACAGCGTAAGGCAACTTGCTGTTGTGTTCCATGCCGCCGGAGCCGACGCCACAGGCACCGGTTGTGAAGCAAGTGCCGGCCATCTCAATGGATCCCCCGGCGATGCCGTCGTAACCGCCCGTTTGGATAATCTTCTGCGCGATTCCTGCCGCTCCCTGCGAGGCCGGGAATCCAAAAAGCTGATAGCCTTGACTCGCTTGCCCTTGATTGGACTCTATCCCCGTAAGATTTTGCGGAAGTATACCCGCAGCTTGACAGGCGGCGGCGATAGAAGCAGGCGCATTATTGCCACACAGGTAGCCTCCAACGACCTTCTGTGTATTCGGCACGAAGAAGAAGGTCATGTCATAACGGTCGTAAAACAGGCCAAACCCAGCGCGAACAACCGTCTTATTGTCCGGCGAATAAGCGACCCCTACCCTCGGCTGCCATCCACGGTAATCGTTGTTCACGTATTGGGAGAGGCCGGATTCGAAATCCCAGCGCAGGCCGTAATTCAGGGTCAGCTTGGAAGTAACCCGCCAGCTGTCCTGAATGAAGCCCGCCCAGTACCCGTGATCGATGACGTGGGTGTAGTTTCCGAACAGAGACGGCGGAAACGCGTTGGCCCAGGTCGATGTGTTCAGCGGATTGCCGCCCGCGACGGTCACAAGGGGCGCGCAAGGAGTCGCCGAGCAAGCCGTCGGACTCGTTGGAAGCGGCGTTCCGGCGTACGTGAATACAACGCCGTTATCCCCAAGAACCGGGCATCCACCCGAGGGTGCCGCGGCGGCCGCCACGTCAGCAGGGACGGTTTTCTGCTGCGCGGCGGGCAACTTCGAATTATAGAACTGAGCAAATGCTGCAAAGCAGCCCAGCCCAGGAGAACTGGGAATAATCGCTCGCACCGGCGTGAATCCGGGGAACGTGTCCGAATCCCAAATGTAGTTTCCGTCGAAGCCAAATTTTATAACGTGGTTGCCCTTGATCCAGGAGAGCGAGTCGGCGAATTGGATACGGCTCTCGTATTTCCGGTCATCTGTTCCAAAGTTGTGGCCCAGCTCAAGGTCGTTGGTAATGCTGAAATCCGGCTGGCCGGTGGCGCCCGGGAAATTGTAGTGCCTGCGGCCCCATTGCACGAGGGCGCTGTTGATCAAGTTGGGCCTCAGGGTCGAGTCGAGAGTCCCGAACAGCGATTGATCGCGGATCAGGAGGTTGCGGCCGCCGCTCGGTACGCCGATGCCGCCGCCGTCCAGCGTCTGGCCGACCAGCTCGCCGTCGGCGCGCGTGTCGCCCGCGTTGTAGCGAATCCCCAGGTGGTTGTTGGAGCTGATCTGGTGGTCGATCCTGGCGAAGCCTGTATCGTCATTGTCGGTTTTCAGAAAGCCGTTGATGTAACTCACGTTGGTACCGGAGCAAGAGCTTAGGCCGGTGGTGCAGCCCTCCGGCGCGAGGCCCATTAGAGCTTTCGCATCGTCGATGAGCTGCAGGTTATTGACCAAGTCCGGCGGGTAGGTCGGCGACTCAGCGCGCCGCTTGCCTTCATAGTTCACGAAGAAGAAAGTCTTGTCCTTCCGGATCGGCCCGCCCAGCGTTCCGCCAAAGGAATTTTGCCGCAGCTCGTGCGGCAGGGGCGCCGGCTGCAGGAGCGAGCGCGCGTCCATCGCGCTGTTTTGGAAATACTCGTACACGGAACCGTGAAGGGTGTTGGTGCCGGACTTGGTCACGATGTTCACGATCCCGCCCGCGGCGCGGCCGTATTCCGTGCCGAAGCTGTTGTTTACCACGCGGAATTCCTGCACCGACTCCTGCGGCGGAGTCACGCGCTGCACGCCGGTGTGCATGCTGACGAAATCGGCGCCGTCCACCATGATTTCGTTGCTGAACGACCGCATGCCGCCGAAGGAAATTTGCGTCGTTTCAAAATCGGTGAAAGTGGTTCCCAGGCTGGTGCGGCTGGTGGCCACGCCGGGCGTGAGCAGGGCGAAATCCGTGAACAGGCGCCCGCTGATCGGGAGGGCCTCGATTTGCTGCGGCTGAACGACTTGGCTGATCTCCGTCTTCGTCGTCTCGATCACCGGCGTCTCGGTGGTCACCACCACGTTTTGCTCGCCGGAGGCAACTTTCAGCGAGACGTCGGCGTTCGCCGTCTGGCCGACCGTCAGCACGATCCCGGTCTGGATGAACTTGGAAAAGCCGGAGGCTTCAGCCGTCAAGTCGTAGGTTCCGGGCGGCACGCTCGCGAGAATATAGAGGCCGCTTTCGTTGGTGCTAGCGGTGTATGCGCGGTTGGTGCCGGTGTCCCGAAGCGTAACAGTCGCCTTGACGATGGCACCGCCGCTCGCGTCCTTTACGGTGCCGATCAACGTGGCGCCAGTAGCGCCGACCTGGGCGAACGAACGTGCCGGCACAATGGCAAGAAGAACAACTACGACGATCGCAAACGTGCAAGAACGTCGAGCCATTTTTCACCTCTTTAATGTTCGGTACGAGTCGAGGGCCGAAACAGCTAGAAATCGATTTGGGAATCCACCAGGATGCAGGCACGTTTACCGAGTCGGCCATCCGTTGTCAAGCATAATCTTGCATGCACCTGTGTACATTCAGGGACGGGCTGCGTTTCTAATTGAAAATTCAAGGGCGGCGCGTCAGCTTCGTCCCGCTAGAAACGCGTCAGGCACCTAAAGGCAACTCTGAGTGGTGAGGAAGTCAACGCTGCGCGTTGCGAGGGCGGATGAGGAGAACCCTTTGGTCTCGGTCATCAAACAGAATGTCGAGAAGCTCGGGGCGATTCCGCTGAAGCGCACGGCTGTTGACTGTACCCTTCTCGGTCAACTCTCCCGCCGCATGAGACGGAGGGGACTCGACGAGTAGGGCCGCGACGATCCGATTGGAACCACCCGTTCCCATCGCAGCGAGTTGTTCCAAACGTTCCTGCAACGCAGCTCTGAGCGCTTTGTTCGAGGCGATCTGTGCCGGCTGTGCCTCGCGATCCAGGCCGGCGGTCGCGGCGCACAACTCCCAGTCAGGAAAAATGAGAATCCGCACATCGTTGCGGTCCGCGCCCACGACTACGACGTCCGTGGCGAGTGGCCGCATTGCGTCGAGCGCATCCAGCCGCAATTTGCCTGCGCTTACTTTCGTCCCGGAAGTCAGTTTGAAATCTTCCTTGATCCGGCCATCGAAGCGCAGACCGGCGCGGGGACGTTGCGGGTTAATGAAACTCAGGAGGTCGCCCGAACGGAAGAAACTGTCCTCATCGAACGCCAGCTTGGTGGCCGCCGAATCGCGCCAATAACCGGGAGTTACATTCGGGCCACGATAGCCGACTTCAAAGCTGTCATCGTGGGGCACGAGTTTGAGTTCCAGTCCGGCCACCGGAATGCCGACGACGCCGGGACCGTTCGCGTGCGCGTTGCCGAACAGTGCGATTGGGCTTGTCTCGGTCATGCCGAGACCGCTGACCGTTAGAATCCTCTGCCCAACGGCTTCGACCGCCAGTTTTTCGAGAGCATACCAGGTCGCCGGCAGCATCGAAGCCGCCGCGTACCAAAGAAATTTGAGCCGCCGGAAAAAATGTTGACGCAATTTGCAATCGGCATCGAGGTGAGGGATCAGCAGCTCATAACCCCTTGGGACGTTGAAGTAAATCGTCGGCGATATTCGCCGCAGCAACTGAACGCTCAATCCGAAATGCGCGGGGGTGGGTTTACCCGGATCGATGTAGAGCGTGCCCCCATTGGATAAAATGATGTTGAAGTTGCTGTTTCCGCCGGCGGTGTGATTCCAAGGGGCCCAATCCACCATCACCGGCGGCTCGTCGACGAGAACGGGCGCCACCTGCCGCTTCATCTGGGCATTAGCACAAAGCATGCCATGGGTGTTGATGACTGCCTTTGGCATACCGGTCGAGCCGGAGGTGAATAAGTACTTGGCAACTGTATCCCGGCCGACGCGCGCTGCTGCTGCCGTGACGGAATCACGCCGGCTTCCGTCGCCGCGCAAGGACGCAAGAGGAATCATGTTCGATGACGCCGAGGCATTA
>Ga0210394_10007645_pt1 | contig 11324 bp, 9 predicted proteins | sample IncBWC12MmetaG_FD_160121 | JGI IMG/M metagenome (GOLD analysis project Ga0210394, IMG submission 160121) | Forest soil microbial communities from Barre Woods Harvard Forest LTER site, Petersham, Massachusetts, United States - Inc-BW-C-12-M | ecosystem: Environmental > Terrestrial > Soil >... | reverse complement strand
AGGTCCTGGCGCAGGCCGGCTACCAGGCGGTTTCGCTCGGCCCGCGGATCCTGCGCACCGAGACGGCTGGTCTGGCCGCCGCCGCCGCGTGCCTCGCGCTCAACGGCGAGTACGGTCGGCCTCCGACGCCGGGTTAGCTGAGGGTGAGGGCCAACGGCTATCGTGGCACTGTCACAGCACGACCACGCGCGGCGATTGCGTCGGGCTGGACTCGCGCCGTTCGGTCAGGAAGCGCATCACCTCGTCGCGGCGGGCCATCGTGTCGTCGAACCCCAGATCGATCAGCGCGCGCGTATAGGGCGCCTCGAAGAGCAGATAGCTGGCCAGCCCGGAGCCGCCGCCGCGATGAGCGCCCAGCACTTCGAGCAGCGCCCTCACCGGAGCCGGCAGCGCGTCGACGTACTGAGCGGCCACGCCGTCCAGGCGCTGGCTGGGTGAGATCAGCAGCGTCTCGATCACCCGAAGGCCGACCGCGCGTCGCTCCGACCCCGACAGCGCCGTCGAGATCTCGTTCATCTTGTCGAGCCGCTCGATGTCCGAAGCCAGCGAGTCCAGGAAGATGCTGTTCATCGCGTGGCCGGCCATCTGCGCCAGGGTCGGATAGATCGCTCCGTCCACCCCAGGCAGCAAGCCCGGATTGCCGATCTGCCCGACTCCCACCACCAGCACGCGCTCGGCACCCAGGTGGATGGCGGGACTGATCGGGCTGAGTTGGCGCATCGAGCCATCACCGAAGTGCTCGACACCTCCGGCGCCGGCGGCCGACAGGTCGAGCGAGACGGCCGGAAAGATGAATGGAATCGCGCTGGACGCCAGCAAATGGTCGAAGTGGATCGGGCAGCGCACATATCGACGCTGCAGCTTGTTCGGGATCTGGTAGTCGTTCAGCGCCTGGTAGAACGTGACGTGCCGGCCCGAGCTGTAACTGGAGGCGCCGACCGCGATCGCGCGTAGGTGCCCGTTTTCCAGCCCGCGCTGCAGCCGCTGCAGCTCGATCATCCGCGCCAGCAGTGTCCGTAGCGGCTCGTTGTCGAGCAGCGACTTGGGGCGCATTCGCAGCGAGCGACGCACCATCCAGCCGATCGACATCAGGGTCAGCCAGCGCGCACCCGTGCGCACCACCCCGATCAGGTCCGAGCGGTACACCTGTTCGGCGCGGAAGTTCTCCCAGACGTGCACCATCTGGGCCACCGCCTCCTGGAAATTGTCCGCGCGACAGGCCAGCGCCGTCGCGTTGATGGCACCGGCCGAAGTCCCCACCAGGATCGGAAACGGGTTGTGCCCCTGGGCAATGCTCGGATCCAGCCCGCGCCGCGCGTCGCGCAGCAGGGCCGCCACCGCCTTCAGCACGCCGACCTGGTAAGCCGCTCGCGCCCCGCCGCCGGTCAGGATCAGCGCCGCCGGTGAGGTGCGCAGCCGGACCCGATCATGCAAGTCAGGCACAGCCGTTCAGCGCGTTGTCTGGGCCTCGAGGACTACCAGCGCCGTCATGTTGACGATCCGTCGCACGGTCGACGACGGTGTCAGCACGTGCACAGGACGCGCGCAGCCGAGCAGGATCGGTCCGACCGCGACGTTGTTGCCCGAGATCGTCCTGAGCAGGTTGTACGCGATATTGGCCGAATCCAGGCTGGGGCATACCAGCAGGTTGGCGTCATCGCTCAGCGTGGAAAACGGCATCAACGACTGGCGGATCTTCGCATCGACGGCGCAGTCGGCGTGCATCTCGCCGTCGACCTCGAAGCCGGGATTGCGCGCCCGGATCAGCGCCAGCGCGTCGCGCATCTTGAGCGCGCTTTCGGCGTCACTGGTGCCGAAGTTGGAGTGAGAGATCAGCGCCGCGCGCGGCGATATGCCGACCCGCTGCAGCTGGTCGGCGGCCATCATCGTGATGTCGGCGATCTGCTGCGCGCTTGGATCCAGGTTGACGTGGGTGTCGGTCAGCGCGATCAGGCGCCCCGGCAGCATCAGAATATTCATCGCCGCGTACACCTGCGCGTCGGGGCGGCGGCCGATCACCAGATCGATGTAGTGCAGATGCAGCCCGCCGGTGCCGAAGGTTCCGCAGATCATGCCGTCGGCGTCGCCCTTGTGCACCAGCATCGCCCCGATCAGCGTGTGGCGGCGTCTCATCTCGACGCGTGCGTAGTGCTCGGTGACCCCGCGCCGCGCGGCCAGGCGATGGTAGGTCTGCCAGTAGTCGCGATAGCGCGCATCGTTCTCGGGGTTCACCACATCGAAGTCGGCCCCCAGGCGCATCCGCAGGCAGAATCGCTCCAGGCGCCGCTCGATCACCTGGGGCCGGCCCACCAGAATCGGGCGCGCGATGGCCTCGTCGATCACCACCTGCACGGCGCGCATCACGCGCTCCTCTTCGCCCTCCGCGAATACGACGCGCGTCGTGTGGCCGGCCTGCTGCGCCTTCTTCGCCGCCGCGAAGATCGGCTTCATGAACGTGCCGGAGTGGTACACGAACTGCTGCAACTGGTCGCGATACGCATCCAGGTCGGACAGCGGCCGCGTGGCGACGCCGCTCGCCATCGCCGCCTGCGCGACCGCGGGCGCGATGCGCAGCATCAAGCGGGGATCGAACGGCCGGGGTATCAGGTAGTCGGGTCCGAACGTGGTCTGCGAGGCGCCGTAGGCGCTGGCCGCCACGTCGCTGCCTTCCTCGCGCGCGAGCTGCGCGATCGCATGCACGGCCGCCACCTCCATCGGCTTCGTAATGGTGGTGGCGCCGACATCGAGCGCGCCGCGGAAGATGAAGGGGAAGCACAAGACGTTGTTGACCTGATTCGGATAGTCCGAGCGCCCGGTCGCGATCACCGCATCGCTGCGGACGGAGCGCACCTCTTCGGGCAGGATCTCGGGCGTCGGATTGGCCAACGCGAGCACGAGCGGGCGCGGCGCCATCCGGGCAACCTGCTGCGGCGACAGCACGCGCCCCGCCGACAGGCCGAGAAAGATGTCGGCATCGCCGATCACGTCCGACAGCGTGCGGGCGGAAGTGCTTTGCGCGTAGCGCGACTTCTCCGCGTCCATCAGCACGGTGCGGCCTTGGTACACGACGCCCTCGATGTCGGACACGAAGATGTTCGAGCGCGGCAAGCCGAGCTCGACCAGCAGGTCCAAACAGGCGAGTGCAGCGGCGCCGGCGCCGCTGCACACCAGCTTGGCGCGCGCCAGTTCCTTGCCGACCACCTTCAGGCCGTTCAGAATCGCTGCGCCGACGATGATGGCGGTGCCGTGCTGATCGTCGTGGAACACCGGGATCTTCATCCGCTCGCGCAATCGGCGCTCGATCACGAAGCATTCCGGAGCCTTGATGTCCTCCAGATTGATGCCGCCGAAAGTCGGCTCCAGCGAGGCGATGATCTCGATCAGGCGATCGGGATCGCGTTCCGACAGCTCCAGATCGAACACGTCGATGCCGGCGAACTTCTTGAACAGGACCGCCTTGCCTTCCATCACCGGCTTGGCGGCCAGCGGGCCGATCGATCCCAGACCGAGCACCGCCGTGCCGTTGGTGATCACGCCCACCAGATTGGCGCGCGCCGTGAAACGTGCGGCCGATTGCGGGTCGGCTACGATCGCCTCGCAGGCAGCCGCCACGCCGGGCGTGTAGGCCAACGCCAGATCGCGCTGATTCGTCAGCTGCTTGGTCGGTGTGATCGAGATCTTTCCCGGCTTCGGGAACTCGTGATAGTCCAGGGCCGAGCGACTTAAGTCGGTTTCTTGTTGATCCACTTCGCGCCCTTTCATTCGGGGGCCTCATTATCGAATGGAATGTGTTGGCTACCCCTGCCGTACGTGTGGCCGCGCGGTGAGCAGCGGGAAATCGAGGCGCCGCGACCGCCGCCGGCGGGTCCGGCGCCGAGAAAATTCGGGGACGCGGTCAGTTCGACGCAAATTAAGCGTTACACCTGAAACCTGCCCCTGTTCTGAGTAGGTCGTTCTAGGTAGTTACCCCGCATCCAGGGGAGCGCTTAAATCAGATTTCGGTTGTTCATGCAGAAAGTTTCAATTTGTCCAAGACGCGACTTGACTTTGCAGATGACGTGAGTACACTCCTTCCTATACTCTCTTAAGCCTGTCGCAAGGCCTGAGCGCGTAAAGCCCCAACTCGGTGCCTCTCCTCCCTCCCTCCTCAACCGAATTTGGGTACGCTCGGCCGACAGGCTTTTTTTTTGCCCTCACGCACCGCGAAAGCGTGCGCTCACACTCTCACTTACACCTTAACTGCAGACTGCTGCGCCGTCCAATCCGTGGATGAAGGCTCCTGCGGCACCGCTGTCGAAGCGCTCCGACTCGATTGGCCCATTCTTCGTGATGGAGCTGGTCAAGGAGGCCGAGGAGCTGGAGAGGGCCGGCCGCTCGATCCTTCACCTGAGCATCGGCGAGCCCGATTTCACGGCACCTGAGCCGGTCGTCGAAGCGGCACGTATTGCTTTGCAATCGGGCCGGTCGCGCTATACGCCGGCGCTCGGCACCAACGAGTTGCGCGCCGCGATCAGTGGCTTTTACCGAGACCGCTTCGGGCTGGAGGTCGAGCCGGAGCGGATCGTCGTCACCGCGGGCGGTTCCGGCGCCCTGGTGCTGCTGCTGTCCTGCCTGCTCGACCCCGGCGACGAACTGTTGCTGCCCGATCCGTCGTACCCATGCAACCGGCACATCGCCTCGGCGCTCGGCGCTCGCGCCCGCCTGATCGCCTGCGGACCGCAGCAGCGATTCCACCTGAACGCGGCCGTGGTGGAAGCGGCCTGGTCGCCGCGGTCGCGCGCCGTTCTGATCGGCTCCCCTTCGAACCCAACGGGCACCACGATCGACTCGAACGCGCTGGCGCAGCTGTCCGATTGGGTGCTCGATCGAGGTGGCTTCGTGCTGGTCGACGAGATCTACCAGGGTCTGACCTACGATCATGCGCCGGCCACGGCGCTGGCGCTCGATTCGCGGGTCGCCGTGATCAACAGCTTCTCGAAATACTTCGGGATGACCGGCTGGCGCCTCGGATGGATCGTCGCGCCGCGAGCGTGGGTCGGAGCGCTCGAAAGGCTGTCCCAGAATCTGTACCTGTGCCCGTCGGCCGTTGCGCAACACGCTGCACTCGCCTGCTTCGGGCAGTCCTGCCTGGCCACGTGCGAGCAGCGGCGCGAGGAGTTCCGACGGCGGCGCGACTTCATCGTGCCGGCACTCCGCCAGCTCGGCTTCCAGGTCCCGGTTCTACCGGACGGCGCCTTCTACGTATACGCCGACATCCAGGCCCTCACGCGCACCACGGGCAATCGCCCTGAGAACAGCATGCAGTTTGCGCGGCGCCTGCTGAACGAGGCGGGTGTGTGCCTGGTGCCGGGAGACGACTTCGGCGAAGCCGATGCCGAACGCTACGTGCGCTTGTCGTACGCCGCGTCAATGGACCACCTGCAGCAGGCGATCGAACGGATCCGCGCCTGGCTGGGGCGCGGGTAGGACCGCGAAAAGCGGCTGCCGCTAGAAGGACGAACCGGCGGTGAGGGAGGCGGGTATCGGCCTGGGGGTCTGCGGGGACCCGGCCATCGGAGTCTTGCCGTCCGGACGCACGCCCGCCGAGGCCAGCGCGGCCACTACGTCGCCGCCGGCGGCCATCTTCAGGCGGGCCATCTCAGCCAGCACCCGCGTGCCGTAGCCGCCATCGTCGCGCAGGTTCCCCGCCCCGACGTACAGCTGCAGTCCGCGTTCGACCGAACCGCCGCGGCGGATCGCATCGCTCAGAATCGCCGATCCGACGCGAATGTTGGCGACCGGCTCAAGCGCGTTGTGCAGGTCACCGTCCAGACCGAACCGGGTCGCGTGAACGCTGGTCATCACCTGCATCAACCCCTGGGCGCCAACCGCGCTTTCGGCGAACGGATTCAGGCTCGATTCGACCGCCATCACCGCGAGGATCAGCAGTGGATCCAGCTGAGACTCGCGGCCAGCTTCGCGCGCGGCCAGCACCAGCGGCCGCACCGCCTCGTCGGCGACGTGATAGCGGCGCGACAGGTATTGGGCGACCGACGCTTCGGGTGACTCCAGGTGGACCCAGCGCACGGTTTCAACCAGCGCTTCGCGCGCGCCCGGTCCCGCGCTGGTGTCCTCTTCCGAGGCCGGCGACGATTGGGCGGCGTAGGACGGCCGGGCGGTCGACGATTCGGAGGAGAACCAGCCGCGCACCCACTGCGCCGTGGCGTCTCGCACCGTCGGCATGGTCGCGATCGTCACCGCGGTGACGACGACGAGCGCGCCCACGGCCTCGGACAATCGCCGTAACATGCTCAGACCGTTGCCGGCCAGATCTGCTGCAGCCTCCAACCAATCGGTGCTCTGGCGGACCCTGCTGCCTGTGGAGATAGGCATAAAAACCTCCCGTGGGCAGTAGCAGCGCCCAGTTAAGGAATGGAAGCGGGCGCTTGCATACATCTGGTATTTCGAGCCGACCCGCCAGCAAATGGGTCGGCCTTCTGACAGTCCACGGCCGCGGCGCTGCTGCCGGGCCGGCTTCGTTCAACAGACGGGGACCCCAGTCCCCTCGCGTTCGGCTGGTCCGGTTCCTCTACGGGGTCAGACGTCACCCGGAACCCACACCCGACGGCGAACCAACATTTCCGGGCCGATTCTATCGGTTAGCAAGGATCCGTCAATCGGGACACCCGTTCTGCAGTGCGGAAATTATGCTCGATCGAAGCCATAATGATGCTTCACGGAATCTGATAGCGCGAAAACGTCGTTAAGTATCTAATGTAATCAATAGTTTAGTGCACTTACATCCAGTGTGTAAGCGTTCGCACTGTAAGGCTTTTATATTGCGTCACAGCAAATAAACGGGGAAATAAGGTGTTGCGATACGGTGACTTGAGGGATTTCCTACAGGCGCTGCAGAGGGTCGGCGAGCTCGCCAGGATCGACCGGGAGGTTTCCCCCCGGCTCGAAATCACCGAGATCAGCCGACGGGTGCTGGCCCGGGCCGGCCCGGCTCTGCTGTTCACGCGACCGGGAGGCGGCTCGGTCCCGGTTCTGACGAACCTGTTTGGTACTCAGGGTCGCATCGCGCTCGCGATGGGTGGCGAAGGCAGCGAGCGACTCAGGGAGGTCGGGGAGCTGCTGGCCGCGCTCAAGGAGCCCGAGGCGCCGGGCGGCCTGCGAGACGCCCTGGGCAAGGTCGCACTGCTGAAAGCAGCCCTCTGGGACATGGCACCGCGCACGGTCCGCGGCGCGGCCTGCCAGCAGGTGGTGTGGGAAGGCCCGGACGCCGATCTATCGCGGCTGCCAATCCAGACCTGCTGGCCGGATGACGTGGCTCCACTGATCACTTGGGGCATCGTGGTCACGCGCGGGCCCCATAAGAAGCGTCAGAACCTGGGCATCTACCGCCAGCAGGTTCTTGGCCGTAACAAGGTCGCGATGCGCTGGTTGGCCCATCGGGGCGGCGCGCTGGATTTTCGCGACCATCGGCTGGCCCGGCCGGGCGAACCCTTCCCGATTGCTGTGGCCCTCGGCGCGGACCCGGCCACCGTGCTCGGCGCGGTGACTCCGGTTCCCGACCAACTGTCGGAGTACCAGTTCGCCGGACTGTTGCGAGGATCGCGCACCGAGATCACCCGCTGCATCGGCAGCGAGCTGGAGGTTCCTGCCGGCGCCGAGATCGTGCTCGAGGGGTCGATCCAGCCGGACCCGTCCAACCGCAACGGCGAGATCAGCGCGGTGAATGCCGGTTACGAGACGGCTCTGGAAGGCCCGTTCGGCGACCACACCGGTTACTACAACGAGATCGAGCGCTTCCCGGTTTTCACGATCGATCGGATCACGATGCGGCGCGATCCGATCTATCACTCCACCTACACGGGCCGGCCACCGGACGAACCCTCCGTTCTGGGAGTCGCATTGAACGAGGTCTTCGTTCCGATCCTGCGCCGCACCTTTCCCGAAATCGTCGATTTCTATCTGCCGCCCGAAGGGTGCAGCTACCGGCTCGCCGTCATCACGATGCGCAAACAGTATCCTGGCCATGCGCGGCGCGTGATGTTCGGGGTCTGGAGTTTTCTGCGGCAATTCATGTACACGAAGCTGCTGGTCGTGACCGATCCCGACATCGATGCGCGCAACTGGAGCGACGTGATCTGGGCGATCGCGACGCGCGTCGACCCGGCGCGCGACACCGTGATCGTGGAAAACAGTCCGATCGACTATCTGGACTTTGCCAGCCCGACGCCGGGCCTCGGTAGCAAGATGGGTATCGACGCGACTCACAAGGTGGCCGGAGAGACCGCTCGCAACTGGGGGCGGCCGATCGAGATGGACCCTGCGGTGGTCGCTCGCGTGGACGCCATCTGGAAGGAGCTTGGACTGCCATGACCCAAATCGAACGCAAGCCGATCCGGCGCGCCGGCATCCGCTCGGCCGGGTACGATCCGTCGTCACGGGTGCTCGAAATCGAGTTCGATAACGGCTCGGTGCTGCAGCACAGTGGCGTCGGCGCCGAGATCGCGCGCCGCTTCCTCACCAGCGTCGCCCCTGCCAGCTACTACAAGGACAACATCGAGGAAGAGTTTCCGTCACGCCGCATGCGCTGACCGCCTACGCCCTATGGGCTACGGCGGGCAAACCCGGCCGTAGCCCCGCCGGCGGGGCCTCAATGAGCGTCGACGAGCTTGCCCGCCGTCGCGCCGTCAGGCCCGAGGCCTATGGGTTTCAGCGGGCTTGCCCGCCGTAGCGCCGTCAGGCGCGAAGGCGGGCAGCCACATCCGCCGCAGCAGGCTGTCCCTGTCGATGAAGTGGTGCTTGAGCGCCGCGGCCACGTGCACGCCGACCAGCACCGCCAGCGTCCAGGCGAGCGTCGCGTGCACTTCGATCAGCAGGTCGGCAAGCGCTTTGTCCTTCGGCGCCAAATCCGGCAATCGTATGAGGCCCAGGTAAACGACGTGAAAACCGTCCGCCGAGCTGTAGGCCCAGCCCGCCAACGGGACAATGAAGAAGAACAGGTACAGCGAGCGATGGGCCCAGCGCGAGGCGTTGCGCTGCCATGCTTGCATCGAATCGGGCAGCGTCGGCGGGCGGTGCCCCAAGCGCCACAGCAGCCGCAACATCGACAGCGCGAGGATCGTGATCCCGATCCATTTGTGGTAGGTGATCCAGCGCACCCGCGTAGGCGAAACGGGTTCGTCGGACATCTGCAGGCCGATCACAAATCCCGCCACGATCGCCGCCGCCAAAAACCAGTGCAGCAGGATGGCCACGGTCGTGTAGCGGGTCCCACTCCGTGGCGTTGCGACCAAGGGCGGATTCATCGAAGCGATTTTCAACGGGGCTTTTCTCGAGACGGTTGACATCGATCAAGCGGTGGCGCAGAAACTCAGTGAGGGCGTCGTTGGAACCCCGCCTGGCGGGATAGGTTCACACAAACTGACCACCGGGCAAGTCGCGCCTGCTTGCCTCACGCAATCTGAACACTTGATAAGTCGCGCGCAATCCCCCGAGGAACCCGACCGGCGGATAAGTTGCGCCGAGTCGACTCATGGAATCTGAGCGCTTGGTAAGTTGCGCAGGATCGAGTCGGTTCGCTGCAACAAGAACGGAGCCTCCTGGTGATGGTCGAACAGGCGCGGCGCCGGCAGCATCGCGGCCAGGCGCGCTGCCTGTTCGGCCGACAGCGAGGCCGCGTCCACTCCGAAATAGTGCCGGGCGGCCGCCTGGGCGCCGAACACTCCGTCGCCCCACTCGGCCACGTTCAGATAGACCTCCAGGATGCGCTTCTTGTTCCAGAACGCCTCGACCATCCACGTGATGAGCAGCTCCTGCGCCTTGCGCCAGTAGCTGCGGCGCGACGACAGGAACAGGTTCTTGGCAACCTGCTGCGATATCGTCGACCCGCCGTGGATGTGCGCGGCGCGTCCCCGCTTCAGGTTTTGCTCGTACGCTTTTTCCATCGCCTCCCAGTCGACACCCTCATGCGTCAGAAAGCGCGCGTCCTCGGCAGCCACTACCGCCCGCTTCAGATTGCCGGAGATCCGTCCGTACGCGACCCATTGCTGTTGCAGCCGCGCCGAAGGACTGCGCAGCACGATCCTCTCCTGCGCCTGGCGCATGAAGGCGGTATCGGCCGGGTTGTGCCATTTCCAATAGACGATCCAGCACAAGTACCAGGCCTGGAGGGCGGCCAGCCCGATCAGAGCCAGCAGCAGGGCGCGCCGGATCCAGCGTCCCAGATCGGCGCGGCTCACTTCGCGGTGCTGGCGCGGGCCTGCTCCAGAATGCGGCGCAGTTCGCGGTACACCGGAGCGGTGTCAGGCCGCACGCCGCGCCAGAACAGAAAGGACTCGGCAGCCTGCTCGATCAGCATGCCCAGCCCGTCGGCGACTGCGTGGGCGCCGCCCCCCTGCGCGAGGCGCATGAAGGGCGTCGGCTCCGGCGCATAAACGAGGTCGTAGGCGAGCGTGCAGTCGTCGAAGGTCTCCGGATCGATCGCGGGCGCATCCTGGTTCAGGCTGCTTGAGGTTCCGTTCACAATCAGGTCGAAGTGCTCGGCCGGTATCTCGTCCAGTCGAATCGCTTCGACGCCGAACTCGTCGGCCAGCTCCTGCGCACGGTTGTGCGTGCGGTTGGCGACCGCAATCCACTTCGGCCGTTCCTCCAGCAGCGACGCGATCAGGCCGCGCACGCCGCCGCCCGCGCCCAGCACCAGGATCGCGGCATTGGGCACCTTGAAGCCGAGGCGGCCCGTGATGTCGCGCACGAAGCCGATGCCGTCCGTGTTCTCTCCGTAGATCGTGTCCTCGTCGAACTTCAGCGTATTGACGGCGCCGGCCAGCCGCGCCCTGGGTGTGAGGGAATCAGCGAGCTTGGAGGCGTCGAGCTTGAACGGAATCGTCACATTCAGCCCGAGGTAGCCGGCATCGCGCAGCCCAAGCGCGAATTCCTCGAAGCCGTCCAGAGGCCCCTCCAACCGCTCGTACGTGATCGTCTGCTGCGTGGCTTGCGCGAACAGTTGGTGGATCTCCGGCGATCGGCTATGACCGATCGGATTTCCGACCACGGCGTAGCGATCGACCCTTGGCATCAGTTAACGACTCGCGGAATTCGCATCGGCGACGGCACGGGTACCGAATTGGTCGTGGGTAAACATCCAGGTCCGTGTGATCTCCAGCACATCGGTGTCGTGCGCGATCTCGGGCGGAAAGGGCGGATAGGGGGCAGCTAGCTTAACAATTCGGCGGGCTGCGCGGTCAAGAACCGGTGAGCCGGACGATCGCTCGATGACCGAATCCAGCAGGTTGCCGCTGCGATCGATCACGACCGTCATCTGCAGGGTGCCG
>Ga0210394_10007644_pt1 | contig 11324 bp, 7 predicted proteins | sample IncBWC12MmetaG_FD_160121 | JGI IMG/M metagenome (GOLD analysis project Ga0210394, IMG submission 160121) | Forest soil microbial communities from Barre Woods Harvard Forest LTER site, Petersham, Massachusetts, United States - Inc-BW-C-12-M | ecosystem: Environmental > Terrestrial > Soil >... | reverse complement strand
TCGAAGGCAAGCCGAAAACGGCATTCGCACTCCAACCGGCCCTCCGAAGAGCGGATGCAGGCGGAGGAACACCGAGCAGGCACAGAGTTTGTCCGCCGCACAGCGGAACGCGTTGAGGAATACCCCGATGAGTTCACTGTTCTGGGGATGCGTGTACAACGGAGCCGGGTACCCGTACGGCGATGCTAGATCGCACCACGCCGACGGCGCGTCGAGGTGCCCGGGTATGCGCTTGAGTAGCACGGGGATCAGACACGCGGCCTCCCCGTCTTCCGCGAAGAACGCCAGCGGTTCACTATCTTCATACTTCCCGCAGAGCGTGATGTATTCGGGCAGATGGTAGACGTCGTGTTTCGCGCGCTCCAGAATGGCGCGCCAGCGTAAGTCGGTCGGCCCGATGAAAATCGAGAGCATTCTCTGCGCTCCTTGTGTAGGATTGCCTCTGCGGCGCTTAGCGTGGTGTCGTTCCGACCGGCTTCCGGCGCTCCGGTCTTCAACTTCGATAGGCCGCTGCTTATTGCTTATTGCGTGCCTTGTACTTCTCGCACATCCCGCTGCTTTTGGCTTGAAGCGACGCAGCCCCGAAATCGTCCCAGCTTCGAGCTGGCCCCGGCCCCTCCGTCGCCGTGAAAGATCACAAGAATTGTTCGGGCAATGATCTTGCAGTCCAACCACAGCGTACAATTGTCGACATAAAAGACATCCTGCGCGAGGCGCTGCTCCCAGGTGGTGTGGTTTCGGCCGGACACTTGGGCCCACCCAGTGATCCCCGGCTGGACGGAGTGGCGCCGGCGATGCTCGTCTGAATAGTATGGAAGATATTCGACGAGCAGCGGGCGCGGCCCAACGAGGCTCATCTCACCTCTCAGTACATTCCAAAGCTCGGGGAGTTCATCCAGGCTGGCGGCGCGGAGCAACTTCCCAAGCCAAGTTACTCTCAATTCATCCGGCAGCAGCTCGCCGTTGGGGTGACGCGCATCGGTCATAGTGCGGAACTTTAGAATTTTGTAGATCCGCTCATTCAACCCTGGTCGCGGTTGGACGAACAGAACGGGAGAGCCGACTACGATACGAACAACAACCGCGATGAGCGCAATAACTGGCCACAACAGAACCAACGCGAGACCGCTCACGACGACATCGAGAGTACGCTTGCCCCATTTGCGGTACCATCCGCGATTGGCGGCGTTGTGAATCTGAATCATGGGTGGCGTCCTTCCAGAGGGCACTGGCGCGATCGTCGCAGCGGCGCTCTCCATCACAGAAACACAACGTTGTGCGAGTGTTGCCCGTAAAAAATGGCGCTGCGCGAATTTACGCCCTCGTGGCCCCATTTCTGCGGTCGCGGCACGATCATCGGCCATACGCATTAGAGCGTCCGCGAACGCTACCGGATCCTGTGGCGGAACTACAAGTCCCACTCCTTGTTCAGTAACCATCTCTGCCATCCAGCCGGGGTAGTTCACCAGGATCGGTAAGCCGCTCGCCAGATAGTCAAAGAACTTGTTGGGGGAGGTTCCGTAGTAAAAGGCCGATACATTGGCGAGAATCATCAAGCCCACGTTCGCACGCCGGCATAGAAACTGGGCCAAAGCCTTCTTTGGCATCGGGTCCACGAACAGACAGTTATCCAGCTTTTCGCGGTGTGCCCGTTCGATGAGCGCGGGTTTTTCTTTCCCGTCACCAACAAACACAAGAAGGATGTCAGTGCGCCCGCGCATGCGCAGTTCTGCCGCTGCATCTAGGACGGCCCCCAAACTATTGGCGACACCGTGAGCGCCGGTAAACGTGGCCACAAACGCGTCTGGCGACAAACCAGGGATTTCAGGTATCGGCTGTGCCGCGTCGGGAGCGAACAAATCCAGATCGCAGCCATTCGGCGCAGTAATAACGCGGCTTTCAGGAACACCGCGTCGAGTGATGCCCTGTGCGATTCCGGGTGAAAGCGCAACGCAGAAATTTGCTGAGTGGTAGGCCGCGAATTCCAGCCAGTCCATCATCAACAGCACCAAGGGATTGCGGATAACGCCCATCGCCCGCGGCAGCTCTGGCCAGAGATCCCGCACCTCAAAAACGAATGGTTTGCGGCGTAACCAATGCGTAGCAATTCCCGGCAACGCGGCGGTCAAAGGCGTAGAGGTAGCAAATACCACGTCGTAGTCCATTCTAAGCGCCAGAATAACGCTGCGTAACGCGAACCGCAGAAACGTCCAACAGCGCCGCAGGAAACTGTCATAGTTGGAGTATGGTAATTCCAGTTCGATAACGTAAATGCAATTTACGCTGCCTTCGCGTCGCCCATTCACAAACGGGCCGGGAAGCCCGGACTTACACAGTGCACCAGCGCCACACACCATGGTGACCCGGTGGCCGGATGCCAGCAGCCGCTTCGAGATCTCGTAAGAACGGGTGCCAGTCGATCCATCCAGTGTTGAAAAATGCTGATGGAAGTATAAAACGTGCATGCCTACGACAGTGTAAAAGTCGTTGTAAGAACAGCCGGTGATTGGTCTATTTCCACTTTTAGAACCGGCACCGCAGACTTCTCCAGGTAATGGCGCGATTCCCAGCCGCCTTCAAGACTCATGCGGCGGATAGGTACACTGCTCTCCACCCTTATCTGTCCCATGGCTGAAGCGCACCCCGTTTCGTTCTGCAACCAATTTCCGGGAGCCAAGCGCCACCGCAACACTGTCTTTCGCTTGAATCTCTGGACCTGGTCCATCACAGAAAGCGTGTCAGCTCTCAGAGTGACGGTCCGTTTGTGCTGCGCTCCCCAAACATCGCTGTAACTTCCAGCCCAAGATTGCGCATCGGCGTTTGTGGTGATTGCAGGGACGCCGACAACCCGCACCCAGCTGCCATACAGGAACCGGCCGACCCGGGGCATCTGATCGTGGCCGTCAAACTGCGGTATGTTGTGGCCAACCACGCTGACGAGGGCCTTGGCTACCGCGCCGCCGTCGGCATAGGCGTAGGTGCCACCGTCCCGCAGAAGGTTCTTTCCCTTCCACCACAAGTCGAGGTGAAGCGCATCCGCATGCGACGAACGGAACCGCGCGGTGGGCGCGCGGAGCAACACCCGCGCACCTGTAAGATTGCGCATAACCACGTAGCCGCCATCTTTGAAAACTGCACTGCTCAAATCGTTCAACCAAGGTCGTACAGATCCTTCAGCAGTAACACCCAGCCAAGCCGCAGCTTCATCCCACGGACCGGGTTTTAAAGCTGCGCTACAGATGAACAAGAGCGATGCAAGCTGTAAGCAGGGTCGGAAGTCCCGGTATGCGCTAGCGTCCAGCCGGTATGGGTGTGCCCCATCATTGGCCCCAAGATTTGGGCCGTCGCCAGTCGTGGGATCAATCATTGCGCCCAGCCATCGCGTTGCGGCAGCCGCTCGTGTATAGAATTCTTCGACGAATGGTGCCTCACCCACATATCGCCGCCATTCTTCTGCAACACTGAGAGTGTCGAGCATCACTCGGTGGTAAGTGAGCGAATGCTGCGAGAAGCTGCCATCGGGCAAAACCAGCCGGCAGCATCCATTTTCGAGCAACTTGCGGCCTTTCTCGGTCCACCGTTGGCCGCGGCGTCTCGCATCCCCCTCGCCATACCTAGCCAGCCACGTACCACCCACGAAAAGACCAGCAGCCTCAGTCGTTGCGTGATTGTTGTCCTGCGCGACGGCGTAAGAAGTAGTGAGGTCAACGCGCCGGCAATGCGCCTCAACGAAAGCCGCCAGCCCAGATCCAATATTCTTTTCCAGCCCTGCCATGCGCAATGCCAGCAGCGCGTTAATCAAACGGATGGAAGTCTCCTGTCCGCACATCCAGTTGGGACCGGTGTTAGGAGGATTGCACCGCGACCAGTCTTCCATCCAGAGCTGCAAGGCCGAGAGATAACGTTCGTCCCCGCTTATCTGCCAGGCGCGGGCAAAAACCGTCGCCCAACTGAACCGGGAGGTCTCCCAGACGGTTTTGATGTCTCCCACCTCGGCGCTAAAGTCCGCGATTTTGCTCCAATGCAGTGCGGGCTGCGGGTGTTGCTTATTCTGAAATGGGTTCAGGAACCAATTCGGCGGATTTCCGATGTCATGGGCATGTACCGAAAAGTAGTTCGTCCTCCCTGTAAGCAGCTCGTCAGCCTCACATAAAACCGAGCGGTCAGCCCAGGGTACAGGCGGCTGAGCGGCGTCGCGGGATGAATCAGCCCGAAGTCCAAGCGGAACCGCTTTGCAGCACGGAAGGAGACACCGGTAAATTCCCGCTCGCTTGCAACTACGGTAGATCGTTACGCGCGCCACATTAGCGACTCCCAGCCGTAGCGCGGTGGTGAGATACATCATCAGGTACTGCACTGGTTGGAGTTTAGGCTGTCTGTCCGCCCCAGGGCAGATCAGAGCTCTAAAGGTTATCGCCCAGCGAGGATATGGCACAACACGCATTTAAGGGAGATACTGGAAGTGAAAACCGAGATTGCTTCAAACAAAGTGGATTGCAAGACCTACCTCTTTTGTTCGCTCGAAGAGACGTACCATCGGGTTGTCGCCGCGAGCCCAAGATTCAGAGAGAACGGGGGGAACCCAGCCTTCCGAGCCTTGAAACAACGCGCAGCCAGTGACCCCGATAAAGCGGAATGTTGCTTGTTTCTTGCCTAAGAGTCACGCCGCGAACTGCCTACAAGATTCTGCCAGCGTTCAAGGCGACTAAGGCCTTTACCCGGACCACCGGGATACTGTTGAGTTCACGGACCTGTCGTCACCGATTTTCATAACGTGCGTACACAATGTCGTCTGGAAAGCTCGGGCAGGAGGTGAGTACCGTCACCTGGTGGCCAAAACGGAGCAAGAAATTGCGCGTTCGAACGCTCAAGAAACCTGTGCATGTCGGGCGAAAAGTTATCAACTAGGAACAGAATGTCCATTGAGAAACACGTCCACGATCCGCTCGGAGGCATTCCCGTCCCATTTTTCAGGCACAGTGTTTTTTCGAGGTGGCTCGTTTAGGGCTGCGGACACCGCCGCGCGGATTCGTTCCGGTTCAGTGCCCACCAAGATATTGGTTCCCATCGTGCACGTGATGGGACGTTCAGTATTACAGCGCATTGTAATGCATGGGATGTTTAGCACGGTTGTTTCTTCCTGAATACCTCCACTATCGGTGAGCACCAAGAGTGAGCGCAATGTTAATCCGATAAAAGGGAGGTAGCTCAAGGGGTCTATCAATCTAATCCGCGAATCCCGAAGGGTGTCCTCCAAGCCAAATTGCTGGAGCCTGAGGCGAGTTCGGGGATGAGCCGGGAAAACGATCGGGATCGATCTGGATATGTCCATCAGAGCTTCGAACAAGGCTGTCAGCTTAGGCTTTGAATCCACATTGCATGGGCGATGGAGCGTGAGAACGGCGTACTCTCGCGCCTTGAATTCGGTGGGCAATGGGATCGACCAGGCCTTATTGAGATTGCGGAGTAGTGTGTCGATCATGGTGTTGCCGACGAAACGAATTCTCTCTTCATTGACACCCTCTCTCCGGAGATTCTCGTCGGCCATCTTATCCGTGGTGAAAAGTAGATCGGAGATAGCATCCGTGCACAGGCGGTTGATCTCCTCCGGCATAGACATGTCCCTGGAACGCAACCCGGCCTCCACATGAGCTACACAAATGCCCAGTTTCTTAGCGGCTAGGGCACAGGCAAGCGTAGAATTGACGTCCCCAACGACAATCACCCAGTCCGGCCGATGTTGGATGCAAACCTCTTCAAATGCAGTCATTACTCGCGCCGTTTGTTGGGCATGAGAACCGGAACCCACCTCGAGGTTCAAGTTCGGCCTCGGAATTTGGAGGTCGGCGAAGAAGTTGTCGGACATTTTTTCATCGTAATGTTGTCCGGTGTGTACCAGCAGAACTTGCTCCTGCTGACGCGCTCGGAAAGCCTCCATGATAGGTGCGACCTTCATGAAGTTGGGGCGGGCGCCAGCTACGATGATGTATTTCATGCGTACTCCCTCATAGCGTCAGGGCACAAGGAGGGGCGAAGAGCACGAAGAATCTCTCCAGGACGTGACTGACGCAAACTCCGTGGCAACTCACGTCTGGAATTGGCAGACCTTCCACTATGTCGTCATACATGACATTGGGCGGAAATCGCTGAGCATTCTTAGTGTACGTTGTACCTACGACAGGAGTCCTCTCCCATCTCAGAGTCGGAAATGCATCGAAGTAGGTCCATTCTTTTCTTTTGGCGCCGTGAATTCACCGCCATAATTTGCACACATTCGTAATGATCTTCCTATTGTTGGGCGTGAGATCCGGAACCGAAGGCCAAATTCACTCTCTGCTTCCTCAGGATCCCGTTGCTAAAGTAAATTCGCGGCCTGCAGGGTGAACCGTGCGACTTCGATCAGTTCGGCGAGCGGAATCGGTGCGGGCCCGCCTTCCCGCACTGTTTTGAGAAATGCCGCAACACAAGCGTTCGCGCCTTTGTCCTGCCGCCACAGGTTCATACGGTGGAACCCAGGCCACCCGAATGCCCGGAGCTTGCGGAAGTTGTCGAGTTGCAGGACTCGGCCTTCGCAGAAGACTTCCAAGCGCTCTTTCGGGAACGACCGGTTTCCGTTGGCGAGGTAATGAATACTCCCGATCGAGCCATCGGCGTAGGAGACACTTATGCTCACGGTCTCTTTGTTCATGGCTGTGTGACTCAGGTCGGCAATTGGCGCGCCGGCCAGAAATCGCAGTAGATCGAGGAAATGGCAGGCTTCGCCGACGATACGCCCGCCGCCGCGTTCTGGATCGAGGATCCAGTGGTTCGAGGGCACTGCTCCGGCATTTACGGTGCAGACGAAAGCTTTTGGCCCCTTCGTACCGGCGAGTAGCTCCTTGATACGCACAATCTGGGGGGAAAAACGCCGGTTGAATCCAACCATGAGAAGTGGCTTGTTTTTCATATTCGCGAGGAGGGACTCAATCTCATCGATTTCTTCCGCCCGCATGGCAAGAGGCTTTTCGACGAACACGTTCTTCCCTGCCTTAAGAGCGCGGCAAACCAAGGAGGCGTGGCTGTCATGGCGGGTGGTGATAACGACGGTGTCAATCCCGGGGTCTTCGATAAGCTTATCGATGTCAGTGGTTGCTTCGGAGAACCCGGCTTTTCGACCCACAGACGCAGCGCTGAGGCCTCCACTGGAGGCAATAATCTGAAGTACTGCCCCGGCCTTCTGAAATGCTGGGACCAGGGTTGTCGAAGCGTAGCTGCCGGCGCCGATGAAGGCGATGTTGCCCTTCGATCTGGTTCGAGTCCACTCCGGCTGCAACCGGATGCTATGGGCGCTGAGTTCCTCATCCGTCTTCTCCCCTGAGTGCTCGAGCAGCACACCGAGGTGGAACTCATCGCCCTGGATCAGTTCATACGCTTCCATTGCTCGCTCGAACGGAAAACGATGAGTCACCAGTCGTGCGACGTCGAGGCGCCCGTCGGCCATCATGTCTAGCACCGCTTCAAAGTTTCGCTGGGCCGTCCAGCGGACGTACCCGAATGGGTAGTCCTGCCCCCCCTCCTCATAGGCAGTGTCGTATCGGCCGGGGCCGTACGAGCAGGAGACTTGGAAGTTTAGTTCTTTCTTGTAGAAGTCGTCTCGAGAGAGCTTAAGACCTGTGACTCCGACCAGAACGATACGGCCCTGTTTGCGAGACATGAGAGCGGCCTGGTGAACCGGCTCACTGCTCCTGGTAGCGGCGGTGATTATGATCCCGTCCACGCCGCGATGACGAGAGATGCGATCCGCGGCAGAGATTGGATCCTCGCCACGGGAGAGGTCAACTACTTCCGCCCCAAATTGTTGGGCCAGATCTATCTTCTTGGAATCGTAGTCCACGCCGAGGACGCGGCAACCGTGGGCACGAAGTAGTTGCACGGCGATCAGGCCAATCAGCCCCAGTCCCGTGACGACAAAGGTTTCGCCAAGCGTAGGTTTGGCGAGCCGAATCCCTTGGAGGGCGATTGAGCCTACAACAGTGAATACGGCCGCATCATCCGAAACACTTTCTGGGATACTGGCACATAGGTTCTTCGGCACGGACACAATCTGAGCGTGTGGGCCATTGGACACCACGCGAACGCCGGACGCGACGACCTCTCCCGCATTGCAGTAACCCAGCTCGATGCATTGGTCCAGCTTGGCTTGTACCGCCTGCAGGGTCGCGACCAAACCGTCCGTCCGGGCCTTTTCGAGAACCATTCGAACTTTGTCTGGCTGCTGGCGCGCCTTTTCGATCCAATTAGCCCTGCCGAATTCGAGCAGCATGCGTTCCGTGCCGGACGAGATCAAAGAAACGCGAGAACGAACTAGAACCTGATTACCTGAAACCTCGGGACAGGGCAAATCAACTATTTCGATATTTCCGTTGCGCATAGTCTGGAGAATCTGTTTCATTGTCTAACTGGGTTCGTTTCGGGACGGTCCGGAACTTCGCTTGGCGTTCCCTTGGCTTCAGAAATCACAACTTGTCCTCCCATGGAAGATCGTGGATGAGTGGCTGCAGCAATCCTTGTCAAGCACAGGACCATCTAGTGTGCTGTCCCGTAAATAACAGACACGGGCAACAGATGCGATGCATTGATGTTGCAGAACTTAGACTGTAGAACTTAGTGAAGGAATTTTCGGGACACTACACTAGAGTTGAGTTTCTTCATTTGCCCAGCAGCGCTGGGATGCACACTCAGTTCTATCGTTCGGTAACAACTCCTGGACGCTGCGCTTTCCAAAATGGTCATGGGCGGCTGCCTACCGGCGAAGGGATGACAGCACAAATTCAACGACCTCGGAACCGACTACTTCGACCGGATGAACACCGCCCAGCTCAAACGCTATCACCTGCGGAGTCTCACGAAACTCGGCTTGACCGTGGTTTTCCCTGACCGCACATCTTGGACGAACTGTTTCATTGAGACTGAAGAACGTTACTAGCGGACCCATGGGGCCTCCGCCATAGCGCGACAAGGCGCCTCATCATGTGGTCGTAAGGCCTTTCACTGCGCCCCATTGACACGACTTCAAAGCCTCGCCGAACGAGATCGTGTCGCTTCTCGTCATGCTCTAGAAGATCGCTGATGGCGGCCGCCAACTCTGAAGGCCGATCAGGATTGAAGTAAGCAGCCGCATCACCGCATGACTCGCGCGCGTAGGCGCGGTCGGCTGCGACAATGGGCGTTCCCATCGTCATTGCCTCGCTGAGAATCAAGCCGCCAGACTCGACCAGTGACGGTGTCACAAATACGGTCGCAAGCTGATAGGCAAACCTGAGAGTATTTCCGCCGAGGTAACCCAATCCGATCGCTCCGGTACTCTGGCAGAAAGGGTGGTCCACCGGACAGGTGAGAAACAGAGTTGCTCCAGGCGTGCGCCGACGGATCTCCGGGAGTGCACTGAGGAGGCACTCCAAATTCTTATACCGACTGGAATCCCCCACGTACAACAAGCGCAAGTGAGCAGGCACGTTTAGCATTGCAGCGACACTGCCCCCTTGTTCCGAATCCATTCCCACCTGGTCGCCCCAGGGCTTGACGACCATAATTTGCGCGTTCGTCAGTGGGTACGCCGACCGAATCCAGTCGGACATGGTCGGAGTCTGAGTCACGATCAGCGCCGCTCTATTGCAACTCCGCCTCATGAGGCTGCGGATCGTCCTCATGCGGATCTTGGTCCGCCAATCGCAGCGCCCCAGTGCATCGTCACAAAACGGGAGCGCCTGCTGAATGTAAACCATCATGGGGACCCAGTCGGGGCTACGTCCGATTCCATTCATACAAACCAACACGTCGGCCTTGAGCGCCTTCACGTCTTCCTCCATCCCTCGGATCAGCCAGTGAAACCTGCCAAGAGCCGATGCTTCGGCGTAGGGTCGAGGAACTTCGAGGAGGTTTGGGTCATGGGGCATATCGAACCTACGGACGTTACGGGGGGAACAAAAAACTGTTGTTCTATCAATATGCTCGCATCTGATAGCGGCGCGTAAGACATCTCCCAAGACCACCGCTCCGCCTCCGTGCTTCGCGCCGACAGCATCTACCGCGAGATGCAGACCTGCACCCATGGTCAACTTAACGCGTCAAACGACAACGGTACTCATATCACCCGTCATCGCGACCTGACTCCCCTTGTTAAAATGATCATGCCGATCAAGGCCATAACGCTATACACTAAGTAAAAAACCGCAAAATACCTAAGCGAATTAATTACGAAGACATAAAGTGTTGCTACGCAAACTGCTGCCGACTGATGTTCGTACAGCGTTAACCGCGCAAAAATATGGTCGGTAATTCGACACACCATTCCAAGAAAGCAGCCGATGGCACACAAACCGATAACCCCACAATTCATATAGAACTGTCCTATGACGGACGGCGTGACATTCCAAACGGGATCGCCACCAGTAACCTCGTTGTTATAATACTGAAACACTTTCTCTACGGGCTTTCCTGGCCAAAAGCGGCGCGGGATCCAGTGAGTAATAAAGTACAGTGGCGTTGGCTCCAGGAAGAAGTCATGCCGCGCTGGAACCAAGGACTCCGAAAGCAACAACGCTGGAAACTGGCCGGTCGCTTCAGTGTTAAGCGCCTGGTTAGGAACCAGGGACGTTGCAGCCTCCCACCCGACGTTGCGGGTTGCAACCTGTACCTGGGTAATGCAGAAGAGCATTAGAATAGCCGACGCCCACACCAATATCCTAGAAACGCGCAGCCGTTTATAGGAGCGTCTGAGAATGACCGCACTTACGGGAACCAAAATAACTAAGAGCGTGTGCCGTGTTCCCGACAGTACGACAATAAGCGTGGCTATGGTTGCCACCGCTCCCGCCACATAACGACGAACACCCCGAGTCTGTAACCCTTCCACGAACAGGATTGCAGCGCCATACAGCCCAAGCGGAAAAAGGTACGCAAGAAACGGTTGGTCAGCTGAAAGTGTTGCGTCTTGTCCGAACCGCGTACCGTAGGATCCGAGCAAAGCACGGAACAAATGGCCCCAATCCCAGAGGTAAGTGCTACCGAACGATAGGAGAATACAAGCCCCGAGGAGAACTTGCAGCATTAAGCGACCATATACAATATCGATGCGATACGTAAACCAGCGGCCGAACCTGTACCTATCATTGGGGATGGCGAAGCCAACAAGAAGCATGAGCTGAAATAGGCAGAGATGTAGCAGGGCTCGATGGACGACTTCCGCATCGAACTGTGTTGCTCCGAAGTGAAAGTACTGTGGCGCAGAGAATGAAGGGTTGCTAAGGGCACTGGGAATCGCTTCCATAAAAAATATAATCCAC
>Ga0210394_10007643_pt1 | contig 11324 bp, 7 predicted proteins | sample IncBWC12MmetaG_FD_160121 | JGI IMG/M metagenome (GOLD analysis project Ga0210394, IMG submission 160121) | Forest soil microbial communities from Barre Woods Harvard Forest LTER site, Petersham, Massachusetts, United States - Inc-BW-C-12-M | ecosystem: Environmental > Terrestrial > Soil >... | reverse complement strand
TTCTTACCCCGAGACGAAGGGTTCCCATCCAACCATTCTCGCTGGAGACCGTCCTTCGGCAAACGGGACATCAGGTCACTGGCTGTCCGGATTTTGGACATGTACAGATGAGCAGCGGGCGAAAGATGTGCCTGGTTAATCATCGAGACCGGACCGCAATTCGGCGCAATCTGAGTTATAATTCACCACCGTATTAATCGAATGGCGGACCGTCTTCCCGCCGAACCACAGAAATGACAGCGATGTCTTCAGAACATCAATCATCAGATCGTGAACTGGTTACGCGGCTTCTGCAGGAATGGGGTGGCGGGAACAAAGCAGCTCTAGACGATCTGATGCCGGTTGTCTACGAGCAGCTTCGCAAACTGGCAGCCCGTTGCCTGCGCGCCGAGCGTCCCGATCACACCTTGCGGGCCACCGCTTTGGTCCACGAGGCGTATTTACGATTGGTTGATGCCGACGTGGCATGGCAGGACCGGGTACACTTCTTCGCGGTTTCTGCGCGTCTGTTGCGCCGCATCCTGGTCGATCACGCCAAGGCGAATCACCGTCAGAAACGCGGGGGCGGCGCCGAAAAGGTTACACTCGATGAAGCCTTGCTAGTGGGGCCCCAATCGAGCGGGGGAATTGTGGAATTGGACGAGGCGCTGCAACGCTTGGCCGCGCACGACCAACGCAAGAGCGAACTCATCGAACTGCTCTGCTTTGGCGGCCTCACATATGATGAAGCTGCGACGGCTCTGAAGATTTCGCCCGCCACGGTGCATCGGGAGTTGAAGTTGGCGAAGGCGTGGCTGCACCGCGCACTAACGCAAAGTCCTTCCTAGGAACGAGTGGTGATGGCTTCCTCTTCCGGCTCCGACCGCTGGCGACAACTCGAAGCTCTGTTTTACGAGGCTCTCGAACTGAAGCCTGAAGCGCGCCTGGAGTTTCTCGACCAGCGCTGCCGCGGAGACGCAGACCTGCGAAAAGAAGTAGAAGCCCTGCTGGATTCCGCCGAGAAGCCCATGGATTTCCTGGAAAAGCCAGTGCTCGAGGCGGCGCATGAGATGATGAGCGACGACCGCCGGGGAAACATTGCTCCTGGCGCTCAGTTGGCACATTACAAAATCATTTCCATGCTCGGGGCTGGGGGCATGGGTGAGGTTTACCTTGCCGAGGACCTGCATCTCCGGCGCAAGGTCGCCTTGAAGATGCTTGCGCCTGAACTCACTCGCGATGTGCGCGGGCTGCGGCGTTTCGAGCTCGAAGCCCGTGCGGTCTCGGCGCTCAATCATCCCAATATACTTACCATTTATGAATTCGGGCAAGCCGATGGAATGCATTTTATTGCGTCCGAGTTCATCGAGGGCGTGACGCTCGGTGAGAGTTTGGTGAAAGGCAGACCTGAGCTGGGGACCGCGATTGATATTTCCATCCAGATTGCCAGCGCTCTGGCGGCAGCGCATGCCTGCGGAATCGTTCATCGCGATATTAAGCCGGACAATGTGATCGTGCGGACCGACGGGATCGTCAAGGTTCTCGATTTTGGAATCGCCAAGCTCACCGAGAGGCGAGTCGGAGAGACCATCCGTCGCCGAGCCACGACCGTAGCAGCCTCGACCAGCGAACCTGGCATGGTCTTGGGCACGGCGAAATATATGTCGCCGGAGCAGGCGCGGGGAATTGAAGTTGATCCGCGCAGCGATATTTTCAGCCTGGGAGCAGTGATTTATGAACTGATCACGGGAAGAGCGGCGTTTGAGGGAGACACGGCCAGCGATATCATCGCGGAAATTCTTAAGGTCGAACCGCCGCCGCTGGTCGAGTTTGCTCCGGAGGTGCCGCATGAACTGGAGCGCATCATCGGGAAAGCGATGCGCAAAGACCGCGACAGCCGTTATCAATCGGTAAGAGACTTGCTCATCGACCTACAGGATTTCAAGAAAGAGGCAGAGTTCCAGGCGAAGCTCCAGCAAACTGTGCGCCCTGGCAAACGCTCGAGTGGCCCCCGGAGGAGCGTGCCGGAAGTTGAAGCACCCAAGAGAGGGTCGGCCAGTCGCAGGGCAGTCGGTATGCATCAGCCGCTCGACGCGGATCTGACTCCTTCCCGTTGGAAGTTGCTGGTGCCGCTCGCAGTGATTTTGTTGGGCACGTTAATCATCAGTTACCTGGCTGTACGGAAATCGCATACTACCCCCACGGCCGCCCGGCCCCGGAGCCTGGCAATTCTTCCCTTTCGAAATCTCAAGCAGGATCCCGCAACCGATTTTCTCGGATTCTCGCTGGCGGACGCGGTCATCACCAAACTCAGCTACGTCAGCGCGCTGACTCTCCGCCCGTCGTCTTCGATAGACAAATATCGCAATCAAATCATCGACCCTAAGAGGGTCGCAGCCGATTTGAATGTTGACACGCTGCTTACGGGTAGCTTCATCAAAGATGGCGATGATCTGAGGATCACCACCCAACTGATCGATGTGAAGCCGGACAAGATTCTCTGGCAGGACACTATTGATCTGAAATACGACAAGCTGCTAACCGTGCAGGACCGAGTTTCGCAACAGATTATCAAGGGATTGGAGTTGCACCTCTCGCCCGCGGAAGCGGCCAACCTCAAACCAGATAATCCTATTAATTCGCAGGCTTACGAACTTTACTTGCGGGGAGTGGACTTCTACTCGCTCAATCAATTTGGCGAGGCCATTAAGATGTTGGAGAAGTCGACGGCGCTGGAACCGAACTATGCGCTTACCTGGGCGTATCTCGGCCGGGCCTACACCACGAATGCGTCGCTCCAGTTTGGCGGGCGAGAAGATTACGGTAAGGCGCAGGCGGCTTACGAAAAGGCCATCGCACTGAATCCTTCGCTGGTTGAGGCGCGAATCTATATGGCCAACCTGTTCACGGATACTGGCAAAGTGGAACAGGCCGTGCCTTTATTGCGAGCGGTGCTGCAAACCAGTCCCAATAACGCCGAAGCCCACTGGGAACTTGGCTATGCTTACCGCTTTGGTGGAATGCTGAAGGAATCCGTGGACGAGTGCGAAACGGCGCGGCAGTACAATCCACAGGTCAAAATCAATAGCGCCGCTCTCAACAGCTATCTGTACCTGGGAGAATATGCCAAGTTTATGCAAAGCCTGCCGGCGGACGATTCGGTGTATATCCTCTTCTACCACGGCTTTGTCGAATACCATCTGAACAACTACGATCAGGCGGCGAAGGATTTTGATCGTGCTTTCGAACGGGACCCGTCCTTGCTTCCGGCGGATGTAGGAAAGGCTCTCAGCTATTCGATCAAGCACGACAACGCGGGCGGATTGGAACTCCTGCGGCAAACCGAAGCCAGGATCGAAGAGCGTGGAGTGACCGATCCGGAGGGTATCTACAAGGTCGCTCAAGCCTACGCCGTGCTGGGCGACAAGGCGTCAGCCTTGCACATGCTGCGCCATAGCATAGGAGGGGGATTCTTTTCTTACCCCTACTTCGTGCGCGACCCTCTGCTGCAAAACCTTCGCAGCGAGCCCGAGTTCCAAAGCCTGATGAACCAGGCTCTCCGTCGCCACGAGCAATTCAAGGCGATGTTCTTTTAGTATCGCATCTCGCATATTCGCGGATAAATTCACGCTGTCATCCTGAGCAGAGCGAAGGATCTATGCATTTTGTTGGGTGCGCCAAACTTTATCCAGCGCGTTGGGGATCCGCCTACACCAACTCCAAATCAATCTTCTTCATCGCCGCATCCAGCTTCGAAACTCGAAAACTGCGAATCTGTCCCGCACGAACTCCTTCTGGCTTGGACGACCCTCCAGCCGTCCCGCTCTTCCAGCGTGCCTGTAGCAGAGATGTCAGCGATGACAAATCGGCCTTCGATCCGGTCTGCGTCTCTTTTTCTGCAGTGGCTTCCGCCGGGATTCGGCATCTTCCCTGAATGCCCTCGCCCAGTTCCACCCGCGCCTGTTCACCCGAGACCTCCATCACCCGGCCCGAGACCACATCGCCCACCTGGCGCTCTGCGATATATTCCTCGATGCTGGTGGGAACCAGTTGCTTCATCCCCAGCTTCACTCGCCGCTTTTCGCTGTCGAATTCGATTACCTGCGCTTTCACCACTTGCCCGACTTTCAACATATCCTGCGGGTGATTAATGCGTTTCTCGGCGCTCATGTCGCTGATGTGAATCATGCCTTCAATGCCTTCGGAAAGCTGCACGAAGGCGCCGAACTTTGTGAGGCTGGTGACCGGGCCTTCGATCACCGATCCCACCGCAAACTTCTGAGCCGCGTCCGCCCACGGGTCGCCCAGCGCCTGCTTCAGGCCCAGGGAAATTCGGCGCTCGCCCGGGCTCACGCCCAAAATAACGGCTTCCACGGTCTCGCCCGGCTTCACCACATCGCTGGGCGTCCGTACCTTCTTTGCCCAGGACATTTCCGAGATGTGAATCAACCCCTCAATCCCCGGCTCGATCTCCACAAACGCACCAAAATCCATCAAGCGCGTCACCGTGCCACGAGCTCGTTCACCCGGCTTGTATTTTGTTGCCACCGAATCCCACGGATCCGGCTCCAACTGCTTCAGGCCAACAGAAATGCGACGCTTCTCTGGATCAATCTTCAGAACCTTGACGTCTACCTCTTGCCCCACCGAGAGCACATCCGCTGGTTTGCTGACCCGGCTTCGGGAGATGTCGCTGACGTGCAGCAGCGCGTCCACGCCGCCAACATCGATAAAGGCACCGTAATCGGTCAAGCTGCGAACCGTACCGTGGACGATTGCGCCTTCCTTGACCTCCGAATAGCGGCGGTCTTTGACTGCGCGCTCTTCTTCTTCGAAAACGATGCGGCGGTCGACGACCACGTCTTCCTCGATCTCATCGAGCTTGGTAATCCGGCATCTGATCTCTTGCTCGACCAACTTCTCCATCTCGGCCGTGTCGCGCGCTCCGCTGCGCGAAGCCGGCATGAACGCTCGCACTCCCACGTCTACGGTCAGTCCGCCTTTGACTACGCCCGTCACCGTGCCCACGATCGTTGTTTTTTCGGTAAACGCCTTTTGCAAAGATGCCCAATCCTTGGGCCGCTCGATCTTGCCGAGGGAAAGCTCGTAGTAGCCTTCGGGATCACGACCTTTAATCGACACCACGAGCTTGTCGCCGGCCTTGACGGCTTCGCCCGCGCTTTGGAACGCTGCGAGCGGCAAAATCCCTTCGCTTTTGAAACCGATGTCGACCAGAACCGAATCCACGGTGACGGCAATAACCGTGCCTTCGCGGCCTTTTCCGGCTTCCGCAGGCTTGCGCGATTTGCTCTGCTCGAACTGCGAGAGAGCATCTCGAAACGACTGGTCAGTTTCGTTGGTAGCGGGGGATTCCGTACGGCTTGAATTGGAAACGATTGGGTTGGACATGAAAGGTAACAGCCTCGCTCTGCATCAATCCAACTAGGATAACACTGCCTCTGCCGTGTGAGTTCGATACAAGGGATCCAAAGCGTTGGGAATTGGCTGAACTACCGGGCGGGATTAGCAATCACTAAAATCATGCCGGGCCTGAGCGTGGCAAGATTTCCGTTGCCTTGTTTCAAGGCGTCTACCGTGGTGTTGTGGGATTTAGCGATCGAATAGAGGGTCTCACCGGGCTGCACCTTATGATGAACCACGCTCTTGGAGGCTGTCGGCTGTAATTTCTTCTTGGATTTCGACTTCGATGCAACTGTTTCATGGTTCCCGCCAGCGTCCGGCGCTATCGGCAAATGAACATACAGGATGCGCCGTCCATGTAAGCTGTCGCCCTTCAAATGATTCCAGCGACGAACCATGGCGGGAGGCACTCCGAAGTTGTCGGCCACGGTTTCGACGGTATCGCCCTTACGAACCTTGTAGCTGGTGGCCCGGCGCGAATAGCTTGCGACCTCGTCCGTCGGGTGCTTGCCGGGAGCAACCGGGATGATGAGTTCGCTCTCGGCCCGGAGATTCTGATCTCCGTCCAAACCATTCGCCTGAACGATGGCCTGAGGAGTGGTGCGGAAAGCATGGGCAACCGAGGATAAGGTGTCGCCCGGAGCAACTTTATGGTATCGCCACCACACCCGCATGTCAGGCGGAATAGCGGCAATCGCGGTCAGGTAGCGATCCTTCGTGCCGACCGGCAGATGCAGTTCGAACTCGCGATCCTTGGGAGTGGTCAGGCGCAATAAGCTTGGGTTCAGATCCTGCAGTGTGCTCGCGGAAGCATCGACACATTCGGCTACCAGGCGCAGGTCCACGGGGTAATCGATCTTCAGCGAGTCAAAGGGAACCGGCTTCTCCGTGACCACTTTGTCCAGCCCGTACTGTTCCGGGTTTTTGGCCATAATGGTTACGGCGAGGATGATGGGCACGTAGTTCCGCGTCTCCTTCGGCAATACGTTACGCTTGTAGAGCTGCCAGTAATCTGCGTAGCCGGTGCGCTTGACCGCATTCTGTACCGTGCCCGGGCCAGAGTTGTAGGCGGCCATGGCCAAATACCAGTCGCCGAACTCGCTATAAAGATCTTTCAGGTGATGCGCCGCGGCGCGCGTGGACTTCTCGGGATCCTGACGCTCATCCACCCACCAGTCACGCTCTAATCCGTACCCTGAGGCACGGCTGGCCATGAATTGCCACATCCCACGCGCTCCGGCACGGGAAAGGGCCAGCGGATGGAACCCAGATTCGGCCTGGGCCAGATAGATCAGGTCCTGGGGAACGCCTTCTTCCTTCAAAACTCTCTGAATCATTTCCTGATAGCGCCCGCTACGGGCGAGGGCGCGCTCCAGAGTTCCGCGTCCGCGAGTAGAGAAATAATTGATGTAGCCGGCTACGGGGTCAGTCATCATCAAAGGCAGATCGGAATGCGTCGCTTTGACTTCGGCTTCGGCTTTCGCCTTCACGTTGGCATCGACTGGGACTGTAGCCTCATTGGCTTCGTCGATCGGGGCCGGCTCCGATTGCTGCTCGGTAAAACCATCGCCCTGCTGCAGCGCCTGCAACTCCAAGCCGTTCACCCCGTCGAGGACGCGGTCAAATTCTTGCTGCAGCCGCTCGTCGGACCGTATATCCAACGAGCTTCCCAGCAACAAGTTGAAAGCCCGATCAAAATTCTCTTTGGCCGCCTCAAGATGCCCGGCTTTGTAGTTATCCTGTCCGGCTTGATATTCCTGCTCGACTTGCGCAATCAACTCAGCGGCTGGATCCGCTGTCAACTCAGGCCCGGATTGGGCGACAATGACGGGCTTAGCGTCGGTGTCGGGCTGATGAGCGGGCGACGAAGGCGCGCTCAAAATTGGCGCGGTGGCGGTGCCCGGTGGCAAGAGCGTCGCTGGCCGCTGGGCCGTCTGACAGGCAGTGCCGCCCAATACCAGGGCAACCACGGCCGCGATCAGAAGATAGAGTTTCCGAATCCTCATGTTTCTCTATAACTTACCGCGCTCAACCCCCTGGACACACCGAAGCCCAATCAATGCTACTACCCCGTTTTATGATGGGTCAATCCGCAATTGGGTTGGACCAGGTTACTTTAGAGACCGGGCCGAATATTACTTCAGCGACCGCAGCCACTGCAACCATTGAAACCCAGGTCTTTTACATGGCTATCTGCAGAGGGGTTCCTCGTGGGAAGTCGAGCTTCATCACGAACGAAGTGAGGGATCTGGGTTCTTCCCGCCCTCGGCGAAACTCAAATTCTTAGTCGCTTTCACTTCCCGAGACAGGAGTATCGGCTCTTCTGAATCTCCCGCGCCACGATAGGAATCGAACCCAAACATGAAAGCCATCCAAGTAAAGCAGCCCGGTGGACCCGAAGTTCTGCAACTCGTGGACCTTCCCATCCCGCAGCCGAAAGCGAACGAAGCTGTAGTGAAGATCGCAGCTTCAGGCGTGAACTTTATCGACGTTTACCAGCGCGAGGGCAGATATAAAGTCGCGTTGCCGTTTGTGCTCGGACAGGAAGCTGCGGGCACAGTCACCTCGGTCGGCTCAGACGTGAAATCTCTGAAAACGGGGGATCGCGTGGCCTGGAGCAGCATTCTGGGCGCCTACGCAGAGTACGCAGCCGTGCCCGCCGAACGACTGGTTGCAGTTCCGCAGGGTGTGAGCGATCAGCAAGCGGCCTCAGCCATGCTGCAAGGCATGACCGCGCACTACCTCATTTACGATACCTTCCCCCTGAAAGGCGGCCAAACCGCGCTGGTGCACGCGGCGGCTGGCGGCGTCGGACTGCTGCTGGTGCAGATGGCACACAACCTCGGAGCCCGCGTGATCGCCACGGTTTCAACCGACGAGAAAGCCAAGCTCGCGCGAGAAGCCGGCGCCGACGAGGTCATCCTGTACACGCAGGCGGATTTCGAAGCTGAGACCAGGCGCCTGACTGGCGGACATGGCGTCGATGTCGTTTACGATAGCGTAGGCAAAACGACCTTCGAGAAAGGTTTAAACGTGCTGCGACCGCGTGGAATGATGGTATTGTTCGGTGGATCGAGCGGGGCTGTTCCACCTTTCGATCTGATTCAACTCTCGCAGAAGGGTTCGCTCTACATCACCCGTCCAACCCTGGGACATTACACTGCCACGACAGAGGAACTCCGCGCACGATCGACCGCCGTATTCACAATGATTGCCGAAGGGAAGCTTAAACTCAGGATCGAACACAAGTACCCGTTGGCCGACGCCGCGACGGCACACCGGGATCTGGAGGCACGCAAGACCACGGGGAAGTTGTTGTTGATTCCCTAGCCGGGTTCTGGCAGCTTCGCTATCCACAAGTACAGGTCATGCCGAGCGAAGTGTTGCGTCGAGCAGGAGATCATTCCAGCGTCACCGACTTCACCAGGTTGCGTGGGCGATCCACGTCCAGGCCTTTCCGAACTGCCATGTAGTAGGCGAACAATTGCAGCGGCACAATTTCCAGGATGGGCGACAGCAACTCGGATGCCTGGGGAACAAATATGGTGTGATCGGCGAGCTTGCTCATCTCCTCGTTACCCTGAGAAGCAATTGCAATCACCGGGGCTGATTGCCGCTTGAATCCTTTGATGTTTACCACATTCTTTTCATAGCGCAGAACCGACCCCTCATCGTTACGGTCGCACGTCGCAATAATGACTATAGGCAGGTGCTCATCGATCAACGCGTTGGGGCCGTGCTTGGTTTCTCCCGTGGGATAACCCTCAGCATGGACGTAGGAAACTTCTTTTAACTTGAGCGCGCCGTCCATGGCCACGGGATAATGAATTGCGCGGCCGAGAAACAGAAAGTCCTCCACCGCGTGATACGTGTCGGCCAGGGCTTTACAGTCGGCCGCCGATTCAAGCACGATGTCAGTCTTGGCCGGAAGCTCCAACAGTCCTTCGATATAGTGTCGGACCTGCTCCCTGGTTAACTTGCCACGCACCTGACTGAGATAGACGGCGAATAAAAACAAGACCGCCATCTGCGCCGTAAAGGCTTTGGTGGAGGCGATGCTGATCTCGGGTCCGGCGTGAGTGTAAAGCACTCCATCCGCTTCGCGAGCTATGGTGGAATCCATCACATTGGAAATCGCAATGGTGCGCGAGCCCTTCGCCTTGGCTTCACGCTGAGACGCGGTCGTATCGGCAGTTTCCCCGGATTGCGTGATCACAATGGTGAGTTCGTCACGGCAGATCAACGGATTTCGGTATTCAAACTCGCTGGCATAGTCAACATCCACGGGCACGTTCGCCAGATCCTGAATCATGTGCTGCCCAACCATGCCGGCGTGGCGACTAGTTCCCGAGGCCACAATATTGATCCGCTGCAAGGAGCAAAGTTCGTCTACGGTGATGCGCACGTCGTCCAGCCGAACCAGGCCTTCTTCGAGCGAAACCCGGGGCGCGATTGTGTCTCGCAAGCCCTGCGGCTGCTCGAAAATCTCCTTCAGCATGTGATGCGGGAATCCGCCCTTGTCTGCCATCCTCTGCTCCTGCTTATGCTTCAGATACTCTGCCGCGAATGATTGTGCTTCTTAGTTCGCCATTCGGACTCAACACAACGAAATCAGCTTCGGTCCCAGCTGTGAGCTTGCCTCGATTCGCCAATCCCGCTACCCGCGCCGGATTGAGCGTTGCCAGGCGGAGCGCCTGCTGCAGGTCCCAGTGAGCAAACTGCATTACGTTGCGAACTGCACGATCCATAGTTAGCACACTTCCCGCCAGTTTTCCTCCCACCAGGCAGCGACCATTTTTTACTTCGACCTCGAGCGATCCCAGGCGATAACGCCCATCAGGCATGCCGGTGGCCGAAATCGCATCGGTGATCAGCACTGCTCCCTCCGGCCCCTTCGCTTTGAGGAAGAGTTCAACGATAGCCGGGTCGAGGTGAATGCCATCTGCGATGATATCGGCCGAGAGCCGCGGATCGGTGAGCACATCGCCGATGATTCCAGGATCGCGGTGATCAAGTGGTCGCATCGCATTAAACGTGTGCGTAGCATGCCGTGCTCCGGCAGCCACCGCGGCACGCGTCGCGTTCAAATCAGCATCGGAATGTCCCAAGCTGACGCAAACGCCCCGCTGCGCGGCCTCCGCGATCACATCCCGCGCGCCTTCGAGTTCAGGCGCAATCGTCAGAACACGAATGTGACCACGCGCTGCCTGCCAGAAGCGGTCGAATGCCGGAAGGGTGGGCAACAGGAGGTCCTCGGGCGGATGCACCCCGCGTCGCGCGTGGCTGAGGAAAGGGCCTTCCAGATGGATGCCGAGCGGTTGGGCTCGTTCTTTCCGCGAGCCCTCGTCCTGCCCCGCACTCTCAATCGCATCCGCCAGCCGGTCGAGAGCAGACCAGGTCTGATCGACGGGAGCGGTCACGGTCGTCGGAAAATAACTGGTCACTCCATGTTTGAAAAGTAGCTGCTCGACTGCGGCCAGACCAGACGCATCAGCACGCATTACATCGTGACCTGCGCCCCCATGAATGTGAATATCCACGAACCCCGGAGCCAGGATGGCATCGCCAAAGTCAACCACACGAATTCCCGGCGGAACCTGACGCGCGACGCGCGAACTGGCCTCGACAATCACGTGATCTTCCACGAGTAGCAGCGGCTGCTCTACGCGTTCAACTGGCGTGTACAAACAATTTGCGGTAAAGGCAATCATTTATTATTGAGCCGATTAGTGAGCCCGTGACTATTAAAACGTTACTCTTAAGGGAATTTGCCGAGTTGTCAGGGCATCCTCAGGCCTTGGCAATCCGCGAAAATCATATCCAGTTATACGATATTTTAGGCGGGCTGCGGTGGTTTTTCATCTCGCCGTCGAATTTCGTCCAAGCATGCAGAGCGGGGTTGGCAGGTCACTGGTTCGCCAAAT